>JAABUO010002255.1_pt1 | contig 23741 bp, 39 predicted proteins | sample 5559291 | NCBI WGS metagenome assembly JAABUO01 (sample SAMN10711878, study PRJNA513372) | rock metagenome | isolation source: Antarctica rocks | place: Antarctica: Victoria Land, Finger Mt sud
CAGCATGTCTCACTGTGTCAGCGGGCTTCATGTCATAGTAAGCAACATGCTGGGACTTGTTGAATAGCAAGCAGCTTATTGTAAGCTGGCTAGCATGCTTGTACAGGTCAACCAGGCTATGTCTGCCATGTACAGCGCCAGCATGCCAGGATCCGAAAACCATGTCATGGAGGTTGTGGTCGCTATCAGGCCATTGCGCCGTGCGTGCCCAGGTGCATCTCAACCCTTCGCTCTGTTTACATGATCAAGCTTGTATGCTGTTGATGCAGCGACATTCATATTCCAACTTGGTCATGTGCATGCATGCGCCAGCCAATTGATCTTGCATGGGACACTGTGTTTGGTGCAGCACAACAGTTCCTTGCGGATGTGAAGCAAATGAGATAGCTGTGTGCCTGAGGAGTCGTGTCAAGCAGGGTCTTTGACCTGTGATCTGTGCCCTTATGCAATGCAGGCTCAGCAATGCACATGAAGTCCTACTTGGTTGCCAGAGATGCAATGCTGACACGGTATGGGCCTTCCTTGGACAAGGATGACCGTCTGGTGCATGCAATGATACGCATAGATGACAGGATGACCACAATACAGCACTGGATATCCCATAATAGATTGAATGCAGACGCCACTGCCTATTTTAATGCCAATTTGCCTTACACTGTTCATGAGTACAGGAGTGTTGTTGGACACCGAGGCTAACTAATTGCTGATTGTATGTTATTCATGCCTCAGTGGCGACTTTCGAGTAATACTGTCAATTGGCTGCAACGCATAATCCTGCAACGTTTGCGAGCATTATCATTGCATCCTAGTTTGATGCCACATGAATTGCAAGCTGCACTAGCGCGAGGCTAGTAGCAGGCACCGCCACTTGCTGAAGCTTAACAATAGTGCATATTAATGCATTAATGATAATGCATTATCAGCAGCCATAAAGTGCGGGAAAGGTATTTGGGTCATGCATCTGACACCATAAGTTGTACGAGTGACTAATTCCGCGTAGCAAATGCTTGGAAGGTGGCTGAAGTCAAAAGTCAAACTGCGACATGATGCCATTATTGTAGCTGCAGTACCATCTCATGCAGAGCGCGCGCACTTATGATGTGATGCTGGGCTGCTAGTATACTGATTACTGTACCCCGCTATATCCACAATGACAAGATGTGCCCATGTGCGATGATGCTGTGCGAGAGTCCATCAACTCAAACTGACTTAAGTACCAGGATACGAAACGTCGTAGGGGACATGCTGTCATTCTCTCGCGTCATGCAAGAGTGATGCCCATCCCCAGCTGATGTGTGAGTTGCTCAAAGTACCACAGACAGGGACAACTACAGCCCACGTAAACTACAACGGATTTTGCATGCACTGCGCTTTCTCTCGTGGTGCAGAGACAAGACTGCAGACAGACAGGCCCTGCTGCCATACGCCTGTACTCTCGTTGCTGTCATTTGCATCGGTAGGCAGACTTACATTTCACAGATTGTATAGGTGTGGCTCGTGTCGAGTCTTGTTGCGCGCAACCTTTCAGAGTATCGCCTTGCGTCAAAGCCAGAGACTGGTAGCAACACTGCAACACGATACAACGAGCCTGGGCCCGTTGCATATTGTACTTGTGTTCAAGACATCCTGATTGCACCAGGCCAGAAGAGCTTCGCATTCCCCTCGCAGTTGATCTTATCGACAGCAAGCGACACTGAGGTTGCAGCTCGACATCGACGGGCAGACATCAGAACGGGGAAGCTTCGCCAAACTGCCGACCTTGTCGCAGTGACCTGTCCATAGGTGTGTCTAGACGTGGCTTGCGTTGTGCGGAACATCGCGATTGGAATGGCTGTACAGCACAGTTGTCATGGAGTTGCCTACTGCAAGACCAGCACAATTGTCTCTGCTGTGCAGCCTGATGCTTCAAGCTATGTTGCAGGATCCGTAGATCTGTCCCATTTGAAGAAGAACTCCACACAGACACTGCTGCTTGCTCTGTCTGTGCAGCCTTGACAGCCATCACAACAGGCAACTTTAAGTCTGGACTTGTCTGGTTCTCAAGGGTTGATCATGAGAAATTACCATGACACCAAACCTGACTCAAGTTCAAAGCGAGCAGCACCAAAACCTGTAAGCCCAAGTTCTCATGTTGTATCATGGTCTGCACCCTGGTACCCCTCAGGTTCAGCTGGCAATTGGTAGCGACAGTTGAGTGCTGCTGCATCTATGCAGGCACATTGTTCTGCCTGTGCATTGCCTGCTATTGAGCTTGACAGCACTTCCGTGGCGCCTACAGCACCTATGGCAGCAATCACTGTTCAAGCTAAGGGGTCTTTAGACCCATTTCGTTTCAACATGTTGATGAGGGACCTGCTGGCAGAACATGGCCATGACATCACATGGATGAGTGGAGTATTGAACATTCAGGTGTGAATGCTCATACTGCTGCTTGTTTTGGACGACACTCCTTGTTTGGGTTGTTGTGCGTGCTGAACGTGTCCACAACATCTGTTATTGCACTGCAATCTATTGGACAGGGCTGTGTGACATGCTAGCTGGGAGCAGGCATGAAAGTAAGTGCTTTTGCAAGCATCGCCTATGCAACCTGCAACACTGGTGCAGGATTCAGAGGAAAGCAAGACCCAGTTCAAGTTTGAAGGTGCTCATCAAAGTGTCACATTTGGGCGTTGCGGCGCACGGTTGGAAGAATCCCACTCGCCATCAAGCCAGATTACCTTTATGGGGCTGAACATACGAGAACAGGTAAGCTTTTGCTTTGTGACCCTTCAGTATATGTACTTGCAGGGTCCAATTATCCAAGTCATGTTGCTGGTGCTTACTGTTGTTAGTAAAGCTGCGGGGCAACAAATAAGTGAATCACGATTGCTCATTTTGTTGCACTTGGTCTATTGTGTTGCATTTGATCATAGACAGTGCATGCTGTGCACAGATGTTCAGCCCTGGCCTATGTCAATCACACCATTTGACTGAGCCACACCAGCTTTGCAGGACCTCCAAGAGGCATTCAACACATGTACCTGGGAGCCTGTACCAGCAGGTTGGACTGAATATCATTCAGAGGGTCGGCCTTATTATGTACATCAAGCAACCGGCTATAAGCAATGGGATCGGCCTGCTGCTACTGGTGTGCCAGCAGTCTCCTTTGCTTTGACTCATACCCAGGCAGCTCACCAGTCAGACTCAGGTGCAGCAGCACCAGAGGCAGAACTACCAGCAGTCAAACATCTGGAAGCAGAGTGCGTTTTGAGATGTCAACATGTGTCACAATCCTACCCTTTGCCCACCAGGCCATATACCACCCCAAACCACCTGTCTCCCAAAAGACAGCAGAGGCTTGAGTCCAGCACCATCTCACCAGTGCAGCTGCAGCAGGACACACCAGCACAGACTGCATCACTTGCAAGAAGAGCTGATGGTGCACTTGCTGCATCTGCGCAGCAAGCAGTCCTTGAAGCCCAACACATCAGCCATGGTAGAGCAAAGCGGTCAAGGACAAGCAGCACTGCCACAGACGCATCAGTGACAGAGCAGAGCAAGATGTCAGCAGCTGAAATGAAAATCAAGCAGGAGATGATGTGCCGTAACAACCGCTGGAGGCCTGAAAGCGCACTGCCTGAAATGTGGCAGACTGCTCTCAGCTTCTGAGCATCCATTATCCCCTGACATAGTGAAATCTACTGTGTGCAAACAATGTATGCCCGCAAGCCTTGTAAGGCAAGCCGATTGGTTGGACATTGGGCAAACAGTTTGTTCTTGTTATTTTGCTGTACTGACTGGTGTTGGTGTAGCACTGCTGGTAGTGGGGCAGCTTTATATTTGGAAAAGTTAGGTGAGACTGATTTATTTTTGGTGTTCAGATTTGCGCATGTCAGGGGATGGTTGCCAAGACCTTTTTGTGCCTCATTGTGCTTCGTCTTGTGTGTTGCACAATATCATTGCAACTCTGTCTGTACTAGTATTGGCATAGCATGCATTGTTACTGCTTGGAGTTAGAGCCTTTTCAGGGCACATGTAGCATAATGGCTATGCATTCTGATAGTATCTGCCCTAGTAACATGCATGTATGTGACGTTAGAAGGGGTGTGCTGCTAGGTTGCATGCACACCCCGGCACAGAAACATTTTTGTTGCGTGGGTTGTATTTACAAGGCTTGATGTGAGAAAGTCCGGAATTGGAGCTTGTCTGTAGGTTTTGTTCTACGAACTATCATAAAAGTAATTGAACAATCGTCAAGACAGAGTAATGTACTATTTAGTAGTTTAGCACAATGTAATACAGCATATGTAACTACTTACGTAACTACTTATGGAACTACTTAGTAGTTTAGCATAATGTAATACAGCATAAAGTATTGCGTTCTACTCAGCATGTCTGACTAATGTTGGAGCACTTATGCGTCCTGCCATATGTAATAGTCAGCCCTGGTTACTAAGATATGAGTAATTGGTCAACGCTCGCCAAACTGATCGCCGTTCTGCAGTCCAGTTGCTGCAGTATTGCTGTGGCTGAGTGCTGTACAGTGTGTGGTTATGACATCCTCTTTTATCAATTAGGCGGTACAACATGTATTCTATCTCTTGTCTGAAGCTTCGTCACATGTATTCCACACTCTTCAGTGATGTTGAGGGGTCTCACATTGCTGTTCATCTACAACTCTTCATCAGTGTTTCGTTGGTGTTTTTGTAAAGTCCAATGCATGCAATTGTTGCAATCTCTCAAGCAAGCCTAAATTGATTGGTCTGCATCTGTGCGATATGTGACGGTGTGAGTGATAACTGCTCAAGTAGTGTAACATTGCCCACTAAAACATTTCTTCTGGGCCCTGCCAGCCGAGATGAACCTTTTATGCTGTTGTTAAGACTTTTGCCGTGAGCCAAGTGCATTCTTGGCCAATCATCTCATCTTTGTACCATCGTGAACTCACCTGCAGCATGCACGTACACAGTCTTGGAGTGTAGGGCTTGCGCGACCAGTGCAGCAAATGTATGCACATGTCACCATTTGGGAGATCAAATGGTGTGCTTCTTAGCTAAATGAGATAGTGCATGGTTGTCAGAATATAAACCATACCCTGGTGTTCAGTTGCAAAGTAAAAGAAATGCACTTGTTGAGGCACTGCAAGCCTGGCTGCAAGACACTGCACATATTTTGTGACTGATGACATGCAAGCATCCTGCAGAACATCCCATGCAGCATGTGAATTGGTCATGAGCATGTTGTACAGCTGAATGCAAGTATCCTGCAGAACAATACACTCAGGCCCTGGCAGGGTTGCTTCTTTAGCGTTGTAGTGCATGTTGTTTCACCACATTTACTCCACGCAAAGAACAACGCAGAGTCACCAGTTGGGTATGTGATTGATCAAGCTGAGGTCATGGGTTAGCCAAAGCGTACGAGGATTGTTCAAGGGAGGGCCCCAGCTCAACTTTAGTCACCATGCAACTGGAGTGACAATGATGATGATGTAGAACATTGTGACAATGTGTTTCAACAAGACTTGATGGACACTGGACAGGGTTCTGCTCAAACAAGGCTTCCAAAAGTAACAGTGTCACCCAAACCTTAGGGTTCAGACAAAACATGACAAAGCTACAGGCTTACCTAGGCAAAAAGCCTATGGTCAGTGGTCATGACTGATCAGTCAGGAAACCATATAGCTATGTCATGGGGAGCTCAGCTAGTGTTGTGTTGTTGTGCAGTTCTGTGTGTGTGCCCTGGTTTGTCATTGCCAGTCCTCTGCAAATGCTGCAAATTGAAAGCCCCAATATTGTCGGGGACGACAAATTTGCTCATGCATATGATCATGCCGCATATCCCGCAGCGGACAGCAGGGAACGGAGCGCCTGGTATGCTCGGCCTGTGCCGTACTCAGCTGAGTTTGCGTCCTGAGCCTCCGCATCGCGCTCGCTTGAAAGTTAGCGTGTGTGTCTTGTGCTTTACCCTCTGAGTGGGGCTATACAGGTTGCTGCACCTGTTGAGCGGAGTGGTGTTGGTGTCCGACAAAAATGGGCTTTGCATACGAGAGAACGCCGCAAGGTTCCTCGACCGTGTCATATGACCGCTCGCCACCAGTCCTGTCCTCTACACCAATCCTGCAGGCACAGCACGCTCCGCGCTATTCGCCTGCAACGAACAGAATGAGTCAGGATCAAGACAGAGGGCTCATGGTGATCATCAAGACACTGCAGCAGCTGCCACGACCCAGCATCACTTTGCCAGCTTTAGCGTGTCTGCTGGTTGGGCTCAACCATATGGGAACACTTCTGCGTTTTCTTTGGAGTCTGGGCTTAATAGATTGCATAGCAATCACTTGCTTGTTGGCAAGTGCCATCTTGGCGACTCAGCATCTGCAGCTCTACCTTCGCCAAGCAGCACAAAGCACTGTGGTCCAAATTCTGGAAATGACAGACAGCAAGGTCCTGCTGGCAAAATTGACTGAGATTGCTACCTTGAATCCTGCACCTGGGAATTGGCTGAACATGTATTACACCATGGTTGATGACATTGCTGGGTTGCACCAAGAAAATGTTAAGATGCGCACTATCATGGCAGGCATGCAGGCTGACATTGAGCATCTCAAGTCCAAGAGCAAGTACTTTCATCCAGTCAGGACCATGTACAGAGCAGTTGCTGGTGACAAATAGGAAGCAAGCTTCTGCTGCTGTGCAGTAGTTGTGCAAGGACAGCGTGTTTCTTGTGCTTTTGGTACTGCTCATGTGTGCATCTTGATGTTGCGCAAATGTTCTTGACAGATGCTTGGTAGCATGGATGGTCTCAAAGGTTGTATGTGATGAGACAAGCAAGCACAGCAGCCTATGTATAGCATTTGTGTTCTAATTTGTGTGAACAACTGACAGTTTAATAGTGCACTGACACCGGCTCCGCTATTCATTTGCTAGCCAGGTTATACCCCTTCAGTCCAGTAGACCTGCAGGTGTGCAAATCTTCAGTGCTCTGACTGTTTGCATGAACGCTCCTGGTTTTCTTGCTGCTTCTGTAGGCAATCTGCTTGACAAGGTCAACAATGTTGACCAGTTACTTCCTGGAGATTTATTTGAGCTGACCCAAAGAAAGGCGTCTGTTACGGATTCAGTCAGAATGTCTGCTCACCTATGCGCCCTGCCATCATGCCATGTCATAAGTATTTATGAACAGTTGTACATGTAACACCATACTGCTTCACACCTATCATCTCACGACTTCTGCAGATCAGTGCACCTTGGAAACGTGTCCTTACTTCCAAAGTCTTCACAGAACAGTTGTGACATTATTGCATGCTGGTTGTTCCTGAGCTGCTAATTATGAGTGTCGCGCATGACAGTTCAGATATGAGGCAGCTGACATTTATTGCTGTTATTGCAAGCCATTCACAAGCAATGTCTGCTCAAAACGCAGCGTGGTCCCGACGGATTACATGGCACAAGTGACCTGCAATTTTCCGACATGTATTGATTAAACATGTGGGTAGGTGCCTGCACTCTGCCTTACCAGTAATGTGCAACAACAGCCCACGATGTCCGTCATCAATGAGCACATGCAGCATTTGGTACCAGAGGCTGTGGTTGCAGACATCAAATAATCTGTGTTTGACTAGAAGTAAACAACAGCTTTGCTATGCATCATAGACATTGTTGATGCCTACGAAAGATGTGCTTTCTGGATAGGTTAAAGCTTAGTGAAAACCTGAACCCACGGGGCGCACTAGGCTAGGCCCCGCAGCTAAGCCTGGAGAGCCTGGTAAGATGCCGGTAAAAAGTGATGCTGTTCTCTTGCATGCTACTACCTTTCTGGTTTTCCAGGTGTATACATTAGACCATGCTCTTGCGAATCTACATGGTTTGTGCTTGGGCTCGTGGCCGGCAGCGTATCCACAGCCTAACTGGGCTCAAACTCAGATGCTTTGACTGTAAAGCAGCTTTCAGCACTTAGCACAGCAACTTGGAAGAACCAATTGCGAGACGCATAACAATGCATCTCATTCCTACAAGTTGAGCCCAATATTTTGACAGTTGATGTCTACTTACAATGATCTATTCACTTCATCATGCGCGCAAGTCTGCAAAGCTGTCTTGCGAAGTTCGGATTCATATCCAAGAAAAACTACCTACAAACCAGCACGGGTGCCTGATGCAGCCCTGAGGCAGGGTGAATTGTCAAGCAGGAACCCATTGTCAAGCAGGAACCCATTTGAGCAGGAATTCATGCTCAGTCTGGCTGTTTTCACTGCTGCAGGAGGTAAGCTTCAAATGCCTCAAATTGGCCCCATCAGCAAGCTGCAAACCCTCTTCTGGCAGCCTACAGCAGGTTGAAGGTTGCAAACAGTCAAAACCTGCAGCTGTGAAAGATGCTATAGGCGACTCAGAAACTTAGTAGGCCAAGATCACCTCCGTGTTCTGGGTTGTTGAGAAGCGATCAGGTAGAGGGCGCTTCTGAAGGAACACCATGTCCCACATCTTGAGGTCAATGCATAATGTCAGCTCAAACGGTGGCTCACATGACATGCAATTCAATCTGAGGGACCTCAGATGGGGCAGGGATCTTGGCCAGCCATCAGGTCTATTGAAATTGCTAGGGTAGCAGCTGCCAAACTCCAACACATTCAGCTCCTGTGCTGCCTTTAGATTTTGCCACTCAAAATTCTGTACTGCATCAACAATATCAGCAAACCTCAGATGTTGCAGCCTCACCAGGCTGGTGGAGCTAGGCAATATGACACGATGCAGTTCAATACCAGACAGGATGAGAGCTGAGAGTTGCTGCATGTGACTCATGTCACAGGTTGCATCTGTGCCAGCATTAGGTTTTTGAGACTGTGAGGCCAGTCAGCTTGTCAGACAAGCCAAGGGAGCCTGTCAGTGACAAGGAGTGTAGGTGCAGCAGATTGTGAGGCTTTGCTAGGCTGTTAGTAAATTTTGTGGGCTGGTGTGCAGCCAGCAATGTGAGGTTTGTCACACATGCGAGGCTGCTGAGGCACTCCAGGTCTGCATTGGGGACCTTGATAAGGACTACTGTGACCATTTTAGCCAAACTGTGCAACTGCGTGGTTCCGCTGCCAATTGAACAAGGCCTGCAGTGAACAACCCCACTATGCCACTCGCAGCCAACTTGATTTGCTGTGACTGCAACTGCAGGCCTGGAGTACACATGAGGAGAATCGGCGTCGAGCTGCAACTGCCTGTTAAGCTGTTTTGCTTGTGTCCCATGCATACATCTGGTACCGATGGCGTACAGAGTCAGACTGCAGACTTATCCAATGTGAAATCGGGTTCCAGCTGGAGTGGTGACTTTCGGATTGACGAGTCTAATGCTGCGACTGTTCGGCCCGAAAGTCAGCCGGGCCAGTGGCACATAATTCGCATGCTACTGACCAATCCCCTATTGCTCGGCGAGAAATTGGGATTTTGAAAAAGGGTGATTTTCACAAAGAGAATCTGAGTTGCCTGGCATCGCGAAATCCGGAACCATATGACAATGCAAGTTGTCATGGATTTTCTCAGCGCATCTATCCTCAACGCAGTACCCCAGACGCCGCATGCGAATTTTGGCTGAGTTGCGAGTTCCCAGGTGCTGCATACTTGAACGCAAAGCAGCTTGTCGGGAAAGCCCGTCGCTGAGAGCTACTTTTTTAAGTATCGCATCAGGCAAGTCTGCGAATCCATGGCAGGTCTTTGGGCCCGTGCTGCGATTGCACCGCACAGTACCAATAACCCTGTTAGACCCTATTGGACCCTAGCTGCTGACAATCAGTCAACCTCTGAGTCAACCTGTCACACCCTCACATATGTCTTGCACAACCGGCATCAATAGCACGAAACGGACAGCGATGATTCCTTGCAGTAGGCTTTCTGCTGCTCGCTTCTTTACTCAGTCAACAGGTTTTGCGTTGACCGCCTGCACAGATCTATCAGGTGTCGCGACGCTGTGAGACGTCGCGGTCGCTGAGGGATGCGGAACGCGTATATGACATGACGCAGATATACTTGTTTACAGCAGGTCAGTCCGCTCCCGTCGATGACCCTTCGTGTGGGCTTCCTTCTTTTCAATTTTCGTTTTTCGCTGCATTTGTTGTGGTTACCATACTCGTCACAGACACCTCATGAAAAGCCTTGAGGACAAGCACACTGACGAATTTTTTTCACATAAATGTTCTGAGAGGAACTTGCCGTTGCAGGTTTGATCTTATTGTCAAGGGTTGCTTGTATGCAAATAGGCTTGCTTGACTCCGTCAAGAACAACACTGTTGCACTTGTTGACTTGGAAGGGGACTTACATTTTGACCCCATCTATGTCAACACGAGTGACATGCCAGGGCAGTATGCAGCTCTCCAGAAGCGGTACTCGGCGACAGGAGGTCAATACTGGTCTGCACTGTTTCAGCAGGACGGATTGAAGGAATTGCAGACAGCGTCAATCACTGCAGACACGGGTGACGGCTTGTCATGATGTCCTGCTTGCAAGCATGGCTTCTTGCTCTGACAAACACTGGTGGACCTAGGTGTGGAATTCCTGAATTTCACCAATTTTGTACAGCTCTTGACTTTCAAAGTGCCATGGTTCACGCCTGGCGTCAGCTACTGTCATTGGTGGGGCGTGACATGCTGCTTGACATCATCAGAACTAGTCTTGTCCAGGTGCACGCAGGGCTTCCAGTCTGTCAGTGAACTGACATTGTCAGGTATAAGTCAGCTGGTCAAAAGCAGTCACAGCATCTTTTCCTTTGCAAATCGAACCTCTCTCAATGTATTTGCCCAACATGAATCCAATGGAGTGCCTGATCTGCATTTGCTGTTGCATGTCTCAGCAATGAGTGCCACCCTGGTGAGTTCTAATTACACCAAAATTTTGATGTCTGCTTTCAGGTGCAAACATGACTGGCAAGGTGCCATCAGACCTGTTTGCAAGCCTGCCAGATGTGTCCATTGCAAATCTGGACAACAACCCTGGTGATGCTCGGAACCCTCTTTGCATCTGATGCTGGCTTTGTTTCAACAGCCTGCGCACTCAAACTGTTGACAGTCATCAGTTCGCGTCTTCGGTTTGACGGCATACAATTGACACATCTTCTTGGCATGTTGTGGCAAAATGTTGTGCAAGCGCATAGATTTGGCGTGCAAACACCTGCTGATGTATGCATTAGCAGCCACCTATTGATTCCTTCCCCTGTACTCAATGTATGCAGCAACTCCAGTGCATCTGTCAGCCTGTTGTGTCACACAGGTTTGACAGGAGCCTTTGACAATGTGACAGCAGAGCAAGCAGCAGGGTTCCTGTACATGCACCTTGCAGACACTAGTGTCCAGTATGCATGTGCTTCTCCAGGTGACATGCGTTCTAGGTTTTCATCAGCATGATGTTCGCGCAAAATCATGCAAACACTTACGACGCCGGGAATTACAAGTAGCTGTTTTTTTGTGGGTGCGTACATCACTAGAGTGGATTACATGCTGCACATGCATACTCATTTGTTGTAAAGTATCTCACTTCAAAGGCAGTTGTCGCACTGCCAACACCAGCACTTGCGCTATAGGGACCCATGGCAAGACAGCCCTGTACAACAGCAGCTGCTTCCCCAACTTCTTGATGCCAAGCAGTAGCAAACGCATCTTTCCAGCAACGAGACCAGGCATGTCTTGTCCTGGAGTGCAAATTTCAGTCAGCTTGGCAGTGTATGACGGGGCCACCGTAGATCCTGTATTGTACTCCTACCAAGGCTGCAACTGTGTTTCAGGCTTCTTGCCCCACTATTCAGTGGATTCTGTGGGTAAGCTCCTCTGTAGCTCTTCATCAACATGCTCACGATCCAACCTGCCATTCTGTTTGACTTGCCTGTGTGACTGGCATTGTGTGTTTTGGCACCAAGCTGGACCATATGCTGCCTGTTCTTTGTCGATCCTAGACCCACCTGTCTCATTCAACTGTGATGTTGCAACCAAATCTTGACATGTTGCAGTGTGGTATGCCATGCAGGCCTCTTTCAAATGGCATGTGGGTTGCCACCTGGCCAGTCCTTCTGGCTTTGGGTTGGTCCCGTCGTGGCTGTGGTCATATCGCTTCTGGCACTGTCATGGCTGTTGTTGGCCTACGGGACGCGCATGCAAAATGACTGGAACATTCTGCGCACCAACAGGCTGAAGCGCAGGTTGATTGTGCCCTGCAGCTGCTGCCATAACAGCCTGCCTGCCTTGCTGTAGGAGACGCAGAAACTGATCATACACATTCAGTGCATACGCATACTCAGACACAGCACTTGCTGTAGTCATGGGCCTCCTCCGCCTCCCACCAACAAACACAATCAGCATTATTGCTCAGATGTGCCTGTGTGCCTTGACATACCTTGCTGCACTCCATCATCAGCCTGGTTTGGCATTCTGTCTCCTTCATCCATGATACACATCAGCTACAGCAGGTTTTGACTACACAATGACTGCAATCTGCTGGATGGCAATCTGACTTGCAAACCATGAGCTTCAGCTCATTGTGCAAATGAATTTCACTTCAGGTAGATGCAGCCAAAATCACGTCAGCGTATATCAGCTGTGACAACAAGTGATGCACTGCAGCGAAATACAAATAGAGCACAGCAGCAACATAGCAAGTCTCAAGGCTGAAAAGCATTGCACTTGCTTGCAAATTGCAACATAGGGTGCAAGGTGCAGGCACCCCCCTGGTACGTTGATGGGCAGCACAGGCAAAGGCATGGAGCTGTTCCAGTCAGACATGAGCCTGGTGATGACTGATGTGGAGGGCAGCACAGCTCTATGGGAGTGGAACAGTTACATCATGAACATCGCACTGGGATTGCATGACCACACCCTTCGTGCTCTGCTGCCACAGTTCTTTGGCTATGAGGTTTGGCCCATGCTGCTTTTGTCTGGATGCTTGCTTGCATTACAGCCTGTCTGATGCACAGCAGAACCTCAGCTGTTGTGCCACAGCTCCTGCACCGCCAAGCTGGCTGCATGCAAGAAGGCAAAGCTGACAACAATTAGAGCAACGTAACCGAGAACAGCCTTCCATGCCCCCTGAGCTGGTTGCCACACACCCTTTGGAAATACACTCCCTGATGCAAAGCATGTGTGCAGGTCACAACAGAGGGGGATGCATTCATTGTGGCATTCCACAACCCCATGGATGCAGTTAGCTGGGCGCTGCATGTGCAGCTGGCCCTGCTGCAACTTGCTTGGCCTGCTGAGCTGCTGCAGCATCCGCTAGCCAAGCAAGAAGTCGGCTCAGATGGCAACTTGTTATTCAAGGGGCTGCGTGTCAGAATGGCAATCAACACTGGAGTACCTGTGGACGTCATTGTATGTGCTTCTGCTGACAGTATGTAATGCCAGAAGTGGATGTGAGACCGTCTGCCTGTCTGTGAAGCCTGTTGCCATCTGCTGTCCATCACGAGTACAAACAATGCCTTGGGTGTATCGGAAATTTTCAATTGGGTAGTAATGGCAAGCTTGTTCATATGCTTGTGCATCACCATGATCAGAAACCACCTGCCTTGTGCACAAGCCAAGGGCTTTGCTTTGAGGGCATTGACGTGGTGTGTGCAGGTGCACAATGTAACTAAGCAGGTGGAATACAGAGGAGAGCTTGTGGAGGTGACCGAGTCTCTGTCTCACTTACCCTCAGGAGGGCAGGTGCTGCTGAGTCACACCACCTACCGTGGCATCTGTCAGCATGCGCAAGACATCAAGTTGCCAAGCCCAACAGCAAAAGTCTCCAATCCTGTGCTGGACTGGCGCCTCCCAGGCGAGCTTGTCAGACATGTAAGACGTTAATATGTGGATGTGTTGACCACCAATATCCAAACAAAATCTCATGCCTTGTCATGTTGCGTTTTGCTAGACTTTATGATTTGCAATGCAGATGGCAAGAGTCTTCTGAGCAAGCTTGGATCAAACTCATCTTGCTTGCATTGTACCAGGTCACTAGCAGCAGTGCCACATCAGCGACAGGGCTGTTAGGGAGCAGGTGGGGCCATACCCCATCAGCGTCGCCTAGAGCTGCACGTGCCAATGTTGCAAGCTTCTCTTGGCTGCAACTAAGGAGGGGTGCATCTATGTCTTCTGCCAGCACAAATGCTGGTGCAGCTGTGGCTTGCCAGACAGGCAGTGATCCAGGCAGCGGTGAACACACAATATCAAACTCTGTTTGGACATGACGACTCAAACATATTGTTTGCAGCAAAGAGCTATAGGTGCCTGTAGATTTAGGTGATGTTGCGCATTTTCAACGTGCCCATGTAGTTGCAGGTCAGTTTGAGTGCATGCCATGTGTCTGGGCTGGCTGTTCACTCAAAATACAGATTTGAGTTGCCTAAATCATATGGCTACGCAATACAACATGTCACTCAGCCTGCTTCATGCTGATTTGTATATTGACTGGCTGCATGGTGTGCCTGCAATGACAGGCATGGATGCACCCCCCACCCCCAGAAGTCAAAGTGCTCGCCTGCAGCAGTTCTCCTTTGTGACAGCCAGCTGTGCTATGATTGACATGGGCAGTTATATGCTGTCAGAGTGCCGCAACAGACCATACACTGTACAGGATGCTGCACAGCCAGCTATTTCTGGGGAGCATGTGGTGCAGATCTTGCCCCACTCGCTTCTGGAGAGGGCAAACACATTTTGTGCCATTGACTCTGTTCGACAGGTATCTTGTCAAAACAATTCTGCATTGGGCTGTTTGATTTTCATGCTTACTTGTCCTTCTGGTACATTCGTTCATGTCTTTGCTGAGCATAGGCAATATCGTGCATGTTGACTCTTTTGCAATGAGCATGTGCACAGCATGCATGTCGCTTATTATGCTCAACAGCTCAACATTCTGCCAAAAGTATAAACTGAGTATAGCAGGTCAGATCAGGTGTCACCAACGTAAAGCATGTGTGCATTGCCAGGTGGCGCCCTCATACTTCGATGCTCCTGGAGTGCTCTCTGCGCATTCAGATGTCAATAGTCCTGTGTGTGTACAAGGTCACCACACCAGGGTGGCATTTGCTGTTGTTTCTGTGTCAGGCTATCAGGTGATTGTTCTGGACATTACATCTTGTCATGCTCATCACCTGCCGTTGCACCAGTCCACACGGCTGCATGCAAATGGATATACACGTTTACGCATAGACATATAGTAGTCGGACAGTTAGTTTGAGCTGCTGCTGATGCATGGGGCAAAAGTCGTGTCATTGCTCCACAAGGTCATTGCTCCGCAAGGAAATTGCTCTGCAGCATTATACAACATTTCCAAAGCATGCCATCAGCTAATGACTCTTCGCCTGGGCAGCCCGGTATAATACTTGGCTTCTCATTAAATTGACGCCGAAAGGCGTAGGCTTTTCTTTTCTTTTCTAATGACTCTTCAACTGCACTGCCCTGTCAGGTCTTCACTAGCTGTTGTTCATGCATGTCTCCTGCAGGAGTGGCTTCAGATGGACAAGCAAGTAGCAATGATTGCGCTGGGCCGCTTTGAGTCATGTGTGCGCTCAACGCTACTGCTGTGTGCGGGGTACGAGTGCTGTGAAAAGGATGGCATGTTCACAGCAGCCTTTCCAAGCCCCAGGGCTGCACTACAGTGGGCTCTTACTCTACAGCTGGCTCTTCTCAAGTACGCGACCCTGCAGATCATGCAATCCCAATGATACTGCTTCCTGCTGCATTGCTGGCAATGACTTTTTCACATGGCCATGCCTGCATAGTGTGCTGTGCAATGACAGAGTTGCAAATGGAGCATGTTTTGGACTTTGTGAACTTGGATCATCTTCCATCACGTACTGAGGACTTTTCTGCTGTGTGCACCGCCAGCTGCCTTTGTGTCAGGCTTCGTTCTTGTCTGCAAAGCCTTGTATTGTGCATTGCACTGACGCTTGAGCGCATGGTGCACAAGGCTGCCATGGGGGGAGGAGCTGTTGAGCCTAGCACCCACTGCAGAGGAGTATGGGCCCATCTCCTCCCAAGTCCTTTTCAGGGGTCTGTCAGCAAGATTGGGCATTGCTTGCGGGCCAGTGCTGCAGCCAAGGCCCAACCTCCAAACAGGTACAACAGACCATCTCTGGTAATGACAAGTAATGAAGCCTTCTGATGGCATGTGTGCACACTCCAGTTCCATTGCTAGCAATACTTGGCAAACACATGAAAGAGATGGAAAGTGATGCGCAGGGCGGGCAGAGTATGCTGGATCAGCACCGGATCAGGCCGCTACCTTGTGTGCAATGTCCAGGCCAGGCCAGGTCATTCTCTACCTCCCGTCATGACGTCACATAATGCAAGCATGGTGACCGTACAGCAGGTGGCAGTGAGGCAAGAATGATCAAGCATTTGCAGGAAGACTGTGCTTGTGACCAGAAATAGGGTCGGCAACAACATTGATAGCAATGCAGCATGGTAAAATCCCTCATGCCAGCCACAGGCGCCTTTGACCAAGACCTGTGCAGTGATGCCTCTGCAATGAGGCCATAGATCAAACTCAGGCCCTGGACTCATGACATGCGATTGCCCAAAAGCATTGCATCAACGCCGCCTGCATGACGATGTCTACAGCTTGAAACACGGCAAAATTACATCACTGAAACAAACTGTTTTGCAGATATTGATGGAGTATTCCTCGGTGGAAGTGGTCAGACTGGACTGGGCTCAGGTTCAGCCTGACTCAAGCCAAGCAAAACAGATAGCTGGTCACATTGCTCTCAGAAACTACGCTTTGCTGGTGCACCATCTAGAGAGCGAGGTGGCGGCCTCTCAGCTCAGGGCCTCCACATCTTCTCTGTCAGGTAACGCCCACCATACTTTGGGCCATGTGTGTGCACCTGCACCTGCACCTGCTGCAGGCATGTACATGGGCATTTGTGATACCTTTGAGGGCTGCATAGTGCCCACCTCAGCAGGAATTGGGTCTGGCATCAAGCAAGACTTGGTGATGATCAAAGTTGCAGTCTCTGGGTACCAGGAGTCATCACAGCTCATCAGATGGCAACTCATCACTACCTGAAATGCAGGAATTGTGGGGCGTGAGCTTTCCCAGAGCACAAAACGCACATCCACCATGCCGATGTACATGCAAAACTTTGTTCGCAACCTGGCTTTGGACATGAGCACTTTGCCAGACTTGATGCTGGAAGACGAGGGAGCATTGAGTGATGCACCTCTTAGGCACCAGCACTCCCTGCAACCCACAAGGCATAGCATGGAAGGCATTGCAGCCTTGCCTACATGGGATGCACAGATGGCAGCCAAAGCCAAATTTATTGGTGAGCCCAGCAGTGCAACTCCCTAACTCCTGCATGCATGCCTAGTAGCCCGCTCTTGGCTGAGAGTGCATACTTGAAAGGTGAAGTCTGTCGCCATCAAGAACGGCTGAGGTAAGACTGACTTCATCTTGTTTGGCTGACACCGTTGACATAAGTATGGAAACATGACAGCTGGTTTGCATATTGAGTGATGCATATCTGGTGCTGCCCTCAATCTGACTGCACAAGTAACCTCTTGTCCAGCCCTCTCAACTGTAACTGTGATGTCAACAGGTGAGACAAGCACTGAAAGCAGGCAGTGGCCTGTTGCCCTTCAACACATCCCATGCTTGCCTATTGGTGTTGAGGTGTATCTGACAGACCAGGCCACCTCCAAAGCATCTCAGGACAGACACAAAGTATGTCAGGTCTTCCCTGCACGACTGTCAGAACGCAGAAGCAGGCATGGAATCTCCAGTCATAAGGGGCTCAGCATGGCACAAAATACCACTTTGGTTTTGGCTAAGGATGTGATGCTGCCAACTGTGGTGCACTTGCCATTGGCAGCGGAGCCACCATTATACATAGATGTCCTGGGCACAGATCGATGATCTGTTGTCAGTGAGGCGGACAATGTTTTTGGTGCATGCATGTTCCTCATGCAATCATACACAGTATCTTGTTGATGGCTGCGTGGTTTCTTACCATCACTCTTTCTTCTGATATGTCACATCAACCATTTTACCATGCTTATTCTTTTCTTGCTCTTGAACGCAATTGAGCTGCTGGTACATCCCTCAAGATTCCCTTAGTCCACCTCACAATCAGCAAGTTCGGTGCTGATTGGTGCTGCACTTTCAGGAAAGATCATGTAGGTGCTCTGTATGTAGTCAAGTCTTAATTTGGAACACACAGCATGTGACCTATGCAGTTCTTTAGGTACCATTCCCATATGTGCAAGTGCAACAGCTGCTGCAAGATTCACCAGTATCATGAGTGGCCCACTGATATGCAGGATGAATTTGTGCAAAATCTTGTTTGTAGTGAATCAGAACTTGACTCGTGCATTACACAGTCAAATGCTGCTTGTACAGGCAGGAGCACAGAGAGGACTCTGCATAACAAGATAACATGCCTGTCCAAATAAGAATGATTAGTCACCTTGACACAAGAAGTACGTGAAAATAGTTGCACTGGCATAAATGGCGTTTGCATCATTGGAACTGATACCAATAACTTCAATCATATGCCTTATCCTGATCAGAGGTTGGTTGGAGAGCATGGCCAAGACCGTGCACCTGGGCATGGTCTGTGCATGAGTCTCCGCTCATCGTAGGTTACCAGCAAAGGTGGCACTTATCGTAGGTGGCAACTTGTTGAGAATAGCAGCCATCAAAATGTATTTTCTGGAGGGGCCGGCTTGAGAGGGGTTTGCTCCAGCTGATCTCTCTTTGCCATGAACTTCATGCAGAACAGACGCAACTTCAGGCTCATAAAAACAGCACAGCGAGACTTGTGTGAAAGCGCAATCAATTGCGCCAAAAAAGCATATGGAACTGCAATGCAGTCTCCTGATTGGACATGGCAACTCAACACAGCACAGACAGGCTTCACAGCTCAGCTGTGGGTCCACAATCTGCACGTTAAGGCTTGGGTCTGGGAATGACAGCAAATATGAGGACTGAAGGTCATGCCAAAATGCATGATGCACTTTGTTGGTGAAGCATGTCGCAGTGCCGCAGACAGCTGACTCACCTTGTCAACCACCTGATGTACAGCATCCCTCCCAGACACAATCATGCGACTGACCTGCAGAGTCAGCTGCAACGTCTCACTGTCAAGTCAGTGCCACAACATGCACAAAATGCCCCGTTCAAACTTGCATCCTCAGCAAGCTGAATAAGCTCGAGGTTCATACAACAGCAGTATTGCTTGTCGAAATAGCCTGGTGATTTACAAGTTCAGGGTCTTGCTCATGCCTTGCCAGACCATATTCCTGCCTTGCACTGTTGCGCAGTACGTCTCGCCTGTAACAGCACATGACTGTGATGTTTTCAGTGTAGTCATATTGATGCAACCTTATCACTGAGCAGCAAATGCACACTGTGTTGAATAGTATCAGCCACTTTTGCAGTGAATGTGTCTGACTGACTACCATGGCTTTCCTTGCTCATTCTGCCAGACAAAGAGCCTAGAATACCTCCAGATGTGCCGATACCTAAGGCACGACTATCGTTACAGCTCACATATAGTCTGGTGACATGCATAGTAAACCGTTCGGTGTAACACCTACAATGCTATTGCTTCTGTGCGTGTGGTCTGTAGCTGTACACCAGTCGTGTCCTTCAGTCTATACTTCTGTTCCTGTCATGACAATAAGCACGCTCAACGGACGTTGTTAAACAACTGCTGCTGCTGCAGTCTATTATGTAACGCGGTTTGCAGTTGTTAAGTTTGAGATATCACTCACTATGGTGCGACCCAGTAGGTGATCTAGGTCTGTGTTCAACCCACGGATACGCCCAGCTGCCACCGAGCCTTGGGTTATAACTTTGCTTGCTGTCGCACGCATTCCGGGCTCATATGAGCGATGGCAAGGCAGTCTGTGCAGGTTTCAGTGCGTGGGGCTTTAAGCTATGCGACCAATACATGTTGTCGTATCGCCCTACGCCCCATCAGTTGGGCACCGAGGCAGTACATTACGCTTCTTAGCACACACATTACAAGTTACGGTTGCACTTGTGATTCGTGAGTATGACAACAGCAAACATTGCAGCAGCCTGGTGAAATTGATACATGGCACACGGCCCTCCGGTGGAGGAATGTGCCGCGACGCCTCACCAGATTAGGCTGGCCGATATGCAGCGACAGCAGACCGTGGTTGACTGCCCGCGGTCGATGGTTGGGAGAGTTATCGGCAAGGGTGGAGAAACTATCAAGGCCCTACAGCAGTACACAGGCGCGATGATACAGATCGACCAATCTTGTGAACCCACCAAGGTCACGGTCGCCGGCTCGGCACAGAGTCTGCAGTTAGCAGTTTCTATGGTACGAGATATAGTGGCAGGCAACTTCAAAGGTTTTGCTCTCTTGAGACAGCTTACCTCCGGAACCGGTCCACAAGTACCGCAAGGTTTTGAACAGTTCAGTCAAGCGCAGCCAGTGTACGTAGAAGGGTATGGTTTTGTCCCTCCCTCCCAGGTGCGTATTAACTAAAGCACACAGTCACTGGTGGCAAGAGGACTCTCATTTGCAATGTGGTGTGTCCCCATGCGATGCGTCGGCCTTGCTATCTGTGACATTTGGTGTATGAAAGTGCTGTGCCTGAGCCGAAAGCTGGCTGTACGCATACGGTCTTTTTGGGCCAGCGAGCTTGCGTGCAGTTGCTTACGCTAGTCACCAATTTCAAGTTGGCGCTGGCTCTGGCACCGGTCGACGTGGCCACGCCTCTATTGCAAGGCACACAAGGAATGCATCGTCATTGTTGGCCACTCGATTGTTGTTGCATGTGTTCACTGCTTGGCAGTGTGCCACTTGTGTTGTTTGAACCTGCTTTCATTCAGCAAAGGTGTGTGCTGCTGCAGGCTGACCTGCTAAGAGGAGTTGCTATCTCTGGCTTGAGTGCTTTGCCAGCAAGCCCTAGTGTATTAGGCGGTGTTCCTCTAGGTGACAGTCCCTTGGCGCAAGCATTTGCTGTCAGTGACGTAGCATGCTTCTGTCAGTGCAGCTTGTCTTGGCTCATCAGCACACGCTAGGTTGTTGCATACTTGGCCTCGTTGCCTCGAGGCTTCTCTTGCATATTCTTGGCCTGGTCTGTATGCCACCTTCTTCCTGCAGCTTCACAGAGTGATTAACTTGCTTTCAGTGTTGTCTTTGTCTATGTTGTGCATCCTCCTAGGCCAGGTGCTGACTACAGAGACCCATGCAGGCATGTTGGCAGGAGGAGGGCTGCTTGGTATCAGTGATGGGTTTGGGGCACTCAGCCTCAGCAACAATCTTGCCTTGCCAGGGTTGAATGACAAGGCCATTTCGATGGCTGGCAGCCAGGGCTTGATAAGCGAGCAGATGACCAGGAACAGTCTGAACAGCATTGCCAGCAGTAGCAGCACTGTTCCTAGTCTTCCTTTCACCCCTGGCATGGCACAGCCCAATGGCCTGCCTTTTGGTTGGATGAGTATGGCTGACCCAGAAGGCAGAATATTTTACTTTAATAACTTGACTGGTGCTGCTCAATGGAATCCTCCTCTGAGCGCATGATGCTAGGCATTATCAGGCCTAGACAGCTCTATCTGGCTGTTCAGGTGTACTTTGTATGCTGTTTAGTGTCAGTGTTGGGATGGATTGAGCACTGACACACTGATCAATTACAGAGGCTTTTGCTTGAAGGCTGTGCTTGAAATTGGTACTGGACAAATTCATGCTTGTCATTTGGTCTGGCCCAAGATATTGTGTTGCACTCTATCTTTGTTTTCGGTGTTCAAATGAACCCTGCATTTTGACAGTCAATCAAGATTTGATTTCAGTTGCTCCAGTATGTGGTTGATCTGTCTTGTCTGGCATAGCAGCTTGTGTTACTGTTTAACTGGTTGTTCTTCTGCATAAATTTAAGGTGGATACATTTTGTTGACACACAGCTGTTCCAGTATTGTGTGCTTTGGGCTCAGTGTTCTTGATGCAAGTCATACTTTCAGACTAGAGTAGACCTGTAAGTACTGAATACTCATGTAGCTGCATGTATGCTAGCATTGGCCATGGAACAATGTGTTTGCATGCATGTCTTTTCTACATGTATCAATCCTGTCATGATGTATTGCTGTATGGATCTTGTGATGCTATACTGCTGTCTTGTCAAATGGTGCTAAAGCTGAAGCTATCTGCCAGGATTTGCATGACAATTGCATGTAGCAAAAGCACACATCAGTCTGCACAGGCTGTGTAGTGGACTGCACACGACAATAGCAGCATTTGCAATGCACCATGACCATTTCAAAGCGGCATCCAAGCCTGCATGCCAACAACGCATTGCAGAGCATGCAACATACAGTGGCCCCTTGCTCCATGATGAACCTTTTCAAACCAAACTTTTGAAGCAGATCTGCTCTAGAGTTTGCAAGTGTCAACTAGGACAGGCTACAGTTAAAGCTCCTTACAACGACCACACTGGTCTGCAACAATTTGGCCATTGTAGCGCATTGTTGTTGAAGCCATATAACAACATATAACTGTCAATTGTCACTGTATAGAAAGATGGCCATAAGTCATCCAGGAATCAGTCAAGTTTGATTCTGACACCTCTTTTGGACTGCTCACAATATGAGGCTCACTTGTACGGCTGGTTCATCTACAAATGAAGCATATGAGATGACTGTTCAATTTGAAGAAAAGTTCGCTGAAGTATTTGGCTGACAGCTTTGGTTGATCCTCACGACTGTTCTTTTTGACACTTTGGTTGCCAGTATTTGCAATAGCATTTCATCTTGAGCTGAATTGAGGGTTGTCAGCCAAGAACACTGCCAGAACTTTGGGCTGCTGCCTTGCATCCCGCGATAATGGGGCTTTGATAGTCTCATCAGCACTAATTCAGGCTTGTTTAGTTGAGTTTGCAGCAGTGCAGTCAGCTGGTCTGTTGTCCTGTGACAGGTTTTTATGCTCAACAGCTAGTTGACAGATCTTTTTTCCATCGAGGTCACTCGGCTGCACACGTTTTCGAGACATTCTAGCGTCGGCAGGGCTACAAGGCATGTATGTGCTCTGATTGGACGCAGTTTGACACACCTCAGCGCAGCGGAAACGGCCTACAGGCGCGTTTTTACCGCCAACGGCAGACTACTATACAGCGACACTTTGCCAGTTTGGCTGATCACTATATTGGGCGTCGTTGCTATTGTTAGGAGGGAATAAGCGGTCCAGGCCAACCGTTTTCTGGTCGTTGTAACGCGATTATCAGTGTAAGAGAGAGAAGTTGTTTTACATCCTTTGCCCAGCGTCAAGTCTGATGGATGTGCCAGGGTATGTGAACCCTAACAAACTGATGAATGTGCCAATCGGATGTGTAAAGAGCCTCGTTCCCCTTATAGATTGGATCTCAAATACACGTTCCCAAGGATACACTGATTTGCAGAGCTTGGTAAAATGCCTGGATCATAGAGATATCGTGTCAGATACTGCATGCAGTCAAGCAAAGGTTGTGTTAGGCTGCGCGATGCACTGACATGCATTGGAATGCATCTCGGAGGCTATCATTACAGTCATGTAGAAATGATGAAATCGAAAGCTGCTGAAAAAACAATCGTAGCTGCTGTCGCTGGCTCTTAGGTCGAGGCTGACAGTTCTGATGGCCGGCCACGAGCGTAAGCACAACGCATGTAGAGCTGAAGTCGGAGGTTGTGTCAGTTTTGGCGCAAGGCCAGCTTGCCACACAGCATGCTCCCCCCAGAGTTACAGACACCCTCAGCCTGGGATGGGTACCTTGCCAATTTGACAGCGCCTCCAGTTCACATTGCTGATCAGCTTCCTT
>JAABUO010002257.1_pt1 | contig 23732 bp, 29 predicted proteins | sample 5559291 | NCBI WGS metagenome assembly JAABUO01 (sample SAMN10711878, study PRJNA513372) | rock metagenome | isolation source: Antarctica rocks | place: Antarctica: Victoria Land, Finger Mt sud
TTCGCATATGAGTCCCTTTGGCGCTGCATCACACACAGTTTGCTGATCATCATATGGAATACCTGTCTAAACAGCTACACCCTTGCTAAGCACCAACTCGTTAAGCATGTTGCTGCAATGTAAGACAAAGCAAGCCACATGCAGTCAAGCATACAAAAACTCAAGCATACAAAAACTAAGTGCTGCAGCTGGCATCATGAGGCTGGATGAGAAACCAGCTATGCAAGGATCAATCATCATGACTGCATTTTGCCAAATGTGAAGCTGCTGATAGACCAGCAACACACTTTCTGCTTGATGTGCCACTGACACCCCAGAGGAGACAATGCAATGGATGATAGGTATAGCTGTAAGCCTCACCAGCAACATGTGGCTGCAAAACAGCGTATTGCTGAACAGGCAGGTAAGCATGTCATTTTGTTAATCAAGCAAGTCAATGCAAGCAGAGATGCGCCTACATGGGGTGTCCACAAAGACTTCAGACACAGCAGTGACAGCAGCAGCCCTCTCCAGTTTTGGGTCAAGTGGCTGCAGCGCTGTTTCCTCTGCTTTCACCTCTGATTCCTCTGCTTTTGCCTCTGTTTCCTCTGCTTTCACCTCAATTTCCTCTGCTTTCACCTCTGTTTCCTCTGCTTTCACCCCTGTTTCCTCTGCTTTTACCTCTGTTTCCTCTGTTTTCACCTCTGTTTCCTCTGCTTTCACCTCTGTTTTCACCCGCACTGCCTCTGGAGTCTGCTTGTCCTTGCTGCCAGGTGGCCGCTTGCGCTTTTTGGCCGGGGGGTGGGTCAACAAGGGGTGCCTGTTTTGCCCACTGATGGTGTCCGCTGCCTTGACTGCAACAAAAGTGCAGGCGGACATGAGGTGCTGAGCAATCACTGCTAAGGCTGCTCTTGGGCCGACTGCTGCTATAGCTGCCGCTGCTGCGCCCTCCAAGTTGCAAGGTGATGCTGCAAGCTGTCGATGTTCAGGTTCACGCTTGACCTCTACCAAGTGCAGCTCCTCTTCATGTCGTGCTGTTTGAGTCAGCTCAGACAGCTTACCTGACACTGCCTGCAATGCAGGATGTACCGGTTCAGGTTGGATGGAGAAACAGCACCCTCAAGATCAATGGAGAAATAACACTGTGCCAGATGATTAGGAGACAGTGTCAAATGTCATGCACCAGCTCACATGCAGGCAATAGCATCACATAGCTTTCAAGGAAGTGTTACTGCAAGCCTCATCAGCTCAAGTGTTGTGAAACTGATCATGCACAGTCATTGAACTGCGGCGAATGCCAATCAGCCACAGTCTGCTGGGAATGTTGTGTAGAAGCAGGGCTAGTAAGCAATGCTGCTCTCCTGGTGCTTGACATTTGCTGTCAAAAACACTAAAATGAGACTGAAGGCACACATACGTTTGCATGCATGAGAAAACCCTATAAAATCACCTGGTGCCAATCCTGCCGCTGGTACCGTTCAAACATGCCCAGGTACATGAAGATGAGCCACAGATGCTTGCAGAATCGATGCCTGTAGAAGTAATCTGGACACCCGCAAGTGGGATTACGGTCTTTCAGCTCCACAATATACCGACTGCCAGTCGACCCGGTCACCACAAACCTGCAGCATAATGGAGCTGTCTCTTGTACACCAGTTTTCCTTTGGAAAGCCTGGCCTGCCTAGATGTGACAGGAGAAAGTCAATACTGTGTCATGACTGCTTTCAACACTCAGGTGTGCAAAACTGCTGATGACCTTTAGTGTAGCAACCCAATGCATTGCTTCATGGCTCACCTGGCATGATCGAAGGTGAAGTCCATAAGACCAGCGATTTTCAGTTCCAAAAGCTTGTCTGCCCGGCTCTTGCATTTCTTGCGCTCTAGGTGTGCTTTGTGCCTGCTATCTTGATACTACATAGGAGCAACAGTGTTGTCAAGGCTGTCCATTTGCAAATCCTGGCAAAGTGTTTCAAGCAAGGATTGCAATTGATCACATCATTTGATTCAGATTCAGAGAAAGCCATCATCATGCCAACATGGATGTACAATGCTCTGCAGAAAACGGATATACATAATGGTTTCTGTAAATAGTATTGGATGCGTGCCCTGACCAGTGGGGCCCTCTGCTCAGTAGCTGACACAGATGCGACGCTGACAATTGCAATGCTGACAATTGCGATGCTGACAAAACCTCCAGCAAGTTTGTCATGCTCCTGTGCAGGTTCACGGGAATTGCCACTTGGGTTGCAGAGGGTCAAGATTGCTGGAACAGCATTTCACCTTGCCACACCGGGGACAGGTTCCAGTGACCATGAACAGGGCAAGTTCACTGGGCTCTTCCGACGCAGCAACCTCTGCAGTGGTCTTGGGGTTCAAGCGAAACGATCGCCTGCTTGGCATTTGAGAACCAGCTGGATTGCTTGAGGGTCCACACTGTGACCTGGGGTAGATATTTGAGCAATTGTTGCCATGCCGACAGAAAACTGCAGACTGAGCGCAACTGACTGGCTGGTCACTACAGTTGCTTGTCAGTGGTCAATTCAGCTGAGTGTGCTGCACAGCGCCTACCTCACAGGCATGACGGACGGGCTTTGGTTCAGCAGAGGCGTAGCTCACTGCTCGCCGAGGAGTTGGGGATGCTTTGATCGGATCGCTTGATCAGCACTATCCTCGGTGATCAGCAATACGTCAGACAAGATGGCGCCAATGTACATCGGCAACTCTGTGACTTTCGTCGATTTGATGCTGGTTCCGTTCTGTCAATCTGTCTTCACAGGCCTGCAGTGTCGTACGGCCGAGTTGCTTGAGTGAGACGGTGCGGCAAAACCCTACAAACCTCAACTAGGACTGCGAACTAGCCTCAGCAAACATTTGCATGCGTCCTCCGTGAGGGTAGAGTAACGCAGGCCAAGAGTGTGGTTCCGTAGACGATGTGCAAATACCCACAGAATGTTGTCCCTCAGGGCAGACTTGTTGCCCCCAATGCCACCCTGACTCAGGGTTCGACTCCCCACCCAGATCCCGCGCGGCCGAAGGCCGGACGGGGGGATGCCCTCCTAAATCGGCACAATTTCATTTTTTGAAGGGGGCGTAGCCCCCTTAAAAAAATGGCGCCCACGCGGGCAACCCACGCAAAATGGCCGAGCCAGAGTACAGCACGCGGGCAACACTAGCGTCTTAAGCGACGCGCTGTACATCACTATGAGCACAAAGATGCAGCGCACTCTAAAGAATTTATTTGTCAAAGTTCCTCGGCAGCCAGAGCCTCACGAGCCTGTTGACGAGGTCAGTGATCTGAAGTGTGATTTCATAGCAATCAATGATGAGGCAGATGTGCAGGATTTCTCAGAGAACGGATATGAAGTTGCTGGTCTAGAACAGCCAATAGACATCAGTGATGATGATGAGGCAGTAGCTGAAATTGTTGGTCAGTTTGTGATTCAGAACATGTACACTGAGGTTGTTGGTGGTGACGATGATGACAGTGTAGAGGCTGCACTGGATCTGTAAACATCGCTGTACTTACATCTTTGCGACTGGATAAGCTTGCTGCAATGCATTCAGCAGCTGCATGTGCGATCCAAAAAAATTCACTTGCCCGCACAGAAATTTTGTGACAAGTGGGCTGCCCACGCAAAACCGCATCCAGCAGAATTTTGGGGTGGGCGAGGCCCACCCCAAAATTCACGACCCAGGTGGGCAACCTACTGGTTTTGAGGACCCCTGTCGGCATTGTTATTGCTCACTGCAAGAGAAGTTGTCATTTGCATTACTCATCAAAATCCGTCCACAGTACTACTGTAGACAAGTAGTGGACAAAAGGCCAACAACAATACATCAACCAAGCTGTTGCAAATTGAAACACATCCAGTCATCATGGCATCAGCAAAGTGTTTCAGGGCTCAGCCCCTGCAACCCTAGTATGTCAGTTGTTCTCACCCTTTACTGCAGCAGCGATCCATGCTGACATAAGGTCTTCCGCAGTTGCTATTGCAGCGGCATTGGGGGTTGTTGCTGCTGCTTCAGGCTTGCAGGGGAACAATGTCAGCTCTTTGCAGTCAGCATCATGCTTGAACTCACCAGCTTCTGACTCTAGCTTCGGGATGTGCATCTTACTCAGCTCCACCAGTTTAGCTGTCACTGCCTGCAGTGCATCTTGCATTTCTTGCAACACTACACAGGCTTCAGGCAAGAGTACCGCTCATTGCCACACCCATGCTTGCAGCTGTCTGACATACTAGTTGCTTTCCTTGTTCTGCACTACTGCCTGGTCATGTTGCAAGAGTCAGTGTCACCTTGCCAATACATAACAAAGGCAGCATGCTTTGTCATTTGGTAGATCAGTAGGGCATGTCTTTATGCAGTGATCAACAGGTAGGCGTGACTTTTACAGCATGACACTGCCAAAGGAACTGCACAAAGAAATCAAGTCCTCCATTCTTGCATCTGCGAACATGTTTACCTGATGCCAATGCCGTCGCTGGTGCGCTTTGAATATGTCTAGGTACTTGTAGACAAAGTACATATGCTTGCAAACGTGTTTCCTCTGAATGTGGTCTGGGCAGTTGCAGCTTCTTTTGCTGCTGTTGAGCTCCACAATGTATTGGATGCCTGTTGACCCAATGACTGCAAATCTGCAGCACGATTTATTTTAATTTTTTGACTTCCTCCATGTATTGATGTCAATGCATGGCCTGGCTAGGAAGTGTATATGTGAAGGCATCCTTCTGGCCTTTCTTGGACAAGGCACCAGGTACACAAGCAGCAGTGCAGCCCTGTGTTCATTGATTTTGCACATGCAATGCTTTGTTTGGCTCTCATCTGCCATGTTTCATGCATTGACCAAAATGATGAATTGATTGCACGTAGTATTGCTGACCTTGCGTAGTCTTGGGTGAACTCCATGAGGCCAAACAGCTTTAGCTCTAACATCTTCTGTTTCAGACTCTTGCGGAAGGGGATGCCGGTCTTACGAGGTGGGGTGCCATCGCATCTCTCTAGGTGCTGCCTCTGTCCCTTGTCCCCACGCTGCAACATGTAGCATTGCACATACTGAGGCTGAGGTAGCAATTCACAACATGATATCACAGCAGAGCACGATCAAGGTTGCTCAGACTTGGTTTTGCTAAAGCAGCACTGGTCATCATTGCTCTAGCAAGGGTTGGCAGACATCTTGGTTTGCCCATTGACAATAAACATCTTGATGAGCAACAGCATCTGCGGGCAAGCGCTTCAAAAGAGCCCATCGGCGTAGGGAAATTATCAACACTTACTCTGCCACATCGGGGACAGTTCCCACTGAGAAAGAATAGCTCAAGGTCACTGGGGTTAGTTGATGCACCAGCCTCAACACATATTTGGGGGTGCAAGCGAAGTGAGCGCCTTCTTGGCATACTGGCAGCAGCTGGCTGGACTGGCTGCTCCTCTTTTGGACTGCATAGCAGCTTGATATTGCTCCTGAGCAGTTGGCCTGTTGCTATTTATAAACTCCAAGCGTAGCCCTTAGGCGAGTCAGCTTATTCAGGCCAATGTTGAGAGGGCTGCCAAGCACTCACGTATCAAGCGCTTCGAAATTAGCTTGCTTGACCGCTGGGCCAGCAAAACCACAAGGACAGTCTTGTTCACAAGCTGGACTCCCTTGAAACCTGTCAGGAGCAGCTGATCAGCGAAACTGCACACAACTGCAGCTGAGACAAATCGGTGCACCGGCTGCTTTGTGTTGGGTGGTAGTCTCGCGCAATGATTGCCGCCCCTGCTGACCCGTGATTTCTCATCATTGCTCAGGGCCGGCCTGCACTCCCTGCTGCACTCCCCTAGAAGTAAGATCCCTCGGCTTGTCTATGCGAGACTTTTGCAATGATGAGGATATGAGACTAGCAACTGTCTGATCATTCTGAAATGCTTATCAGCCCGCAACATTGCAGGCAGCTGATCTGTGCTGGCGGAGGAGAGCGCCAAAACCATAACGCCAGCACGAAGATCATCCAAACTGCGGAACTGCAATGGTGCAATATCCAAAATATTGACGCTTGCTGACAGGCCCTCGCGTGAGCAATTGGAGGATCAGTGGGGTGCAGAACAGACCATTCAACATCCACCCTCCATTTAAGGTTGGCATCTATGTTTGTTAAAACCACCCTGGTGTATACATATATGTCACCACAACTGCAATCTTTGCATTATGCAAATGCCGCTTCTGGTACATAAGCCAGGCAAATGCAGCTGTAATGCCTGGGGCAGCGTGCAAGTTTATTTCTTCCTTGGGAGCCGTTCGGCCAGGACAACGTTGTGTGACTATGTAGCAAGCTGTCGTTTGTCCCAGCCTGCGTTTGTGTATTGTGCCTTTCTTCCGAATCAGTGCTTTCCTCAGCAGACTCTCCCCAGTGGCCACCATTTCCGTCTTCTTTGTCAGTTTTGACCTTCCTGGCAGCAGACTTTTGTGCTGGGTTGGGATGCTGAGCAGCCGCTGCTGAAGGTAACGTGGCATGCTTGGCGTCAGAGGCTGATGGTGCTGAGGCCTTCTGGGACTTCAGCTGATAGTCAGCATCATGCTCTGTCTCTCCCAGATGGGACTCTCTCCCTGGAGGTGCTGTTTGAGCCAGCTCGTCTAATTTAGCTGATACTGCCTGCGCCCCCACACATGATCTCACTGCTAAGCTAAAGAGAATCAAACTGATAAAGTCTGCTGCAATGAGTGGCGAGCTTGTTGCACTTGCAAAGCCAGTGTGACCAAAACTTCGTACAGAGGCAGATTTTCCTGCTCAAGCTAAGCACTACTGCCTGACCTGAATGCAGGGCAAACACAAGCACTTCCCATGCTCAGATCGCGTGGCAGTGACTCGTGTAGAGCAGGCTGTGTTGTTGAATTGCATTTCTGTGCGCAAATATCATCATATATAGTGGACCGCCACCTTGTGCCAGTCTTGAGGCTTGTCAGGTATGCCCAGTTGCAGCAGCACCAGCTTCTGATGCTTGCAGATGCGCTTTCTGATACGGTAGTCAACACACTGGCAAGTGGGAGCTGGATCCTTGAGCTCAACATTGTAGTGACTGCCAGTAGACCCGATCACTGCAAACCTGCAGCACCATGCCAGCTTGTCTGGTTGCTGAGAACTGTTTGGTCCCCCGCCCTGGCAAATGAAGGCAGTACTGTCATGGGCAGGTGTGGAGTGTGAACGACTGATCAGACATGCTTAGCATGGATGCGGATCTGGTCATCTGTCCGTGCAGCTTGTGAGTTGCAAAGTCAGGGTCAAGACTCATGCTGGACAATCTGGTGACCAGATCAAGTCTGCAATGGAGTGTGTGATGCTGTTGGGCTGTGCAACCAGGGCTATGCAGAAGAGTGTATTGGAGATTACAGGTAAATGCTTTTCCTAGAATTCTTGGTTTGTTGGTGGTGTAAAAAGATGTTATTTCTGACTGTTGACGGTTTACAACATGAGATCAAAGTGCATTGTGATGGCAAGCTCAGCATGCGGTGCAGGACTACACATCTTGAGCAGGAGAAGCTGGTCATGTACTTCATGTACCTCATGTACAACAAGCTACAACAGGCTTCAGCATGTGTCGATGCAGCCACGCTGCTGGCCACCCCACAGCAACAACAATGTCCTGTTGTTGGTCTGAGAATGTGCTGGTGTAAAGTTGGAACATAGGTCAGCTACTGACCTGGCATGCTGCTGTGTGAAGTCCACCAGGCCAGACAGCTCCAGCTCCTTCAGCTTCTCTGCCTGACTCTTGCTGGGCTTGGACTTCTGCACAAATACCCAATCAACACTCTACACAAACTTTCCTTGAAATGCGCCAACTTGAGAAAATGCTGTATGCAAATGCATTGTCAGCAGGCGTGAGTGGACACGGTCAGTGCTTCAAGGAGGATTGCTCTTGCAATGCGTTGAGACTGAGCTGCCTCCCTCTGCAAACGCAAGCATTCAGGTCTGCTGACAACTTACTGCTTATTCAACACTCCTTCAGCGCTCAAACAATGTGCTCATGGCATCAAGTGCCTGGAGCCCATAGCCAACCAGACCTGATACCTTTTTTGGCTTGACATCTGCATCACCCTTTTCTTCTGCACTGCCTGCAGAGCGTGCCTCTTCTTCAGCCTCCAGCTCAGCCAGTCCCTCTATCTCCACATGGCCAGTGCCTTCAGTCTGTTTGCGTTTGCGGCTGCCCTTGCACTGCTCCAGATGCCGTTTGTGCCCCACATTCAGATTCTATAGCAGACAATGCTGATGAAACTGAAGACACGTACCCAGCAACATGCTCAATAATGCTGTTTTGAAGCAAAGCATGGCATGAACAGGTCAGGCCAACATCACTGTCTGCAGTGCATTTCTGCATCCAGGCCCTTGCAGCAGGGTACTTGAAGGACAGTGCTTCAATAGGATTGCTTCTGGCACTTCTCTATACCTGCCATCAAGAGTGACAAGAGCAACCAAATGCAGCTTCTTGATATCCAAGCGCAAGTCACAACTGTTGGAGGCTACAAGGAAGATGTCAGCAGGAGCAATGACGCCACACATTCTTATTATTACTATCTACTATCTATTATCTACTCCTGGCAGAGTCACCTTGCCACAGCGAGGGCAGACTCCATTGACAATGGCAAGAGCAAGGTCACTGGGCTCAGCCGATGCAGCAGACTCATCAGCTGTGTCAGGTTGCAAGCGAGAGGAGTGCCTGCTTGGTTGTTGAGGCAAAGCAGGCTTGGCTGTGCGCTGCTGCTTGGGCCTGAAACACAAGAAATGATTTGTGTCTTTACATCAAGCAGCACAGTCAAAGCTTGTGTCTATCGATGTGTTTGGGGCATCAAAAGTCAGCTTGCCCCTGGAGGTGCGGAAAGCAAGAAACTCACTTGACAGGTGCCTTTGGTGTGCTCTCCTTAAGTGCAGACACAGCAGAGCCAATTCCTAAAGCCTGCAGACGAGCTCGGTTCTGCGCAATCCTGGCAGAAGCAAAAGCTAAACTTAATTGCGTCGTTGCATGTTGACTCTGGTGCCTTGAGCTCTATATTGTTTCTTACAGCTGCTGTCTTTGTTGCTCGTAAGGGTTGCTGTCGTCACCAAGTGCCATTCTGTGTTTTGGCACAGGCGGAAATCTTCAACTTGAACTAATTTATGCACTCTTGAACAATATAGGTGTTCAACACCTGTTTGGCGAGAAGTAAGAATAGATAGGCCTAAGATGCTAGCACAGCTGATCTGATTATGGTGTCTTCCAGCAGTTGCTCGTACACACTTACTCGATCGTTCACAGGCTACTCTCATGCGACAAGCCCGACACGCGAGTAGTCCTAGGTCTGGAGTTGCTGCTCGTGCGAGGGCTGCTTGTGTCCTTCCTTCTTTAGATATGCAACTGGCATGCACATCAAGATTTGCCTACTCGTGACCGACAGCGTCCAGCTGCAGCCAGATCTAGCATCCAGATCATAACCCAGACTCAGCACAGGCTTCACAGCTCAGCACTGGATTCAGCACTGAATTCAGCCAGGAAGGCGTAACGCCAACTTTGACCGAGACTTCGATGCATGACTTGCAGCGCTGCAGCCTGCGCTGCAGCGCTTAATCGCCGGCTTTTGTGCTGGGAGAGGTTTGCAAATCTCAAGAAAGCCGCTGCGCCACATTGAAGAGCGCATGGGCTTCCTTGCAAAAGCCCTGCTTGTGCTGCTTGTTCTTGCCATCTCCGGTCTGATATACGTCGCGAAACTCGCCGTTCTTTACATTGGCACGGACATCTTGAACGTTGGTTGGCGTTTGTTTCGACAAGGTATTCGGCGCAAATCATTTAGTCAAGCGTCGCCCACGGATCACTCACATGCCTTCTGTTCGCAGGATCCCTCAGGTTCGGCAGGCTCGCCATCCGCCCCTACATATCGATCAGGAACTTCCAACTCGTTGAGCCAAAGTCGGCAGGAGGAGAAGTGCTGTTCTCTGCAAGTCTTAGTGTTGTCGAGAGTCCCCTTAGAGGTCTTTTCTCTGGTAGGAATAGTTGTGTGTACATATCTGACAGAATGTATGTACGCTTCAAACTAGGGCCTCACAGAGTGTCTAAACTCGCAGGCAACAAGGTTGTTGTAGCAATCCATGAGGCAACGTTATTTCTGCGTCTGGACAGCAATGGGAGTCCGCGCTGGATGAACCTCCTTGAGGTGACTGCCTGCTGCAACAAGCTGCTGCGTCCGCTTACCTGGCCATTTACTGATTGCCAAGTTCACCTGTGCCAGGGCAGTTGTGGCCTTGCAGGCTGTAGATGCTGTGAAGGATGTTGAAGCAACCCTGCCTGCACCTGTGTCACTTGAAGAAGGTAAATAGCTGATACTCCACTTTGCCATTCATGTTGAGTTGTACACCGGTTCAGAAATGCCGCACTTTGAGGTTGGATTTGCGTATCCACAAGCAACAACAGTCTGGCAGAAGTGGCAACTTCTGTCGTCCATTTGCAAAAGAAGCATTCTGCACTAATATTCCAGGACACGCAACCAGCTCTGTGTGAACCTGCTGGCCTTGTTGATGAAGGCGATACCAGCAAGCCTGAGAAGGAGTCTGAATCTCCTTCGGCGAGTGACAAAAAACTCAAGAGAAGGTTTTCGCTGAGTAAAAGCAGCAAGTCCACCAAGCTGAAAAGCAGTAAGAAGCTGTCTGTGGTCCCATACAAGCGTGTGCCCTTCACAGCCGATGTGTCAGCATACATCTTGCGGCTGTACTTGCGCAAAAGCTTTCTGGAGCTGCCAGAACATGCAGCGTAAGTCTTCCCTTGCTGTGCACCTCCTTCACAGCCTATCAGCGATCAGCACCCAACAGACAGAATTTGAAGTAGCAGAATATAGTGCATCGGTAGGGGGTCCCACAGGGCAACTCATCAGATCACATGACCTGCCATTACAAAAAACAAAGGCTTGTAGTGCAAGTCTGTCTGGACTCCGTGCAATCCTGACTGAGTTCAGTCTGCATGGCTGTCCACACTGTCAGTTGGCTACACAGCTACACTATGCAGCATGCACTGGAAAGTACATGCTCTTGTCAACATTGGACCCTTTTGCCCCTGCAGCTTGATTGTGGGGAACAACTTGAATGTGAAAGGTGCTCTGGGTATGCCAAATGTAGCGTTGTATGCGGACGCTGCACCTGGCTATGACAGTGCATGGTGTAGCAATGCTGACCATTGGCCAACAGCATCACCCACAACAGGTAGTGCTGTCTGTGCCCTCTCAGCATTCACGTCTGGAAAGGGTGGCAATGTTTGGGACAATACTGCACGTAACATCTGCCTACCCAAGCTTCGTGAGGCTATCTGACTGTGCATTGGCTCCTAGTCCAAACTTAGCAACGATGCATAGCAAAGCTGTCATCTAGTGGGTATGACAGTACAGGTGCCTGTGATCTGTCTTGCTTCCATGACATGCTTGCTGCTTCCTCCAATGCGGTCCGTGCAAGCTTTTGAAGGGCTTTCAGCGTTTCAAGTGTTCTCTTTCTGGAGTTGGGCAGGCGTGATCAAATCGTGAAAGAGCAACCATGCAGATTATGCATCAGACATTGTTGCTTCTGATCTTGACAGCTGAAGTGTTGTGTTGTAGGGAGACCTCTGTACCCAGTAGTGCTGGATGCTCAGGCAGAGAACTGCAAGCTGCATGTGCAAGGCTGGCGAACCACAACAGGCCTGTTGCTGCAGCAGCCCATCTCCATGTCCCTCAACTTCACACCTGCCTTGGCCAAGTAGGCCTTTCTGCATACTTTGTGCTGCCTCTGGTTTTATCACTTCACGCAAACCCCTTCAGCCTTAGCGACGGCTGCACCTTGGACCTGTGGACTTGGAAAAAGCAGAATTTGGCAGTGTTTCAGCTTTGCCGTTCCCTGTCTGTGTCTGCTTCCAAGCAGGAAGCTCCTTGTCCAGGGTATGCAGATGATCACATTCTGTGTCATGTATCTGTGATGCATACTGTGGGTTGTCAGTTTGACAAAGCTTCCATTGCTAGATGCTCTTCCATCAAGCAAGCACTGTAGAGACAAAATATTGCTTACAAGACCCAGTGATGGAGGGAGCTGTAATCGTTCTTTGCTTCCACAGGCAGCCTGCATGCTGAATGCAGTTCATCAAATGCATCTGAACCATTTGTGATGGAGATTGACTCAACAGTGATACGTCTGGTGTTGCAGGTTTGCATTGAGAGAGCTGCATCCTCTGCTGGGGTCAGCAGTTGGTCTGCATGGGGACAGCAGCTTACACATGACGCTAGAGCCCTTGCAGTTGCATCTGCCTGCTGATTGCTACACTGTGCGCATCCAGCCCATGAAGCTGGTCATTGGCAGCAACGCTTTCCTTTCCAGCATCATGGGCCTCCTCAAACTCAAGTACGGTTTGTACCTTTGCTTTGCAGTGTGAGGCATTCAGACATCAATTGCGTATTGTCATTGTCGCCTGAGTCTGTCTCATTGATCGCTGTGAGCAATGTAGTTTTGCTGGCATTGCGGGCGTTGCAGTGTATGTGGTCCTGTGACGTAAGCATATCAGTGCTGTGCAGCATTGTGGAACATGTCTGGTACAGGTGCACAGCTTACCAAAGCACAGACTGTAATCTGTGCATGCACCTGACACTGTGCCTGCACAATGCCTCTTCTCTATGACATATGCTCATTGCAGAGTATTCCTGCTGTTGCAGTAAGATGCAGAGCACAAATGTGGAAGCATGGACATCCACAGTGGAGGCTGACATCTTTCAGAATGGCCAGATCATCAGCAAGCGCATGGATGCATTGCTAGGGAGCAGTCTTGGCAGCTGCAAAGGTATCACTCGGCACATTGCATCCAAAGCAATTCTGCAATTGTCCACATGTCTTGTGCCCAAATGACCACCATGGGACAGTATACGCGCATATGTTTTCCATAAATTGCACATCCGATCTAAGCCTGTCCTGTCATTTGCCTCTTGCATTGGTGTGTCCTCTCCATTCAGTGTGCAAATGGTGATGGACCATGCTTTGCATGCTGTGGAGGGCATTTACTAACCTGATGTGTGTTGACAGGGGTGCACATAATCATGTGGGGACAAGTGGACACTGTCAATGATGAGCTGGATATGACACTGGGCATCCCAGCAGACACCTTAGCAGCAACAGGAATCAAGGAATTGCCAAGTGACTACGTTTTGCCAGTGCCTGTCAAAGGCACACCTCAGGCGCCAAATGTAAACTGGGGCAGGTGAGTCAACATGCAAGATGGCAGTCTATTGGTTGAATGTCATGATACAGGACCAGCTTGAGTGGCTTGGCTACTGTCTGTTTAGTGCATACCTTCTGGCTTAGCAGATGTTTGGCAGCAAAAGCATGCGCCAACGCCTGAAGACGTGGCCTTGTTGACAGCAACGCCTCATGGACAATTGTTTGTATTTGTACGCTGACTGCTTCCAGATGGCATCGCCAGTTGCAAAATACCTATACCTTGCTGCAGGAGTCTGTTGTGTAAATATGCACGCCACTAGTGTGCATCTTTGATGCAATGCTGCAGGGCTGTAGCACAATTGACAGAGCTAAGTATCAAAAGGCAGGTAACCAAGGGCTTGCCCTGGCTCAGTAATGTCATCAGCAGCTTTGGGGGCCCAAGTCTGGATATGACAGACTACCCCACTGCGCCCCCCCTGGTGGGCAAGCTGCCATGGGAAGCTCAAGATGCACAGCAGCAGGACGTGGCGCTTGGCGCTGATCTGATTGAGCTGTGAGCTTTGTCCAGAGGTCAAACCAGATACAAGCAGCTCAGATGCACATTCAAGCAAATCTGATCCAGCTGTCAGTGGATATCCATCGATGTTGATTGTATGTGTATGTACATTAAACGTGTAGCTGCTGTGTTTGTCAGCTTCACGTCGATAATGCAGCTAGCTTGATTGTACAGCGCAGCCTGGTGCTTTTGCCAGCAATCTTTACAGGGCACTGCTTCCTAGGGGAAGACCCTCAGGCCAAGACTGATGCTTGTACGTAAACGTTGTTTGGCGCAATGTTGAGAAATATGTGTTGTCAGATCCTGCAGTTTGAGGCGACCTGTGGCCCTCTTTCGTCAGCATGATGAGGCACAGCTACCGTTGAACTGTCCGTGTTAATCGTGTTGCACACGGCGGTGGGCTGGCTACACAAAAGCAGCAAGACACGTCTCCCAGATGCATCGTTGCGGACAAGGCAACCATTGGGTGCCAGAATTGTGCGGACTGTTGCTCCATCCTTACCTTCTCGATTGATACATCTATATAGCTTTCTAGCTGCATTCTATGCAGCTGTTGTCGGTGACAGAACGGCGGGCGTAGATCTGCGCTAGACTTGGCCGCTGCTCTGCAAGTGCTCGGCCGTAGTGGACTTGCTCGAGTGTCGTTGCCAATTCGACAGGAGAACACAGCATGCCGTTAATCAACATGAGCAGACGCCAGAGCCTGCGGTTAGGTAAGCAATTTGGTTTGTTTGAACGTCCACATGGCACGGCCAGGTTTATGGCTATAGGGTGTTTCTGCTAGATTCCAACCTTTACAAAGAAATGTAATCATGTACAGTGCTTTCGTAGTCCTGCATAACGGTGCATCTCAGAGGTATGGCTGTTATGATGTGACAATACATTTGTAGGCTTGTGCCAACGTCAGCGGGTCATCAGTTGTGTCAGGACCGTCAAGCGTACAAGACATAGAGCCACGATGCTGGTTGCAAGAGCATCAAACATTCCAAATATGAGTGACAGTGTCTCACTCGAAGAGGTAAGCTGGTCCAAACCAAGCATATTATTGGCATTCTTACTTTTGTGACCTGACTGCACTCTGGTCAGATGGCCTGCATGGTAGAACATAACAACACTCTGGCACTCTGTCCATCGGTGTCAACAGAGCAGTGCTTACTTGCAGTCCAATTTGTCACTCTTTCACACGCTTGGTCAGAAAATTCTGTTTCAGGTTGAAATGATCCAGATACTGTCCCTTTGCTGTCTTGATCTTCCGTGATCTTGTGATTATTGGTCCCACTTGACCACTGCTGAGAACAGTACACATACTGCTTGCAATTAGATACACTTATCCATGTGCATATGCAGATCTCCCATGTCAGCCGCGCTCTGGGCAATGCTGCTGAGTTGCTGCAAGACACCTGTAGTGATTCAGAGAAGCTCCGCCTTGCCATCTTACTGGGCTGTATTAAGCATGGTCTCAGGAAACGATCACATGGTTTCGATCTTGCCTCCGTGCCCATGGACAAGCTTGGCATCGAGTTCAGTTCTTTCAAGGACGACACACAGTACAAGGACAGCAAGCTGTCAATCAGGTCCTTTATGCAGCAAGCGGAAGAGAGGGGCTTCTTTCGGGTGAGCCCTGTAAAGAAGGGCGGAAAGAGACATGTTGTTGCTCACATTCTAGCCTTTGTTCCTGAGCCAACTCAAGAGGTTAGGTCTTTGCTGCCATTTGTGGACTGGCAACAGGAACTACCGTATAATCCAGAGCAGGCATTCCCAACAGCTGATGACCCCTCATATGATGAAGATGAGGACGTCACAGCTCCAGGACAGATCACCCCAACAAGTGGTGCACCCCTAGACCCTGCGCCGCTGACAAAGCCATTCTGGCAAGATGCTGCACTCCTCAACATCATGCAAGGTCCAGCTGGTCCATTTACAAGTGCACCTGCAACAAAGGAGGTATATCACTTCAGCTATGCCCTCCAAGGCATGTTGTGCAGCATCTTGTTGAGTGCTGGTCTGCATTGCTCTCTCACTCACCATGTCATCACTATGTGACAGTACAGCTCCCAGTGTATCAGCAGATGCTCTGCATTCCATGACAGGCCTGGGTTGAGTGCTGCATCTGCTTCTTCCAATGGGTGCAGGTTTTGCCACAGCTCGTCACGACTCAGAAACAGCTTGCAAGAGCTATCTTGTTGAGCAAGCAGACAGACCGGGTTGCCATTGACTGTGAGGGGTGTCAGTTGTCGCATGAAGGAAGGCTGTGCCTGGTACAGGTAGGCCTTCACTCTTCAGCTATCATGGCATATCATGGCATATCATGGCTTTATGCTGATGACACCTTTCATGCTTCATGTTGCTTCAGCACCTACTGCTTGGTCTACCAGAAGGTCCAAAGAAACCAACCTGTCATCTGTTGAATCAGTTGACTGCAGAAAATTGTCGGCACAGTATCTAGATCTGGCAACTTCATGCACAGCAGTCATGCTGATGTAAACAAGCTGTCTTGCAGGGGTACTGTTTGACACTGTGTCATCTGCTGCTAACACAGTCCAGCCCAACTGCAGGTATTGATTCCTGTGAAGGCAAGCGGTGCCCAGGGCAACAAAGCGTACAACCAGTGCTTCCTGTTTGACATGGTGAAGGAGCTACCAGGAGCAACATCTTTCTTGAAGCAGCTCATGGAAAACCCAAAGATTGTGAAAGTCCTGCATGACTGCCGGCAGGATGCAGCGGCTCTGTTGGTCCAGAAGGGCATATCTTTGAGGAACGTGTATGACACCCAGGCAAGACTAGCAGCAATACTGTGGCAAGGCATGTCAATGTTGATGACGCTGAGCAGTTGGCTACAGACATATGCATGCATGTGCACAGATGCCATGCATGGTGTGCCATGGTGATATGGTCACATGGACACATGGTCTTTCATAAAGGTATAGACATGTTTGCCTTATATATATAGGCCTATAGTATCATTGTCAGGGCAAATCAAGGTGGATGACAGGCCGATGCTGGTCATTTTCTTGATTGTGTATCCACCCTGGTGAGGCTGTCAAGTCCTGCATGATTGTGCCCTGCTGTGATCATGGATGGTGCTTACAGCCAGACAGGCATTTTCACCATCAGTTGTGGATCCAACCCTGCCGGAAAGTCATCTGATTTAGTTCTGCTGCAGGTGGCGTATGGTCTGGTATCACGCTGGCGGTCACAAGTGGGCTCTCAACAGACAATAAGACGGCTGGGATTGCAGGACCTGCTCAAGCGTGTTGGGCTGAGAGCTCATCAAAGCAAGTCAGGTGATGAGCCCACTGACTCAGCAGTTTGCAGTTGCAGTTGGACGATGGAACAGAAACCAATGCAGTTGCACTTGCAACAGTATGCTGAGTCATACCCAGGTGCCTGCTTATGCCCTGCTGTGTTGAAACTAGTGTCCTACTCAGCACGTGACTGCATGCAAGTCTTCTGTAACGATCCAGGGGAGTTCTCCCGTCTATGCATGCTCAGGTACAACCCTGATCCAAAACTGTCATTTGGCCATAGGGTATGCCATGTTGTCTGTATCGAGGCTGACCACATTGCATTGTGCGCAGATGTGCGTGCAATGATGGCCCAGGACCCCAATCTATGGCAGCATCGCCCACTGTCATCAGAGCTCCAGCAGTATGCAGCTGCTGATGTCTCTCAACTACTGGCGGTGGCAGACAGGTTGTTTGCCATGCTTGGGATTGTGGGGCAAGAGACAGTCAAGGTGCTGAGTCAAGCAAGCTGCCAGCTAAAACTGCCAGTCATGCCCGGTACACAGGTGGGCTACTCATTATGCGTCTTCACTAATTATGTTCTTTGTCTTAATTGATCATCACTTTATCAACTCAGCTTCACCCTATCAACTGACGCACTGGCTTCACATGAAAGTAAAATCAGACTGTTTTAATGATTACCACCTGTGGTTGACTAAAAGCATGGTGCATCCAATGCATTTATGAGGATTTGCTGATGACAGTTGAACAGAAATCATGCAAAGCTTTAGTTGGAAAGTATGTGTTCATATGCACTAAGAGCTCCTCATTGGTTAGTGCCAGGTTGGTCTTCAGAGGATCATGTCCATTGATCCTCAGATGCTTTTGGCAGTATGGGAGCTTGTTGCTGTCATTTGAGAAAGACCAACACCATAGACCATCTGCAGCTGCCACCTCTGAGCATGCTATGCTGTTGCAGGTGACGAACCTGGAAAAGCTGCCTTACAATCTGCAGACAGAGCTGAGGTTTTACAACAATGCTGCTGCTGTTTGCTGTGACCCCATGTTCACAGTTCTCTCTCCAGCTGATCAGGCTTCCATTTCTGCTGAGCAGCCTTCCACAGACGATTTTGCTGACACACCAGGTCAGCTTGCGGCCTGATATCGAACATGCTCAGCTGTTGTGCAACACAGAGTGCAAGCTTGAACCTAAGCCATGCCACTGCAGCATTTGACCCAACATGTTTAGCTGCTTTGCAACGCAGACTGCAAGCTTGCACCTATGCCACATGCGAGTTAGCCAGTTCATGACCGAACATGTGGCTGCGCTCCATGTATCACATTTGCTCACAAATTATGTCTGTTACTGGCGTGTGCCTCTGTAACGTCTGCAAATGTGCTCAACCTGATGTGTGCAGATGAAAGGAGCAATGCAGATGACATGGTGGACATTCTTGAGCTGGTGCCTGACACCATCAGAACTGCTATCAACACCCACCTAGACAGCATGAACAGTTTGTACCCCATCAGGTATGTTGCCCCGTCAGGTATGTTGCCTCATTGCATGCTCTCAAGGATGGCATCACTCTTTCTAGACAGTCTGCAGGAGGGCTGCTTGCAGTGCATGCAAAAGCTTTTGGCTGCTGCAAAAAATGTACTTGGCAAATTTTCAAGCTGGTGCCACAACATGCAATCATAAGTGCACTGTCACTGCTACTTCTCAGCGAGTACCAGCGCTGAGCACATTGAGTTTTGCCATTTCAGGGTGACTGATATTGTGGCAGACGTGGGCAGGCCTGTGCGTCTTAGGTATGACACCACCCAGAGGGGATCAAGAGAACACAGCTTGTCTGTAGAACTGGACATAGCAGAGGCTGTGCAAGCCCTGAAGGGTGCTCAAAAGCAACTTCAGACAGGTAACATGCAGTGTAGAAACATCCAGTCAATTGTCTGTATATGCACATATGTAAATGTACTGGACAACCAGATCTATACATGTTACATCTATGTATGTTGATGCTGTACAATGATTACTGTGAGTATCTGGCAAACAAAGCCTTCCTGCTGCTGGCAGGCTTTGCTGCTTGCTCTCGGTACATGCAATGCTGAAAGCGCTTGTGTCATGCCCACCGTCCATGTTGACAGTCATGCCCACCCTTGGCATGTACTGTCTGCAGACCCCAAACCCTGTTCTAGCTCATGCCAATCTGTGATTTTCTGCATGGACCCTTGCAAGATGGTTGCATGCACATGTGGCAGCACATGTACTCACTTACATGTACCATTAGTCCATGTGCCAGTCTTGTTGCAGCTCTTCCATGTCTGTGCTGCTGTTTCTGCCTGTCCTGACAGTCGTGCATAGAGTGTGCAGACTGTGTGCTGGTCTAGAAGTCACGCTGCTGTTGCTAGCAAGAATGGCACATGCATTGGAGAATGGCACATGCTCTGCAGGGAGGCCAGCAGACTCTTTTGCTGTGCGCAACAGAATGAGCCTGCCCGGCTCTCTGCACAGGATAAGTGCCATGAAGGGTGATCAGGGGGACATACAGGGTCTCACGTACCGCATTGGCAGGCACATTTCAGGTCAGCACTTTCCCTTTCCACGACACATGATCTGTACCATGCTGCCCATGTTCCTGAAAGCACACATAGCACCAGCTGACATGTAATAAGGTAGTGCCACCTGCCTGAGCATGGTCCTTGGTCCTTGAGATCTTGTCAGTCAGCTCCCCAAAAGAACACTCACATATTGTATTTGTGAATGCTGCTGTGGTGGCTGATTGGCTTCTCTTGCTCAAAAACATGAAACTCGCGGGTTTCTTCATCTATACATGTTTCATATATGCCAAACAGTGAATTTCAGAGGGCCGTAGACTGTGACAACAGGTAAGAACTGCTCACTTTTGATGCCCAAATGATCTCTGTCATCATAGTTCCTGCAGTTATGCCCAGTCTGGTGCGCAGGTGTGGCCACCATGCTGATGGACAAGCTGGCAGAATTGGCAACTCCAGGTAATGCTGGCAACAGACAGGCAGGTTCTATCCTGCTGCTGGGTCCTCCTGGTGTTGGTAAGCCTTTCCTTCTGGCAGCATCCCAGCAACATTGTGCTGCTTGATCACTCATTGATGGCTGATCGACATCGCTGATTAGATCTGGCAACTGGATCTGAATGCTATGGCTGGATGCAGCGTTAGCAACAGAAAAGTTGCCTGTGACTCACACCGCTATCTGTGGGCATCACTTCTGCGCTGCATGACGTTATCAGCAACTGACATGTGTGGCATCTTTATGCACATTTGCATCCTAACACAGCAGCGACATGCATGTTTTCCCATGCATTCATCAAGATCCTCAATACTGACAGACGGGATGAGCTCTGCAGGGAAGACAACTTTGCTGCGTGACATCACCCGTATGCTGGCTGACACATTCCAGAAGGTGGTGATTGTTGTGGATCCCAGTCAGGAGATTGCTGGAGGAGGGCAGGTGCCTCACAGCTGCATAGGCAGCGCACGCAGGATGACAGGCACCACCAAGCAGTCCAAGCATGAAGTCTTGCAAGAAGCTGTGACCAATCATGGCCCAGAGGTACATGCTTTCGAGGGCTTTGAAGCCCTTAGGACCTTTGCCCATATTGTTAGCTTGCATGCCCACGGCATGATCTATGTGTTTAGGTTGTGTCTGTGTATGTGCTTGTGTGGGTAGCGCATGCAAAGCCAGTAATGGCACATCGCAGCCAACAACCAATCTGACTGCCCTTGTGGTACCCCACCGTGCCCCTGCCCTCTGCCCCTGCTTCCATACTTTGCTGTACAGTTCTAGTTGGGCCTCAGCACATGCAAGCTATGAGCTGAAGTTGCGAGTGTGCCCAGGTGATTGTGGTTGATGAGGTGTACAATGCAAGGGAGGTTGCGGCAATGGCAGATATTGCTCGCCGTGGGGTTGCTATGGTAGCCACAGTGCATGGCACATCATTGCAGGCTCTCTTGGACAATAAAACCCTCAACAATCTGCTTGGCGGGAAGCATGAAGTGGTAGTGGGAGACCATCAAGCCAGGTACATGAGCTGTGCATCTTGATCAAAGATCTCAAGACACATAGTCTCGATCAAGGCCTCTCTAAAAGCATGCACAGCTGAATGACCCACTTGCTTCAGCATACACAGCAAGAGTAATGTACCCTGAAGAAAGTACACGTGCATGGACAGAACAGCCACTCAAACAGGCGATGTTCACTGTTTGTACACCTCACATGACCTGTAATTTGTGTGTTCATCTACGCTTGCACGTGGTGCTGACGTGGCTTAGGCTGATAGATCCAGGCTTTTGCTTGTGAACGCAGTCATGACAGGAAAGGCTTGAGTGGCAGCAGGAAAACACGGCAAGAGCGTCGCGAGGCTCCATTGTTTGCTACTGTCATTGAGGTGTGCAGCCATGACAGATGGTATGTGTATGATAAGGTTGCAAACAGTGTGGATGCTCTGCTGGCTGGGAAAGCTGTCACAGCACAACTGCGCAAGTACAGTAATGGTAGGATGGTGGTGAGCTCACAGTACGTTGAGACAGCTCAGCAGCCGCTCCCAGTAGGTGATGGCAGCGCAGTCGATCTCGACTGGATTGGTGACCTGTTTGAGGCAGCACAAGACATGAAATAGCCTGCAAAATGCTTCTCAATGCGTTGGGTAGCCTGACGTAACGTTATGTGACTGCTCACTATTCGTCATGACCCAGGCAGTTTCCCAGGCTCTACAGATGAGTGCATGCTTGAGCAAGTGCTTTTCGATCCATTGGCATAGCCCAAAAACCCAAGTAGATCTAGATCAACAATAGCTTTCACGGTGCAAGTGTCAGCACTCTGATGCCTGTACCATATTTATGCAATGCAAAGGGTATGTCACAGGTGTTGAAGTGAAGCATGCTGAACAAATTGCAGCTGCACTATCTGTTTCACAAGTCAAGCAATAGTTCATTGATCAACTTTGGCCACTCATGCTTTTACACAAGTGCAGCTTGAGTTCACAGTCCAGTAATCAACCAGTCAATGAGTGAACACCAAAGACTTCTTTGGTTGACTGCAATTTGTGTACCACCCAGGATGCATAACTGGCAAAGAGCTTATGATCTGGGGCCAAGTACACTTAGCAGCAGACGCGTCTTCATGCAAGCATTCTACCCTGCCACACAGGCAGCAACAATGCCACAGATGCAGCCACAATGGCGCAGTGCACAAAAGCTTGGACTGCAGCAGAGCATTCAACATAATTGCATAGCTTGCCAGGGAATTGAGGTTGCAGGACTATTGATCTGGCCTACAGCAGGTGAGGTGGTGCATCCATGGTCAGGCCATCCCCTTGCTCAGTAGGATACCCAGCAGCAATCCATGCTGACGTTCCTCCCTTGACATTGATGACTTGCTGGAACCCAAACACTTTGCTGAGTCTGACTGTTGCTTGTGCTGATCTTTTGCCGCTTTGACATATGACAAGAACTGAACCTTGGTCCTTCCAATCATCGAGAGTGCCTGCCCTGACAGCTTCTGACAGAGCATCCAGTTCGATGTTGACTGCTGTTGTTGCATGCCCTGATCTGTATTCTTGCGGTGTGCGCACATCCAGCAACAGGGGCTCTGCTGTCTGCGACTGCTGCAAGGCCTCGTAAACATTGTCTACTGTTGTTTCTTGGAAGCCTGCACAGAAGGACAACTACTGAGATTTCTTCCAGAGTTGATGTAGATAATGTGCATTCACAGGCTGCAATGTGGGTGCTGACCTTGATCTGCAGAGTAGGCGCTCAGGATGTCTGCTTGAGTAGTGTCCATTGCATTCTTCACTTCTGTGGAAGTTGAGGCTTGATCTGCAGCTGGTCCCAAGTCAAAGGACTGTGGCAATGTGTGTCAGCGTGGTACATGCAGTGTGTCTTACCTGGTGGACTCTGCGCCTTCAGCCGTTGCTCATGGCCCCACACGTCGCCCTCCTCATTGTCCTCAAACACAAAATCATCCCCAAGATCCTTGACCTAAGTGCCAACAGAAGCAGTCAGTGACAACACACACACCACAGCACAGACTACAGAAAGACATGCAGATCAAGCGAAAACCTCATGCACAAGTGTAAATTAACAACAAGATTAGCTGCAAGATCAGCAGCAGGCTCTGTGATCCAGCCGCTTACCTCTGCAAGCAGATCAGACACAGATACAAAGCGCTCTTGTTGCTGAGATGCTGTAGCTTCCTGACCCTGATCCGATGTCCCGACTGTTTCACTGTGTTCACTGTTGCCGCTGCTGTTGCATTGTAATCTTGATGGTCTGCCCTTGCAAGCTCTGCGGGCGGCCGGTGTATGCACCTCCGAGCACGTGCAGGGCCTGGGTGCAGCTTTTGGCATACGTGCGACCGCAGTGATGGCTTGCACCATCGTGTTCAAACTTTGCAACTGTGTCCGCAAGCGCTACTAACGATGTGCACAAGTCAAGGGATTCAGCGACAGATGCAGCACCGTATCTTGAATTCAACCCTTGCATGCCTAACCTAACCGGCTGCACAGCCCGTAACGCTTAACCCACTAACCTACCTCTGGCAGAGGCGCGAAAAAGACCTGTGAACATCCGATCAGGCATCTGACCTGTCAAGTGTGCGGTGTATGCCCACCCTACGCACAGCTGTACGGCAGACTTAGCGTCAATTTGCCTTTGTGCTGGCGATGTCGTCGTGCACAGCCAAGATTCGCGCGGCCTGCCGCGAGCAGATCGTGACTTGGTTGCAGTGATCAAAGCCTGGAATCAGGTCCGAGGGCTGACGCATTTTGCTTGCTGATT
>JAABUO010002258.1_pt1 | contig 23723 bp, 21 predicted proteins | sample 5559291 | NCBI WGS metagenome assembly JAABUO01 (sample SAMN10711878, study PRJNA513372) | rock metagenome | isolation source: Antarctica rocks | place: Antarctica: Victoria Land, Finger Mt sud
ACTCGCCCCCGCCTGAGATGAAATCGCCGCTCCGCAAACCACCAACTCCGCAAAATCAGACTTGAGGAACCGCCCACATCCTCACAAGCATCATCTGAAACTCAGTTCCGTAACAGTCTCGATAGCGTCCTGCTTCATGAAGCGAATCAGCTTGCGACCGGTGCTGGAGCGGAGATCTCATCGAAGCTGAGGTTTTCGGCTGAGCTGCTGGTCCGTTGCTTCCAGATGAGGAAGAGGCTGCCATAGCTATCGGTTAGACAGTCGGCTGGATGAATGCCGAGACGAGCCAGTATTTTATCAATCCATTGCATCGGCCCTTCAAGCTCGGCGAAGGTGCCGATCGGGGTTTCATCAACGACCAGATGTGCGCCGGATTCCGACCATTCGGTGCGGTACTTCTCATAGCGGAACATGGGGCTGTAGCCGATGCGGGTAAGGATTTCGGCGAGCGCGGGCCCGTCCGCGACGGCCGTCTCAGTCTCGATGCGTACCTTGTAGCGGCTGGTTGAGACAGAGTCCTCGTCGTCTGGAGGGCGTTTGTGGGTGAGGGTCCAAAGATCGCCGTACTGGCGGAGCCGAAGGATCTGGTGAGCGGTGCGGAGAGTGCGGGCGGGGGTGTCATAGAGAGTGTTGCTCTCGAAGGTGCGTTGCGTAACGAGCGTGAAGCCAAGGGCGGGCAGGCGGGACTGGAGGATGGCGGGGTCGGGAACGGGAAACTTGAGCTCGATTTCAGCGCTCTGCATGGGCTGAGTATACGGCGGTCTGGACCTGTCGATCTGTTGATGTGCAATGCGGGGAGATACGATAAAAGGGTGAGTAGCGTGCATCGGACAGAACGGTTGCGAAGCGACCAGGTGGGGCGCGCCGCGGAGATACTGCGTGGCGGCGGCACAGTTGCTTTCCCGACCGAGACGGTATACGGATTGGGCGCCAACGCGTTCGATGCGGCGGCGGTGGCGCGGATCTTTGAAGCGAAGGGGCGGCCGGCGTGGGACCCGCTGATCGTTCATGTGAGTGAACAGGCGATGCTGTCTGGTGTAGCTTCTGTCTCACCCGATGCGGAGACGCTGATTGCGGCGTTCTGGCCGGGGCCGCTGACGCTGCTTTTGCCTCGTTCGGCCGCTGTGCCGGATGTGGTGACCGCAGGGCGGCCGCTCGTCGGTGTGCGGATGCCGCGGCATCCGTTGGCGCTGCGGTTGATTGCATTGGGCGGCGTTCCTATCGCCGCGCCGAGTGCGAACCGGTTTGGGCGGACAAGTCCGACGATGGCGGCGCATGTTCTTGAAGATCTGGATGGGCGAATCGATGCGGTCCTCGATGGCGGCGCGACCGAGGTGGGGGTTGAGTCTACGGTCTATGATGTCGCAGCCGGAGTGATCTATCGGCCGGGTGCGGTAACTGCGGCGATGATTGCTGCGGTTACGGGGGTAGAGGTTCGGGTGTATCAGGCTCCGGCGGTGCAGGGTGCGCCGGAGAGCCTGCCGTCGCCTGGTGTGGGGATGCGGCACTATGCTCCACGAGCGCGACTGGTGCTGGTGCGGGATGAGGAGGAGATGCAGGAGCAGGTCGTCAAGCTGCTGAGCTTCGGACAGCGGGTAGGCGTGATGCTTCCGACTGGCTGGGCCTCGGCGATGGGCGCGGTGATCTTTCCATGGGCTCTGTGGAAGGATGGTGGAGGTCTGGCTCGGAGCCTGTTTGCAGGGCTGCGCGAGTTGGATGGAGCGGGCGTCGTCGTGATTGTGTGTCCGGTGCCACAGGTGGGCGGGGTTGGGGTGGCGTTGCGGGATCGGCTGGAGAAGGCAGCGCGGCGGAGCTGATGGGCGTGGTAGGGCTCGGAATCAGGACTCAGAGCTCGTTGGGTGAATAGGCAAGAACACGCAACGCAACGGCACATGCGGACCTTCGACCCAGGCTGCGCCTTCGCTCAGAATGACAACTTCTGTGATGGTTGGAAAGTGCAAAGGCGAGTGCAAACGCCGGTCTTTCGGCTTCGGCTGCGCCTTCGCTCAGGATGACAGAGTTGTGGGATGCGGCAGAGCTAGGGGGTGGGCTGGGCGAGCTGGATGGCGAAGGCGTCAAGGGAGAGGCCGCGGAGGAGGTTGCGGCGCATGCCGGTATAGACCTGGTCGAGGCCGCGGCTGGCGTGTTCGATCCATTGGAAGGAGAGGACGGCGGAGAGGGGATCGAGTTCGCTGCGGAGGTCGATGTTGCGGACCAGTTCGGGTGTTCCGGAGTGGAGCAGCAGCAGATCTTCCAGAAGCAGCGCGAAGGCGCGGAGCATGGCGGTTGTCTTCTGCTGGCCCTCGGCTCCCGCCCGGTAGGTCTCGGTCATTTTGAAGAGGGCGGTGTGATCGGACGCGGAGGCTGCGTTCGAGATCAGCAAGAGAGCATCGGCTCGCGCGGCGATGTAGGTGGCGAGATCGAAGCTGAGGGCGCGGCCGGCGGCTCCCTGGGCGAGGCGGGCGATGAGGCTGCGCTGCTTTGCGAGAATGTCGGGCCGGCGGTCGGCGAGTAGCATCTCAATCTCTCCAACCGGCAGCGCTCCAAGACGAACGGTTGCGCAGCGGGAGCGGATTGTGGGCAACAACTCGCCTGGGTTCTCGGCGAGAAGCATAAGGTGCGCGTACTCCGGCGGCTCTTCCAGCACTTTGAGGAGCGAGTTTGCGGCTTCCTTCATGAAGCTGGACGCTGTGAGAATGAAGATCTTGCGCGGAGCTTCCGAGGGTAGATAGTGGGACCGCTGGATAAGGGTGCGGACCTGGCCAAGCTTGATGAGGAGCTGCGGCGGGTCGGGCGGGATGATCAGCACGTCCGGGTGCGGCTGGATGAGAATGCGCGTCTCCTTCCTGTCGGTAGGGCCAAGCTCCTCGCGTGCAACAACGGCTGCTTCGACCTCGGCTTCGAGATTGGCGGCGGAGGCGATGCGTGTGCAGTTGCGGCAGACGCCGCAGAAGCTGGCGAGGGATTGGCCAGGCCTCTCATCGGAGCCAGACCAGAGTTCGCGGGGCTGGCGGTCGCACTCGATCGCCATGGAGAGCATCAGGGCGAGGGTATATTTTCCCGATCCGGCGGGTCCGGCGAGGATGAGCGACGCTGGAAGGCGGCCAGCGGCGATAGCGGTACGGAGTTGCTCAACGGCGGTTGAGTTGCCCAGAAAGTCATGGAAGGTCTGGGGGAAGGTTGCGGGGAGGCTCACGTAAATGGCCTATTTATCGGACGACATGGAAGGTTCGATTCCAGCGCGTCTGGTCGAAGATGTGGATCAGTTCATGAGCGGTGAAGCTGATCCGCTCGGCGATGCTGGTTTTGTCGATCTGGTCGGCGGGAGTCTTGAAGGACCAGTACAGGAAGAGCGGACGACCGAGGATGTTCTCTTGCGGCACGAAGCCCCAGAAGCGGCCGTCGAGGCTTGCGGTGCGGTTGTCGCCCATAGCGAAGACTTTGCCGGGCGGAACGACGAGATCATCACCCTCAATGTGGCTGGGCAACTCGACGGCCCAACTGGAGGTGACGCTGGGATCGGTATCCGGGTTGACGCTGGGGAAGTCGTCGCGATAGGGACTGTAGGCGTGGTTTGGGTCTGCGTCGCCGATGCGGGGCGTCTGGGGTTCGTTCTGGGCGACCCCGTTGAGGTACACGATCCCGTTGCGGAGGTGGATGTGGTCGCCCGGGATGCCGATGGCGCGCTTCACCAAAATCAGGTCAGGAATCTCCGGGTTGGGTTTGAAAAAGACGATGACATCGCCGCGACGGACATCGCGATAGGGCATGAAGAAGGCCCACCGGGCGGGGGGAGCAAGAGTCATCCTGTCGACCAGCGGGTGATCGCCGATCAGCAGCGTCTTTTCCATCGAGGCGGAGGGGATGTCGAAGTTCTGAAAGACAAAGGCGGTCAGGAAGAGGTAGACCACAAGCATGGAACAGATGGAGGCGAGACCTTCGAGCGGGGTTTCGGCGTCTTCTGCAGCCTGCTTTGTTGCGGGCTGTGAGGCGGACACACTCTCAGTTGCGATCTCCACGTCTTTCGTCGACATTCTCTCTCCGTCGTTCGGTTTCAGTGTATCGCCTGCCGGCACTCCGGCATGCTTGAGGACCAGGGAGATTCAATCGTCAGGTACCCCTTCTCTATCCTATTACCTCTATAGAACGGAAGGGGCAGGGTGCAGTATGCCATACGAACACGCAGGGTTAGTGCAGTATGGGGGTCGACAGGTGGAGGAGATGACAACGTGGAACGAGCACCCTCTCAGGTTTGAGTCGGATGGATAGGCTCGAGTAGACGTGCAAACGCAGGTCCTTCGGCTTCGCGTCAGGATGACAGAGTTTGGGTGTGGGTGAACATGGATAAGTGCAAAGACAAACGCAGGTTCTTCAGCTTCGCTCAGGATGACAGAGTTTGGGTGGGTAGAGGAAGGCAGGTGCAAAGACAGATGCAGGTCCTTCGGCTTCGCTCAGGATGACAGCGTTTGGGTGGGGTAGAGGAAGGCAGGTGCAAAGACAGATGCAGGTCCTTCGGCTTCGCTCAGGATGACAGCGTTGAGTGGGTGGAGGAAGGCGGGTGCAAATGCAAACGGAGGTCCTTCGGCTTCGCTCAGGATGACAGGGTTTGGGTGGGTAGAGGAAGGCGGGTGCAAGGGCAAACAAAGGTCATTCAGTTTTCCAGGGAGAGCGGCGTGCTTCTAGCGGGGTTCGAGTTGCATCATGACGGGATTCTTGGGCCGGAGGGTGATCTTGGGCTGGAGGGCGATGGGGAACGTGGGGATGAAGCGGGGGCGCCAGCGCTGCGCGATGGTGGCGAGCGCGAGCGTGCCCTCCATCCAGGCGAAGCTTTCACCGATGCATTGCCGGCTCCCGCCGCCGAAGGGGAAGTAGGTGTACTTGGCGCGGGCGGCTTTGGCGTCTGGGGTGAAGCGGTCGGGATCGAAGCGGAGCGGGTCGGGGAAGTACTCGGGGGTGCGGCCCATGATGTATTGGCTGAAGAAGACGTGCGAGCCGGGAGGAATCCTGTACGGGCCGAGCTGCACCGGCCGGGTCGACATGCGGCCCATCGCCCACGCGGGGGGATAGAGGCGCATGGACTCGGCGAAGACCTGTTCGGTGTAACGGAGACTGGGATAGTCGGCGAGTGTGGCGAGGCGGGCGGTTTTGGGTGTTCCTTCCGCAGGACGGGGTAGCTCCTCCCCTTTTCCAGAGGCGGGCGGCGGAGTACCTGGATCGGATTCGATACGTCCACTCGGGGATGTGCCGGGGCCTAAAACGGCATCCAGTTCGGCGTGCATCTTCGCTTCGACCTCGGGATGCTGCGAGAGGAGATACCAGGTCCAGGTGAGGGCGTTGGCCACGGTCTCGTACCCGGCGAGGAAGATGGTGAGGACTTCGTCGCGGATCTGGCTGGCGGACATGCCTGTATGCCGGCCCTGGGCATCCGCCTGGTCGTCCGTCGAGGTGAGAAGCATGGAGAGGAGGTCGCCTTTGTCCGGCGCTCCGCCATCGATTTCCGCTTGACGCTCGGCGATGAGGCGATCGACGACGGCGTCCAGGCGTGCCTTCGATCGGCGGAACTTCACGATGCCGGGAATCGGCAGATGCATGACGGTCTCGATCATGGGGAAGGCGATAAGAAAATTGTAGAGGTCCATGACGGTGTTGACCTCATCGTTGATCCGGCGGATGTCGTCCGTCACCGCGGTGTCGAAGAGGGTACGGGCCACGATCTCCAACGACAACTCCATGCTGGAGGCGGCAATGTCGAGGGTCTGGCCGGGCCGCCAGCGGTCGCGCTGCGCGGCGGCACTGGCGACAATCTGGTCCGCGTAGGCGGCGATGCGCTGGCGGTGGAAGGCGGGCGCGGCGATGCGGCGCTGGCGAATGTGGATGGGGTCATCGGAGGTGATGAGGCCTTCTCCTAGAAGAACCTTCATCCTGCGGACGGTTCGTTCCTTGACGAAGCTGGAGGCCTGGTTGACGAGCACCTCGCGGATGTACTCCGGCTGATTGACGAATACGATGGGCGTGCCCAGGAAGCGATAGTGGGCGATGTTTCCATAGGTCCTGTGGAGGTGCTCGAAGAGCCGGATGGGATCGCCCAGTTTAACCCAGGGCTTGAATGCGTAGAAGGGGAGCGAGTGCGCGAGACCGGGCGGAAGATTGTAGTGTTCGCGACGATCCGCAGCGACCGGCGGGCGAGGAGGAGAGGCGGATGCGGCGGGGTCGGGCGGGGACTCGAGCGTGGGCGGCGGGGTCGTCATACTTCCAGCATGGACGCTGCCATGGCGGGTCTACGCGCCTTCAGGTTATCGGCGACGATCGTGTGGACAATTTGCTGGATCTCTTCGATGGTGTGATCGTCCGCGATCGTGATGACGCGGTCAGGCTCACGCGCGGCGATCCGAAGATAGGCATTATGAACGCGTCTGTAGAACGTGTCGGACTCGCGTTCGAAGCGATTTTCATCCGTGCCGTGCGCCTGGATGTGGCGCTGGTTGCGCCGGCGGGCGCGGGCGAGAGACACGTCGAGCGAAGGGAGCAGAAGCAGGGTCAGATCGGGCTGAAGCGCGCCACAGACGGCGGCGTGCAGTGCGAGGATCCGTTCACTGCCGAGAGTACGCCCTCCTCCCTGATAGGCCTCGGAGGAATCGGTGAAACGGTCGCAGAGGACGATGGCCCCTGCAGCGAGAGCGGGCTCGATGATCTCGGCGATAGCCTGGGCCCGATCGGCAAACATCAGCGTGAGTTCAGCCATTGGAGCGATCGGTCCAAGGACTGCCTCGGAGCGGGAGTCGAGCAACAGGTTCCGGATGCGGTCGCCTAGAGCGGTACCGCCGGGCTGACGCACTGTCACTACAGGAAGACCCTGCGTCTGCAACGATGCTGCGAGACGCCGGAGCTGCGTGCTCTTGCCGGAGCCGTCGAGACCTTCGAAGCTGATGAAGAAGCCGGACCGCATAGTACAAGTTTATCGTAGCGCACCAACTTCGCATCCTATGTGATGAGCGTGACGAGGTTGAGCGGAAGCTTCACGAGCTTTCAGTATTTGGGACGTCAGCACGCAGGGTGAAAGGGACACGATGATTACGGCTTTTCTTTTGTTGATGATGTTCGTTGTTATAGGTGTGGCGGTACTTGTGTATAGCAAGAATCGCGGAAAAGGCAGAGCGGGCGAGACAGTGCAGCGCGCCAAAGAAAGTACACCATCCGTGGGGCGAGCAGATGGATCGGGCAACGATTAGGGCGAATAACAAGGTTTGCTTAGGTGGCCAGCATTCCCCTAGCGGCTAAAACCGCGTTGCCATCGTTGAATTTACGGCAGGCCTGAACTACCGCCCCTTCCGAACAGCGACGCGTTCAGCGTGCTCAGGTGGGTACTCGCTCTTTTCCAATGTCCCCTGGCTTCCTCGCCTGTCGAGCAGCGGGATGAGCGCGGTATCAGGTCAGTGTTTTGCCGGGTCGCCCTGCCAGTGAACTCCATCGGCTGCAAAGAGAATGACGAGCGAACCCTGGTCCCCCTCCCGCAGGGCCGGACCGCTGCTGCGTTTCTCCTGGTGGGTACTGTCGGTGTAGATCACCTTTACGGGACCATCGCCGAGGACCTTGAAGCGATAGTGAAAGTCTTTACCGGAAGCCAGATTTTCAGTGCCGAAGCTCGCACTTGGATACTCTACCTCGATCAGGGGGATTGCAGCGGAGGTCCGATTGCTGATCGTGGCGTCAATGAAAGCGGAGCGGCAGCCGGTGAGGAGAAGAAGAACGGCTGCGAGCGCGAGAAGATCACGAAGACGCATGGAGGTTTAGGGTATCAGGTGATGCAGAAGCGATCAGGTAGCGACCGAATCTCGTTTATACCCGCGGCGTTGAAGGCTCAGCTTGAGGACGGCGCAGGCTGCGCAGGAGTTCAGGGAGACGGTTGAAGAGCGCGACGGACCTGAGCCACTGGCGGTTTTCAATGGCGGGATAGCCGCTGACCACCTTGCCCGGAGCCACATCGCTGGGGATGCCGCTCTGGGCGGTGGCTGTTGCTCCGTCGCCGATTGTGCAATGGCCGGCGACGCCGACCTGGCCGGCGAGGATGACCTGATTGCCGACGGTCGTCGATCCCGCGAGTCCGACCTGGGCGCAGAGCAGGGTGTTGCGGCCGACGCTCGAGCCATGACCGACCTGGACGAGGTTGTCGATTTTGGCTCCGGCGTGGATACGCGTCTCGCCAATCGAGGCACGATCGATGCAGGCGTTTGCCTGGACTTCGACGTCATCTTCGAGGATGGCTGGGCCGGACTGGAGAATCTTGTACCAGGTGCCATCGCTTTGTCTGGCGAAACCAAAGCCATCCCCTCCGACGACGGCACCATTTTGCAGCGTGACTCTGTCGCCTAGCTGACAATGTTCGCGGACGATGACATGGGCATGCGCGAAGAAGTGGCGTCCGGCGTGAACGTGAGGGTAGAGAACGACGTGCGGGAGGAGGGTGGCGTGATCGCCGAGGACGACGTGGTCCGCAACGACGGCGTAGGCGCCGATGTGGGCGTGCTTCCCGATGCGGGCTGTGGGAGCGACAACCGCCGTGGGGTGGATGCCGGGGGCATAGGATGGCGCGGCGTAGAAGAGCTCGATAGCGCGGGCGAAGGCGAGGTAGGGATCTTTGAGCCGGAGAGTGGGGGCGGCGATCTCAGGAAAGCTTGGCTCTACCAGGATCGCCGAGGCGCGGGTCATCCGGGTAAGGGCGGCGTACTTTGGATTTGAGACAAAGGTAAGCTGGCCTGGGGCTGCGGCTTCAATGCCAGCTACACCGGTGATCACGGCGGTGGGATTGCCGTGGAGGGTGGCGCCGAGATGGCTGGCGAGGGCAGCCAGGGTGATAGAGGTGCTCATCGGGAGATTGTAGTGGACTTGCGATCAGGGAAGAGGGAGACACAGGACAGGCAAGGGCAAGGGCTAATGCAGGTCCTTCGGCTGTGGCTTTGCCTCCGCTCAGGATGACAGAGGTTTGGGGGGAGTGGGCCTGAGTGGGGATGGATATGCCGCTGGGGGCGAATCCAGTAGAACCTGTGCTTCAATCCGGGCGGTTGGGGGGAATCAGGTAGGGAAGAGAGTGTCCTGGAGGGAGGTACGGTCAGGATCGGGCAACGGCTTCCTGCGTGATGGCGTGGTGATGATGGCAATCAATTGGAGATCACTGAGGGCGGATCCTGGAACGAAGATACGTTGTGTATTCGAGCGTGTGTCCGGCGGGATGAGATGCAGCCCGAGGTCCTCGATGATGTTTGAGAGAAGCGAGAGGTCGATGGGGGCGATGCCTTCAAGAAGGTCGCCGCCGCGGAAGGTCATTCGCAGCCAGAGGCCCTCGTTGCGGGGGCGGGCGAGAAAGCTCCGGCGGAGGAGCCGCTCCGGGTTGATGGAATCTTGAAGGTTGAAATCACGTACGTAGCTGATCATCTTAATGTCAGCCAGAGATATCGGCACGACGCGGCCACTGGGGTCGAGCAGATCGAGGAGGGGCGAGGTTGCGTCTGTGCGGACGAAGGCGCCAGCGGGCAGGTAGCCGCAGAGAGGATCTCCTGCGAATCGCCGCAAAATCACTTTTTTGTGTGCTTTCGACATAGGTAGTGGCCGGGAGCCTGGAGGATGGATGCAGGCCCTCCGTGTGGATAACGCAATCGATGCCTGCAGGTGGTCAGAAGATCAACGTTATGTTACGCTTACATGTTGCATTCTGGTTCACGATCTTTCTAAATTGTTCATTTCGCAGAGGTTAGGCGAACCCGGGAAAGTCCCTGTCTGGAGTAAAAGTACGCTATGGCCGATTACATTTATCTGCTCGAAAACCGGCTCTCCCGAGCTCAGCAAACAGCCCTTCAGAGTGTGCGCGAGGTCGCGCGATCTCAGAGAGTCACGGTATTCCTCGTAGGCGGCGCGGTACGGGATCTGACCAGCGGCTCTCCAGTGCGGGATCTTGACGTTGCCGTTCAGGGCAATGCCCTGACGCTTCGGCGGGAGATCGAGTCATCCGGTGGGGTGGTGACCGGGGAGAGCAAGGCCGGGCAGGCGCTCTTCGTACGGTTTCCGGGTGGGGTCCGGGTCGAGATTGGGAGCACGCTCTCGGTGACCTATCCCAAGCCGGGAAAGCCAGTGGTGACGCCTGCAACGATTCTCGACGATCTCCGGCGTCGCGACTTTACGGCGAATGCGATGGCTTTGTCGTTGAACGATGGATCGTACGGGCTGCTGATGGATCCGCTGAACGGGGTTGCGGACATCGAGAACCGGCAGTTGCGTCTGGTGAGCAACTACGGCTTTATCGAGGATCCGGTCAGGATGATTCGCGCGGCGCGCTTCTCCGCCCGCCTCGGCTGGACGATGGATGAGAAGACGCAGGTTCGCTACGAGAATGGAAAGCAGGAGAACTCCATTGATGCGCTGGGCGATTACCATCGCGGCTACGAGGCGGAAGAGATCTTTCATGAAGAAGATCCGCTGCGCATTTTGAGAAGGCTGGAGGAAGAAGGATGGATGAAGCATCTCTTCCCGGCCATGACCATTGCGAAGGCGAATGCGACGGAGCTTGAGAAGCTGCGCGAGGTTCAGACGCAGTTGCAGATGCGCGGCATCCAGCCCGAGGCTGCGGCGGCTAATTTTCCGTTGTTGACGGCGAAGCTCTCGGCCGCGGAGATCGCGGACCTGAAGCGCAGCTTTGTACGGCCAGGGTTTGTTGCCGAGGTTGAATCGCTCGAGAGCGAGGCCAAGGAGTTCGCGGCGCAGCTCTCAGGAAAGCTGGCAGGCGCACCCTCGCAGGCGTGGAAGCTGCTGGTTTCCGCAAAGCCGGAGGCGGTGCTCTGGGTGGCGTACTCCTCGAAGAGCCCTTCGATTCAAGCAAAGCTGAAGAGCTATTACACGGAGTGGCCACAGGCCCGGAACAAGATCCCGTATACGGTGATGCAGGAGATGCGGATCGTTCCCGAGCTGCCAGGCTACGACGATCTGGTCGAGAAGCTCTTTTTTGAATTGATGGACGGAAGACTGGGAACAGTGGAAGAGATCAAGGCGTATCTCGAGAGCTACTCCCCGCCTGCACCGCCGCCGCCCGTCCATCTGCGTCGTCCTCGTGCGGCCAAGAAGGACGCTAAGGGAACAAAGGGCCGGAAGAAGGCTGCTGCCGCGATGCCGGATAGTGTGGAGCAGGAAGAGGATGGAGGGACGCAATCTTCCCCCAACGTTACTGAAGAGGTCGAGGGCGCGGCGGAGGTTCTCGATTCTACGGTGAAGGCCGATCCGGTTCGGTCTGCTCCGGTGGCAGAGGCCGCATCAGCTCAGCCGCAAGCGCCGAGGCCTGTGCCGAAGAAGGCGGTTGCGGTCAGGGCTGCGACTGCCTCGCCTAAGACTTTGCCCGTGAAATCTGCTCCGAAGAAGGTCACACCGCCTGTTCCGGTGCACAAGGCGGCACCGGCACAGAAGGTGGCAGCGAAGGCTCCGGCCAAGGTTGCTGGCAAGCACGGAAATGTGGTCTCGAAGGCAGTGCATCCCGCGAAAAAGATGGCAGCGGTGAGGCAGGGTCGGAAGTCCGCACCCGCGAAGAAGGCTGCGGTTAAGAGCGCTGCGAAGGCTCCTGTGAAGACTGGTCGAAAGATCCCTGCCAAGACCGCGACCGCGAAGAAAGTTGTGCCCGTCAAGAAGACGTCTCATGGGAAGAAGGTCGTGAAGGCGGCGACTGCTAAGAAGCGGTGATTGTGAGGCTCTGAGCTGAGTGCCCGCTCCATTTTTCTGGGTAGATGAGGTGTTGGCATTTGTCAGGGGAGTGCAAGGGCAGGGGCACATATAGATTCTTCGGCTGCGCACTTCGCTCAGGATGACAGATTTCTTTGGTGGGTTAGAGAGGGCAAGGGCGAAGGCCGGTTCTTCGGCTCGTGCTGCGCACCTCGCTCAGGATCACAGATTCTTGTGGTGGGTGGAGAGTGGAAGGGCAAGTACAAACGCAGGTCCCTCGGCTGCGGCTACGCCTTCGCTCAGAATGACAGATTCTTGCGTTCAGGATGACAGATTGAGTGAGTACTGGGAGGAGACAGCGGCAAGCGACGCAGTCCGCTAACGATGTCGTTTCAGGATCAAGAGCGTTCCGGTAAAGAGGCCTGCCGCGGTCACGATCATCAGGCCGATAGCGTGGCGGTAGGCGGCTTGTGTCTGGGGTGGAGTGGCGGCGGCGTTATCGCGGCATTGGGTGCAGCCCTGCGGTCTTGCGGGGAGGGTGCAGAGTACAAGCGAGAGAAGACCAGCTGCAGCGGACCTTTGCAGCTTCATTGGAAGAAGGCGAGGAGCACGAAGAGGAAGAGCCAGAAGATTCCCATGGAGTGCCAGTACCAGCCGGCGCAATCGACGAAGACCTGACGATTTTCCATCTGCTTCGAGGTGTAGAGGGCGATGAGCGAGCCGATCAGGGCGGCGACTCCAAGAATGAGATGGACGCCGTGTACACCAGTGATGAGAAAGAAGAAGTGGCTGCTGGGATTGGAGCGGAAGAAGACGTGCTGCAGGGCCAGTTGCTGCCAGGCGATCCACTGTCCGATGAGGAAGAGCACACCTAGAACGACCGTGGCGGAGAGCCAGGGCATGGCGTTGCGTGTGCTTGGTTTGCCTAGGCCGAGCCACTCATCCATCACGTCGATCTCGCGGAACATGTGGCGGCGGGCGATCTCCATGGTGACGGAGCTGAGGATGAGAATGCCGGTGTTCAGCCAGAGAATCGGCGGGATGGCGGTAGGGAGCCACTGGTTAATGTAGTTATTGTAGGCATCGAAGCGGCCGGAGGATTGCGAGACGAAGAAGGCGCTGACGATGGCGACGAAGAACATCAGATCGCCGGCCAGCGCGAAGAAGACGGCTAGACGGAAGCGGCCCAGCTTTTCCCGAGGTCCGCGACGGCCCTGGGGGCGGTTGTTCCAACCTTCGTTATCGCCGCCACCGCCGGTACGCTTATCGTTTTTGTCGTTTGGAGGACGGCGGCCGTTGCCACTGTCGTGGTCGTCGACGCGACGTTTCTTCTCTTGCTCGGTGCCGATGGGCGTGATGGTTGCCGGCATGGTGGTGCTCCCGTGAATGGCCTTACGGACAGCTTACTCCGGTGGCTGGGCGGTCGCCCACTGGGTCAGAAAAGAAGTTTGAGCGACGGTGCCGCCATATTCGCAGGGAGCACGGAAGACGGTAATTGGTTCATTGGATGCAGCGGAACTCGGAAAAGAGTCTGCCTGTAAATGTCCCGGAGCAAGGAGCGGATGCCATTCGAGCGTGGTGGCCTGCCAGGGATTCGGTCGGGCCGGTTGGCCGCTGTGCAGACTGTGGATGAGATTGACGAGGAAGACCAGCTGTGTGGCGGCGAGGAAGATGGCAGCGTAGGTGATGTGGCTTTGGAGCGGAACCGCGCCTGTAGCTAGTAGCCGGGCGGCGGCGGTCCCGGGGAGGCCGGTGAGCTGGGCGTAGTGGCGCGGTTCCCCGGCGAGACCTGTGATGTGCATGGGCAGAAAGGTGGCATAGGCGCCAAGAAAGGTTCCCCAGAAATGGAGATGTCCCAGGGGCTCGGACATGAGGCGGCCGTTTGGGTGGGTGCGCGTCGCGCTGAGCAGAGGAAACCAGTAGTATGTGGCGGCGAAGAGGCCGAAGACGCCCGACATGGCCATGATGAAGTGAAAGTGTGCGACGACGAAGAAGGTGTTGTGGAGGTACTGGTCGAGGATTGGTTGAGCGAGGATGGGACCGGTAAGGCCGCCGGTGAGGAAGAGCGAGACGAAGCCCAGAGCGAAGAGCATGGGCGTCTTGTAGCTGGGCCTGCTGCGCCAGGTGGTGGCGAGCCAGCTCAGGACCTTGGCGGTGGCGGGGATGGCGATGGCGATGGTCGAGATGGAGAAGGCGGTTCCCGCGAAGGGATTGAGACCGGCGACGAACATGTGATGGCCCCAGACGAGGATGCCGAGGAAGCCGATGAGGAGCGTGGTGACGATCATGGTCCGGTAGGCGAAGACTCGTCTTCGACAAAAATTGCCAAGGAGCATGGACACCAGGCCCATGCCGGGGAGGATGGCGATGTAGACCTCCGGGTGGCCGAAGAACCAGAAGAGGTGAAGCCAGAGCAGGGGCGAGCCGTTGCCACCGGTATGCATGGCGCCGTTGACGAGATCGCCGGCGGGGAGGAAGAAGCTGGTTCCGGCATGGCGGTCGCAGAAGAGCAGCAGCAGCGCGGCGAGCAGGACGGAGAAGGCGAGGATGCTGAGCAGCGCGGCGGTGAACCAGCCCCAGACGGTAAGCGGGAGGCGCTCCCAGGTCATGCCGTTGCAGCGAAGGCGAATGATGGTGACGAGCGTATTGATCGCAGCCATCGTGGATGCGATCGAGAAAAGCCCAATGCTGGCAAGCCAGAGATCCATCCCGAGGGCCTGGCCGGGACCTGCGCTGGCGACGGCCGAGAGCGGGGGATAGGCGGTCCAGCCGGAGATGGCGGCGCCGCCGTGAACGAAGGTGGAGCTGAGGAGCGTCAGGAACGAGACCGCGGTGAGCCAGAAGGAGGCGGCATTGAGGCGCGGGAAGGCCATGGTGCGCGCGCCGATCTGCGCGGGGAGGATGAGGTTGCCAAAGCCAGACTGCGGTGCGGTGGTGAGGACGAAAAAGAGCATGATTGTCCCATGCAGGGTGACGAGGGCGAGATAGTCCTCGGGCAGGATGGGGCCGTGGAAGGGGATGGTGCGAGCTGGATCCATGAGGTGGATGCGCATCACGAGTGAAAATACGGTGCCGATGGCGACGGCGATGAGGGCGAGGACCAGGTACTGGATGCCGATGACGTGGTGGTCAGTGCTGAGGATGTAGCGAAACAGGAATGGCTTGCGGGCGGCCGGACTGAGATACGGGGTGTTGGGCGTTGTCCTGGGAGTCATGGCTTTGCCTCTTCCCGGTGGGCCAGCCATTGGGCGAAGGCGGCTGACGGGAGGACGCGGAGATTGGCGTTCATGCGGTAGTGGCCAAGGCCGCAGAGCTGGGTGCAGAGGATGGCGTAGGTCCCAGGCCGGGTGGGCGTGAAGTGGATGTGGATTGTCTGGCCAGGGACGGCGTTCTGCTTGAGGCGCAACTCGGGGACGCTGAAGCCGTGAATGACATCCTGGGCGCGGAGGCGGAGGTCGACCTGCCGGCCGACAGGCAGCACGAGCTCGGAGGTGACGAGATCGTCTCGCCCGTGCAGGTCGGCGGGATCGATGCCGACGGGATTGCCTTCGGCGGCGGAGACGAGCTCAGGCTGGGTTGTGCCGAAGGTGGCGTCGACTCCGGGATAGCGGAAGTACCAGGCGAACTGCATCCCGGTGACCTCGACCTGGAGTGCGGCGGGATCGGCGCCGGTGTAGCGGGCCGCCGCCCAGAGGCGCTCGGCCTCGAAGGCGAGGAAGACGAACAGGAGCGAAAGGGCTGCAAGGGGAAGGTACTCGATACGCCAGATGCGCCGGGGGTCGTCGTCATAGGGTTTGACGTTGCGGCTGCGGAGGAGACCGATGAGGAGCAGCAGGTGGGCGAGAGCGAAGAGGCCGAGGGCGATCCAGAGATTGCGAAAGAGGTGCAGGTCGAGTGCGGGGCCGTGAGCGCTGGCGTCTACCGGAAGCGGCCAGAGGAGCGTTCCGATGCGGGTGAGCAGAGCTGCTGGCGAGATGGGAAAGAGACCCACGAGATCAGGATACTGTGTTCAGCTAGTAACGGAGGGGCTGTGGTGAAGAGCTTGCGGCTGACCGCGAGTAAAGATCAGTCTCAAGCTCCAGGCGGCGCGTTGGCGGGATCGATCGCTTAGCCCGAAGACGATACGATTGCCGTTGGGAGTGGCAACGGTGAGCTCACGCTGACTATAGTGCTGATCGATAGGGCCTTGGATGTCGCTGGCAGGCAGCGTATCCAGCTTGGGTTTGAGCTCGGCGTAGAGCCAATCGACGTTGCGAACGGTTCACGCGTGAGCGAGTACTTCGATCTGCTGGGTTTGGAATGCGGCCGGGGGCAGCGGCTTGCCCTTTTCTTGAAGCAACTCGATGTAGAGCTCGATCGCTTCGCGGAGAAGCTGCTCGGTTTCACCGCGGGTGTCTGCGGAGACGAGAACGGTAGGCAGATCGGGGACGTATGCGGCCCATCCGCCACCAGTCTCCTGCTCGAACACCGCGGTGTAGGCGATCTTCATTCGTCTCCTCCAATCTGCTTGAGAACGGCCTTGAGTATTCCTATGGGCACATCTTCGTTGCGACTGTGTCCCGCAATAATCACATTACGCTCCCTCTCGGGATGTTGATAGACGCGGTGACTGCCTTTTGTTCTAATGTGCAGCCAGCCGTCTGCTCCATCTGCTGAATCAGATCGCGGTATTTCACGCGACGTGGTCGCGGATGAGGTCGAGGAAGTATTTGTGGACGCGGAGGTCGATGGAGAGTTCGGGGTGGAAGGTGGCGGCCAGGAGGTGACCCTGGCGGATGAGGGTGGGGTCGCCGTCGCGGGTGGCGAGCGTTTCTATGGCGGAGCCGGTTCGCGTGATGCGGGGGGAGCGGATAAAGACCATTTCGAGGGGACCGCCGGGCAGGGAGGTCTCGGCGATGAGGATGGTGGAGTCGTTCTGGCGGCCGTAGGCGTTACGCTCAATCGTGATGTCGAGTGCGCCGAGTGAGCGCTGGGCAGGGTGCTCCACATTGCTGGCAAGAAGGATGGCACCGGCGCAGGTCCCGAAGGTGGGAGTTGCGCGAACGAAAGCCCCGAGCGTGTCGAAGAAGTTCTCGCGCTCGAGGAACTTGAGCATCGTGGTGGATTCGCCGCCGGGCATGATGAGGCCGTCCAGCCCGTCCAGCTCTTCAGGGTGGCGGATGAGTTTTGGGGTCGCGCCCAGTGCGGTGAGGGTCTTTGCGTGGGCGTCGAATGCGCCCTGGAGGGCAAGGATGCCGATGGTTCGCTGTTGCTGCCTCATCCCTTCACTGTACCGGGTTCTCGGATGTTGCTGATCGTTTCACCCGTTGCTTCCGAGGCCGATGTCAGGTCGTCATCAGCTTGAGGGTGATGCCGATGTCGGAGCCGGGGGTGGGATTGGCGGGCAGCGTGACGCGAAGGCCGGTTGCGTCCTGGGTGAATTTGAGGCTCTCCGAACGGGCCCGGGCGGCGCTGAGGATCGATGCGCCGGTGATCTTCGGCGGGTTCTGAGGACTGCCGGTACCGAGCGATGGGATGATGGCGGGACCCTGTGGCCAGCCCTGGACGAAGGCGTAGAGAGTCGAACCTTTGGTGGTGAAGCGGATGTCGGCGGCGGTCAGGTCAGGCTTCTTGCCCTCGTTCGGGTCGAACTCCTTGCCGTTTGCGGCGATGACTACTTTGGTTGATGGGCCTTCGCCGTAGATCTTCCAGGGCCGAGTCCCATAGATGCCCTCACTGTTGATAGCCATCCATGAGGTGATGCCGGCGAGGGTCTCGCGTTCGGCGAAATCGAGTTCTCCCGAGTTCGGAAGGGGGAAGTTGAGCAGCAGGTTGCCGTTTTTGCTGACGATATCGACGAGCAGATCGATAACTTTCTTGGGCGACTTATAGTTCACGCCGCGCTTGTAGTGCCAGTCGCCGATGCAGGTGTCGGTCTGCCACGGCGTAGGCGAGATGCCGTCGAGGACGCCGCGCTCGCGATCGAGGGCGCAGGTCCCGACCGTGCATTGGTCTCCCTGCTTGCTGAAGTAGACGGCCTCGACTTTGCCGTTATGCTTTCGGGCGCTGACGTTGTAGACCTCGGCGACGGTCGAGTAGCCGTATTCGTCGAAGGGAATGCCGCCGTCGGTGTAGAGCAGGTCGGGCTGATACTGGTCGACGAGGTCCTTGATGCGGCGGAAGTACTGCATCTTCCAGCGATCGGGGGCGACGCGGCCCATGGCCTTGGCACCGGCGGCGTAGTCGGCGGGCTGGCCGGTGAAGTCGTGGTAGAGGTCGCTGAAGGCGGGGTCGGTTCCATCGTACGGAACACCCGCCATGGGACCGGTCTTGTCGCTGAGATGCGAGACGGCAAGCCAGTCATAGGAGTTCGAGAGATGCTCGCTGACGCCGAAGCGCAGATCCCGTTTGCGGGCGGCGGCAGCCCACATCCCGACAATGTCCTTGTTCGGCCCGGTCTGGACGGCATTCCAGCGGGGCTGATACTTCGAGTTCCACATATCGTAGTTGTCGTGATGAACGCCCATCGAGAAGAAGTATTTAGCCCCGGCCTTCACGTAGAGATCCATGAGGTGATCGGGATCCCAGGCGACGGCTTTGAATGCCGGAACGAGGTTCTTGTAACCTACCTTGGAGGGATGGCCGTAGGTCTCGACGTGGTAGTTGTAGCTCGGATCGCCCTGGATATACATCCTGCGGGCGTACCAGTCGCCGTACTCGACGCCGGATTGTGGACCCCAGTGGGACCAGATCCCGAACTTGGCGTCAGCGAACCAGGCGGGAAAGCGATAGGCCTGGAGCGAATCGCGGGTTCCCTTGAACGGACCGGGCGTGACGTCGATGGCGGACTGCTGGGCGTAGGCGGAGTAGAGTGCGGGGGCGGCGGTTGCGAGAAGAGCGAGAGCTTGGCGACGGGAGATGCGCATGAGGATGACCTCTGGAGAGCGTAGATCGTGACAGGCGTCAACGATAACTGAAACGATTGACGATGACCAGTAAAGCGGTACGCGGGGAGTCGCTGATCAAGTCTTTTGCGTGGACCGAGACATCTCCTCAGGGATTCAAGTCGGTTCCTGTTCGAACCGAGTGCGGCGCTGAAGCTTTGAGGTTTCAAGATACAGTTCGGTAAGAGTAAGACATAGCTGGAAGTCAGGCGGATGTGTCGAGCGTGGCGCGCTGCATAACAAGTAGAGTGCGGATACCTGCTTCGGCGAGATCGAGCATCCGGGTCAGTTCGGCGCGGGTGTAGGAGTCTTTTTCTGCGGTGGCCTGGGTTTCTACAAGACCGCCGCCGGCGAGCATAACCACGTTCATGTCGACGGTAGCGCGTGAGTCCTCTTCGTAGCAGAGGTCGAGCAGAACGTTGCCATCGACGATGCCGACGCTGGTGGCGGCGACCATCTGCCGGAGCGGCGAAGTTTTCAGGGTGCCGGCGGAGACGAGTTGATTGAGGGCGATGGCAAGGGCCACACACGCTCCGGTAATGGCGGCGGTGCGGGTCCCGCCGTCGGCCTGAAGGACATCGCAGTCGAGGATGATGGTGCGCTCGCCGAGCGCCTTCATGTCGACGACGGAGCGCAGCGACCGCCCGATGAGGCGTTGGATCTCGTGGGTGCGGCCACCGACCTTGCCGCGCTCAGACTCGCGGGCGGTTCGGGTGAGGGTAGCGCGCGGGAGCATGCCGTACTCGGCCGTCACCCAGCCGCGGCCGGAGTTGCGGAGCCATCCGGGAACGCCCTGCTCGACCGTAGCGTTACAGAGGACGCGGGTGTTGCCGGACTCGATCAGGACCGAACCCTCCGGCGTGGAGACGTAACCGGGGGTGATCCGGACATTGCGAAGAGCGTCTGCGGAGCGCCTATCGGGCCGGAAGAGGGGTGAAGACTGCGGGGAGGCCATAGCGTGATTATAGGGGCTGAGTATCGGAGCACCTGATTACCTACGAGTACCTATTCAGCTTTATTTGAAAAGAAATAAATCCAGATACGGGAATGCTGTTCCATAATGGGAATGCAGGGAATAGCCTGTTTTCCTTTCATTTTTAGCTTTTCAACACTCTCGCCAGTTTCAAAGCAGGAATTTCTGGACAATTCGTGAGTTACCCTAGTAACAACCTTAGTTCTTCAACTTCAGTTACTTAGAGGCTCTACCCGCTTTGGCACGCAACGTGATTATAGGGGATTGCAGAGACGTTCCAAAAGGCAGGAGCGCGGACACATTCGGGGCACCATACCATGCAGGCAACGCTGAGCAATATCGCCTCGGGACAGCTTTTCCGTACAGGATCATTCACCGCACCTTCACCTGTTGTACCTTGCACTACCTTTTCTGCCTTAAAGAGGAGCACGGTTGATAGCAAACAACTGCTGGATGAAGTTCGAAGTTCACCGCACTGCGTTTCTGCTGATTCTGTCGCAGAAGGCGCGGGACTGGCGCATGATGCCGGTAATCTTCTGGGCGCGCTTGGTCTCTACTGCGAGTTGCTGGCGCTGCCTGGTGTGTTGCGGGATGAGCATCGCCACTATGCCGAGGAGTTGCAGATGCTGAGTGGGCGAAGCTGGAAGCTGATTGAGCGGCTGCTGCATCCACGAGCGACGGGGCCAAGCCTGGGTGCTACAGGGCGGACCGATGCGCGAAGTCCGACCCGTGCACCTGTCGAGGACCAAGTTGCCGATCAGGTTGCCGTGCCTGAGGTGATCGATCAGTGCCGGGGCCTGCTGGAGATGATTGCACGGCGGGCGGTGAAGGTTGCGTACGATGCCGGGAGCTCGGCTCTCGTCCCGGTATCGCGGGAGGCGCTCGAACGCATTCTCGTCAATCTCACGAAGAACGCAGCGGAGGCATCGCCGCGACGCGGTGCGATCACGTTGCGGGTGAGCTGCGTTCGGCAAAGCGGCGGAGGTGTGACTGGCGCGGTTGCCACAGACCGGATCGTGTTGAGCGTGGAAGACAGGGGTCGTGGCATGAGCACGGCGGCGGTGAAGGTGCTGATGGGAGAGAGCCGCATGGTTCCGGCAGGGCCGCATGGAATTGGTTTCAGGGTGGTGCGGGAGTTGGTGGGAGCAACGGGCGGACAGCTTCGGCTGAAGAGCAGACATGCTGACGGACCGAGCGACATGAACGTGCCCAGCGGAACGACGGTCGAGATTACATGGACAGTTGCCGCGGGCGCGATCGATCGGACGAAGCAGCCTGCATTCGGTACGCGGAACCGCCGGTTGACGCTGGTGGCGCGCAACAACTCTGTAGAGAGGATCTCATGCTAGGTGCAGATGGATTTGGGATGAGGCGGGAGCAGGCCGGATCGACAGCGGTAATGTCGCCTGGGAGTGCGAACGCTTCTGGCGGGTTGGCCGGCCATTCCGCTGCGAACTACGGATCTCGGCAAGGAGTGATCGCAGAGCCGCCCGGTGTAGGAGAACAGGTCCCGTCGCTGCAGGTGCTGGTAGTGGACGATGACGGGTCGGTGCGCGCGGCATGCTGTGAGATGGCGGCTGGCATAGGCTTCCTGGTGATCGGGGCAGGGAGCGTGCCCGAGGCACGAGCGATTCTGAAGCACCAGGCGATCGATCTGCTGCTGCTGGATTTGAAATTGCCTGGCGACGGCGGTCTCCTGCTGCTCGAAGAGGTGAAGGCCCTGCATCCCGAGACCAGCGTTGTGGTGATGACGGCGTTTGCGACGGTCTCATCGGCTGTAGAGGCGATGCGGATTGGTGCGGGCGATTACCTGACCAAACCGTTTGCGCTTGAAGAGCTGACGGCGGTGTTGCATCGGGCGGGGCAGCGCCGGCATTTTGACCTGGAAAGCCGGAAGTTGCGGGAACGGCTGCGGACAGAGAAAGGGATGGGCAACCTGATTGGACGGTCGCCCGAGATGGAGAAGCTCTACCGCATCCTGTCGAAGGTTGCTACGTCGACGCATCCGGTTCTCATTCTGGGCGAGAGTGGAACGGGCAAGGAGCTGGTGGCGCGGTCGATTCACTTCAATGGGCCGCATGCGGCAAAGCCGTTTATCCCGGTAGACTGCAGCTCGCTGGTGCCGACGCTCATTGAAAGCGAACTCTTCGGGTATGTGAAGGGGGCGTTTACGGGCGCCAACCGCGACAAGGCAGGGCTGCTGGCGGCGGCAGCGGGCGGGACGGTCTTCTTGGATGAGATCGGAGAGTTGCCACTGGACCTGCAGGCAAAGCTGCTGCGAGCGTTGCAGGAGAAGGAGGTCCGTCCGGTGGGCGCTACGCAGGCTGTGCCGATCTCGGCGCGCATCCTGGCGGCCACCAATCGCGATCTGATCGCGATGGTCGAGCAGGGCAAGTTCCGCAAAGACCTGTACTTCCGACTGAACGTGGTGAATATAAAAATTCCTCCGCTGCGGGATCGCCGGGCGGATATCGCGGTGCTGGCGCTCCACTTTCTTGAGCAGCTGGATCGCGAGAGGGGTGTGGCCCACATGTTCTCGGATGAGACGCTGCGGCTGATGACCGAGTTCGACTGGCCGGGGAACGTACGCGAGTTGGAGCATGCAATCGAGCGGGCGTGCGCGCTATCGTCGGGTCCGATGCTGCATATGGGCGACCTGCCGACACAGTTGCAGGACTTCCGGATGCAGAGCCAGAGCCGGGTGCAGACGATCGCAGCCTCAGGGGTCGATGATGAGCGAACGGACGCTGCGCTGGTCGGGATACCGGCCCCGGGGAACGGGGGTGTGGTGTCGATCGCGGAGATGGAAAAGCACGCGATCCTGCTGACGATCCGGCAGCTGAAGGGCGATAAGCTGATGGCGGCGAAGCTGCTGGGAATCGGCAAGACGACACTCTACCGCAAGCTCAAGGAGTACGGCATTGCGGAGGAGAGCGAGGGAAGCTGAGTTCGTGGAGTCTCTGCCAGGTGCATAAGGCGAACGTTCTTTGGAACGGCTGGCACAAGCGTTCCCGGTAGTTGAATTCTGCAACTCCGAAAGATTTAGTTGACAGGTAGGATTCGTGAGGCATATTGTCCTAACTAATTAGGAGGACGAAGTGGGTGGAAAGAAGCAGGTGGGATTGACGAAGCTTGAGCTTCAGATCATGCAGGTGATCTGGAGGCGTGGGACGAGCAGCGTGGGCGAGGTCCAGGAGGGGCTGGAGCAGCAGCTGGCGTATACGACGGTACAGACCATGCTGAATATTCTGGAGCGCAAGGGAAAGCTGCGGCGCAAGCTCCGTGGGCGGGCGTTTGAATATAGCGCCGCGGTCACCGAAGCGAAGGCTCTGATTCACGCGGTGCGCGATCTGGTGGACAGGATGTTCGGCGGGTCGAGCGAAGAGCTCGTGATGAGCCTGATCAAGAGCAAGCAGATCGACGCCGAGAAGATTGCGGCGCTCAGCAAACGGCTCGAAGAGCAAGGCGGCGACGAGTGAACAGACTTGCGAGCTGGGTGCTGGAATACGTGTTAAATTCGGTGTGGCAGGTTCCGCTCTTCTTTGGAGCGGCGTTGCTGGGCGCGCACCTGGTGCGGCGGGTTGGGCCCGGTATGGAGCATCGGATGTGGGTGACGGCGCTGCTGCTGGAGACGATTGTGCCGGCGTGCCAGATGCATGTTCATGAGCTGTTGCGGGCTGTGGCGAGGCTGGTGACGTGGGGGGCTGGAGGAGCGGCAGGCGGCCAGGTCCGGATTGTGCTGGGGGCGGGTGCGGCGTCTGGTCAGGGTGCGCTGCGGCTGCCGGCGCCCGTGCTTCTGGGAGTTGGGGTGGCGTATGGATGCAGCCTGGTGTACTTCGCCGGGCGGCTGGTGTGGGGTCTGTGGAGGACCGACGCGCTAGGACGGCGGGCGAGGCGCGTGACGCTGCCGGAAAGGCCGGCGGAGAGGTGGGCGCGGTACTGCAAAGACTTCAAGATGAACAGGGTGACGGTCGCGGTCTCGCCGATGATCCTGGGGCCGGTGACGGTGGGAATTGTATGGTCCGCCGCCAGATTGCAAGCTAAATCTTTGTGGCGAGTGTTTTGGGTCTGCGCAAATGTATCCGGCCTGTTTGTGGAGCTAAGCTCCTGGCCATAATGGAGTCCGCGCGTCG
>JAABUO010002259.1_pt1 | contig 23722 bp, 20 predicted proteins | sample 5559291 | NCBI WGS metagenome assembly JAABUO01 (sample SAMN10711878, study PRJNA513372) | rock metagenome | isolation source: Antarctica rocks | place: Antarctica: Victoria Land, Finger Mt sud
CGCGCGGTATATGGTGGCGCAGCCGGTCGAGCGCCGCTTGCCGTCGCCCCTGCCAGCGGATGTCCTTGAGCATGCGGTTGGTGGCGATGCGGCGCAGCCACGGATAGAACTCATCGGGGTCGCGCAGGTCAGCGAGCTCGTCGTACGCCGCGTCGATGGCGTCCTGGGCGAGGTCGGCGGCGCGGGCGGGGTCCCGCACGGCACGCCGCAAGGTCGCTTCGAGCCGGGCGCGGTAGCGCGCCACCAGGCGCAGGAAGGCGTCGCCGTCGCCGGCCTGGGCGGCGGCGACGAGCGTGCGATCCGACGCCTCATCCTCGCCGTGCGTGGTCATCATCGACCGGTCATCCTAGCGTGCAGGCCATGGTGGGGATGCCTGCTCCCACTATAGGCCGTATGGACATACCGCGCAAAAAACACGGCACGTATCTCACAAATGCATGTCTCAAAAGCGCGTCTTGCGGGACCTATACAGTAAGGGACATGCAGCGGAGCCCTCGACGGAGAACGTCGCCCCATCCGCTACGGAGAGAGACAGGACAGATGCAACCCATACACTCCAGCGTTTTGCTCGTCGGAGCGGATCACGCCACCTGCCAGTGGCTCGGTCTCCGCGCGCTCTTACAGGAGCAGCCAGATTTGCACTTGCTGGTTGACGTGCAGCGACCGGCCGAAGCCCTGCACATCGCTACGGGCCAGCACCCCGATTATGTCCTCGTCGATGCCGCCGTGAGCGGCATGGGGCTTGTCCCGCTCGTCCGTCAAGTGCGCCGGGGGAGCCCGCCGAGCCGCGTTGTGGTGGTCGGGACGAAAGACACGCTGCGCCGGGACACGTTGCTGCAACTCATAGAACAGGGAACACGCGGTTACTTGCTGTGGGAAGGGCTGGATGGAGAAACAGTCGTACGTTGCCTAGCGGTCGTGCGAGAAGACGATGTGCTGGCCGGGCATCGGGCGGTCCTGGAGGAGTTGCTGGCCACGCCGGAGCGCCGTCGGCGGTCGCGTAATGACGAGCCGATTCTGACCGACGATGAGCGGGCTGTGCTCTCGCTGCTGATCGAGGGGCTGAGGCAGGAGGAGATCGCCGACGCGCTGCATCTGAGTGGGATCACGGTACGGCGGATAATGACCAGATTACGCGCCACGTTTGGCGTGCGTACGACGAACGCGCTGTGTTGGCAGGCGGGGCGGCTGGGATTTGTGCCCGTGGACGACGCTATGAGTGCCTTGCGGACCGTCAACGCTGATCGGAACGTATCACATCGCTGAGCGTAACCGATCAAAAATTTGAGCGGAAGCGGTCGCGAAAAATGAGCGGAATAGTACAGACAGCGGGGCACCCTCGGGCTTACAGTAGATATATGCCCAGTCGATGACTGGTGGCCGCAGCCAGCGGGGGTAGATAGCACGAAGGAGGTAATTACTACTTTGAAGTCCGTTGTAGCTATGAAAGTAGCCTATTCAGCAATCCCCAAGGCCTTCGGCCATGTCAGCACATCGGCTTGTTAAGGCCGACGACAGTATGAAGGCACGGCGCAACATGGTTGCCATAATCAGAAGGCGCGAGCCATCTCGGAGGGTCGGGCTGGACATCCGTAATTCAACGTAAGTAAGGAGGTAGACATGCGTCGGCGTATGATACGGTCGGTCGTGTGCGCGGCGGTGATTAACGCGGCCGTGGTGCCTGCCATAGGGGCAGTCGTCCACATGCCGCTCGCGTTCGCTTGCAGCGGTCAGAGGACGGTCGCGGGGCCGGGTAGCCTGGGCAATGGTAGTAGCAGCACGATCGCCGCGACGCGAAATGCCTGCGCGTCCGGCACCTACATCCAGGGCTTGCTGAACGAGCGGGACCCGTTCTGCAACTGGACCGTCCAAGACACAAACACCGTGAGTGGCTATATGGGGACCAACAGCGCCGACACCATTAATGGCGCTGGCCTCCAGTACTCGCCGGGTCAGATAGACACGCCCCCTCGAATGCGCGTCGATGGCATGGTCACTCGCCCTACCTATACGGGCGCCGGCTACCCCGGCTTGTAGGCGCTTCAACGAGGGTCGAATCGAGGAAAGGATATCTCCAATGGAAAGAGCAATTAGGGGCGTGGCGGAACGGCCGCGCAAGATAGTCCGTGTCGTACGTGCCGGCGCCGTGACAGGGTCCGTGGGCATCGCTCTCGCCCTATCCGTGGCCGCGTCCGGCGTCCTGTCTACGGGCGGGCGCACGTCGGCTGCTTCAGCGGCACTCACCACGACGGCCCACAGGTTGCACGCGATGGTTGGCAATGGCGTCTTGCATGCTGCCTACTCGCTGCAGCAGGGCAGCGCGACCACGACGATCGACCTGTGGGCACAAGTGGGCACGGCGGGCAATATCGAGAAGACGGCCATCGAGGGCCGCGATCCGAGCGGTGCCCTCCTCTTCCGCACTATCCTCGCGGGCGGCACCGCCACAACCTATACCGCGAAGACGAACACCATCCAGCAAGCGCAGGAGCAAGAGGCCGCCCCCTCGCCTATCGACGTGTCGGGGCTGAGCCGACTCGTCCAATCGACCCAGGCTGGTCAGGGGGCGGCTAGCCTGCTCAGTCCTCAGACCATTGACGGTCACGCCGTGGATGGCGTCTCTATCCCCGAAGGGCAGGCGCACCTACAGCTGTATGTTGACCATAGCGACGGGGTGACGCGTCGGGAAACGTTTATCGACCAGAACGGCCAACCGCTATGGACGCTGAACGCGATAACCATCGCGCCGCTGGCGGCCACGGCCGTAATGTCGGATGGGTTCGCCCTCAATGCGCCGCCATCCGCGCAGCGGGTTGTGACGCCGGATGGCAGCCCCAATATGAGCACGCAAGAGTTATCCGTGTCCCAGTTGCTCGCTTACGCCACTCGGCCGGGCCTGGTACTCCAGGGCGATCCTTTGGGCCTGACGCTGCGCGATATGCGCTACACCGGGTCCCCGCACGACGCCATGCTGAACTCGGCGTATCAGGCCGACGCTCGAGCGTTCTATGTGTCGATCCTGACGACGGATCATGGCTTGGCGACGGCGTCGGATGAGCTTGGTGGGCTGGCGAAACCTCTCGTGGCGACACAAAACGCGCAGGCCGTTTCCCTCTCCGTGGCGGGGACAACGGTGCAGGGGCAATACTATGAGGCGCCGACGCAGGGCTCGTCGCAGGTGTCGCGCGTCGTCGACTTCGCCCAGGGGGTGGTGCGCGTACGCCTGACGGGGGATGGCATGTCGCGCGACGAGTTCTTCTCTGTCGTCGGCGCCCTGGTCGACGGGCGGGCTCATCCCGACGTGGCTGCGCGCCTGCAGCAGGAACTGACGAGCGCGGGGCCGGGCGCGCTACGCTAACCCAGGCCGATATCCACCGGGTCCTGGGCCCCCCACGCGACGCGCCCCGTCCGATAGCACCGGATGGGGCGCGTCGCGTGGGGGGGTGGATTTGGAGGTAAGACCTGATACCGCGTCCATCGCACGATGGACAGTCAATCAATGGTGTATCGGGTCGAGCACGGTCACGTTAGCCGACGGGAGCATTGTTGGCGCCGAGGGGCGTTGATGGGGGACGAAAGGCAACACTGAGCGTAGCGCTGGGGGATCCACGCCCAGACATCGGGCTGCTTGGAGTTAGCGCCCACCTCCTCGACGGCTAGGTGACCCGTTCGCCCGTCGAGGACGAGGTACTCGGGAGCGGAACCCACTGGGATCGCGCGCTGCACGCGCCCCTGGCGCGTGTCCAGTATGCTCACGGTGTTGGCGAACATATCCGCGATGAAGGCGTGCTGCCCCGCTGGGTCGACGACGATGGCCGATGGGGATGTCCCGATCCGGCCGAGCCGTATGGTACGCACGATATGCCCGTCGGCCCCGTCGACGATCCCCACCCCACCAGGCCGCACGAGGGGTCCCCCGAGCGTCCTTCTGCCGCTGTCGAGGATGAGGACGTTCCCGGTGACATCGTCCGTCGCCGCCGGATTCCCCTCGCTGAAGGGAGGCATACCGCGGAAGCGGACCATGCCGAGGGAACGCCCATCCAAGTCGTTGAGCATGCGCACATGGCCGCGTGCGTCCATTGCGAAGACGCGATGAGTGTGCTGATCTATGGTCAAAATGTCGAGCACATTGGGCACGACGGCGATGGCCCGCCCCGTCGTCGCATCGAGGATATCCGCGCCCTGCGCGCCCGTCACGAAGATGCGTCCGCTCCCCGCGTCGACGATGACACGCTGCGGGGATGGCCCTATAGGTGTCGTCCGCAAGAGGCGTAGGGCCCGCGCGTCGAAGACCTGGACAACTGGGGGGCGGGCAGAGCATCCCGCCTGCGTACACACCCGCGCACCCTCGCCAGCCACGAAGAGGCGGTTCGTGCGCGGGTCCATACCTATTGCAATGGGCGCCATGTGGATAGGGGCGGAGCGACGGGCATCGCCTGTCGTCGCATCGAGCGCGTACACGGTCCCACCATCGAGCCGCGTCACGCTGCCGTCCGCCAGGAAAACGCGCCCGGCGCGCTCGTCGAGAGCCAGGACGGCAAGACCTGTCCCGAAGGCCCTGACCCGCCGGAGAGCGCCAGTCCTGGTGTCGAAGATGTTGAGGCGGCTGCGCGGTGGGCCGCGCGTGCCGGGAGAGGAGACATACAGCCCGGCGGTTGCGATGAAGATGCGACTAGTCGCCGTATCAACGACCATCGCATCCGGACTGATAGGCTGATTCAGCGAGGCGTTCAACAGGACCGAGTTGGTGGGGGCGAAGCCGCCTGCAAGTCCATAGAGCGCTACCAGCACCACGAACACCACGAACGCGACGATGAAGCGACGACGCGCTGTCGATCGACGACACCGTACGTGCTCAGGAGGGATAGGGTTCAACTCGTTTTATCCTAGTTCGGCCAGTATCATTCCTACATCAAGGCGAACAGCATCTGCTCACTGCTCACCATCGTTAGCTTGATGCCAGGGAATGCGCCGTGTTCGGCGTTTGAAAGGTGGGCTCACTGCGGCGCTTGAATCTGGCCCCTTCTAAGGCAGTTTATTGAGGACCGAGGGCGACAATTACCCAACGGGTACTTACACTATGCGCGTAGGAATAATATACTCACCATCAAGCTTCTCTATGACAGGATACTGTTGGTAAATCCTTGCGCGGGGCCTATTCTAGCGGACAGCCGACAGGGAGTCAGACGTAGGTTCAGCAGACAAAGCGGGCTAAAAGCGCATTTACCAACAGTATCCTGTCATGAGGACAAGTCCAGCTTAATGATAACTCCTTCTTATGATCGACGCCGGCGGTCCAGGAGACGAGTGGTGCCGGCGTGCCCTCAGAGGAAGCGGTGCCGGTCGGCTGGCGCATTGAGGGGACAGCCAGTGCCAACGTAAGGGAACACTGGTTACCGACAGTCAATGCATACAATCAAGTGTGACCAATGGCATGCTTAACGTCACGCCTTACACCCTGACGGGCGGCGCTCTGATGGGCGCACAGTCCCGCGCGTGCGGCGGCGGGGGTGGTCCCCTAACGGGCATCGTAGTGGCCGTGGACGTCCCTGGGGGCGCTGACGTGGCTGCTAGCAGGCGCTAGGGGGCGTAGTGGATTTTGTCCCTGTGGCCCTGGCGCGGCTGCTGGCGGCCGCTGGACGCCGGCGGGCCTAGAGGCGCGCCGTGTCGAAGATCGTCGCGCTGGCCGGATGGAGCGTAGTCCCCGCCGGTGGGGGCAGGAGGAAGGGGATATGGTGACGCGCCCCCGCGGGGAGCCAGCCCCAGGGGGCCGGGCCGGCCGGCCCGGCCCCGCCATCCAGGAGCGCCACGACGCGGTTGGCGCGCGGGTCGAGCACGAGCTGGGCGCGGAAGCCGACGCCGAGCGGATACGTCCCGACGGCGCGCCCGGCTGCGCAGATCATCGCAATCCGCCCCGTGCCCCTGGCTGCCGTCGCGGTCCTTCTCCGCGCGCATCCACGGCTCGGGTTCGCGGCCCAGGCTCTCCCACGCCTTGCGCACCGTTCGGCGCTAACGCGTCGACATGCCCGGCCTTGCGCTCATGAAGATGCGGGCTGCCCTCGACCATCGCCCGCTGCACCGCGCGGCCCGTCGTCGCCGAATATGTGCGCGCTAAGTGGTCCATCCGGTAAATCACTATCAGGCGCATGTGCTGTTCCGGCAGATACAAAGACTGGATTTTACGCGTAGAGATGCGTATCGGACCTGTATCCGCGTGGCTGAAAAACCGATCCCTACGTGCCGGATGGACCACTTAGTGGCTACAATAGCACAACACCGGACGAGACACAAAGCCGGTATCGTGCGTTACCGTCCCGGCAAGGTTCGCCGCGCTCCGGGCCTAAACGGCGCGGTCTCTGCGCGCGCCGCGACGCCTGCCGACCGGCCGTGGTCGGGCGGGAACAGGGCTAGGCAGGCCGGCAAGAGGCTGAACACGACCGCAGCCAGCGCGGTCGGCCACAGGCCCACACCGAGGCTAAGCGCCATCGCCCACACGACGTTGGCGACGTAGACGCCGAAGGGCAGCCAAGTGGGGATGCGCCCTGGACCAGGCTCGCCGTGGAAGGGGATGCGGCTCAAGGTGATGAAGGCGAGGCCGGTCCCGAACCACCCAACGAGGTTGCGTAGCGGCATCCCGAAGTACGACCCGTGCTCGTGCCAGGTCCAGAACTGTAGGTGCAGCGTGTTGACCATCGCCGGGCTGGCCATGGCCGGGTCGAGCACGAGGTCCCAGGCGGTGAGCAGCCACGCGCCGAGCAGGACCGACCACAGGGCGGCGAAGCGCACGCGCCGCGCCCCGATGATGACGCTGGCCAGTAAGTACGACGCGAAGCCCATGTAAAACCAGGAGAGCGGCACGCTATAGGGGACGCGGTGGCCCAGCTTGAAGCCTAGAAAATCGGTGTAGGCGTAGCCGCCGAAGGGCCAGCCCGTCTTCGTGCCGAGCAATTCGGCGCCCAGCGGCAGAACCGTGCCGATGGCGAAGAAAACGAGGGTGCGGCGCCAGCCGATGGCATAGACGCCGAACGCGAGCATCGTCGCGGCCCCGAACAGGATGTGCGTGGCGCCGCCGTGGCTCATGCCGAACTGGTAGACCTGCACCAGCGCGGGGTTCTTGTCCCACAAGCCCATGTGCGGCAGCGCGATAAGGATGCCGGCGAGGCCGAACGCCATCGCGAACAAGTGCAGCAAGAAGAGCGGTTTGATGAGCCTCACGGGAGTCCTCCGTTCACGAGTACGCGTCCCCGCCAGGTGTGGCGGCGCTGCAGCAAGCTCTGCCAGAGCCGCAGGGCGACGGGCAGGTCGCAGAGCGGCGAGAGCCAATAGGTCGGCGGGACACGGCGGTAGGCCCGCGCCGTCCCCGCGAGCACACCCAGGCGCACCGCGGTAAGCGCGCCGTTTACAACCAGCGCAAGGAGTCCCTCACCCCCCACCCCATGGCTAACTGGCCCCTCTGACCCTAGCCGTGGGTCCGACGGTCCAGCGCGCCTCTCCCTAACCGTGGGAGAGGGGGAGAAGCCCTTGACACAAGCGCCGCCCGTCGCGACATGCTCCCCTCGCCCCTTGAGGGAGCGCGCGCTGGACCGTCGGCCGCGGCCGAGGGACCAGTTAGCCATGGGGCGGGGGTGAGGGGTAATAAGCCGCATCAATAACAGTATGAAGAGGGGCAGCGGCAGGGCCTGCGCCAGGGTCACCTCGCAGAGCCCCAGGACGCTGGACACGCCGGAATACTGGTCGCGCATGGGTAGCGAGCGCGGCCAATTGCGCCAGGCGTCGCGCCAGTCCCTGTACATCTCGACCGACACCAGATCCTCCCCCTCGTAGAACCCTACCGGATAGCCCGCGGCGACGAGCGTCCTGGCGATAGTGACATCTTCGCAGATGGACGCGCGCGCGACAGCGAAAGCGCGGCAGCGCTCCAGCGCGTCGCGCCGGGCCAGGAAGCACTGCCCATTGGCCTGCACAGCGCGCACGCGCCGCGCGGCGCGGCCTGGTGGTCCAAAGCGGTAGACCAGCGTCGTCAGCAGGGCCGGGTGCAGCAGCCCTTCGAGAGCCCCGCTCACCTCCTGCAGCGTGGCCACGCTGAACGCCGGGACACCCTCACGCCAGGCGTGTGCCAGGAGCGAGCGCGTCAACTCCGGTGTGGGCCGCACGTCGGCGTCGATCGTCAGGACCCAGGGCGCCCCCTGATCGGCCTGCTCCAGCCCGACCTGCAACCCCCACGCTTTACCGTTCCAGTCAGAGGGTACCGGACTCGCGTCCACGAGGCGCACGCGCCCATCGCGCGCGCTGTACGCGCGGACAAGCTCCTGTGTCCCATCGTGCGAGCCACCGTCCACGACGACGATCTCGCGTACCTCAGGGCCTTGCCCGATCAGCCCATTGAGGCACGGCCCCAGCCTATCCACCTCGTTCAATACGGGCACGATCACCGCGACGGCCCCATCATCCCCCGCTATGGCCGGGGCGATGCGGATGCGACGCACCCCAACCCCACGCGCCATGCGCGCGAACACGCGCATACCGAGCAGCAATTGGGCGAAGACGAGAATGTTCAGCAGGCCCGTGCCTTTCACATAGTGTTGATAGCGCCGATGGCGGCGTGTTGGAGTGTAGCTGGAATGGGGGGTTAGCGCCAAGAGGCGCTAGAGATCGTCGGCGGTTTGGACGATGCTGACGCGGTCGAGCATCCGGTCCAGCGCCGCGCGATCGGCCTCCGCGATGCGCCGGTCCAGCGCCTCAGACGCCATCGGGAAGCGCGCCCGCACGATCCGGCGCAACGCCTCCCGCAGCCCTTCCTCGCGCCCTTCCTCGCGCCCTCTCGCTAGTCCGATGCGTTCCACGCTCGTGACGTACGGCATTGTTCGCTCCTCCTCGTACTCTTGAATCTCTCGCCAGAATAGTGTTTCTTGCTGGCTTTGCACTTCGATGTGCGCGAGCACCCAGACGTCCGCGCCGGTGAGCAGCCACACCCGCACTAGCTTGTCGACGATCTGCCGCCCCAGGTCGGCGTCGCGCACGACCTGCTGCAGCTCCTTATGCAGGAAGGCATAGGGGCGCGTCCAGTCGATCTCGGCGTGGGCCTGCGGAAAGAAGAGGGCGAAGAAGTCTTCGCGGTACTCCTCCAATGCCTCCTTCCAAGGGCTATCGAAGTCGATTGCTGGAGTGTTCAACCGCGTACTCCCGTTGTCCGCTATAATAACAAGTGATGAACGGTAGGGTGACCACCCGCCTCGCCTCATTATAGTCCAATAGCCTGCGACAGCGTAGTTCCGGCTCCTCGATGTGGAATAGAGGAGGGTCATCGTGAGACGTGGCCGGTTGGCGGCGCGCGCCGCTATCATCGTGGTTTTGATCGCGCTCGTGAGTGTGATTGGCGCGCTGGTGAGCGCGCGCGGCGCGTCCGCGAGCCCGCTTATCGCCACGCGCACCGTGGGGCCGGACCCCTCGTCGGTCGCCGTCGACGCGCGCGCCGGCCGCGTCTTCGTCGTCAATAACGGCGCTAATACCATCACCGTGCTCGACGCCCGCGACGGGCAAGTGTCGCGGACTATCAGCCTCAACGGCGCCCCGACCGTGTTAGCCGTGAACGAGCGCCGGGGACATCTCTTGATCGGAGTGGGCTCGCTCATCCCAAGCGGGCACGATACTGTCGCCACGCTCGACAGCCGCACCGGCGCGCTACTCCACAGCACGGACGTGGGGACGGGGCCCCAAGCCATAGCGCTCGACCAACGCGCGGGACGCGCCTACGTCGCCAACTTTCAGGACGACTCCCTGAGCACACTCGACCTGGCGAGCGGCCGTACCCTGCGTACCGTACCCGCCGGCTTCGACCGGACCACCGGCTACGCCCCCGATGAGGTGGCGGTCGACGCGCGCGCCGGACGCGTCTTCGTGATGAACAGCAGCAACAACAGCGTCAGCATGTTCGACGCGGTCACGGGACGTCTGCTGCGCGTGCTTCCGCTAGGCCAGATCGCCCCCGGCGACAATGGCGAGCCCAAAACACGCCTCCTGGCCGTCGACGGGGCCGGCGGGCATCTATTCGTCGCGGCGAGTACCGCCTCTGGCGACAGTATCCGTATGCTTGATACACACAACGGAACGACGCTACACACAATCAGAGTGAGTTGGAGCCCGGACGATGTACTGCTGGACGCGCGGACGGGCCGCGTCTTCGTGTACAGCTGGGCCGGTCCGGGGTTGCTGCTCGACGCGCGGACCGGCGCCGTCGTGAGGACATTCAGCGTGTGGAACACCCATAACGAAGCAGTCGTCGACGCGCGGACGGGCCGCATCTATGTCCTGCGCGGGACCACATTCGAGCGGGGCGCGGCGGTCGGAACGGGCAGCGTCCTCACCCTGGATGGCGCGACCGGGCGGGTATTGCGTACCGTTCCCGTCGGCTTGCTGCCCATGGGCCTCGCGGTGGACGGCCTGACGGGCCGCGTCTTCGTGTCCAACTTAAACGACGCTGAGTTCAACCGCTACGGCTACCGCGCTCGCGCGGGGGACGGGTCCACCACCTGGAACTGGGTCCCGCAACCCATACGAGGCTGGCTCTCACCCGCCGCGCAGCCGCGACCCGCCCCGACAGGGCCATTGAGCGGGACCGTGAGCGTGATCGACACGACCCGCTGAAGCGCAGGGCCATGTAGTTCTCGCGGCGACGGCGCGGCCCTCACCCCCAACCCCTCTCCCTGACGCGGGAGAGGGGGGCCGTTCTCCGTGTGCCGCACGTCTCCCCTCGCCCCTTGAGGGAGAGCCGGGTGGGCTGTCGGAGCGGAGCGGAGAGAGACCAGTCCGCGTGGGGTGGGGGTGAGGGGGAAAAAGACACGACCCGCTGAAGCGTTACGCGTTTGACAACGAGCGGCCGCGCGCCTACCCTGTGGGAGTTATGAGTGTAGCGCCGTATGTCCGTGCGCTCGTCGCGCAGGTTGTGTGTGGTTCGCTGTCCTGGCGCCACTACGCGCGGCTGCCCGCGCTCCCGCCAGCGCTCGAGACGCGGGCTACGTGGCCGCGCGTGTCCATCGTCATCCCCGCGCGCGACGAGGCGGCGCGTCTGCCCGCGTTGTTGCGCTCTCTAACCGCCCTCGACTACCCCGACTACGACGTCATCGTCGTCGACGACGAATCAGGGGACGACACCGCGGCCCTCGCCGCAGGGGCCGGCGCCCGCGTTGTGCGCGGGACGCCCCTGCCCACCGGCTGGACGGGCAAGAGCCACGCCTGCGCGCAAGGGGCGGACGTGGCCGACGGCGCGCTGCTGCTCTTCACCGACGCCGACACCATGCACGAGCCCGCGTCACTGCGCGCCGCCGTGGCCTACCTGGAGCGCGAAGACCTCGGCGCGCTCTCGCTCATCACGGGGCAGCGCTGCGAGACGTTCTTCGAGCGGCTGCTGCTGCCCACGGCCTACGCCATGCTCTTCGCGGGGGTCTCGCCGCGCCGCGTCAACCGGCGGCGCCACGCCTCCCCGCTCGCCAACGGCCAATATATCCTCTGCCGGCGCGCGGCCTACGAAAGGGCGGGCGGCCACGCCGCCGTGCGCGGCTCCATCATCGAAGACGCCGCGTTGGCCCGCGCCCTGTCGCGAGCCGGTATACGCTATCGCCTCTGCCGCGCGGAGGGTCTGGTGAGCGTGCGCATGTACGGCGGCCTCGGCGAGTTGTGGGCGGGTTTCCGCAAGAACGCCGCGCGCTACGTGCTGGACGACCCGCGCCGCCTGCCGGCGACGGCGCTCTACAGCGCCGCGCTGGGGACGGCGCTCCCGCTGCTCGTCAGGGCTATCACGACGCGGCCCCGCCTGGGAACGGGACCTGGCCCTAAAGGACCATGGCAGGGATCGGACCCTGAAGGGTCTACGTCAGATCGACACGCGAGAGACCTTTCAAGGTCCGGTCCCGGCCATGGTCTTTTAAGGCCAGGCCCACTAGCGCTGGCGCTGGCCGGCTACCTCGCCGGCGTCGTCGGGCTCGTGCCGTGGTACCGCCGCTTCGGTGTGCCCGCGCGCTACGCCGCGCTGTACCCGCTCGCCGTCGGAATCTTTGGGCTCATCACGGCCGACTCGACGTGGCGGCTGCTAACGCGACGCGGCGCGGCCTGGAAGGGGCGCACGTACCGGTGAATCTGGGGCGTACACACTTCCCCCCGCTCCCGCTGCTGGCCTCGATTGGAGGCTCGATGCTGCGCCTGCAGCGCCGCTCGCTCATGCGGGACGCCGCCGCGCTCCTCGCCGACATGACACCGGCGCCGCGCGTCGAAGGGGTGGAACACATCCCGACGGATGGCCCTCTGCTGATCGTCGCCAACCACTACCAGCGCCCAGGACTATGGATCGGCTACGCCGGCGGCCTCATCGCCCATGCGGTGTGGGAGCGCCGTCAGGAGGAAGTGCGCATCACCGTGATCGACCGCGTGGTCGTACCGCTCGGCGCGCGGCGTGTCGAACTGCCGGGGACGCGCTGGGTGTTCCGGCGCATCGCGGTGGCCTGGGACATGATACCGATGGCCGTGACCGAGGGCGACCGTGGGGGACGCGGCGCGGCGCTACGCCGGCTACTGCGTTCGGTGTTACCGCCCCCACGCGGACAAGGGCGCGTCGGCGTGCTCTTCCCCGAGGGTCACCACGGACATAGCCGGCGCCTCTCGCCCGCCCTTGTTGGAACGGGGACATTCACCGCGCTCGTGTGCGCGGGCGGCGTACGCCTGCTGCCGGTCGGCGTCTACGAGGACGGCGCCACGCTGGGCGCCCGCTTCGGCGCGCCCTTCACGCTGGCCCGCGCGCACGGCCTACCGCGCGACGAGGCGGACCACCACGCACGCGAGGAGATGATGGCGCGCATCGCGGCGCTGCTGCCGCCACACCTACGCGGGTTGTAAACCACCGAATGCTTCTTGATCGACGTGCCCGCGTGCGCCCCGGTACGTGAGGGTCACGACGCCGGCCGCGATCAGTAGGTCGCCGATACTGAAGACGTTGCCGGGACCATGCGGGATGCGTAGCGGGAACACATCGCTGAAGGGAAGTAGCGTGTTGTCGCGCGTGGCAAGGCGCGTGTTGCCATAGAGGCCCGCGTCGGCGACTTCCCGGACGCGCACCGTCCCTTGAACGCTAGACAGCGCGGATTTGTTGACCGGCATATAGCCGCCGTTGGCGACGATCACGAGCGCGTTGAGCGCGAGGCCGAGCGTGGCGAAACGTACGGCCACGCCCAAGCGCCAATTGCGTAGCGCTCCCACTAGGGCGAGCGCGAGCGCGAGGACATAGATGCCCCCGCCGTAGTGGACCGCGATCCACGAGCGTTGCATCCCTGGTAGATACAGCGCGACTTGTAGGGCAAGCGAACACAGGATAAACGCGCTCCCGCGTAAAGGCAGCGCGGCAAGATGGCGCAGGGAGCCGCCGCGCGCCATGGCTACGACGAGCGCGAGGACGACCGGCGACGCGAGTAGCATGCGATCCCTCCTACAATGTCACTAATCTAAAACTGGCGGCGCCTATTGCCAATGAGCGGGCGCCCCCGAAGCGAGCACCATCCCGACGAGCGAGCAGGCCGCCAGCATCACGCGCAAAATCGTGTAGCGCGTCCATTGATGGCTGTCGCTGATGCCTGTCTTCTCCGTCTTCATGATCTATTCCCCTTTTTCGTTGTCCGTCCATAAGCGTCGTTCACGAGCCATATGGTGTTGGCGTCGGTTGGCTCGTGCGCCAACCTTGTGACAACTATGCGCGATAAAGAAGGGGCGCCGCATCCCTCGAACGGGGCATACCCATGTGGAGTAGTAGACCACCTCTCCTATTGTCCCGCCGCCACACGGCCGATCACAATCACCAGATTAGGGGATGGACTAATCGCCGCCGTTGGTCGATGTGTATCAGTAAACGCTAAAGATTTCGCCTGTCGCGCCCCAAGCGCGCCGCGCCTATGCATCGTCGCGCGATGCGCTGAGGACAACTGAGGACAAACGTGTCGACCCTACCGGTATCGCTACGCCTGTATTTGTGGGCCAATTACCTGGCGTGCGCGTTCATCATCGCGGCGCCGATCGCACACATAGGACCGTGGGGAACGCCGCTGCGGTGGAGTGTGACGCCGGATCTCGTCGCGTGCGCCAATATTGGCGTCTTCACGCTGCTCGCGTACCTTGGCGAGCGCACGGCGCTACGGATGAGCGGTTCTATTAATGAAAGCCTGGCGACTGTCGTACACGTCGCACTACTGCTACTCTTCCCCGCTCCTATACCGATGTACAGCGCGTTCGTGGCCATACTCGCCGCGCAAGCGCGCACATCCACGCCCCTCTACAAGCGCGCCTTCAACATTTGCCACTCAACGCTTATCGTTGGCCTGGGCGGCATGCTGTTTTCGCGCATCGTCCCACCGGCCGGCGTCTTGCAAAGCGGCCATGTCCTGTCGGCCGCCCCGTTTCTGTGCATCCTTATCGCGCTGTACTATGTGCTGGACGTCGGATTGCTATTGCCGGTGTTCTCCCTACTCCAGCATCGGCCGCCGTGGATTGTCTGGGTGCAGATCTATCGCCGCACGCTGTGTACGGAGCTGAGCGGCGGCGCCATCGGGGTGTTGGCCGCGTCATCCTGGTTATACGACCACGTCTTGCTCGCTCTCTTGGTCATCCCTGTTATAGCGCTGCGCCTGTCGTTTCGCACCATCAGGGCCGAGGACCATGCGCTAACGTTGCGCCGCCGCAGCGAGCATTTAGAGATTGTCCTGGCCGTGGGACAACGCCTTCAACTACAGCAAACTCAAGTGCATCTGCTGGCCCCCGTGGTCGAAGCAGCCGGGGCGATCGTGCATGCGCGGACGGTCGCCGCCTACCTGCGCGATCCAGGCAACCCGGCGATGCTCTATCAAGCTGTCATATTCCCGGCGAATGCGATGGCGGACGGGCCAACCCATGTCCCGGCGCCACCGGCGGCGCCGGGAGTCGTCTACGACGACGCGGACGAGCGCACGCTACTGGCGCCGCTCGAATCCGAGGGGTCACACATCGTCAGTCTGCTCAGACTCTCCGGCGTTCCAGCCGATCTCAGCCACGACGCGCGTGACGCCTTGGCGATTCTCGCCACGCAGGCCGGTATCGCCCTGCGCAACGCCCGCTTACATGAACACGCCCTGGCGCAGGCTACCATGGATGGGCTGACGGGCCTCCTCAATCACCGCACGTTACAAACGCGGCTGGAAGAGGACGTACGGGAGGCGCTTCAGGGCGATCAGCCCCTCTGCCTCATCATGGTAGACCTAGATGATTTCAGCGTGATCAATAATACGTACGGTCACCAGATCGGTGACGCCGCGCTCGTGGCCGTCGCGACGATCCTGCGCGACACACTACGCGCGTCCGACATACCCGCGCGCTATGGAGGCGATGAATTCGCCGTCATCTTGCCGGGAACCACGATCGACGACGCTTTTACCTTGGCCGAACGCCTCCGTACCGCCATCACGGCCTTCCGTCTGGTCGAAGGCGGCGTGACGATCGGCGTCAACGCGAGCCTTGGCGTCGCCGGATTGGGCCTGCACGCCGAGACCAGAGATGAACTTATCCGCGCGGCCGACCAAGCCGTGTACGCCGGTAAGCACGCGGGCAAGGGCCAGGTGGGACGGCCGGAGGACGTCGGGCTTGCCCTCGCGCATGATCCGGACGATCTGGCGGTGCAGTTGGAGCATGCCAACATGGCAACGGTCGAAGCCCTCGCCGCCGCTGTCGACGCCAAAGACCAGTATACGCGTGGACACTCCAACCGCGTCGCTGCCTACGCCGTCGCCCTGACACGCGCCCTTGGACTGAAGGAGCACGACATCGCGCATATACATCTGGCCGGTCTACTGCACGATGTCGGCAAAATCGGCGTCCCCGACGCCCTCCTCGTCAAGCCAGGCGCCTTGAGCCCAGAGGAATATGCGATCGTGCAACAACATCCCGTGCTAGGGGAACGTATGCTCAAGAACGTTCCCTTCCTAAGCGACATCTTAGCCGCGGTCCGCCACCACCACGAGCGGTACGATGGTATGGGCTATCCTGATGGTCTGGCCGGCTCGGAGATCCCACGGGACGCGGCGATCCTGTCCGTGGCCGACGCCTACGACGCCATGACAAGCAGCAGGACGTACCGTTCCGCGCTGTCGCCGCACGAGGCCTGCCAAAGAATCCGCGCCGGAAGCGGAACGCAGTTCGACCCGCGCCTTGTCGCGGCTTTCGAACACGCCTTTGGTGACGGCGCCATCATCGCGCCAACGCGGCGTGGTACCGCGCCGCTCGACCCCAAACGAGTCGCCTAACGACCGTCCATAAAAAGCGATCAGCCGTCAGCTTCCGTGCGGAAGCTGACGGCTGATCGCTGATAGCTGACGGACTACTAGTGGCAGCCGCAAGCGCTAGCGGAACCCGCGTCGTCGGCCGTCTTGAAGGAGTGACCGCAGCCGCACGACGACACGGCGTTGGGGTTGTTGACTTGGAAGCCGGCCCCCATGAGGCTATCGACGTAGTCGATCTCCGCGCCCATGATAAAGCCAAGGCTCTCGGCGTCGACGAGCACGCGGATGCCGTCGGCTTCGATCAGCGTGTCGCCCTCGAGCATGCTGTCGTCGAGCGCCATACCGTATTGCAGGCCCGAGCAGCCGCCGCCGGCCACGTAGACGCGCAGCGCGAGGTCGGGGTTACCCTCGGTCTCGAGCAACTCGCGGACCTTGGCGCCGGCCACCGGCGTCAGCATGACCACGTCTGTCGACTCCATCGACTCGGGCATCATCGTTTCAATCATTGGTCGTACCATCCTCTCCGGTGTGTAAAAGCGCGACGGGCCGTCATGGCCCCTGCGCGATGGGATGCAGTGACCGTGTGAAAGGTGCACTATCCCCTACTGTTAAGCGTACCGCGCCTGTGACGCCCTGTCAATAAATTAAAAGTAGGAAAGTAGGGCTCGTGAATTATCGGCCGGTGTCGTATCCACGGGGACCGCCGCGGTCCCCGCGGCCTGCCTGCGCGGCCACACGCCCTGATATCCCCAGGCGTGTCGCCCTCCATGGCGTGCCGCGGGGACCGCGGCGGTCCCCGTGGATACGATTACGTCTCGCGCTCGGAGTTGCTGTGACCAATAATTCACGAGCCCTGAAATCAAAGGTCTTACTCGGTCACGACCGTGATCGCCTCCAGTCGCGCGGTCGGACCCAGGACGTCAAGGTGCAGACGGCCGCCCTCACGCCAGGCGTGCACGTAGCCGTCGACTCCGGCCGCGATGTGCTCCGCCATCAAGCGCGCCGCGCGCTCGGACGCTATGCCCGGCCGCACGTCGAACTCGATGGAGCCCGGCTGCTCGTCCTCGTCCAACTCGGACGCGATAAGCTCGACCAGAGGCTCCACGCCCGTCATGGCGGCGGCCCTGTGTGCGTTCGCGGATTGGGACGCGCCGAGCGCGTCCGCGAGCATGTCCAGGTCCGCCGCGTCCGACTCATCAGCGTCGTGCCACACCTGGAAGAGATGGCCGTGCGCCTCATCGCGATAGAGGAAAGGCACGTCAACGCTGGCGGTACGCTCACAATTCGGGCATTGGGCTGCGTTGAACACGCCGGCGAGTAGGGCGTAGCGGAGACCCGGCTGCTCCGCCACGTCGATGGCGTGGAACAGCGGGCGGCGGAAGTGGCGCCCACAAGCGCAACCAAGATCGTGCATAACGCGAAGGGTCGCCATCGTCTTAACCTTACTATGTGTATGATCCGCCGAGCAAGTATGCCAGTACGCCACGCCCTTGTAGCCCTGTACCTACCCTTTAGCGTATCATGCTGAGGTGTCCTCTTTCGCGCACAATTGACGTATGGATCATATGACGCTAACGAAACGACGACCCGCGCGCTCACCGTATCTATATACGCTCTCACTCGCCGCCCTCGCGCTACTATGCGCGGCGCGTCCGAGCGGCGTGGTGGCCGGCTCCAACGATGCTGGACACAGGCGCCGTAGCGCGCCGGTGGCCAAGAGTAGCGCCGCTCGGACGCGCGGCGTGACCCCACAAAATATACTCGTGGCCCAGAACCGCACCGAGCCCACGCTCGCGCTCGACCAGGGCGGCATCGTCGCCGCCGCGAACCCCGACTACTACCACGCCCAGCCGGCCGGTCCGCTGCAAACCACGTTCACATCGAGCGACGACGGCGCCAGCTGGACCCAGGGAGCCGTGCCGACGTACGGCAACTTCACGGGGTTGGCCGACCCCTCCCTGGCCGTCGACGCGCGTGGCCGCGCCTACTACCTGTATATGGGCGAAACGCCGACGTACTGCGGCGAGGACGGCAATACCGCGCTGCTGCTCGGCCGCTCCGATGACGGCGGCCACACCTTCGCGCCGCCCACCGTGGTCGACGTCAACGGGTGGGACGACAAACCGCGCGTCGCCGTGGACTCGTCCGGCTCTAGCACTGGCTCCGGTAATGGGAGTGGGGGACAGACGACGGTCTACGCCGCCTTCTCACGCTGGCTGACCCCCGACCGCCAGATCCTCTTCATGCGCTCCACGGACGACGGGCACACCTTCGCGGAGGCGCCCAAGATACTCTACGCCTCGCCCGGCGTCAACTGGGGCGCCCTGCCCGTGGCCGGCCCACACGGGCGCGTCTACGTGCTGTGGGCGCACGACGGAGACCCTGGCCTCTACACGCCGGCGCCCGCGCGGATCATGCTGCGTGTCTCGACGGACAACGGACACACCTTCGCGCTGCCCGTGACCGTGGCCGGCTTCACCGGTCTGCCGCACATGCTCGCGCCCGGCGCGTTGCGCGTGTTCACCTACCCCGTCGCGGGCGTCGACCCGCGGAGCGGCGCCCTCTACGTCGCCTGGGTACGCGCGCGGCCGCTCACGCGACCGGCCTACGCGGGGCAGGTGGCCGCCGACGTCATGCTTACGCGCTCACGCGACGGTGGCCGGACCTGGACGCGGCCGGTCGCGCTCAACGATACTCCGGTAGGCGACCGCTTCATGCCGGCGCTCTCCATCGGGTCCGACGGCCTGATCCGCGTGGCCTTCTACGACCGCCGCGCCGACGGGACGCGCTTCGGGCTCTACGGCGTCGCGCTACGCGACGCGGGCGGCCACCTGGAGGTATGGCCGAACCGCCAGGTCAGCGCGACGCTCTCCTCGCCATACACGCTGCACTACATCGCGCCCGGCAGTTCGTGCGTGGCGCCCGGCCGCTTCATGGGCGACTACATCGACGCGGCCACGACGCGCGACGGCGCGCTCGACGTGATGTGGACCGACACGGCCGTCAGCGGCCCCGGCGAGAGTGATATCATGTTCGCACATGTGCCGGACGCCTACCTGCGCGACGGCGCGCCGCGCGCTATAAAATGGTAGGGGCGGCCCTCACCCCCCAACCCCCTCTCCCTGACGCGGGAGAGGGGGAGTCGCCCTTGCAACTCATCTGAATGGTAAAACGATAGTCATAGTTAGGATTAGGTGGTAATAGACATGATGAAGGACCTGCTGCGTACCAGCAATCTCACACCCGGCGACCTAGCGCTGCTGCTCGATCTCGCGACAGAGTTCAAAAGGGAGCCACTGGGGCGCCAGGGGCTGCTGCACGGCGACTCGGTCGTCCTCTACTTCACCAAGCCGTCCACGCGCACGCGCATCTCGCTCGAGACGGCCGTGTCGCGGCTGGGCGGCCTGCCCATCAGCGTCGGCACGGCCGAGCTACAACTAGGGCGCGGCGAAACGATCGAGGACACAGCCACGGTGATCGCCTCCTACGCGCGCGCCTTCGTCATCCGCACCTTCGCCGACGAGGACGTCGAGCAGTTCGCCGCCGCCGCAACGATCCCCGTCGTCAACGCCCTCACCGACGCGCACCACCCGCTGCAGAGTGTGGCCGACATGCTGACCCTGCGCGAGCGCTTCGGCGACAACCTGCGCGGGCTGCGGCTGGCCTATGTCGGCGACGGCAACAACAACGTCGCGCACAGCCTGATGGAGGCGGCGATGCTGCTGGGCCTGGACATGACGCTGGCCGCGCCGCCGAGCTACGAGCCCCACCCCGAGGTGACGCAGCGGGCGCGGGCGCAGGCCGAGGCCAGCGGGGGCCGCTTGACCTTGACGCACGACCCGGTCGAGGCGGTGCGGGGGGCGCAGGCCGTCTACACCGACCTGTGGGTCTCGCTCGGCAACGCCGACCACGAGCGGCGGGCGCGCGCCGCCGCCCTCGCGCCCTACCGCGTCGACGCGGCCCTGCTGGCGCAAGCCAACGGGGACGCCGTGTTCATGCACTGCCTGCCCGCGCACCGGGGCGAAGAAGTCACCGCCGAGGTCATCGACGGCCCCCAATCCATCGTCTTCCCCCAGGCCGCCAACCGCCTGCCCACCGGCCAGGCCGTGCTGTGCGCGCTGCTGGAGGGCACGCTCACCGCCGCCTGAGCGCCGCCGGCTGGCAATATCGGGTGCGCGCCACTTTTTCGCGTTGGCGACCATGCACGTAGAAGTCCTGGGAGCGCGGGCGTCCCGCCCGTCCCGGCGTCTGTGGGCAGGGGCCGACCATCCCCATGGGGCCGGCATGTCGCCGCCCATCACACGCTCATCCCCCGCGGGGCCGGCATGTCGCCGCCCATCACGCGCTCATCCCGGCGTACACGCGGGGACGGGCGAGCAGCGCGGCGAGTGTCACAAGCTCCCAGGGCAATGCACGAACCCTCGACGGACCAGGCGTCTTACGCCTCGCCGTCCGCAAGCAGAAGATGGCGCCGGCGCGCGACGTGGAGCGCCCGCGTGCGGCTATGGACGCCCAGCTTCTCGTAGATGTGCCCAATGTGAATCTGGATCGTCTTGGCGCTCCGCTGTGCGCGGACGGCGATGTCTTTGTCCGACAGACCCTGCGCCAAGTAGCCGAGGACGGCCGTTTCACAGGGGCTCAGCGGACCGCTTGCCGGCGGCCGTGCCCCGCTCTCCCCCGCCGCTTGACCGACGGGGCGACCCTCGCCCATCTCCTCCTGGTCTATCGCCACGAAGTGCGCGGCCAACGCCCGCGCGAGGATGCGCAGCATAGTCTCCTCCCGTGGCTTGTAGGGATGGCCGTTGCGTTTCGGCCCCAGGCACAGCACGGCGCGCATACGGTGGCCGCTCCATAAGGGCAGCAGGCGAATCGGCCGGCCCGCCGCCACCTCCACGCACATGTCATCTTCGGGAGGGTCGCCGAATAGCGCTTGCGCGCGCCGCGTCACGGCCGCCTGGACCTCGCGCGTGTGGGTGGTGTGCGGGTGGGTATGGACCCAGCGGCCGCCGGGACGGGCCAGCAGCATGGCGCCGGTCAGATCGAGCGCCTCGGTCAGGCGCGTGACGACTAGCATGCCGGCCGTCGGTGGGGAGACGTTGCTGCAATCACTGGGCAACTGGTCCAACGCATTGAGATCGAAGGATGGCCGCTTGGTAGACGGCCAGGCGGGCTGCTCAGACGGCGGATGAGACGCCGGCTGAGTCTGGACAGAGGGAGTGGGGTGACTCGACATACAAGCGCTCTTTCTGGCATCCGTGCGGTTTTCTTCCTCATGTCTCCACTTTACCGCAACAGGTAGCGTTTGTCCAGATAGGGAAAACGCCCTATGTCGTGGATGCGCGACGGGTGATATAGGGAAAATGCCCGATTGTAGCGGGGCAAGCCTAGCTGTACTGTAGAGCTATGCCCAGCCGGTTGACTGACGGCCGCAGCCAACAGGGGGCAGGCGACGCAAGAAAGATAACAGTTTCTATCCCTCGCGTCGGTCGCACTACGGATAGGGCATTGCGCATTGCCTTAACCATCTCTCACCGTACGGCAACCTGTACACCGATTCGTTGTTTCCAACAAAGACATGGTTCAAACGGACTTGACAGTGTTGCACCTGTCGAAGGCTCAAACTGTCAAGTTGCGGCGAGCGTGCGCTGAATCATGCGCAAAAGTAAGCATGGGAGATTGACATGAAGAGAGCGCTTATCCTAGCTGCGGTAGCCTTGCTGATTACTTCGGCCGGTCAGTTTGTTCCAGCGCCACTTGGCGGATTGGCGCAACATGCTCTCGCCTCTAGTTGCTCAAGCAATCCAAGCCGAAGTACCTGTGATGGTCAGGATCCGTCAGGGTCAGGATGTACTGGGGTACTTCAGCTTGGAAAGACTTATGAATTCTTTGAGGAGATAGACGGGCAAGCCATCCACGTCGCTAACCTAAGCCTGTACATTAGTAGCTACTGTAGCACGGAATGGGGAACCCTCACCGCAGTAGATGGGCGCTATCACTTTCTCCATATCAACTTGACACGCCAGACAGGACCCTATAACGCTATTAGTGGCAATGTTTGGATCGCCCAACCAGGATGCTGACAGCAAGGGGTCTATCAACTCGTACATGCTGTTTATTGGATCCAAGGACCAAGGCCAAACCTGTGCTATAGTCAGCAGTGGGCCTCAGGGGTGCGTAGGCTATTACTAGCAAGACGCCACCTTTAGACCGACGCTGCTGTGCGGCTCCGTCAAGAGCCCCGTGTGCGGGACTGCGCCCCGCACACGGGGCTCTTGACGGAGCCGCAGTAAGCGCCTTACAGCCTATCCGGAAAGTGCCTAAACACGCGCTCAGCGGCTGCATAAGCCTCTCTAACGATTTTCCGGATAGGCAGTAAGCGCGCCCGCGATGGTGGCGAGCGCGCGCTCAGACGCCTGATTGAGGGCACCGACCCCCTCCGGCTGCCCGGCGATGTACGCCCCGGGCAGCACGGTTCGCAACGGGCGCGCGCCCGCCGGCAGGGCGATCACGCGCGCGATGGCATCGGCGACCTCCTGGGCGTCGGGGACCACCCCGGCTACGGCGGCCGCCTTCGCGCCGAAATGTGCGAAGGCGGCTCCGTAGGCGGCGAGGCGCGCCGCGTCCGCCGGCAGCACGCCGTTCGCCCCGACGTTGGTGGGGTAAGAGCCCGGCTCCACGATCGCCGCGTCAATGCCCAGCCCCGCCAGCTCGGCCCCGTAGGCCTCGGTCAGCCCTTCCAGGGCGAACTTGCTGGCGGCGTAGAGGCCCGTGAAGGGCAAGGCCAGACGGCCGAGCAGCGAGCCGACCTGGAGCAGGAGCCCGCTGCCCTGGGCGCGCATCTGCGGTAGCGCGGCCCGGTTCAGGCGCACGGCGCCGAGGACGTTGGTGTCGAATTGCTGGCGCACCTGATCGGGCGTGAAGGCCTCGATCGGCCCGATGGCCGCGAACCCGGCGTTGTTGACCACAACATCCAGCCGCCCCGCCACGTCGACGACCGACCGCACGGCTGCCTCGACCGAGGCGTCGTCAGTTACGTCGAGGTCGACGACGCGGAGATCCAGCCCCTCCGCCTCGGCTAGGACGCGCAACTCCCCTGCCGCCGTGGCGTTCCGGCCCGCGCTCGCGCGCATGCCAGCGAAGACGCTGTGCCCTCGCCGGGCCAGCGTCTCGACGGTCAGTCGCCCGAAGCCGCTGCTGCTCCCGGTCACGATGATAACCTGCGGTGTTTCCATGTGTGTACTCCTATGTCCTCTCAGGCGGGTCACGCCCTTTTTGTAACGAACGATCGTTACAAAAAGGGCAAAAAAATTAATCGAGGGCGGAGAGGGTGATGCGCGCGATGTCTTCCAGCGTCCCCCGGTCGTCGGTGACCTTCGCGGTGACGCGCAGCCCTTGCAGGGCGTTGACCAGGTAGCGCGCCAGCGCCCGCGGGTCGCGGC
>JAABUO010002260.1_pt1 | contig 23719 bp, 27 predicted proteins | sample 5559291 | NCBI WGS metagenome assembly JAABUO01 (sample SAMN10711878, study PRJNA513372) | rock metagenome | isolation source: Antarctica rocks | place: Antarctica: Victoria Land, Finger Mt sud
TTGTCTACCTGCTTGATCAAGAGTTGCATGGTTTGTGTTGTGCGTTTTGTCCAGTAATGACATGCTTCTGGTTTACAAATGAGTGTCACTGTCCATAGGATCTTTCTTTGTGCTTGATCATCTGTTTGACAGCCTGCCAAGGTTTTTTGCGACATGTCTAGTGCTAGTAGGCTTATTTATAACATCTTGGGATGCCCTGTTGTCAATGCTTTGTGTCCTTTCAAACTGGCGGGAGGCATTTGGTGGCAGGTGTTGTACAATGCACTCGGCCTAGACCTTGTCACATCCACTCTTCATATCTGGTGACTCACCTGATACTTTGTGTCACAGACTTGGCAGCTCAGTGCTGCAGCGACAGCAAGGAAGCGGTCACTGCTGCGTACGGCTGAGGCACATCACGCAAGCAGGTCAAGAGCGCATACCTGGCAGCTCTGGAAGGTCTACACTGATTCCAAAGCTCTCAGTCACAAGCAGCAGGTCTGTGGCTCAGGGCGCCTCTGCATCAGAATTCTGCCCGCACTGCTGTACTTGGTCTGCACTTTGCTGTGCACAACTAGCTCTCAAAAGGTCCCTGCTGTCACCACCAGAGTTCAAGAGAACAAATGTCAGTCTCAGCAGCAATACAGAATGTGCTTTGTTGTGCAAGTGCATACTGGGAGCCCTGTTCAAGCTATCTCATCAATGGCAATTTTCAGGAACTCTGGCAGCAGCATGTCAGCGTCCGACCTTGTTTGGTCAAGGTATTGAGAACAACTTTACCCAGGCATCCATGTTTTATGTACAACTGCTGTGGTACATGCAGAGACATGCAGCTGTGGTATACCAGCACCACATGCTGTGGCGCTGCTGGCAAGGCTGGCAGGCATTCATGCATGTCGGGTGGCACAACAGAGCTCAGCTCAACACTGCAATGCGATATGAGCACAACAGCTTGGCCTGGAGAGCTTTCAGCAGCTGGCAGCAGCAGTGGAGGGCGTATCACTGCTGGCTGAACCTGCAGCAGAAGCGCCGCCTCCAGCATCATCTGCTCAGGTGAGACTATTAAAGGCATCTTGCAGTAGGAGGTGCTTGTGTGTGGCATGGTGTATGGCCCCAGTCGGCTTTTGCCCGCCCATTTATGCTTTGCCTGGCAGAGCCTGCTATGATGCTATCTCAAAGTGCTTGAGATAGGCTGCCTATGTTTGACCAAAAAGCGCATCCAGTTTGTGGCCATGTGAGGTCTCAAAAGCTAACCACTATGGTAGCATATGGTGCACAATAGCTGGGCCGTGATTGTGGCTGTCACTTTGTGACGTCTTTTGGCTTGTTGTCACCCAATGGCACCTGACCTGCAGGTGGCATACCAATGCTCTTCTGCAGCAACACTGGCGGCAGCTGAGCAGGCAAGCAGACAGGTTGCAGCAGCGCCACTCCAGGAGCAGGCTGCGGCAGCTTTTGCACAGCTGGGAATGCACAGTTAAGGGGCAGCAGCAAGCCAAGAGCAGGGCTGTCCGAGCACAAAATTGCATGCGCCACTTTGGTCTCCACCGCATCTTGCTAGCCTGGTACTACTGCATACACAATCTGAAGCTGCGGCGGCTGCACGTCCAGCTGGCAGATCGCCAGAGCAGCCTGTTGGAGACGCATCAACAGGCACAGCAGGCTGGCAGAGCAGTGCAAGAGCTGCAGCTTGAGCGGGCGCAACTGCATCAAAGGCTGGAGCGCGTCGCCGACCATGCCAAGGTGCAAGTCGGGCAGCTGGCGGTGGCCAACGACAAGATGCAGGAGTGGCAGCAGCGGGACGCAGACCATCAGCTGACGCTTGACGAATGCGAGCGACTCAAAGCGGCGGCCATGGCTGCAAACATGCAGCTGACAGCAGAACGCAACAGCTGCAGGCAGCTGGAGGTGGAGCTCGCTGAGGCCAAGGCAGCTGGAGCAAGCGCAGCAGCTGCAGCTGAACAAAGCCAGGAAAAGTACCAAGTCACTTGTGTCAGCCTTCAGCGTCATCTGGCCAAACGCAAGGCCACAATGGATACCTGCCTGAAGATGCTGCAGGCTACAGGTCACATGTAAGCTCACAAGGCCTCATCATTGATTGTCCAGCTAAGCAACACCACTTCATGACACCACCAAGGTCGCATCATTGCTGTAGTTTTCTGAATTGGATTTACACACAATCAGGCCAGCCGTGGCAGGTGTAAAAACTGACATCTCCTGCTACTTACATGACAGATTCAGTCAATGGTGCAGACACCTTTTGAGTGAACTCAAGCCGTGCAATCAGTGAAGCATCAAGCAATGCACATAATGTGCGTATCAGAGCCTTACTAACATGCTGCCTAACAGTGCTGTGTTCCTGACAGGTCTGGTGATCACGCAGCTGAGCTTACAAGCCCTCCAGAGCTAGATGTGTTGCTGCAGCACACCCTGCAGCACCATGCTCACGCAGAGTGGACTCTGCAAGAGCGTGTGCAGCAGCAGCAGACGGATCTGCAGGCCTTGCACCATGGGCTTGTGGACAGCACAGGGCAGCAACAGGATCAGCATTCCTGCCTTCACCAGATGCAGGCGGGCTTCAAAGATTTGCTTTGATGCATCTGCATGCATGCACACATATGTGTGTAGAGAATCTGATCACCAGACAGGGCTCTGCAAGCATATGGAAAGTACTGGATCTAGAATTGTTTCGGATACATTCTACTTCTATGGTCCTCAGTATACTAGTAATGGCAATGTGCCTTACCACAGCATCACACTATTGATATGGGTGTCCTTTGTTCATGCATATACCTGTTCATGCAATATGCCTTACCACATCATCATGCAATTGATATAGGCGTCCTTTGTTCATGCTTATAGGAGGCTGCTACTCTTGCGAAATGCAGGTTGCGCATTGCACCTTCTGCATGTCCGTTGTTCATCTCAATTTGTACATGCGCCTGTCTCAGGCACATAAGGTCAGTATTGCATGCAGGCGCGTCTGCAGCAAGCAGAAAGCCTGATCCAAAAGCAGCGCCTGACCATTGACAAGCTGTACAGCCAGCAGGGCAGGAATAGCAGGCATCCAATTCCAATTGGTCACATGAGGCAAAGTGAGAATGACTACTGGCGGTCTTGGCTGCAGTCTAGTGCGGACTGCACTGCTGTAAATGACAGGCATGATCAGCAAGAAGGACCTGTACAGCACGGTCTGGCTTTCTCAGCTGCCGAGTGCCCAATCAGCACATGTCCAGCTGGCAATAATGTGCATGCTGTGACAAATCAGACAGCAAAGATGAGTGCTCCCCATGTGGCAGGCTTCAGTGCACCCCACACTGGGCGAAACAGTGTAGCAGGCTCTAGTGCTAACAGCAGCCGCAACGGTCGGCAGAACCACCAGAAGCAGAAGCGTCCCCAAGCTGCACCACTCAGCAGTAATGTCAGTCTGGTCAATGTCTTGCATGAGAACAGGTGTCCACACTCAGGCTGTCATTCATGTGGGTGGAAGCCAGGTTCAAGTCTAGAAAGCACACGGGGAGTGTGTCCATCGCATTTGTGCTCAGATGATGCTGCAAACTGATACGTTGCTTGTGGTTTGAATTTGTCATTTCTGGCATGATGCAAGTGTTGCAAACTGCCAGGCAACTTATACCACTTTCCTTGATTCACGTTTCCAAGGATGCACTGGTTCGCAGAGCCTGGTAGAACGCCTGGATCATACAGATACAGTATGGCATTGCAATCATGCAAGGTTGTTATATGTTGTGCAATGCATTGAAATGCATCTTGGAGGCTATCTTTACAATCATGGTAAGTAATTAGAGCTGCTGACTTGAAGCTGCTAAGAAACATTTGTAGCGTCTGTAGCTGATTGTCAGTCTGTGGCTGACGGCCGGCCATGAGCGCAAGCACATTGCGTGTAAAGCTGAGATTGGAGGTTGTGTCAGCGGTCATACCTATATCAGCAGAGTGAGGCAACCCATACCACTTTGGCTATAGCGTCTCTCGCCTCAAACTCTCTTTATATAGCTTTCGCACCCTCCATGAACTGTACTCTATCATTTCAACGGTCAGTCATACTGTGTAAGCTGCATGGCAACATTTATCACTTTGGTATGACTCAGGGAGACCTGGCTTGCATCTGATACTGTTGGCAAATAGAAAACAACAGGAGGCGCTGGTATCGTAAACGAATCGGACACATACATACCTCGCATGTATACATGACTGCAGCTCAAGAGCAGTGTGCTTTCTGACACACAAGCTTACAAGTCCCGAACTCTGAATGCACAAGTGCTGAATTTGGATACACAGTCACCTTGCAGACGAAAACAGCAGGTACCATACTATGGTAGATACATTGTTGCTGATCTCATATCATAAAATCGACAGGTGAATATCAACTGTGCACAACCACGTGGCTACACCATCGGATACTATTGTGGAAACGAAGAAGCAATCTTAATGTAATCTCTCAGCTCTCACAGGCATGCAGAACACTATTCGTACACCAGCTCAAAATTTGCAGTCAAAGAATGCACTCTGGTCACATGCAAATCAAGCCAGTACAGCTCTGACAACAGAAAACACCACTCTGACTGATGGCAGAAATGAATATACTACCGAGCGCCCCTCAGAAACTACTTAAATGCCAGACGTGACTTCTGCCTCTCAGAGGGGAGCTTGACATTTGAAGCTAGACCAACTGTATGGAGGGCAGAGATGACTAGCCACGTGATGTCAACCTGCCATTTCTCAAGCCCGTGGCGTGCTGAGAACTCAAAGGCATGATGGTTGTTGTGCCACCCCTCTCCAAACGCAAGAGCTGCTACCCACCAGTTGTTGCGAGATAGATCCCCTGCACAAGCAATACTCGTACTTACGCACTGCTAATGAACACTTCTGCACAGGGACAAACATCTACGATTTAACTAGCCATGCAGTCAAAAGCGGAGTAACAACATCGCTAGCATGCCACATGAAGCACAGGGCGACCAGAAAAGCATATCGCATTCAGACGCCTGAGACACACTCAGCAAGTGCCTACTTTGAGCATTGAGCATGAACAGAAGGCAGTTTGGCTTAAGTTTTGCACCTGTATTGTAGCTTTGGTATCCCCAGCAGTGTGAAGCTGAGTTGACAAACCAGGTGATATGATACACGAAGGCTATGCGCAGAGCGCCACCCCAGACCATGGCCGGGAAGCCTCCAACTGCGTACAGGGCAGCAAACAGGCCCACAACATGCCAGGTGTAAGTCTCCTGAATCCACTTGTAGAAAGGCTGGCAGCTCATGTCAGCCACATTGGACCTGTTGCCCACCCTTTGCAGAGTTGACTGCAGGTCACAAACATCACAACAGTCAGCTGCTGGTCAATTGAGCACTCATGCTGCAGTGTGACTTGTCATAAACACTAGTCAAACTTGCACTGCACAAAGGTTTCCGGAGGTCATGCCAAGATCAGCTTGACCATGACTCACAATATATACGTGACACAAGTATCAATGTAGTGGTAAAGTATTCTAAAAGAACTGAGCTTACCTTGTTGTCAAGCAGCCAGCCCATGTGACTCCACCAGAAGCCCTCATAGGGGGAGTGGGGATCTAGGGGGGTGTCTGTGTGCAAGTGGTGATACCGATGGCTTGATACCCATTCCATGGGCTCTCCTTGGATGGCTAGGACACCACAGTAAGCCAGGGCATATTCCAGCCACTTGGGTGTGGCAAAACTCCTGTGGCTAAGCTGTCTATGATAGGACAGCGTGATTCCCAAACAGCCTGTGATGAAATAGCTGACCAGAAAGAGCCCAACCATGGGCCATGAGAAAGTAAAGGGGGCTGCTAAACATAGGCCATGGATAAACAGCATGAAGCCAATGTATTGCTTGTCAGTTGCTGCCCAGGATCTGTTCTTGAACAGGTTGGTCTTCTGCGTGGCGTACACATCCGACAATAGAACCTTACGCCCATCTGGCTCAAGCTTCTGTGCTTCTTTACTAGGCTTTGGGACAATCTTCTTTGTGTCCAGCGGTTTCTGAAACAGCTGCTGATACTGCTGGCTGTAGGAGAGCTGCTGCGGCTGCTCAGATGGGCTTTGAAGGGCAGGGGTGTCACCAAGGAGTTCGGGGGCAGCAATCGCTCTGCATACACGTCAAGCGCTGTGAGTGCCCGACATAAGCAACTGCTCAACAGAAAGATGTGTCTTGAACACAGAGTGCTGCCTATACCTCGTGAGTGGTGCGCGTCGCGTAAAACATGCACCGCACGTCCTAAGATCAGCAACCCTCAATCGCCAACTCGGCTGACATGCCTGGCTGCCCACCCTGTTTGACAACCCAAGCCGAGCCACCGGTTTTCCTAGTCCCGCACAAGTCTCACTCCTCCGCTCCAATGAACTACTGTGACCGACCACAAAGCTCTGTTTCGCCCACGCTGCCATACACCTCGAAATTTGCAGTACGAGCGTATCACAGAGTATCGCTGGAGTTTGCACCGAACTAAAGCAACTGATACGAGTCTATATGACTCGTCACCAAGTCTGTAATCGTGAAGCAGGCTCGAGTGTCGACGAAATGCGCTGGGCCTCTAGCTGCAGCATGTGCCCTCAGATCGCATCTTGACGACAGCCACTAATAGTAATTCGCCTTAGGTTTTGCCGCCCGGAATTAGGGTAAACTGCAGTGAAGCTTCTGCCAACGCACACACCTCAACAGTGACCGCTTGCTGCCCATCTACGACACGCATGCCAATGTAGACTGCGTTTTCGTGATCAACAGTTGGAGAGCAAGGTTCTGGTTGCAGACTGACGAGTTTCCGGGCTTTTCCTGACGCCACTCACGACATCCCGCCTGACCAGTATCTAAGTCAAGGACACTATGCCTAAGAACAAAGGTGTGTCACCGCTGCCATTGTGATTTGTCACAACATGTGACTGCCGCTTGAGCCACGTCTGACTGGACCGTGTGATTTTTTAGGAAAAGGAGGAAAGAACAGGAGAAGGGGTATGTCAGAGCTTCAGCTCAGGCTGGTGTGCTGAACTTCAGAGGCTTGTTTTCAGTTACTTAGCGTATCATATGATTACAGGGAAGAACGAAAGTGAGGAGAAGCGCGAACTCATATTCAAAGAAGACGGTCAAGGTGTGCTATATAAGCTAGTTGGATCAATCGGGAGATGCACACTAAGCTTGCCATACTAAGCTGAATGCAATGCTTACAGAGTATGCACAAGTTTTGCGCATGCTTGGCAATGGAAGGCTGGAGGCGATGTGTATAGATGGCACAAAAAGGCTGTGCCACATTAGAGGGAAAATGAGGAAAAAGGTTTGGGTGAATACGGTAAGCTCAGGAAAGGATCATAGTGTGGTCGATACAGAAAGTATTTGTGTTGCAACAGAAAGGCATGGATTAAGTATGCCCTATGCACTCATGTCACTATCTTTATAAAGCTTAATGTGCTTTTGCAATACAGGGAGACATCATCTTGGTTGGCCTTCGAGACTATCAAGATGAAAAAGCTGATGTGATACTGAAGTAAGGCATCTTGGTACTGCAGCTGCTGTTGCTATGACATTTCTGTTTGTGTCAGACTGCACTGTCTTAGCTCACATTGTCCGTTTGGAAGTGCCTCACATGCTCTCTCAGGTACATGGCTGATGAAGCCCGTAACCTGAAGCAGTATAAGGAGCTGCCAGAAAACAGTAAGCATTATGCTGAAAAACATCTGCATCAAGAAGCTGAAGAGCTACTGTCAGTAATGCAGGCTACTTGACTTGTCTGTGTTGCGCTGCAGTCCGTGTGAACGAGACAGATACGTTTGCTGATGAGGAAGGTCTCAATGATGAGTACTTTGACTTTGAGGACATTTCAGGTATGGTGCTACTTGCTTGTTCAGCTCACCCATGCTGCTGGGTTTGGCAGAGCTCATTTTCTGACCAGCTGTGTGTTGCTGCAGAGATCTAGTCCAACTATGACCCGTACCTCCTGTATCGCATTGGAAGAATGGTCCGCTCCTGTCCTCTTCAAACTTAGCACCTCACTTTCTGCTGCAGTTCTGCTGATGTGTTTGACTTTCTGGTCAACTTTTGATAGCCATTGTTTCGTTTTTGAATGCCGTATTGAACAGCTGTATGACTTTGTAAGCCAGCTCGTTACGCACTGGTCTGAGTCAGCAACCTCACTAATTCCTACTTATGAGTAATTGCAAGTTGAGCAGCATGTTGGTATCACAGCCTAAAGGAGCTATAGGCTCATAACAATGCAGCAGCATGTGGGTCATACATCACATGCACTGTACCCAAGTCACTCTACACATTGGCGACAATTGCTTAAGAAGGAGCCTTTCTGTTGACATAATGCAAGTCAGCAGGGTGTGCAGTCCTTGTCCGACTTGGCAAACACTGATTAGCTGCGGCAGATCGTTTGCATATATGATGACACTAAGCAGCATGTGTAAATAGATGTTTCGGGATTGAAAAGAGCCATGTGAATTGCACTTAAGCACTCAAGAGAACAGACAGATGCAAAAATTGGCCCATGTCAAGACAACGTCTGACAGACAGTACACTCAGCCACAGCAGCTGCGTGCAGCATGAGAAGATGGAGTTCCCCTATTCCCATAGTTAGAATGACCCTCTACTCGTTTCTGGCATCTTCTGCAAATGGAAGCCCAGGCTTTTGCCATCAATTGGCCCAATGCTTTCAGAATCAAAACCGAGTCATGCTGCTACACTCAGCGCACCAGCAAATCATGCAACATGCACCCTGTGCATTGAGCAGATTATGTGTGCAGCATTGACATACCAAAACAAGCTTCATCACCAAGTATGCTATTAATGATTCTGAAGACTCACCGGCTGAGCACAGGATTGATGCCCTTGGGCTGGGTGTCTCAGGCTGCCAAACTGGCTGAAGCATGGTGCTGCATGTGCTCCTGCAAGACAGTATCAGACTGTGACCTTGTGCAGTGAAGCCTTGAGGTCTTTCAGTACAATGAACAGCAGCAAAGGCATTGGGAAAGTGCAAAGGCGCCTAAAACATCTATATTCAACATCTGAGCAAGCCAGCAGAGTGAATATGGTCGCCAGGGTGAGGTTGTTGGCTCAAGCAACACATTGTGTCCATGCAGCGTCAACGGCATACCTCTGCTTCAGGGGCCAATTTAGCTTCTACCTCAGCAACAGCTGCTATCAGCATGTCCAAAGAGTGCACTGATGCCATTTGAGACTGGTGAGGTAGTGCACCCCTGCCGCGACCACCAGGTGTCTTGCGCACACCCCTGCTCACTTTGTCTATGCTGCCTCCTAGGTGCATGGCCGTCTCAGGTTTGGTGTGGACCACCGTGAATATTTCCACATCGTCATCATCACTTACAGTCTTCCTGTGTACGTGGTCAGCTCCAGCAGGTCCGGCTGACTGCCTGCGCTTCTTTCTGGCTGATGACTTGGACATTGTCAGAACAGCTGGTGCTGAGGGAGCTGACACCTCGAAGTCAGCAGCTCTTTTCGTGCCCCTGCCGGCAGGTGAGCATGCTGCTGGTCTGTCCTGCTGGCATGGCGCTTGATGAGCGGTGTCTAATGGGAGCTTGGTCCCCTTTGCCATTGCAGCGAAGCTGCCATCAGCCCCTGCTGCTTTCTCTGTTGCCTTTCGGCTCCTGGCACTGCGCCTTGCCGGAGTATCATCAGGCAGAGCTATATCATGTGACACAGCAGCAGCATCTGCGTCAGCATCTGCAACACGGGTTGCTGCAGCAAATTGAACCAGTCCCTGGGCTTTGGCACTGCAGTATCTCCTGTCTGGAGCAGCAGCAGCTGCTTCATGAGCCTGGGCTGCAGGGAGCTGCTCTGGACCTTGTGGTGATGCAAGCAATTCTGCCTGGGGCACAGCAGCAGCAGGCTCATCTGAGCTCACACCAGCTGGAGACAGTCTGTCTGATGACTGGGCAGCTAGGGATGCCCTGTCTGAGGACAGTTCAGCTGGGGATGCACTGCCTGTAAGCAACTCTATAGGAACTGGTCCTGCTGGCTCAGCAACAGCAGCAACTTGTTTGTCAGCCTGCTGTGATGCATGGCCACTTGGGGCTCTTCTCTGCTGTATTCTGGCAGGCATTGGCCTGATTGGCAGCTGCTCAGTCTCAGACTCTTCCTCACGATGCCTCTTACGAGTGGTGCTGCGGGGCCTGTCTGATGCACCAGGTGTCGTGCCTTCTGTCCTAGCATTGGCTCTGCTAGCAGCATGCACACTTCTGCTGCTCGCTGCTGGGTCTGCAGCTGTTGGAGTGGCATTTCTGCCTGACTTGGGAGGCTGCTGAGGAATGGTAGCAGCCTCAAGCTGAGCTTGCTGATTGCTGTCGGCTGCTCTTATAGTGGCAGCCGCATTGTCATCAGGGATGGCTTCTGACAGGGAACATGGTGTAGCTGCTGGAGCTGCTGCAGGTGACTGCTTGTCAGCCTCTGCCTTTGCCCTACAGGCCTTACAGCGTCTGTTACTGCAGCAGTGCCGCACAGGTTGGACTGCTTCCCTGGCAACACAGGCTCTACTCTGGGCTCTGGTGCACGGCGCTGAAGCAGGCTGCTTGAGATGTGCATGCTGAGCAGCAGCTTGTGAGGAAGCAGCAGCTTCAGGCTCAGCAATGGCAGCTGCAGGGTCAGCAGTGGTAGCCTCCAGCTCGAGTGGCAGCTCCAGGCCTGGCCCCAGCAGACCCTGGCCCAGCATTGATAGGCTCAATAGCAGGGAAGTTTGGCTCTGCATTGGTGCCTTGCAATTCAGCAGTGGCGGCTTTAGGCTTAGCTGCAGGCGTGGCATCAGCTGCTTCAGGGTCTGCATGAGCAGGCACTGCAGTCACCTGTCTGCCTCTGCCAGGCCTGCTCAGGACAGCTGATTCGTCACCCGCAACACCGGCGGCTTCTGGCTTGTTTGGAGAAGGCACTGCAGCACTTTTTGCAGGTCTGCCAGGTCTGCATTTGGCAATTGGTGTGCCAGAAGTCATAGCTTCTTGCGCAGCAGGCACTGCGGCAGATTTTGCGAGTCTGCTAGGTCTGCCCCTGACACCACTTGCCAGCAGTGCAGGAGCCAGTGTCCCCTGCCGAACTGTACCATCATGCCCTTGCTGTGCTGCTGTTGTGGCTGATGCAGATTGTGATGGCATGTCAGCTTGCTGGGCTGTAGCTGCAGCTCTGGCAGCTCTGGTTGTTGGCGGTGCAGCACCCCTGCCAGAAGGCAGCGGTAATGTGGCTGCTGGTCTGCTTGCACTCACTTTGCCAGATCTGAGCACATGCCCTGCCTGCACCTCTGCCTGCTTGGCTGCTGCCCTGGTCATTCTTTGGGCCGGGGCAGGCTGTACTGCAGACTCTATAACAACAGGCTGACCAGCTGCTAGGGGCCCAGATCTGAGCACATGCCTTGCCTGCACTTCTGCCTGCTTGGCTGCTGCCCTGGCCCGGGCAGGCTGCACCACAGGCTTTGTCACAACAGGCTCATCAGGTGCTGGGGACCCAGATCTGAGCACATGTCTTGTCTGCACCTCTGCCTGCTTGGCTGCTGCCCTGGTCATTCGCTGGGCCGGGGCAGGCTGCACCGCTGGCTCCATGACAGCAAGCTCATCAGCTGCTAGGGGGAAGCTTTTGCGTGGCCTGCACATATGCCTTTGCCTGTGGCTGCCTTTGCCATCCAGCCCTGTGCAGACTGGGTTTGATGCAGCGGTTGGACCATCCCCAGCACTTTTATCTGTCAGTGCAGGTTGCATCTTGGCATCATTGGCTGCAGCTTGTGATGCCTCATCAGCCATGGTATCAGCATCCAGTCCTGTGCTGACTGCTGCTTCTGCTGTGTGGCTGAGATTCGCAGCAGGTGCAGGTGCCACAGAAGATGGTTCTGCTGAGCTTGTCGCTGCCAGCTCATGTGCATCTGATGGCCTGACGATGCGCGTCCAGACGCCAAACACAGACTTCAGTTGGCCCAGGGGGTCTGGCACCTGGACAACCATAGCATTGGCTTTGAGGACGTTTCGGTTGAACATCTTCAGGGACACTTGCATCAGCAAGCAAGAACTAACTGGGCTCCCAAAGCTTAAAGGTCAATGGAAAGCAGGATGGCTCATCAGCTGCGACGACTGATTGGCATGCAAGTCCAGACACAGCCAGACAGCTTTGTGACATTCAGCATGCCAGTCAGCTAGCAGACTGCAGAGCCAACACTCAGAACAAGGTAAGGCACAGGCACAAGCAGTGCTCACTGAAACAAGTATTCCAGCTGGGCTTTGTGCATTGCATTGTAGTGGGCCTTTACCTGGTCCTCAGCATTGCATGCTTTGCCTGCTGACAGCACCAGTGAGCACGCCAATGGTGCAGAAGACCGTGGCATGACGTCTGCATCAGGTTGGACCTGCAAAATTACGCTGCTATTCACAGATATAATCATGCTCAATCAGGAACAAATGACACATTGGCATGGCAAGGCCGTAGTGCTAAAGAAGCGTCAAAGCTGTTGTAGACTGCTGGCAATTGAGGCGGCAAAAATGACAACATGTTCCACTGGCGTTTGTTGTCATGCCACGTTAGCTTGTCAGGACCACATGCCATAATAGGGTACTATAAATTGCTATGAAGAGCAACAGTATGAGGCAAAGCTGGATTTGCCTACCTCAGCCTCATCATCGCTTGCAGGGACAACAGCCGCACTCTCTTCCTGGCTTCCACCAGGCCCACCATCTGTGACATTTGCCACAGCCTCATCCAAACAAGCCTGGACTGCTATGCCCTGCATGTCTTGTGAAGGGCCATCTGCTGACGTGAGGTGCAGCTGTGTGCTGTGAGCCCATGCAGCATTGCTGTGTTGTCCCATTGCCTGGGCCAAGCTCGTATCAGCAGAGGCTAGCGGGTGAGAGTCCATAGCGGGGTCAGTCCTCTTGCGCCTGGTCAGCTTGCGCATCTGCCGCTTGCTGGGCAGCTGCATGTCAGCAGCATCACCAGGTGCAGCAACGTTGGCCCCTTGTATGTCCTGCATGCATTCAGACAGTGGCTGACTTCAGAGCATCAAGTGAAGCCTTGATCACAGGCATGCAGTCAGGATTCTAGCACGGTGTGGCCAAGTGTAGCATGTTTTGCAGTCAGTACGGCAAGCATCGCAGAAACGGCATGGAAAGTGACCGCAGCATTGTGGACAAAACTTTGTTACGCTCAGACCATGCAGCTTACATCGTGTGCAATGCGCAGGATGGAGAGGCCAAACTTTCAGACATGCAACAGCAAATGTAGTCTGACCTGGACGGAGGCACCAACAGGCTCCAGTACAGCCTGTACTTGTGGCTCAGTCGCCTGTGCACCTGCTTGCCACTCGGTGGGAGGAGCCTTATCTGCCACAGGAGCAAAGGCTGAGGCTGGCCTGGCCTCCAGTAGCCCATCACCATCAGGACCATCACCGTCTGAGGCTGCAGCCAGAGGCAGATCACCCAGGCCTTCCTGATGACCCGCAGATGTGATTGGTGGCAGCATTTCGGCTGCCTCAGGCAGTGTTTCATGTGGCGCTGCCCCAGTCAACACGTGCCTGTGTGGGCTTGCAGCAGGCGGCACACCAATGGGCTGATGAAGCATGTCGTCTGGCAGAGCACTGCTGTAGCTAGCAGACTGAGGCCGGGGCCCAAATTCAGCTGGCAACTCCTGCTGCTGCTGCTGCTGCTGCTGGTCTAGCATGGCGTCTGCAGCCTGTGGCTGGTGAGCTAGTGAGGCAGTATGCAACAGTCGCACAGACAGACTAGTGCCAGCAAGTGTTGGAGCTGAATCAGGCTCCGTTACTGCGTGTGTGATGTTGCCTGGTGATGAGCTGCTGAAGGTTGCAGAGTCAGGTCTGGGTCCCCACTTTGCAACAGCTGGCAGTGCCTGCTGTCCTGACCTGTGACCATTACCATCAGCATGCACCTGCCTAGCAGGTTCTTGCAGCGCTGCCATAGGCTTAGCACGCTTGGGGCTGAGCACATTCCTGATTGCTTTGCTATGTGTCGGGCTCATCAAGCTGCGCTGAACCCTCTTGGGTCTGTCAGGGCTTGCCATGCTGCTGGGCTGCCTTGCATGGTGGGGGCTCATCCTGCTGGGCCCTGGGCTGAACCTGCGGGGGCTCTTCAAGCCCTTATCAGGCGGTGCAATGGCCTCACCATATGCGGCTTTGGGTCTCACTGGGCTTGGCAGTTTTGCAGGGAGTGACTTGGCTGGGCTGAGTGTGCTGAGCAGCTGATCCAGGCGGGTGGACTGGCTGGTGTGAAGAGCTGGTTGGGGAGGCAGTAGGCTGCTGACTCCACGTGATAACTGTCTGCTAGCAAGCCTGCAGGTACAGACATATGCATTAAGAGCTGTTGAACTTCTGTCCAGCTCAGTGGCAACTCATGCTGTGCTGTGCTGCAATTTGTAGCATGTACGGTAAACACTGCTATGCAGGACCAGTCTGTAATGTGCCTTGTTGTGTTGAATTTGCTGTATTTGGAGTGTGTACTGGACATGATTTGTGCAGACATAGATTCGGGTTGATGCAGACACACCTGCCCAAATTGACCTTACGGGTGGCGTTCTGCAGCCAGCCCTTCACTGCTGGCCTGTTTTCCTCCTCGTCTTCATGAGCTGCAGCAAGCCAGACAGTTCCTCATTACAATGTTGCTATGATTGAATGGTAGTGTGCAGCGTTGCAGCCATGTCTTGTTTGGTGCAAAAATGTTGCAGATCACGTTCAGATGTGCAGCTGCCACTCAGATCCAGATGCCTATGCAATGGCTGCATTGCAGACATCCGACTACACATGCAACCATGTCCAGAAGTTGCACACGCTTGCTCATCTGCCTTGTATGCCCCCTCTGGCCAGAAAACAACCCCGTTGCATTATGGCAAGAGTGAACCACAGTAAGGCAGATACACAAGGCGGGTTAGTCACCCTCTTGAGCTGCAGCATCGTCCCCAAACTCAGCAGGGGCGTGGTCAGCCTCTTCAGCCTCTTCCAGCTCCTGTATGGTCGGAATTGGGCCTGCAGAAAAAAATGGGCTATTCAAAGAAGCACCACTCTGTACCATGTGTCACCAGCAACGCAACCAAAGGCTTGACCAGCCTGTCTCAAGTCTCTTGTATGCACAGCGCAGAGAGAGTCCCCACTGTTGCTGCTGACAGCCACAGAAATCAGCAATGGGCAGCTCAGCTTGCTTGCCATGTTAGTCATGCAAGGAGCTTACAAAAGGCAAGGTGCCGTTTGCTGGCCTTGGGCTGCGCAGAGGTGGCCTCCTGCGGAGCTTTGCGGTCTGTGCCAGGAATGGCGTCTGAATCCTCTGTGGAGGTGGGGCTTGCGCCCAGATCAGCTGCCCTGCAGGCCATTCAGGGCATCACTGCCAAGCTATGCATCTGTCTTGCCAGCTGGTGGCAAGAATGGATGCAGTCTGAGAGTAGTCTGATGTATGATCACACAATTCATGTCAGCATCAACTTGTATGACAAGCATGCAAGGCGGCAAGGACCTGATCAGTAAAGGCACTGTTGATGTATTGCAGCCTCAGAAAAGGTATCAAGGGTGATGTGGGATTGCAGCACGCCATAAGCTATGCACAGAATTTAACAGCGACAAGGTGCCAAGTCTGACGCAGTACTTTTACAGAGCATGAGCTGGTCGCTGCAGCCTGGCAGATTGTATGAGTAGATCATGTTTTGGTTTGTGACTACTCGGCGTCTGCAATGGAAAGATACCTGATACGGCGTGGAGGGGGTGTGTCTGTCTTCTTGGTGTGCAGCTTCTTCTTGCCTGCAGCAGCGCATGTGAAGCTGTTGACCTCATCAAGCCATACACAGTTTGCTGACATGGCCCACCACATGCAGCGCTGCACATGACCACCATAATTGGCCAAGGCACTGCATGCAGATTCTCCATCCACTTTTGTCTGGCTGCAGATGTTGCACAATGATCAATTCTGCTTGCTTACACACTGGTAGATTCATGAATGGATGGATCCAGGTTGAATAGCATATGAAGCCTTATCTATCATCTGTTGCAAACAATGGACAAAAGACTGAGCAGTACCTGCCATGCCAATCTTGTGTTTTAGGGCCATGGCAGCCTTGGGGTTCCACTTGAACTGCTTTCCATTGCCAAGCCTTTGCCTGCAACAAAGACATCATGTATTTACTGCATCATCCCTGTGTAGTAAAACAACAATCATTGGGCTTGGTACATCCAAGGCTTGTATGCACATTTCATTGTATGCAAAACACTGGCAAGGTCCAGAGGTGGAAACACTGAGCACTTTGCAAAACAAGATGTTGCAATGGACGCATGCATCTTCACGGCAGCAGTCTGCATGCGATGACTGCATGGCTTCAGCCTGAGTTCAGCACATGAAGTTATGCACATCAATTCTGCAGTGCAATCCAAGACAGGTGTTTTACGTGAGGTCACGCTTGCGGGCAGGGGGCTTAGCCATCAGCTTGCCCAGTTTAGGCTTGACGGCCTGTTGGTCAGCCCTGGCTTGAGGCAAAGTGCTGCCAGAGGCATGTCCACTACTGGCGTCAGACGTAGCAGGCTCAGCCAAAGCGCCACTACCCCTGCACATGCGCTTTGAGCTGTCAGCAACAACCTGTTATGATGATGTGTAAGCATATGGCGGCAGTGCGTTTGCAATCAGATGCTGATCATGAGGCGCGTGGTGTTGGCAAAGAAGACTGATTGCAATCGAGTTCTTGTGATTGGGTCAATCCTGACTGTTTGCGCCTGTTCCTGGCATACATGCCTGTGGCAGATATGCAGCTGACTTGTAAGCAATACGTCTGCGCTATATCACACCCAAGAATCAAAAGCTGACAATGTTGTGCTGCAATCATATGCACAACAATCACCATGCAACAACCTAAAATGGGGTGTCGGCACATGGAGTTTTGATTTGCCTGTAGCCAGACTTGGCAAACACAAGGTACCTTGACACAGAGGGCTGCAGGGATGAGGCTCGACTGGCAGGCTTTCTGCTGCCTGACGGTGCAGGGCAAGAGCTATCGCCCACCACCACACCCCCATCCCCTTCAGGGCTCAGCAGCAGATCATCCTCGGTGTATAGCCCACAGTTACGCCCCAGCATCTGGATAGCGTTGGGAACTTTCACACCTGCATTCCATGCCAAGTGCACATACACCAGGATTGCCACCAGCTGCCATGTTACGTGGCATGCATCTGTCAAGGGCGTAATGCATGAGGTTATTATCTGAAGCTGCCAGCAGAAGAGAAATGGATATGATAGTAACATGACTCATCAAGCAGGTCAAAAAGGAGATGAGAGCAAGGCTATGCAAGGGTATGATACCTTATGCTCCCCAGTACCTATAGGCATATTCAGGCACATGTTATGGCTTTTCAGGCAAGTCCTCCCGTGCAGACATGCTCTTGAGGGCTGGCAAACCTACTCAGAGGCAGGACACTGACCTAGGCTGGGCTTTAGCGTTTTTGTGAAATAGTGATTGCCGCCATTGGGAATGTCAGGCAGCTCATTCACCAGGTCAGACCAGTACTCTTCCAGGCCTTCCCAAAAGGCTCCAGCTGGGATGATGACCGGTGGATTTGCCAAGCGCTCCACACTGATGTCACCTGCAATCAAAATGCATGCATTGCCGTGCATTAGCCAGACCAGGACGTTTCTCTCTGTTGTGAAGACAATAGTGCTGTCACAACTTTGCACTGACTGCAAGACTTGCTCTGAAAGCAACCACCTGCATATAGGAGTGCAAGTAAGTCGGTGTAACAAGGTGTAGGGCTGAGCGCCACACCTTTGCATGCTACCAAGATATGCAGGCGTAGGAAGAACTGCATGGCCAGCTTGTTCCTGCGGAAGGGGTCTTGCTGGTCCATGGCGTTTGAGTCAGGCGGGTTCTCTGCCCAGAAGTCCTCATTGTCTTGCAGCAGAGCCTTTTCCAAAGCTTGCCGTACCACACTCAGAGACGCCGCAGGATCGCTTCCATGTGCCCTGACAGAGGGGCTGGCAGCCAGCCGAGAGGCACTGGGGGAGGGGCAGGGTCGGTAGGAGGGGGCTGTCTCAATAGCACACACTGCACTTTCCCTGCATCTGTGGATGAAAGAGGGAAAGCTTTGCAACTAGCTTGCATGGTGTCCAGAGGTCAAATCACAGCAATGATATCAGCGTTGCTGCTGGAAAAGTACATGATTGTGGCAGTCATTCACAAGAGCCGCTGCCCCCTCATGGGGCAGGGTCTTAGCCTTGGCAGGAATGTAAATTTATGCCGGCAACCATAGGGGTATGCCATGTACAATAGACCAATCACGACTAAATCAAAATGTGACAGTCATTGATGCGCTACTGCGGATAGTGCATGCTGCTTGGTCATTCAGATGCATATTCTGCATTCTCAGCTGCTTTGGCAATAAAGCTGCTGCCCGAGTATGTGGTCACATCATGCAAGCCTTGGGCACGCTGAGACCTGATGCAGTGCATAGTGCAAAGTGCTGAAGTTGGAAATGCACAATTGCCACAGCCTGACCTTCGTAGGGCAGCTGCGGCTGTGCTGACCAGATCTTCTGCAGCTTGCGCAATGCACGCAAGCGCCTCCTGGTGCTCAGCCGGAACACCTCTTTGCAAGCAAGTGTTCCTTGCACTGCAGCACAGGCACAGTCAGTTTGGTGCCCAACTTGTTGACTTGGCAGGCAGGTCAGACACTGCAAACATGCAGTATGACTGAAGCATTGCATGCAATCATCTGTGCAGTGAGCTAATGCTCATCTGCTCAAGGTACAAGGTGTTGGTGGCTGATAGAGTAGAAATGACAAAGTTGAAAGCTCTTCTGCTCAGGTCTACCCAACGCAGTGCTGAGAGAGCTTACGTGACAGCGTCTGAAATTGTCCTGTTAGCAGAGATGCTTGGATCGACTTCCACATCTTCTTCTACCACAGGTCTGTCTTCAACAGGCTCTGCTCTCCTCTCTGACATGACTGCGAGGAAACAACTTCTACTAGGGCAAAGCAGCATTGATGGCGTCAGCTGTCTTGCATGCCGAGATAGCATATGCAAATTATGACAGACTTCTGCAAGCTATCTGCATGATTGGCCCAAGACTAGCTGACATACCAAGCAGTGGCGCAGTTCAAGCTTGTCAACTCATTTTACAAAGATGAATAGATGGTGCATGCAGAACTCTTGCATGCTATATTGTTGCACAACAACAAGTAGCAATAAGTCAAGATCTCCTGGGGCAGCTATATGCACTCAACAGCAACAGGCACTGCAACAGCACCAAGATAAGCAAAAGTTCATGGGCTAAGTGCAAAGCGCCTCATAGCAGTAGCAACCAAGTGATGTTGGAGCTGAGCTGACCTTCATCAGGATCACAGCTACTGGGTGTAACATCAGCCTTTGCTACCCGCTCTTTCTGGATCATCTTGCGCTTGGCAGCCAGCTCTGCCTTCTGCTGCTCAGCCTTGGCCCGCTGCAGCTCACGCTCCTGCTTTGACACCTTAGCCCTGTGTTCAGCAAGCCTGGCTGTGGCCTCGTCTACAGGCTTAGGTGCTGGGGCTTTTCTGCGCTCCTTGCGGGCTTGCTTCTTGGCTTGCTTCAGCTTGCGTGCCTCCTCAGCTAGCTGATTAAACTTGGCAGCATCTGAAAGCACCAACAAGCAAATCGTAATTGATATCTGCCTCATTGTTGAACCTCAAAAGATTGATATTTGCCACAAGGTTTCCTTCACCAGCTGTCTGCCCAGTTGCTGATGAGCAGTAGTCTGACAGGGCATGCAAGATGATCATCAGTGCAGACTGCCATGTGTAGGTGTGGGAGACCAGTTGGGCCTTGGGCCAGCTCAGGCAGAAGCACAGAAGAATCATCCTGCTGTCACTGCGAGTCTGCAGACGGGAAGGTATGCGCTTTGCTGTGCTCACCATCTGGTGCAATGCGGAGGTCCAACTGCTGGACCAACTCATGCATGTCACATGCTGCAGGAGGAAAGGCTTCTTGCGTCAATGCAGGCAGCTGTGAACCCATTAAGGGGCTCAGCGCAGCATCAACCTCGTGCTGCTGAGTGCTGTGTAAGAGCTGCTCTGCATTTATCATGCTGCCATCACAGAAGCACTTCCTGCGCTGGAAAAGAACGGTGAGCGAGTCAAGATGTGCCTACAGTCTGTTTTTTCAGCATGGAGGCATGAGTTTTTTACGCATGAGGCACAGTCGTTAAACAGCAAAGTGCTTATCACAATCACATCTGCTGCTCTTGTTTGCACAGTCAAGCATAGATGTTGCTATGCAGAGCCCAAAGACAAGCAACCCCTCACTGTCGACAGATTGATACAGCAACAAAAGCAAATGACATATCACATAGACAAAGACAATACATGTGGAACAACAGTCATATGCGAAAATGTTTGATGTAGCAGACTGCGCTGCTGGTACTGCAAAGGTTTTAGTTGAGAAGCTATACCTGAGCATGCCATCCAAGGACTGTTTAACAGCCTCAGCAGGCGACACCCACTGCAGAATCCCCTTGTTCTGCATTTGTCGCACCTCTGCAAGCTTGAAACTCTTGACAGTGCCATCATCGTGCTGCACCTCAATGGTCTCTCTGTCATCAAATTGCCTGATAACCCACGCATCCACCCTGCAGATTGTGCACACTGTTGTTCCTGATGATTTTGGCAACAATACTTTGCTGTGATGCTGCACCATGCATGTGGAGCAGACTGAGCCTACCATTTCGCAGCCTTCTTACAAGATTTTTGGCGTAGCTGATCGCCTATCTGAATGTCCTTCATTGCTGACTTGGTGACCACTTCATCTCCTCCTGAATGGGTTCAGCCATTGTGTGACAGGGCAGCAATCAGTTTACATCTGTAAACCAAATCAAGTGCAACAAGCATACATATGAAGCGTGTTACATGGCTTACAAGGCAAGAGGCTGTATTCTGTTTGAGTACCTAGTGAGCTCCAGAGCAACCTGATGCTGCTTTTTTGAAACCTGTTTGCAATGATCAATGATACTTTGTCTACCAAGGTAGCTGTCACTCCTGCAGGGTCCATGCTCTGCAAGGTGTTGTTCACTTCCAGACCTGCAGACTGAAGCAAGGTATAAGACAATGACCTGACAGTTCTGTCCTGCTAATGTACTTCTGCTGCTGCCACTGATGATGTTGCTGTTGAGGCAGCACTTGCCTTGCGATACTCTTAGGAAGTCTGATAACTGCCGGAAGTCCTGTGGGGCTGGTGACACAAGCATGACAGCTTTGCAGGTGCCTGCAGAGGCTGCCGCAGCAGGCTGAGCATTTGGACTGCAATTCTCAGCATTGCACTCATCTGGGCTGATATCCTCAAACCAGCTGAGAGGCAGGTCTTGTAAATGCTTCTCGACCACCTTCCAAGTGGCAGCTGTGCATGTGGGTGAAGCAAGGTGACCTGCAAGCACCTAGAGTGTGTCAAAGCATAAGCAATGGTTTAGTAGGTCAAGTATGCTTTTGACCATGCATCAGGACTCTCCTACCATTAAGCACAGCTGGCTGCGCAGGTCAAACTACCTTTCTTTTGCAAGTGTTTCTGCAGCAGGATGCGGAAGTTGTCCTGTGAGATTTCATGCAACCAGCGCCGCAGGCCCTCAAACATAGTGCAGTTGCACCGCACATGCTCCTCAGGTGTGAAGGGAAGTGGGACATCCCCTGCAAGGCATAGAGACAGCATCACACTGCTCCCAAGGCTGGGAAAACTGGTGACAGATCAGTGATCCTCCACGACGTATAAGTTTAACAAGTCAGGACAGACCTGTAAGCGAAGAGGTACAAGCGTCGTGCAGTGCAGCCTCAAAAGCCCTTGGTGCTACTGAGGTGTTCACTAGCTTATAGGCCCAGGTTAGATTGAACGCGGACCAGTGACAAGCCGCCAGCACTCTAGCTGATAGCAGTGCATGTTGAGAAGCCGTAAGAGAGCCTCCAAACTCTGCTACATCGATAACAAGAAAAAGCTTCACTCTCGTCATGTTGTGATCAGCTGTGTCGGTATCAAAGCCTCTGCATTCTTTTTGCTTCACAATGAGCATCTGGCACAGCGGGTGTACACATCAGTGCTGGCGCTTGAGCACAGCTGCGTTGCACGCCAACCATTCTCGTTTACCAACAACTTGCAGGTTTGAACAAGCTTTAGTCACCTACAGACTTGAATAAGCAGTGGAAGGGGCGCTTCGAAACAATCCTCAAGTCAAAAACTGCATGCATGCAACCTTCTTGTCGTGCTCTATTAACAACTGCGCTCCTGAGGAACTTTCTGTGGAGGCTTACACTGTTGAAAGCAACAAGGGCTTGGGTCCCACAGTGGCTCTGCAAATCGGCATGCAGTCACCTCAAAAGGAGATATACGATGTTTGTAAGCCGCTGTTGACGACTCGATCATTGTCGGACGTGGAGAACGTCGTTAGCAAGGTCTTCACGGATGATGCCGTTTTCACTCATGATTTCATTATATCGAAGGGCAAGGAATCTATTGTGAGAACGTATCAGTTTTGGAAGCTCGTCAACAAGCAGATGGTTTTGATATTGAGAATGCCGGTACGCAGGCTCCTTGACCAGTGACCTTTGCATGCGAGAGGCGTCCAGAATTATTACCTTTGCGCCCTACATTCTAATACAATTTCACAGCATGCACTACAGCTGTGCAAATCGAAGTCAAGCACAACTCGTTGCTTAAAGATTACGCAACAGCTGGTCCCAGATGCTGTGCCCTGACTCAAATGCTTTTCACTTTGCATTACAGTCCTGTCGGACAAGGGGGATCTTCTTGTGCTGGTGAATTTCAATTGTCACGAATACCCGTGGTTCTGGCCCTTTTCATTTCCGGCAATGAAGCTACAATATGACATCAAGCTCAAGGAGGTGAATACGCCACAAGGGAAGAAGTTTGCAACTCAGGTCTGCTTGGACAAACAACATCATTGCATCAGCATGCATTACCTGAGCGCAATAAGCTGCCAAAACTGAGTTCACTTTGAGCAATCTCTTTTGGGAACCTGTTGTTTTTCCTTATTTATGAATCCGCAAACCTGTTGATTGCAGTATGTCAAGTTGGTATCTTCCAGATACAGGTCACGTGCTTTTAACTCATTGAAGCTGCAGTCCTGCTAACTGCCTCATTTCTGCATGCAGGATGACCATCTGAGGATTGCAGACACCCTGTTGGAGATCCCCGGTGTAAGATACGTCGTCACTACAGTATATCTGCGTGAGATCTGGGGCTGGATAGTTACCCAATGCATCGCCTTGGCTCTGATGGTTGCCTCTGCAGTCAAGAAGGACCTAAAGAAGGTGCCATGAGTGCTCACTTTGGCAAAAGCTCAATCAACATGTAGATCTGCTGCTCATGACAAACCAGCATTGGTGGTGTTGACATTCGAGTGGCTGTTTCAGCAAGCCCTAGTTTCTCGTCACAAATCGCCCACCTACAGACAGCTAGCTAGTTGCAACAGTGGTAATGTTTACAAAGCCATTACTGCATGGGGTCTCAATAGTAAGCCTTGTCAGCTTGGGGAACATAACTACTTTGAATTTAGCAAGACAAAGAATGCCCCTACAAGCAATTATGACAGGGTTCCTTGGGAAATTTTACTTCTGACACTGCTCAAATTTGACTACATCTTGCTAGTTGTGTGTTGACACACTCCGAACTGCTGATGAGAGCAGCTGGAATCTATCCAAACTGTTGAAATAAGCTGTGCAGACTTGCAAGCTTGACTTGACACAATATTTACAAGAGGACTTTGATCGCAAACTGTGTGTTCGGT
>JAABUO010002262.1_pt1 | contig 23705 bp, 31 predicted proteins | sample 5559291 | NCBI WGS metagenome assembly JAABUO01 (sample SAMN10711878, study PRJNA513372) | rock metagenome | isolation source: Antarctica rocks | place: Antarctica: Victoria Land, Finger Mt sud
TTGTGCTTCTGTATAATCAGATGATACAGCTGGACTGGCTGTTGTGCTGCGTCGCGAGTGTTTGCTGGCTGAGTCAAGCAAGACCAGACAGACTGCAGCTGCCGTTGTCTGAACTGCAGCAACAACATATGGGGTGGGGGCACTGCCTTCCCCTTGCAAGAATAGATACCTCATGGCTGGTGCGCTTGTACCCCAAAGCACAGCACTGCAGACCAGCAAATACAATCAAGGACCATATGTGTGCCATATTTGTGGCATCATAGGACTGCAGCAAACCCTGCATTGGGGCCGTGCATAGGCTTGTCTGAGCGCAGCAATGTGAAAGCGCACTATTGTTCAGTATGGTTGTTTGGTGTCAAAAATAGGGACATAATCTGACTACCTGCCAAAGATGTAAAGTTGGCCAAGCAAGGGATTGCTATTGGGCCCACTACCCCCTCCATCCCCTTTGTCATCCTTTGGTTGCAGTAACGCAGCTTCTGCATTGCCTGCCTCAGCTGCTGTACCAACTTCAGAGGCAACGGCTGACGGTTCAGATGTACCAGAACCATCTGTTTGAGCTCTTATACTGGCGTGTCGATATGCCACATCTCGCTGCGGTCCTCCCAGACGCTGCATGTAGGCCTGGTACTGTCCACGACGAGGAAGTGCTCCCTGTGTGCTATGTGCTCTCTGTGGGGGATGATGCCTGCATGCACACATAGGTGGCTGCAACCGACCACCTATCTGCATCTGCTGCTGCTTACGGTACGACAGCGCGCGACTTAGCACAATCGACGACAGTACGAGCTGCTGCAGCTGCAGACGATGAGCTAAATGCAGTCACCGGCCACGACATTTTGCCGCGGCCTCGCACTTTCATGACGGGAGTATACATTGAATATCTCGGATGTAATTATATTTGCAGATGTGCGCACGCGCGAACAGCCTAGCAGAGAGAACGCAGATGGTCTTACGTCAAAGACCATGCTGAACAGCTGAGCGGGCTTCTGCTTGAGCAGACGATATGCGCCTTGTGCATGACAGCCTCACATGCAACAGATGTGACCCGTTGACATAGTTAAACTGCTTCACGTCGCTGTCATGCTGAATGTGCGATCATCACATCTGTAGGACGTGCAACTTTGCATTGTAAACCTCTGGGATTCTCTTGGGACGCTCCAGGATTTTACAAGTCGTTGGGGTTAACACTTGGTAAGCCTGTGCTTCTTCTTCCGTTGTGTGACATATCCGTGCTTAAAGATTTCAAGCCTTGGGTGTCCCAGGGATGATCTGGGTTCAGGTGACTTCATATGCAGTCTCACGTCGGGGCTAGACTCATCCCGTGGCATACGTGTAAACAGTCCCGGAGGTTTGGAAGTTCTGTTATCACCTGAAAATGTTATGCGATGCATGTGACATAAGATGACATGGCAATCCAGTAGTTTAGCTTTAGGGCGTTTCGTCTGAATAGGCCGCGAGGCAGTCGAGAAATCGGCCTAACCCACATTGCAGCTTCGCAGGCTATGTGCGCAATATTGTAGCGCTTGAGCTTCTGCGTAGGACTGGCTGAGTCTGTGTTCTGTGACTTGTGTGTGAACAGGCCGATGCAAAGCATTTTCAGGACACCTCAGCCGACCTCGACGAAGTCTTCAGCGTTTAGAAGCGACTCTAGGTCTGCAATATCTTGTTGTTGTCGAACCTGCGGTATCGCGCGCCATACATAGACGTTCTACAGCGCACACTTTGCAATTTAGGCGTTGTGCACGTCGTTGCTGATCGTCTGTCGTTTGTGCTGTTAGTATGGCGCCGTATACACCTAGCGTTGGCGACGGACCTCGCGATGAGGCGATGTACGATTCCACGCCCGCAATATCGACTTATGTCAATGGACAAGGTCCCGACAGAAACGGCAGTCAGGAAACAAGGCTGGAGAACGCATCCGACATAGCAGATTTGAAGGCCGGCCTGTTGCTAAGCCCTAAGCATATACCGTGCGGCTACTTGTACGACGATAAAGGCAGTCAGCTTTATGAAGAGATCACGAAACTTGATGAGTACTACCCTTTCAAAGCAGAGAAGGATCTTTTGAACCAGCACGCAACTGAGATTGTCAGCAGCATCCCTGCTGGTTCAATTCTTGTTGAGCTGGGCTGTGGAACAGCCGAGAAGACATCTGTACTTCTGCATGCATTGATAGCAAGGTGGGAGCACTGTACCAGTCAGGCTTCCTTCTGCAAGTAATCTACCTTTCAAGCATTCTTGGCCACAGATATGCACCAGCAGCCATGACTGATTGCATGCGCATGTGTATGCATGCATGCAGATCTTCCAGGGTGCTCTGTTGTGCATACAGTCACAAACACAGAATTCATACATACACATACAGTACACCTGTCTCATATATAAGCTCTTAACACATTTCTGGTTTGCTGTTATTCCATCATCTCCGCTTGATGTGATGTGTGCAATGCAGGGACGGTGCCAGCAATGTGCACTTCCTGGGAATTGATGTGTCCATGGAAGCTCTTTACATGGCGAGAACCAATGTGATGAAGCAGTGTCCCCAGTTGAGCTCAAAGAGCATAGAGCTGGTGTGTGCAGATTACCTGGAAGGTCTTAAGCAGGCTAGAGCAAGGTATGATCACAATGTCAACACATGACTAGTTGTGACTGCAGGTTCTGTGACCATACAAGGCCTTAACATGCTGGCGTTCTATGCATGTGTCCAACAGCAGAAGCTGGGGTGCAGTAGTGTGTGGTGCAGGGACAAACTGTATACATGTGTATTCATATGCAGATTGCCAATACTTCCTGGTATACAGAACATAAAGTCATGTGCTGAGGCTGAATTGAGAATGTGCATTGATCATGCAGGCACCCCACTGCCATGCTGTGCGTGCTGTGGCTAGGCAGCAGCGTAGGCAATCTGAAACCTCATGAAGCAGTTGGCTTTTTTCAGTCAGTGCAGGAGTCATCAGGACCAAATACACAGGTCAGCATGCAGCCCATGATCATGGTCCACACCCACAAATTGACATTCTTGCCTTTATTTACATACAGCAAAGCATTGGGTCAAAACATTGTTCAGACACAATATGTTTACTCTATTACACACCATATCAGCCAGGACCCACTGCAGAAATCAGCACGCTTAGTGCACCATAGCCCATTATGCCAGCCTGTTGCAGGTCTCCTGCATTGCAGATGCGATGGGCATGAGGGCATGGCAACACTATACCTCATGGCATACCATCTGCATCCTACAAGCAGCGTCCATCATTGCACAGTTGGGCACAAAAACAACAACTTTTCTGATTGTTGCAGATCTTCCTGTGCACAGACCTGTGGAAGGACGCCAAGACATTGCATGCAGCCTACTGTGACAGCCAAGGTGTCACAGAGGCTTTCATCAAGAACGGCATGACGCATGCTTTGCATGCTGTGGGTGTTGGGGCTCAAGCAGACCCAGCATGCTGGCTGTATGATGTGGTGATCAACCCAGTAGATAGAAGGGTGAGAGATCAATCTCCTAGACTTTGGCGATCTGACCTTTGTTGCAGTGTATGAAGCACAGCATTTGCATGTGCAGAGCTCGTCAATGTTGTCTTGTCACATAAACACTGACACTGTGATCTCCACGTGTCATGTCAGAGTGGTAAATTCAGCATCAAGCCAGACAAGCAGACCCCTGTCCTGGCTATTCAGCTTGCCACAGCAATGCAAGTAGTAAGCACCTAAGGGCCGGACACCCTGGCAGCAGCACACTGGGCATGCCTGCTTCAGCTTCCAGCATACCTAGCAGGGGCTGCTGGTTCATTGCTTGTATTGTCTTGGTACAGGTGGAGATGTGGCTTGTTGCCAATGAGGATGTGAAGGGAGTGTGTGACAGTGTGGACATCCACAAGGGGGAGCGCATCTTGATGGAGATGTCGCGCAAGTTCACCTTGGAGGACATCAGGCAGCTCGCCTTTCAGTCCAACTTCTATGTTCAGGTAGCTGCCCCACCCTTCTCTGGGTACCCCCCGGGGTCCGCCTCGTGCAGTCAAGCGACTGAGCTGCAGTCACAAAGTCTGCCAGTGATTTTGGTTGTTTCGGACCTTAACTGTAGAAATGAAGCAACCACGTGCATGCAGCAAGGCAAACATATCCAGCATGCTTGTTAGGAAAGTCCGGGGGCACTAACAAAGGCACTGCTGGCACCATGGGTGTGTCAGCAGGCGGAGGCCCAGCGGCAAGGGCGTTGCCGCACAGCCCTGCCCAGCCTCTTGCTTGTGCGACTTGAAGTTCATGTTTTGTGGAACACTTGAAAGTAGGTCTTCAGCTTGTCTGTGTCTTGTTACAGGACACGTGGCGTAATGCCAAATACAGCATGCAGATGCTTGTGTCCACATCAGAGGCCATGCAGCGGTGCTGGAAAGCCACTGACGCATTGTTTGACGGCGTCAGTGACTGGTCGGTACAGCCCATTGATGTGCGACACCCTTTTGGGTTCTACTACGGCCATTTAGCATCCTTTGCAAAGCTGAAGACCATGCCAAGGGTGAGTGACGGCAAGCATTCACCTGATCCTCATTCTGATCCTTTTTGACCCTCAGATAGGAAGCATGAAATGGATCCCTACTGATTGACTTGCACCATTCTGCCCTGCCCTGCCCTGCCCTGCCCTGCCCTGCCCTGCCCTGCCCTGCCCTGTATGTCATCACAAGCATGTATGTTACGCATGCCTTACTCATTGCAGTGATTGTCAGCATCTAGTATACACCTTCTCTGCCAAGCCTGTTTTTTTACTCACAGCAATGCTGATGACTCATGCAGGATGAGCAGAGTCACATGGATGAGATGTACTCCAGGGGGATAGACCCCAACATGGCTGACCCCACCAAGTGCCACAGCCATCCAGATGTACCCACTGAGTGGCCTGCCAAGCCCCAAGTCCAAGACTATGTTCAGAAGGTACTCACATGACTTTGCAGATGACATTGCAGCGAAACTGCAGCTTTTGCAACTGTCACAGATTGTGTGATTAGTAGTTCAATGCAACTGAAGACATGTACCTCAGCATTCAATTGCGGCATTGATGCTGCTGGATGTAACAGATGTAGCTTGAAAACCTTGTGTGTACCTGATGCCGATGCGGATGCTTTTTTTGGGGCAAATCCTTTGATGTAAGGTAGTGTCATGCTGCCTTGGGGCAGTTGGGCTGCGGTGTTGCCAAGACTGCCTTGACTTGTTGCACATATAGGCTTTTGTTTGAGCCCACATGATCAGCCTAGTTGGGCTGGCATACACCCCTCTGCCTGCTGGTTGATCTGTAAATAATCTGCTAACTCTGGTCAGTTGGTGGACTTTTCCGGTCTCCCAACAATGCCATGCCACTCTTTTTGGTGAAGTGCTCTGTCCCTTTGTCCTTTGCATCTTTGAACATCTCTCTCTAGCCAGCCTGCCATGTGGTCATGCTGTGATTTGCAATCTGCAGGTGCGCATGCACATCCTGGAAGCCTTTGCATCTGGTTCTGTGAAAACTCGGGATGCATACATTGCGCTGGAGCACGAGTGGATGCACCTAGAGACACTAGCATACATGCTAGCACAGGAGCAGCGCCTCTCCTTTGAGAAGTCCTCAGCCAGCAGCAACACTGTTCAGAGCTGTTTCAGTACTGACAGCTCATCAGATGACGAGATGTCTGCAAAGCAAGAACGCTCGCATGGCCATGCTGATAGTCAAGGCAATGGTGTTACCAATGGCGTTACAAATGGTAACAAGCATGCAAATGGTAACAGCAATGGCGGCCTCAATGGGCACACACATGCCAATGGTAATTCCCACAGCATTACCGATAGTCATACTAATGGCGACGGTAACAGCCGTTCCAGCAATGGCCACATGCCGCTACAGTCAGCGAGCATGATTCAGATTCCTGCTGGCGACGTTACCCTAGGCATTGACACAGACCCTAGCAAGAACTTTGCCTGGGACAATGAGGGTCCCCAGCAGAGTCCCCAGCATGTGAGCAGCTTCCAGATGGCTTCCCGCCCAATCAGCAACGCTGAGTATTGCAAGTTTGCGGTGGAATGTAGAGGGTATGAGCAAGAAGAGTACTGGAAGGCTGAGGACCTGGCTTGTCTGAGGAAAGCCACAAAGCTGTGTCCTGCTACATGGACTGTTCAGGTGCCTTCTTCTTCTGTTTCTCCCCTCCATCCCCCTCCCCTCACTCCCCCTTGCCTGTGCACCCTTTTGTGACTCTTGTTTTGCCTTGCTCTTGCTCCTTTGCCTGCCTGTGAATATTCTTTCGACCTGGACAGAAACAAAACTGACTCTGGCGGCGTGTGTAGACATATCCATGAACATATGACCATCATGTTGCAGCAAGAGCTTTAGGAAATGTAAAACCAAGAATACATGTTCTGGCTACAGGCTGATGGTCAAGTGTTTGTCCAGAAACCTGGCAAGACCGTGCTGCTAGCCAACATGAGCTGTGCAGTGTTGTGTGAAGATCTGTACTTCAATTTCTGTCTGTGTCTGTGTCTTGGGCTGATTGTCCGGTGTACTATTACACAGCCGGCAAGAGCGAGTTGCTGACTGACAATGCTGACCAACCATGCGTTGTGCTGTCTAGTGTGAAGCCCTGTATGACCGTGTGTCTGTCTGTGTGTCTCAGGCTGATGGTCGGGTGTTTGTCCACAGCGAGTTGCTGGCTAACAACCATAGCCATGGGCTGTGCAGTGTAGTGTCAAGACCTGTGATTTGACTGTTTGTCTGTGTCTGTGTCTCAGGCTGATGGTCAGGTGTTTGTCCACAGACCTGGGAAGAGCGCACCGCTGGCCAGCGTCATGCAGCAAGCAGTGTGGGTGAGCCTGGCTGAGGCCCAGGCCTTCTGCAAGTGGGCTGGAGGGCGGGTCATGACTGAAGAAGAGTATGAGAGAGCTGCTGAACATACATGCTACAGCGACAGGTAGGCGGCATATATAGTTGCTTCTACTCAGGATTGTACGTGTTTAGTTCTTGTTTAGACAGTACTTGTTCAGACGATACTTGTTTAGACTGTACTTGTTCAGCAGCACTTGCTTCTACTCAGGACTGTACATGTTCAGTCAATGAATGCACAAGGTGTCTGTCTGTTGTGATGGAATGTAGCAAATGCCTTGGCAGACCTGCATTCATGAATGATCATGCACAAGTGGTGTCATTGCTCACATCACTAGGCACAACAGTGCATTTTACCTAGCTTACGCCATCAATTATTGATATGTCATTGATCCAGAAGGTGTTCTTGTGTGAGGTGTGCAGCACTGGAAGCAGATCCCTGCCCTGCCCTGCCCTGCCCTGCCCTGCCCTGCCCTGCCCTGCCCTGCCCTGCCCTGCCCTGCCCTGCCCTGCCCTGTGTATGTCAGAAACCACACATGTCCTGCACCGGCCGTGATTAAGGCCCCAAAGTCTTTCTGCAGCACTTGGACATTCTGACACTCCAAGCCTGGTGTGCAGGGTTCTGGACTTGGAGCAGGGTGGGTGGGAATGGACAAGCACCCCCTTTGCACCCCTCAAGGGGTTTGAGGCCATGTCAGAATACCCAGAGTACTCAACAGACTTCTTTGATGGCTGTCACTATGTGGTCAAGGGTTCAAGTCCCTACACCCATGCTTCCCTCATCAGGCGCAGCTTCCGGAACTACTACCAGAAGGAATATCCTTATGTCTTTGCCAAATTCAGGATGTGTAAGGATGCAGAGTAGGCAACAGAAACCATGTGGTGTACTGGGCACCCTGCCCAAGTCATCACTGTTAAGTTCTCATTACAACAGCAGAAAAGGAGAAATTATCCAGTGGAGGGCATGATGAATGACCCAGGTAGCTATAGAAGCCTGGGCAGCAGTGTCTAGCAATGTCCTCAAGCACCAGTTTTAGGGCTGAAGCATACAGTGAGATGTGTGTGACACTTGTTTTTTGCAATAGACTCAGAGGATGAGATAACAGCAAGCGTGAGGCTGTGATTGCCTCATTTGGCAGTCATTTGCTGAATTGTTTTCGTTTCTGGGAGGGACGTGGTAAGTGCAGTCGAAGTCAATGTGGTCATGCTCAAAGCCCTGAAATCGGTCGCCTCATGTTTGGCTCCTGGTTATGTGAAAGGGCTTTGAAATGCGCCAAGCAGATATTGTCAGCATGTGAGAGTTCTGCTCATCAACCGCAATGGTTAACACTCGGCAGACATGTGAAAACTGTGCAATTTTTGGCCTTCTGTCGTTTGAAATGGCATTTGGCCTGTGATTGTCCTGAACAGCAAGTGGCAAAATGTACCAAGAACTGCCAGTTCAAGTGCAGTGTGTTGTAGCTAGTAACCTGTACCAGCTTGTTTAGGGAAGTCAAGTCTCTGAGGCCATTATTTGAGCCATGTGAGGTGAGTTTGATGCCCTACAGAAGCAGCAGCAGACAATTCGACTTGTTCAGTGTGTGAACAGGCATGCTCCTTTGCTGAACGCGTCAACGTGAGTCAAATGGTTGTCTGGGACGGTGACATGTAACATGTTAGTGTGTGCCCGAGATACACACTAAATGCATCATCCTGACAACCTGAGATACAGTGACGTCAATGATGTTGTTGCTGTATGAAGCAGCATCAGCTTTCATTTGTTGTCAGCAACACCAAGATGTTATGTATGCAGTACTGACCACATCTACCTGATGCTCGACCAAAGATTGCTCCATGGGTGGCAACAACAAGACTAGCCAGCAAACAAATGCAAATGGCGACGCCCGAGCCTATAACCTCTGGCATGACCACTCATGCACATATGCATCTGATACCTCATTCAGCAGCTAAGTACTGGTAGACATTCTAAACACACTTTTCCCACGGTTCATTTGGGCTCAAATTGTATCCTCTGGCTAATATGCACCGCATCTTCATATGTGTAAGATCTGTTGCCTGCAGAGTTCGCCTGAACAGTAGATGGGGCTTGATTCGCAGGTTGGCTATCCTTATGCCATAAGTCTTCAAAACATCATGCTGTTCAGGAACCTCGACTTGTCTTGAGTAGGTGTTCTCCCATTGCCACTCAAAATAGTGTTTTGGTGCTAATATGATAGTCTGCAGGAGGCTTTCTGTGAAGTATGGGCCTGCTTTCCGAGACAGGAGGCCAAAATTGCACACTTCTATACGGACATCCTCCAGAGCGGTAAGGCCTGTGAAAAGACGTTCTAGTTGCCAACAATCTACATCAGCGCGGGTCATACTAATTTTTTTGACACAGGGAGGCAAACGCACATCAATGTCCCTGTCGATGTTATGCAAATCAAGCTCCCTGAACTTTTTTGCTGAGGTCAAATCTAAGCAAAATGAAGGGCTGTAAGCAACTTGGTTCAGCAGAAAAAACGCTGCACCAACTCGACAACCTGATAGGCTCAATGTCTGCAGAGACTCTGGCATTGGCACCTGGGACATAAGCACGACGCAATGCAAAGTCAAACATGTCAAAGACAAGCAGTCGTCCAAGGCTGCACATACTATAGTGGCGCCCCTGATGTCCAGTTCACACAGACTTGATAGGGCCTATCAGATAGGCAGGTAATGCCTGTCAAATCAAGACTTCCTCCAGAGTAAAGCATGCTCAAGTCAAGTTGAAGTCTCCGAACCGACTTTGGTAGCCACAGAGGCTGAAATGAACACCCGATGCTACAACCCCATAACAGTATCCCTTGCTCTTCAGGCACCTGGGACGCGTCACGGAGGCCAACAGGTTTGGCAACTGCACCGATGTGCTTCCTTCCACTGACCGCTTCCCGCGCAACAATGCGTGACTCTACTGAAGTTGAACACGAAGTAAACTCAACATTCACTTGTGCCAAGACTTCCGGCATGCCCTTGTCAGCAAGCAGCACACACAGTCTGCTACGTGGACAGTTTAACTTGGAAAAAATCACACCCCACACATTGGGTGGAAACATACTCGCTTGCACTTGAATTAAAGGCAGTTGCCGCAGGCTACACCGTACATGTGTTTGAAGCATGTTTATCCAGCGACAGCCTGCTGCTCTAGCTCATGTCTGCAAAAACGAGCCAGGCTTGCAACAACTCAGAAAGGTAATGATACCACCACAATGCAAGCAGCTGCAGCTTCCATTAAATAGAAAAACCCTGTGACCTGTGATACTCTGCTCACAAAACTCTGTGAAGTTTGGTTGTCATGCATTATTCCCAGTATTGTTCAATACTTTCTGCATTTGTTGTGGCTAACCCACTCAACAGTGCATATGCATGTTGCAGGTCTAGCAAGGTGCAACCAGCCATAAATACTAGTTTATAATGATTCTCACATGCAGTATCCCCCCATCATGACCATCGTGACTTGCTTTCCAGCGTGGCTGTAGGGCTTAACTTGCGCAGACAGTACCAATGGTCTGCAGGCAATTCTATCTGTGACAAAGCTGTCCTCATCATCTATGGCTGATGCCTTGGCCCAGGGCAATCATATCCGCATGGGCTGCTTGTTGCCATGTCTTAATACAACCACCTACATTGCCAAACCCTGACAAATGAACGAACCAACACTATTCTGGAAGCCTGCTGTCAGGTACAAGATGTAAGTATGTATGCAGGTATGTATGTATTTATTTGCATCTAATGGGACACATGCCCTTACCAGCAGTCTCACAAAAGCTGACTTCACCAGCAAAAGAAGGGAAACTTGCACGTACTCCTACTATTGTGCTCCCACGATTGTGATTCAGCCTCACAGAAATCTGGAGTTCAACCTAAAGACATCAAGGCACTTCATATGTACCATAATAAAGCACACAAAAAAATGCAATCACACTTGGGAAAAAATCAAAGCCAAAATCCCTGCCATATCACGAGTACAATGACGACACAATTTGTTCGATACTGCTGGCCTTTCTTGCAGGAGCTGGCCCTTCACCGCCTGCCAGCTTCTTCCTCAGCTTCCTTGGCAAGTCTGGTCAGCTCCTCATAAAAGAAATTGCTTTTTGGGCCTTTGGGCTCCGGCAATTTCTCCTCCATGATGGGTTGCACATTCAATCGGACACCATTCTTAGCCTGCAGGGTGACCCACCACACCTCTTCCTCATCAATGAACTTCTCCCTTTGGACTCCCTCCGGCAGCTCGAAGAAGAAGTTGCCAATCATGACAGCCAGCACTGTACGCAGTTCTGCCAGGGCTAGGGTTTGGCCGATGCAGTTCCTGGGGCCACTGCTGAAAGGGTTCCAGCTTCCATTGATGTTGCGCTGGTTGCCCTTGGTGGTTGCATCTGGATGCGCTGCATAGCACCAGTCACATGTAGCAACATGTATAGTAAAGCAACAGAAACAGCGACAACAAACCAGCATGTACGTATATGAGGCATGATAAGCCACTTGAACAATTCCAGCAGCAACATCAAGAGCAGCAGCAAAAAGGACCTAGCTGTCCAGAAAGGCAACATTGGGCTTTGGGCAATTTGTTGAAAGTTTACAGAAAAGTCATATGAATGCATGACTGAAAGTTGGCATCAATCAGCGAGACACTCGGAGATGCTTTTGGCAAAACAGGTGTCAGGACACTGGGTAGGGCATAAAGGCACAGCATACAGCATGACACCCAAAAGAAGGTGTTGGGCAAAATGTTATTATGACCCTTCGATAGGCATGGGCAAATTGTTTATCATGACACTAAAATGTGACCCTTCAGCACGCATCATGCCTCTGTCAGACAAGACAGCATCGAGCAGCAGCAGCATTCTGTAGTACCACCGGCCCCAGCAACAGCACTAGGTATACCAACAGCAGCAGCAGCAGCAACATAACACAGTACCACCAGCAGCAGCAGCAGCAGCAGCAACAACCAACACTGTTGCATGAACCTGCTCATCAGCATAAGGCAGACAGGCATGATGAGAAACAGTGGCAATGGTAGAGGTCAAGTGCCAACCTACCTGCCTGATCTGGGTCCCACTCTGAGACACTGGCTGAGACCCAGCGCTCAGGCCAGAACTTGTCAGGGTGGAGGTAGTTCAGGGAGCTGACATGCATGGGGTGGGGGGACAGCATGAGGGCCATGCCCCTGGGGACCCGGTACCCCTTGATCACCATGTCCCTGTCTGTCTCCCTGCATGCACACACGCATGCAGTGATCAAACATGCGTGACAGCAGAATGTAGATTGTGATGCCAAATCAGGCTTGGTGTGATAACCAGCGCCTTGGCTTTGGCTCTGGGCTGCCAGTGCATGATGAAGAGGGGCATGTCACAACTTTGACAGCTGAGAACTTTGCTGTTTTGCCTGCAGAGTATCTAGCCACTTTGGGATGTTATGGGAGGAGGACAGCAGTGGTAGGCAATAGCCAAGCCTCAACACGGTTGTATGGGCCACCCAAAGATCATTGCAGAGTGTGACATATTCCTGCAAATTCAGAGCCGAGCGTGCATAGGATACATGTGTCTAGCTGTATGCAAGCTATCTTGGACCCAACCTCCAGCTGCTCATCATGCACTGTGTGATGGCTGCATCGTCCACCCCCTTCCCCTTCTTTTTGTCTCTCCCCCCCCTCCCCCCCTCCGCCTTGGACTTGTCTTCTTGTCTTATCATGGCATTTTGCATAATCACTTGAAGGCTCATGCATAAGGAGCAATGCATCATGGCCCATGACAATACCATACCTAACAGTTCCAATGGGAGCGGGCCCATGCAAGCGCAGAGTCTCTTTGATCACTGCATCCAACACCCTCATCTTGCTCAGATCTGCATCCACACCAGAAGTGCTGTCAGCACCTGCTATTGCGCCATGCTCTTGCTAACCCCAGACAACTTGATTGACCTGATGAGCATGCTCGTATTGGTTGACACTGAGACCATCTGATTGGTTGGGTATGGTGAGTCTTCACATTGACTCACACAATTTGGATGCAGTCTGTGCCTGTTATGTCAGAAGCAGACCATCAGTTGGCTGATGTAATGAGACATGTTGCCAAGGCATCAGACAGCAAAGGACCACCAGCCCTGCTGTATGCCAGTAACGTATGCACGTGAATAAAAACAGGTCGGGTCTCTCAGATCAGAAAAGGAGCAGAAAGAGCAACACAGCCTCTGGTCAATCCCTGTCCTTAGGGATTGAGACAAGAAAAGTAGAGGGTGGGAGGGGGGGGGGGGCGGTGGGGGGCAGGCAGAAAGAGAAGTGGAAGGGAAGAGGGTTAGCAGGACAAAGAGGAGCCTGCAAAAGCCAGATGTTAGTGAAGAGTTTGGCCCAAGGAGGCCGTGACAAAGAAAAGACAGCAGCAGAAAAAAGGGGGAAACCCAAATGATAATGAAGTGAACAAGAGCAGGAGGGTCCAAACCTGCAAAGTCCAGGTGCCTGAGAGGGGGGTGGCCTGGGGTAGCCACCAGCCCTGCTGCACTCAGCTCCTTTCGTACCCTAGCCTACACACTGCCAACCCTTGGCCACAAATAGAGCGCAGATAGCATACTCAGTGAATGCATTGAGTCAATTTCATCCGTCATGACGAATTCACATTTCAATGACTGCTCAGAAGCTCTGTATGCAATAAACCACTTGACCAGCTGTGGGGTGTGTGCTGATGCTGCTCATTAAGTAAACCTTTGACAGACAGTAGCTGAAGTCAGAATGGCAGCCTGGTTCTGGCATGACTGGATCTGCTGCCAGCGCAAAGTATGGTATGGCATGCACTGTGTTGCCTGGGCAGTGCTCTACTAGCATATTACATGAGATGGCACGTGCAGTGGACTCCTACCCAGTGGTGCCTCTTCAGTACCTACCTGAATGCAGTATCTGCTGCCAACTCAAACAATGCCCATGACATGGCATGCGCTATGGTTTGTTAACCAGCAGCGAAGAAGATGCCTACCTGGATGGCTGTGTCTGCAGCCAATTCAAACAGCGCCCACGAAATGGCATGCGCTGTGGTCTCGTACCCAGCGGCGAAGAAGATGCCTGCGTTGGCGGCTACGCTCTGCAGAGGAAGAGGACTGCCATCCTTGTAGTTGACACAGCGACTGAGACACGCCCACAAGGACGTGTCACTCTCGGGCTGTGGCCCTCGTTGCTTGATCAGCTCTGCTAGCCTGTCATCATTCTGCAGCATCAGAGTCGTGCTGCTAAGGCAGAGCGTCTTTGCATGCAATCAGTTGTGCTGATTAGTATGAGTAATGAAAGCTGTGTCAGCGCTAGCTAAGAAGATGTGAGGAGCCTTGCTTCTCCAGAAGGGCTTGCCCTCAATACATTAATGAAACCTGGTTGGTCACGCAGCCTTGCACCCTTGCTGCCAGCATCCCTACTGCTTCACATCTCACAAAACGTAAATACGCTGTTGAAGCAGGAGGCAGTACACTGTAATTTTTCCAAAGCTGCACCAACAGTCACATCATGTAGACGTTCCAGATTTCACACACACACACACACACACACACACACACACACACACACACACACACACACACACACACACACACACACACACACACGCACAAACGCAAGCACACTCACACATGCATACACACACGCATGCGCACACAAAATCCCACACAGACAGACACAGATGCACGCATGCACACACACACATACTCTCTATCTCTCACACACACACACACACACACACACACACACACACACACACACACACACACACACACACACACACACAAGCACACACACACGCACAATTGGGAGGTACCTTGGTGAGCTGGAGGAAGGTGGCTTTGGCCTGCTTGGCTCGAGGGTGCCAAGGGCACACCCACAGCAGCAGCGCAAACAAGGGGTTTGTGAAGGCCACCGTCAAGTCATCTTGATACTTCTTCAGGTGCTGCATTGCAACACAAGCATTCAGCTCTTGCAGCAGAATAACAAGGATTTTGTGAAACCCACTGTCATGGCATCTTGATGGTTCTTTGGGTGCTGCATTGCAACAGATGTATTGAGTTCTTGCAGCAGAACAACAAGGGTTTGGGAAAGCCCACTGTTATGATGGCATCTTCACATGCTGCATGGCAACAGAAGCATCAGTTCTTGCAGCAACCCAACAAGGTTTTTGTGCAGCCCATTGTCCAATCATCTCAATGTTATCCCAGGTGCTGCATGACCAGCAACCCTTCAACTGTCTGGTCAAGAGGTGGCTAAGCATGAGTTCACTTCAGGAACTTAACAGCATGCAAATGCAACTTGTGCAGACATTCTTTATGCAATTATATGATGTATCTCAAAACAAGCAGGCGATCATTCCATGCAATTCAAGTTGCATTGTGGTGCATGGAGCGTGTATCATGCAGATTTCTGTGACTGCACAACGTTACTGTGTCAAGTCTGTATGCCAAACACCATGTGATTCCACTAGGTAGTCATCAGCTCTAATATGCAATTTCATGCTGCGAGTCCATACAGCACGTCCATGTCCATGTCAAGAAGACAAGGGACCGATCAGAGCAAGGTACCTCCAGAATCTCCTGAGTGGCTAGCTGCACTGTTCCATCTTCTTGCTCTTCGTACTCCAGCGCCCCAAGATGTTCTCCAAATGCTACCAGGTTTATCACCTCTGCGTCATGTTGCAGACCCTCAATGCAGAAGGCCAATATGCATATGACAGCACATGCTGTGTGCCCAAGGGACTCCTTAAGAATTCAAGATTTAGGCGTTTGTTCAGGGCATAGCACAGGTACAGAGACTGCAGAGTACAAGGCATCATACACAAACTTCTATGTATGATACCAACATGAAGGATTGTCATATTGTAGCAAACAGAAGCCAGAAGAGACCCCAGCATGTATCACACAACAGAGACATGTGAATGGCAGCAGTGGTGACAGAGGAATGCAGGTACCTGCAGTGATCCTAGATGCCAGATTGCTGATGTTGACAGGACGCCGTCTGCACATCTTATGCAGTACATCTGTGGCGCTGCACACACATTTGTATATCTGGGGATACGCCTGCAACGCCAGCAAGGAACCATGGTGTTGCACAAACAGAGACCGCTTCTGATCACCTTTGGCCACCCTGTTCCTGCTTGAGAGGCCACCGATGGGTGTGCAGCTGTACTTTGCAGTCTTGAAAAGACAGAGCAGGCAAGGTTGATGAGCAGACTTGCAACTGTGATGACAGTGCCATGGCTGTAGCAGCCTGTCATGAAGGTTTGTGCAGATCAATGGCTGCTCTGATGACAATGGCAGCCTGTACTCACTGTCATATGGATGCTGTTGCTACTGGTGCATGCACAGCATGTCAAGAACATCAAGTTGGGGATCAAGTGATGCCCTAGGAACCTGTGGCATCTTATGCAAACAGCCCTGTTGGGTAACAAGCAAGTGCTGTGCTTGGTGACCAAAGCCAGATTGCATACTGGGAGGCCAAGCTGACCTTGCGTATGTTCTCTGGGCTAAATGCTGGATTGGTCATCTTTCGTAAGTACTTCCATTCATGGTAGTCTGGAGTGGCCAGGATGTTGTTGTGAGGAGCTCGCTGCATGACATACAGATGTTACGCGTGCATGTACACGGGTCATTGCCTCCTGTTTTGCTAGTGAAGAGTCTACAGCGCTACAAAATGTCCAAGCCAAAACTTGCAAAACTTGCTGTAGGGACCGAGTGTCATACAGACAGTGCATAAAATGTGTGTATCTGTGAGTTGCTCTTGTGCACAAAAAACATACTCATGCCTGGGACTCACATGGTTAAGCCCCTTGTAGAAAGGCGCTGACTTTGGAAGGTTTAGATCTCTGCTGCAGAGCTTAGAGACTTCCTCTGGATCCGTTATCACCAGCATATCCTGACCGGCAATGTTCCACTTGAAGACGGATCCGTACGTGTTAGTCCACTGTGCCAGAATCTGCACACAAGGATTACCTCCATGGTTTGACTCTTCAAGTAAAAACAAACGGACAGCTACAGCTCAGAAGCCGCTATTTCAAAGGTTGCGGGTTTGATGCAGCAGATGTTGTATGCTGGAAAAATCCGCACTGGACGTTTGGGACAGAAGCGCAAAATTATCGATAGACTCTGGGGCGCGGTGCTTATACAGGGCCATCGCAACTTTCAGATGCAGCTGTGTTGAGCTCCAAGCTCACCTTGTGAACGTGCGAGGAGCCAAAGACGGCACCCAGGTTGCCAATGAAAGGCATCTGCCTGGGCCCCGGTATATCTTTGACATCGTACCGACGAGCCCTTTGCGCCCGCACCCATAGATGCCAAGTCACAAGGCCTGCCAGTATGCTGCCAAATGCGGCCAACAATGCTCCTGTTGTCTGCATGCCGCTCGGTTGCGCTCACATAGCCGGGCGCAAAGCCAAAATGCGCTGCATCGATGAGCTTCAGCAAAGACGCACGCAGGAGCTTAAACCAATTTAGCTAGAAGTTGCGCATGCAGCTCCTGATCAAATTGTGGTCAGTCAACAGTCATGATGAACCGCAGTGCAGCCTCAACAGCAAACGTAGTACTGTACTTAGTGAATAGGGCTTCAGGCAGTGCAAGGTGCCTGCTTGCCATGCTCATTATGCATCATGTGTGGGAGTGTGTTGGCTAAATATCATGCTTGCAAGCGTTGCCTGGGAATGCCACAGTTGATAGCGTTATCTCTTAACTGTGGTTCAGATGTTGCGAGTGCAGAAACGCGTATGACACATTGTGTGCCTGCTCACATGCAGCTACCACACCTTTGCTAGTGTGCATGACTACTGGCAGGTAGACATTTCAATGTTGTACAGCCATCAGAGCAACGCTAAGCCAAGTTTGGGCAGTCGTTAGTGTTGCAAAGTCTCCAAAGCAATTGATGCAATTTAGGCAGTTAACCTACAATACACAATCATTCACAGCTGGGATATGCATAGCTAAGCAACAGGAGGGTCATCATGACTCATTCCATGGATACCATAAACCAAAATCCTTTCACAATATTACAAAGTTAGGCAACAACTTGTGGAGGCTTTCACCTGGCCTTAGCTTTCACCTGGCCTTAGCTTTCACCTGGTCTACAAATACGCTGAAAGGCATACAAAGGCTCTTTGGCTTTGCAGAACAACTGCATGCTCTGCTTAAGATGTCAAGGAGGATTGATCACAGGATCCAGGCTATGTACACACAGCCGGACTGATCATCTCTACATGGGCTGGGTCTGCACAGCTGTGATAGGCGTGACCTTCAGGGGTAACCCATGCTTGGCCTGCAGGGTCACCCACCACACCTCTTCCTCATCAATGAACTTCTCCCTTTGGACTCCCTCTGGCAGCTCGAAGAAGAAGTTGCCAATCATGACAGCCAGCACTGTACGCAGTTCTGCCAGGGCTAGGGTTTGGCCGATGCAGTTCCTGGGGCCTGTGCTGAAAGGGTTCCAGCTTGCATTGATGTTGCGCCGATTGCCCTTGGTGGTTGCATCTGGATGCGCTGTAGCAAAAGGGTATGACATCTGTTGTAGGCCACAAGTACCAGCATTGCGTTGTTGCCTTGGCACATTGGCCATGAGCTACAGGGTGAAGGTGGCCTCTGATGCAGCTGTAGCCATGACTATTCAACAGCATTGCAAGTCTTCATGCACAGCAGCAGCAGCAGCAATTGTTCTGAGGAACCCCCTGCAATGGTCCCCCTGCATGCCCCTCAGCAATCCGCCAAAACCCACAGCGACAGCCATGGGCATCCCAACTGACACCGTTGAGTCCCAGTCTCGAGCAGTATTTAGGGGAGCCCTTGGGCAGTTACCATTGTCAGGCTGCTTGTGTGTTATGGCTGCTGTTATGCATTGGTTGAGAAGACAACTTGAACAAATACTAATTTAAATACTAGTATGGTAGTACTATACTAATACAACCGTCATCAGCGGACCTGCATGTTTAGAATCCCAGTCTGTGACGGTGTCTGAGACCCAGCGCTCTGGCCAGAACTTGTCAGGGTGGAGGTAGTTGTCATGGCTGACTTGCATGGGGTGGGGGGACAGCATAAGGGTCACCCCCTTGGGTACCCGGTACCCCTTGATCACCATGTCCTTGTCTGCCTCTCTGCAAGTCAATGCATGACAAGACATACCATGGTGTATTGACGGCAGCCAGCCTCTCATCTGTCTCTGATACAGACGTTTGGCAATGCATCAGTCAGTCAGTCAATCAATCAATCAGTCAGTCAGTCAGTCAGTCAGTCAGTCAGTCAGTCAGTCAGTCAGTCAGTCAGTCAGTCAGTCAGTCAGTCAGTCAGTCAGTCAGTCAGTCAGTCAGTCAGTCAGTCAGTCAGTCAATCAATCAATCAATCAATCAATCAATGAACCAATCTAAATTTCCTGTCTTCAGGACTCATCAGAGTAGTGAGTGGCGAGTGCAGGCAGCCGTGTGGTGTGTAGCTAAGCTTGGATTTGCCTTTTGCTCAGGCATCAGGCGTGATCCTTTGCCACGACACACAGATGGCCATCTCACTGCTGATGCGCCGGTTTGGATCAACCTCAGAATGTGTTTGGATGCATATGCTATGATGCTGAACAACAGCATGTGTACGCATCTTGCATGACATTACACATGTATAAACATACATATGACAGTATACAGATGAATGCTTATGCCAGTGACAGTATGTTCATACAACACTGTGTCCTGGGCAGCCCGGTTGTAATACTTGGCTTCTCATGGAATAATGCCGAAAGGTGGAATCTTTTCTTTTCTTTTTCTTTTCACTGTGTTAAGTTTGTATGCCTTTTGCATTTGACTTGTGTGGTGTCACCTGACAGAGCCCAAGGGGGCAGTGGCATGCAGCCGCAGAGTCTCTTTGATCACTGCTTCCAGCATTTTCAGCTTGCTCAGATCTGCACCCAGACAACACGCTGGGAAGGTACATGCATGCAGCGTACAACAGCAAGATGGACAACACCATTGGACACAACACCAGGTATGTATCATTCAGCAATACATTCTGTTGATGAATGACAAATACACTGACTCACTATGTGAGCAAGGATTGGTTGTGAGGCACGAGGAAGGGTCAGAAGGGGGCAGGGTGGATGAGGGAGGGGGGAGGCGAGAAAACAGACCCAGGGCGAGAAGAAGCAGGTGAGGAGTCAGGAGATGCAACATGAGAGAAGTAAGAGAAAGAAGATGGAGAAGAAACCAGAATTAGGAGGAAGCATGGCTTACCTGCAAAGTCCGGCTTCCTGGAGGTGGGCTGATCTGGAGTAGCCACCAACCCCGCCTCACTCAATTCCTTACGCACCCTGGCCTACACAGTTGACTCATTGTCATTGTGAGTTGCAGCAGCATGCATAATCAGCATGGCTACAGCATGGCGTACAAGACCAAACTCATTACTACAAGGCTTCTGCAGGCCTGATGAAATACTTGAGAACTGCGTTTTTCCACTGGTGTGGCATGCTGATAGGAAGCTTTTAGCTGACAGGCAGAATTGGAGGTTGAGTCACCTCACTGTTTTCAGGTTGCATGACTACAGTAACAAAAGCACAAGAACAGATTCAGCGGAGCTTATTGGCAAGCACACCTGAATGCTGGGCTCTGCTGCTAATTCAAACAGCGCCCATGTGATAGCATGTGCTGTGGTTTCATAACCTGCCCCAAAGAACAGGCCTGCATTGGTGGCTACGGTTGCCAAGGGTATTGGGCTCCCATCTTTGTAGTTCACAAACCGGCCTAGGCATGCCCATAAGGAGGTGTTGGCCTCAGGCTGAACCCCACGCTGCTTTATAATTTCTGCCAGATTGTCGTCTTTCTGTTCAGCAAGCGCATCACATCATGTTGTAAGTATGGTAATCTTGCATCAAAAGTGAACACATGTCAGGTCTCACTGTGTTGTCTGCTGTGTTGCAGGCAGAACATTCCCTGCCAAGGCTGCTGCCAGTCTGCATGAGCCGCAGTGCAAGTTGTATGGTCTGTCCAAATTGCTGCACGGCACACACGCACACAACATCGATAACTATACATCCTTATAGGATATACTCAATATTTAAGCATGAGATGATGATACTAACAACATGTAGACACTATACCCTTTTGGTGTGCACAGAGTAAGATACCTATCTATATATATATAGAGAGAGAGATATAATGCGCAGGTCACCCCCTCAATTTTGACGTAACATCAGGCAGATTGTTTCCCTGCTGTGACAAGAACAGCTCCCACTGCACAAATGCTGCTGTGTGTGTGCATTTCAAACACGCACACACGGAGTACGGTACCTTCCAAACGGTAGCTTGGTTATGCTTGAAGCGCTTGGCTCTAGGGTGCCAGGGCCATGCAACCAGCAGAAGAGCATAGAAGGGGTTTGTGAAGGCCAAGGCGATGTCATCCTGCTGCTCTTTGCTGGTCTGCATGGCAACACACCTTCCTTTAGTCATTTTGCAGGTGGTTCAAATTGGGAAGATCACAAGGCTTCTGCAGCTCTAGAGGACAGTATCAATGCACAGAAGCATGAGGTGGGCCCAAGCTTCCCTACAGCCTTGCAGCAATTTGACAGCTGTTGGAGGTCTTCCAGTTCTGTGCAGTTCTGTGCACCAACATGCATGAGCACTCAAACAAAGTATCTCTCCCAACATTCATTGTGCTTGTTACATGACATACAAACAAACAAAGTGCAATAACATGATAATTAATACTGCAGAGCAGTACCTGAAGCATTGGCAGTGCAGCTAACTTCACAGTGCCATCTTCTTGCTCTTCATACTCAAGAGCCCCCAGTTCCAGACCAAACGCTACTGAGTTTATTATTTCTGCACCAACGTCCAAGCAGAAAGCATCAGCAGGCAGCTGCCAGTGGAGTGCCCACATGGCAAAAGCCAGGCTGCACAGGCCATGTCAATCAGCAAGCTGTAGCTCTGTAGAGTGTGGTCTATGGAAAGTGATCTCTCAACAAACCAGGGAGCTACGTTGTCGGAAACTGGCATTTTGGAGATTTCTAGAGGTACAAGACTGTAATTCCAAGATATGATGATGCACACTTCTTACTGTTTTGCACATCGTAATTGCATGCAGAAGCAATGGCAGCAGAACCACATGTCTCCATGTTCTGCACATCAACATTGCAGTGAGGACACACAACAGAGGAAACCTTTAATGATGGGTAGTTCAGGTAACAGCAAGACAGAGTAGTGTTGCAGCACCATCTGGTACGTATGCGTATGTGCATATATACATGCATACAAACTTGGGTATGTGCATGTGCGCACCTGCTGTCACTCTAGCTGATAGGTTGCTCACATCCACAAGCCCTGCATTGCTCATCTTCTTGAGCACCTCTGTTGCCTTGCATGCTGCTCCAAGTATCTGTGGGAATGCCTGCAAAGGTACATGCCAGGATTACACGAGGCCACAATTGACCCCTTATTGCGTATGCATTGCAGGTTGTGGGAGTCAATGATGTGCCTTGCTCTGCATTGCTGGCATGCTAGGCATCATAAGCCAGAACAAAAGAAAAGTTTACGCTTTTTAGCGATCATAACAGGAGCCTCCTAAGGCGGCAGCCCGGAGCTCATAAAAGCCAGACTAAGTGTGTTTGTTATGGATACTAAGGCTTGGATTCGTGTATGATCACTTGATTGTGCACTTGAAGACCGACTGCAAAGGCTTGCATCTTGCTGCATTGCAGATTGTAAAAAGCTGTTGGGTGCATCATCAATATTGTACAGTAAAGGCTGTAGCTTCAAGCATTCAAGCACAGAGGAAGGTGAATCTTACAAAGCAGTAGTGTGCAAAAGCAGTGCCTGAAGCAACACCAGCAGAACTGTGAAGGACTGCAGACATTGGGAAAGCCATGAAAGTCTTGAAACAGTGAGTTATGCTTACTTGCCATGGCAGGTGTTTGTTCCAGCTAGATCAGATAGCTCACATCTTGAACCATGAGAGGCAAGCATACGCAGCCCTTCAGTACCCTTTGTTGAGGGAAGTTGGCCTATTATATATGCATTGAAAATGCGTAATCAGCTTGACTACCAAACCTTTCGTATGTTCTCTGGGCTGAAGGCGGGGTTGGTCATCTTGCGCATGTACTTCCACTCTTCGTTGTCAGGAGTGGCCAGAATGTTGTTGTGGGGCGCTCGCTGCAATCACAGCAATAGAACAATGCTTCTTACCGCTTGGCCTTTGCCTCAATGCATATCAGCAACAAGCAGGCACTGTGGCAGAGCTCAGAGCTTACTGTGTTAAGGCCCTTGTACAGTGCCCAGGCTTTGGGAAGGTTGGCTTCCCTGCTGCACAGCTTGTAGACCTCTTCGGGGTCTGTGATGACCAAGATATCCTGACCGATCAAGCTCCATTTGAACACTGATCCATACTGATTGGTCCACCTTGCTAGCACCTGCATGCCATGACGTGCTTTAGTTCGTCGAGACTCTTCTTAGACATCCGTTTCAGAGAGACGTCTACCACAAGAAAACCAGCTTCAAAAACTGCTAGAACATTGTGTCGCGACAGCTTCCCAACTGAGAACGCAAGCTCGCAGGGTTGACCCTACATGGTCGCCCGGTTGTGTCTGACTTGTTGTGAACCGTCCGCAAGAGTTGCGCAAAAGGCACCGGAATGCAAAACATATGTGTACCTTATGCACGTAGGAGGAGCCGATTACAGCGCCAAGATTGCCAACGAAAGGTACTGTTCTGGGTCCGGGTATGCGCTTAAGATCATGTCTGGATGTCCTTCGCAAATGACTCAAAAAGGCCCAGGCTACAAAGCCGGCGAAGGCACTGCAGAACACGACAAACATTTCGATGTGAAGCATGGTGCTTGCGTGCAGAAATCCTCTGAGTGGTGCAGAGACCA
>JAABUO010002263.1_pt1 | contig 23695 bp, 21 predicted proteins | sample 5559291 | NCBI WGS metagenome assembly JAABUO01 (sample SAMN10711878, study PRJNA513372) | rock metagenome | isolation source: Antarctica rocks | place: Antarctica: Victoria Land, Finger Mt sud
TCAGCCCCAGACATTGTTGTTCACTTGGTCCTTTTGAAGGCGCGGGATGTTAAGCCGGCAAGACAAGAAGGCTTCCAGTAGAGACTAAGGTCAAGATTCATTCATCAATTCTACTTGGGATGGACGCTATTGAAACCCATAGCAGGATCTAATTTTGCAGGAGGACAGAGATAAGGCTGAGAGGTAAGTGAGGCTCTGGGACGAGTTTTTCGTACTCGTCATCCTGGGTACTAATCGTTAGTATGAGGCCTTTGTAAGTACCTTAGATCATGCTGTATTCAATATAAGTTTTTGTCGGAATAAGGTGGTTTTCAATACGATGACAAACTAACAAGTCTTTTCTTCGTGCCGGCGGGATTACCGATGCTGTGTAAATTTTAGACTGAAAAGACAATATCGCTTTTTCTATTTGAAAGAAACTATACAGCGATGTAAAGGAATGTCAACTGGCTTTAAAATCTTTACTTGCTGTGCGGATGAAGATACGAAGACAGGGTTCCTAAGTCGAATATATTAGCGTGTGCAGAAAGCTGTGGAATCCTTGACATCGCAATTATCGCGCCCCTCACCAAATTTACTATTGAATCCAGACATTCTCGCTGTCAATCATTAACGCTTTTGCTTTAAAAAAATCAATCAAACAGATAAATATGAAGCTGATTTAATCCTTTCACAGTACTAACATTCTTTTAATTATAACAGATTAACTGACTTCGATTCTTCGCTCGAGAATATTACGTTTTTTGTTATTACATTAAATTCTTTTCGTCATCGTCGAAAAGATTCACTGTCACCGTAATATCGTTTATACTATGTAAAAGAATCTCTTTATGTATAACTTTTTTTTTAAACCTCAGTTTCGTTCGAAGAACGTCTCTTAAAAGATCTGTTCAGTCGCTGAAAACTTTTTAATTACATATTTAAAGCAATAATCATGAGTCATGTAAAAAGAAATGATGTGATTTTTATGAAAGAAATAAGATATACATGTTCATAAATTCACGATATTTAAGATTTTAAAGAAAAGAAGCTGAAGTAATAAAAAGAGTTAACGTGTAAGCATCAGATAGAACGATGAGCTGCGATTAAATTAAGTCGTTAATTTATTTCGTTTAATTATTAAATAGCTTGTTTTCGTTAACGAGACTCTTTTTAACGAGATTACGAAATGACGTCATTAAGTTTATACATCAGTTAATGAGTCAGCTCGCTATTAAATCTTTAAAAAGAAAGAGCATTTTTAAAACGTTTTTTCAGCGTATATAATTAATAATTATTTACTCTGTATTAATATTCGTAAAGATTAATTTAATAACGAAGCTTACTTTTAATAAATATTAAATAAGCTGTTATCTTATTATAACGTTTTTTTAATAGCTCGAAGTGTGATTATCATGAATAACGTTAATATACATTATAACGCTCGTATTAAGAAACTCATTATCTTACACGAATGTAAAGTACGATATCTGTTTTTATATTCGTCGAATTTTAATCTCATTAAGTTTAATTTTAATGTTTTAAAGATCTGAGTTAGAAAATATTTTTATGAAATATAATTCAGCTTTAACGACTTCTTCGATAAGTTTCTGCATTATGCAGTAGCTAAAAGTCGCTGTAATTAATTTTTAAAGCAGCATTTTAAACATAACGTTAATAATTATATATTTAAGACTAATATTAAAGCGTTAAAAAGAGAACTAAAAACGAGTAACATAAATTTCGATTCTATTTAAGCTTGTTTTATATATAAAAGATTCTTTGCCTGACGTCATTAAGGTTTAAAGATCTTAAGATCATTTCTGAAGCTTTTAATCATTTCATCTGAAACTTTTAGCTGTATGACTGTTTAATATATTAATGATGTAGTATTTAATATTTCTTTTAAATTATTAATGCTTCACATTTAATTATTAACAAGTCGTTTTACTTTAGCTATTTTATTCTTCGCTGCTTAACGTGTTATTCGAGCTATCTTTCATAAAAAGAACTGTTTAATCACTACTTCTTTCTCTTTAAATGATTTAATAAGACTAAAGCGTAATAATCGAGACGATGAAGCGAAGAATAAGAATGATATTAACGAAAAGAGTGAAAGAAAAGCTTCTTGTCATAAGATTAACTGCTGTTATTATGAGTACGATGTTAACTAATATGTAGAATACGAGCTATTAACGAGCGACGATTATCATTACTGCGAAGATTACTAAAAAGATAAAGAAAATGAAAAAGATGAAGAAAATCTTTAACGAAACGTTATTCTTTTCATTTAATTAATTATAATCTTAACTAAACGCATTTTCATTTATTATTCGTTAAATCTTATAAATTTATTCATAAAGTTCTTCGTTTCTTCTTTATTTGTTCGTGTCTTTAGCTTTTTCTGATACGTCAGTAATCGTTAAGAGTTTTAAATTATCTTTTCTTATAAGTCGATTTAAAAGCGATAAAGAAAGATAAAAAATCTTTTAATAATAATGTCATTATCGTTAATGATGATGACTTTATCTCAGAGCGATTATTAAGTATGATTCATATTAAAATGCTTGTTTATAAAGTTAACGAAACATTAATCGTTAAAGTTTTAACACGCTTTATTAATATATTATTAGCGATAAAATAGCTCACGATTAAAATTATTAACTGTAATTAAATAATTAACTCGTATACGTGCACGATTAAGTAACTTATTAACGCGAATGTTTCGTGCTTTAAGCGACGAAGACTTTAAATAATTAAATAATAAAACATTTAAGAATCGCTTTAAAGAACTCTTTCTCTTTAAGAATTCGACTTAAAGCTTTATTCTTACATTATACTTAATGACGTTCTCTGAAGTAATAACTTTTAATATTTTATTTCATTCTGCTTTAATGAAATTATTAATGAATTATAACTTTCGAGTAATCTTTAATTAAGAAGCTCGAACGATCATCATTTAATGAGTAATTTTTCATTTCTTATTATGATCGTTTTTTTTGCTGATTACATTTTTTAGTAATTACTCGAAGTCTCATATATTAAAGAAACTACTAGCCTGAGTTTTTATAAAGTTAATCATTTAAGTCGTTTATTAACTCGAAGACAGACGAAAATCTTAAACGTTAAATTAATAAATTAATTCTTTAATTTTATAGCTTTAATATTCGAAGTAAGAAGTTCGTCGACGTTATTTTCAGCTTCTTTTTTCTTTTTACGACGACGTAAAGTCTTTTCTTTATTAAATTAAGCAATCTTTACAGATCGAGCTTTTTTCTCTTATATTATCTGAACTTTAACACGCTCTGCAGCATTCGTTCGTCGCTGAAGCTTAACGACGTGAGCCTCGCGTGCTTTCTTCGCTGCTTTAAAGTTATTAATAATATGTTTCTTAAAATTGCGAAAATAATTAACTTTAACAGTAACGTCTGCTGTGTTTACTTTAACAGTGTTTGCTTTAATAGCAGCATTTATAATGATTCTAGTAGCGACGTCAGCTTTAACTTTACGAGCAGCGTTTGCTTTAACTTTGCTAGCAACGTTTGCTTTAACAGAAGATTTCTTCGATCTTGATAAGATGATTAAGAGAATGAGTGAATTCTTTAGAGATAGTTTCTGACTTCGACGTGACGACGGCATGATGACTTCGAAGGTCGGCGAAGAGCTAAAAGAATGTCAGTACTGTGAAAGATTTAATCAGCTTCATATTTATTTATTTGATTGATTTTTCTAAAGCGAAAGCGTTGATGACTGACAGCGAGGATGTCTGGATTCAATAGTAAATTTGGTGGGGGGCGCGACAATTGCGATGCCACAGCTTTCTGCACACGCTAATATTGCCCAATAATTTAAGCGAGTTGTACAGCTAGTAGTATATATGATGGGACAGCAGCATGCCAAAGAGTCAAAACTGTTGTCTGACTCGCTCTCTCTAGCTTCTTGAATGTATCTGATACCAATCGTTTATTACTCTCAAAATACTAATAAAATCAACACTAGAAAAGCTCTTCTGCGCTGCTATCAACTTGATAACTTATCCGTATCCACCGAATGGCTACATACCTAATCAACCACTGTTAGCAATATCGTCTCATGTCCCGAACAGGGAAGACTAGGCTGTATGGCGGAAGTAGTATCAAGAGCTGGGCGACTTCCCAACCTTCTCCCAAGCCTCAGGACCCGGACAATGATGGCGTTGCCGAGGATCTGTACGCCAACATTATCGCTCTTTTCACTAAGCTCATACATCCCTCTTGGAGAGGAGACCATAAGCTCGACGAAAGCTTAGCGGAACAGCTAGGGAGGCTCTTCTTGTGGGGTGAAGATTTTCGTGATGGAAAACTGGACATGATTCTAGAGTCTTATGCAGATCTTCGTCTGTCTATCGTAAAGGCTCTCATTGCCCTGGGGAAGGCCTTAATCAATAGTAAGACTACGTCAAAAAGGAAGGCCTTGAGATTCTGGCTGACGATTGAGCCCGGCAGAGTTTACTCTAGGTTCTGCTTATATGGATAACCAGCCAGTCACGGAATTAATTTCAAAATTAAAAAGATCTATTCACAGCGCGTCTGTTATTCCTTCGAGTCATCTCAACACCGAAGACGGCAGTGACGCGGAATTTGATTCGCAATCCGAAACATCGGAGAGCGAAGACGATGATGAAAGCTTGGAGAGCATTCAATTTTACATTTCTCTTCTCATGAATCTTGTCCCGTCTATGGAACATGCGTACCGTCAAACTTCATTAGACCTAGAAAGATACCGGAGTCCCTTGCTGGTGGAGACTTCATTCCTGAAGGCAGCTGAAAGCTCCAAATCTGAAGCATCCCATCAATCAGAGACTAGCAAATCTTCTCTTCCAAGGAGTATCCACTCATATTCTGCGCAAGAGGATGCTCAAACATCAAGCCGTATGTTTGGCAACTCGTGGGCAAAAGACCTACGAGTACAATTCGAGCAAATGTGGAAAGAGAAACCAAATTCGCGGAAACAAGGTGAGAAGCAGCTTCAAGCAACGGCTGATACCACGAAGACAGGGCAAGTTTCGAGTTCTAAAGGCGGTGAACTGTCGTCTGAATCACTTCCATTCAGTCCACGTGCAAGTTCAAAATCATCAATCGCACCGCCACTTTACAAGATCGTAACAGTTCCTAAGGATCTTTCGCCACCTTTTTCACTGGACGTCTCAAAATCATGGAAGCAAAACTCTTTTTGCAAGATGTTGACTTCCCTATCTTCTATACCGCTGACATATGAGAATCCTGGACTTATAGACGAAGCACTCTCAGTCGTTCCGCTACACCGGATCTATAACGAAGCACAAGACGAGACTGGGCTCTTACAAGCTAAAGCAGGGAGCATGGGTGAAGGCAGAAAACCTGAATGGGGTTACCAAGACTGTGTGAACCGTTCGCTAATGCGGTAAGATTGATAACGTCAGTCACCAAAGAGACAAAGAATTTAACTCATTACTTTATAGATGGTTTAGAAGCTCCTTCTTTACTTTTGTCAACAACCCGCCATGTCCTGTTTGTGGTGATCCGACTACCGCGATGGGACTAACCCCACCGATCCCTGATGAAACCGCTTATGGTGCCAGACGAGTTGAGCTTTATCGATGTTCCAATGTCAGTTGCCGTGCTTTTCATCGTTTCCCTCGGTATACGGATCCCTGGATGCTCTTAAGGACAAGGAGAGGACGGGCTGGAGAATGGGTTAATTGTTTTAGTCTGCTCTGTCGTGCTGCGGGAGCAAAAGTAAGGTGGGTTTGGAATGAACAGGATCATGTCTGGACTGAGGTGTATTCGGACCACCAAAGACGATGGGTACACATAGATCCTTGTGAAGGGGCTTGGGACTGTCCGACACTTTACACAGAAGGTATGTCCAACTTTGATCCTGGTTTGTACTCACCGGGGAAACACTAAGCAAGCCCTAAATAGGATGGGAAAGACGATTGTCCTATTGCATTGCTTTCTCCGTAAATGGACCTACAGATGTAACCCGGCGCTATGTTCGGGATCAATCGAAATACGGTCTTCCTCGAACGCGGGCTTCTGAAGATGATTTATATAAAATCATAAAGTATATTCGTTCGACGAGGAGGGAGAAGCTCTCGGTGAAGGATACGATAAAGCTAATCAAGGAAGATCTGCGCGAAGAGAAAGAATTCCAGAGACATGAAGTTCAGGTTCTTGTTGCCGGGCTTTTAGCATCGCCCTCAGGCAATGTGATTGATGCCGGAAACGAGAAACTTTTGGCTGAGAGAGGAGATTGTAAGTTCTGCCAAGCCTAATACGAGCCAATCGGAATCTAATTTGGGAAAATAGCCCCGGTAGAGGCTCGGCAAGTACCAAGACAATGAAACACCATGAACTATCTAGAGAAACCGATCAGACTACTCAGGGCGCTTCTTCTCATCGTCTATCTACCAAAAGAGTAACCCATCGAAGGAATGTTTCAAGGACGAGTTCATCCCACAATCAATTCATGCAACACCGACCTCATCTTGAGAATCCATATTCCAAATTGAAAACCTTCAGTCGGCAACAGCTGTTGAGCCCGCTTCAGCAACCCCTTATCAGCGAACTTGACTGACTTTTGAAAAGACCTAATTGATGCACCCCAGCGGCGGATACACCCATCCATGGATCAAATACCTTCATCCGTGGATCGAATGGAAATCGATGGATGAGGTCCCCGACTGATGAAGACCCCCATTCATAAATGAGGAGGGTTTCATCCATCGATGAAGTTCCTATCCATGGACCAAACATTTGAGTCATAATAAATTTGTCATAAAAAGATAGATTATCTTTCGTCTATTAACTATTAACATGTTTTTCAGTCATCTGTCTTCTCCTCGAACGCCGTCGTCGTCAATGTGCTTGTTTTAAAGTTCATATGAAGTGCTTCATGACAGAAGATAATCAGTAAGGGTACTAAGCGATGGCGTGTGAATAGATTTTCTAGGGAACAACAGTGAGGTAGTCAATTAGCTAGTAGTAAAGAAAAATGAGATTTTACTTCATATTAACTCCGTACATAATCTTTTGATCGATGGATGAGACCCTCATTCATGGATGAAACGTTTTGTTGATGGAGATTCACTGGGTGGGGATCTTCACCGACTCAACATTTGATCCATGGATGAAATATATCCACAGATGGCGTGCAACAGAACCAATCACAACAGAGTTTAGAGTACCACGCATGTCGTGCAAGATTGAATGTCACACAGCACTTGTCGCTTTATAGAAGTAGAGAGCATGGACTGAGGTCCTGCACAAGCTGGCTCCCTCAACCAGATGATTTTGCCACTTCAGGTTGGTGTATGGAACTTGTTAGGCTGCTTTGCATCGGCGAAATCTATCGGCTTTACTTCTTGACTACCATCTATTGTTCCAGGATGTCAGAGCGGTGAAGGAGTGAGCTACTCGTAAGTCATAGTATCCCTGGGGTAGTTGAGCCTGCTGAGTAAAGGTGACGAATTTAATGCATCTGTACAGAAGGATTTGCTCCATTGAAAGCATGACATGAGGTACTACTCTAAAATCATTCTAAGCGTTACTGTAATACGCTAGCGTAAGTAACATGAGGATTGTTGGCAGCCTGATGACTTATCTTATCTTATGATCGAGGGGACGTCTCGATGTTCATCACGTAAAACCGTAATAATACGAGGGAGACTTCGAATATATTCTTCACGCATGTTTTCATCTCTCAGATACTTCGAGTATCAAAGCGGAACAAATATGGAGAACGTAAATGTGTGCCGGCAGGCCGTTTCGATCAAAGGTCGAACCCAGGGGTGACTGGGGGGCTTGGCAGTAATATGGGAGTGATCAGGTTCCGGGTTTGACCGGGTTCGAGGTGCATGTGAGTAGGTGGCTCAAAATCTTAGGCGCCGGATAGGGCGGGAAAGTCAGTTGGTGAACTGTCCCTTTACTAGCGTACGACTGTCCCGAATGGAACTGTCCCCAATCCGATGTCTCATCTCTTGGGGCGCTAGTCTTCTCGAACTTGACCTTTACACTGATCGGTTTAGTAAGAGAATTGTGGCAGGCAGCTCTCGACATCTTGCTTTCGAGGGACTGGGTCTCTTGTGGCTCTTTTATGCTGTTACCCGTTTTCATGATTTCCTGACTCTTTTCATGTGTAACTCAATCTTAGGGATTTGGCACAGCCACGGAAAGCGACTACTGCGCGGCCAACTCGACCCTCGATTCGTTCGCCTGTCCTCGACGCAGCCTCGGGTTACCAGCGACCTCGGTAGGCCTCGGCATGATTTCCGAAGTCGGTTTCCTACATGAAAACCTTGGGATTGAAGCCGTGCTCCTGCGTAAGGGTGTCCATCCCTTAAGCGAAGACGAGCTCTTGTAAATCATCGACATTGCCCTCACTCCTCCGGCTGCCGACCCCCTTGCCCGCATTGATGAGAGCTTTGAAGTCGATCATCATGTACAAGATCACATACTGACTGGTCTCGAGCTCCACGGCTTTTAAAATATACGCGATCAAGGCTTCAAGCGGTCGACACAGGTGCTTGAAGATCCACGCTGCGCCATCATTGCCGGCGCATTCGCTGCCTTCAGCAATACGGACACTAGCCAGCCCTTCAACGGCGGAAACAACAGAAACCTTCCTCGCGCGTTGCTCGTGGCGCTCGCTTTAAATGAAGGCAAATTGGTCCCGAACGAGGCTCTGCTGACGGCCGTGCAGAGAGTGGTGACGGAGAAAATTGAGACGTTGCTACTTGTGCCGCCGACGCAGCTAGATCAAGGCACGCAGCTAGCGGAGTTTGGGATGGAGTCGATGCTCGCGGCGGAGTTCCGCTCGGATATGTTTCGCGCATTCGAGGTTGACGTTCCTTTTGCCGGATTGCTGGACGGGAGGACAAGTGTGGGCGCGTTGGCTGAGTTTGTGGCTAGAGGGTTGCTTGAGGCCAGGACTCAAAAAAGAGCACGAACATCTCTGGAAAGTAGAACCGAACGCAATGAAAGAACGTTCATTTAGTTTCTGGCTTATGACCCTTCGAGGATTTACCAATTTGCCTCATCAAGTGATAACAGTTTGGACGGAGATGGAAGGTAGACGGTAGAGCTATGAAATTCCAAAGATTACAAAGGGCTCTTAAGTGAGATATAAATACAGCAGATGTTTTATTCTTCTATCCTCCCCGGAGTTCGGGATGATGAACAACACGTCAACCCACAGAGAAAGGGTTTCGAACTCCTCTAATGGTACCGATCGCATCTTTCAGATTTTGCGGAAGCTTAGACACATGCGATGATCCGTCTCCTCTCTTCTAGTGCCTCAACGGCGAGAACAAGATCTACCTCCCCTTCAGCCCAACAGTAGCTGAGTACCGCATGTTCACCATCATCGCCTGTTTTCCAGCAGATGTAGGAAAGTAACTCAGACCCATCTGAAGCGCCGAAACGTAGATACACTATCGCGTCAGTGTTGACAATGACACAAGAGCTAGCATGCACTCAAATCCCGGTCAGTGTACGCCATACATAGAGCGATGAGAGCATCTTAGATAAGCCTATGCACTTACTATTATAAAACGATGAGACCAGACAGCTCAGTATGCCGCACCTCAATTCGTCCTTTATCTTAATGTATCATTAATATATATCACGAAATGTTCCGAGTAACATCTTTCAATCGACCTTGAATTGAAAATATTGGGAGCCTCGTTTGCCTCATTCCAACCACACCCATAACGCGCCCTAGGGACTTGATGACCAAGATAACATGCTCACGCTCTGCAACCAGCCCGGCTCAAGAGTGCTTGATATGGTCGGGATCTATATCGCGGAATACTACCCAATCACGATCTGAGTAATTGGTCAAGCCCAGAGCCCAGGGCACCTCTCCTCCTGGCCATAGTCGGTGCCAGCGCGGATCCTGCTACGTGCAGAATCCGCTCGACTGCTGGCTGGTTATGCCTGATTGCACAGTGCATGGAGGTCCTCCCATGGTCGTCTTCGACCGTGACATCAGCCCCTTCGTCTAACAGTAGCTTCACCACAGCAGTATTCCCCCCTTGAGCAGTGCAGTGCACCGTAGTCAGGGACATGTCTTTTGCCATCGCATTGGCCCCCCTGGAGATCAAAAGCCACACTATGCGTTCATGGCCCCATCTTGCTGCCTTCTGCATGGGTGTAGATTTGAGAAGCCCCGATACTGATTCGGTATTAGCGCCATGTTCCAACATGGCTAGCATTGCGGCCTCAAATCCACTTGCTGCCGCTATATGTAGTGCTGATAATTCGTTCCGAGGGGCGCCTTGAGATTCCATGGAAGCTTCGTTGGAGAGTAGAACTCGAATCACTTCTGCATGGCCACCACTCGCCGCGTGTTGTAGCGGTGTCATGAAGCTCCAGTTGTCTTGGATGTTGACGTGTGCCCCTTTTCGTGAAAGTAATTGCACCAGGTCTGGATGTCCGCGTGAAGACGCCTCGTGTAATGCAGTAATATCATAACCCCCTTTCTGTTCGACGTTACAGCCAATGTCCAGCATCAGACGCGCAAGATCCAAGTCCCCCAGACGAGCCGCTCAGTGAAGAACGCCGCCTCCTTCATGGGAACCACCTTCGATCTTTAAGCCAAGCAATGCTTCGATAGCCTTGAGCTCTCTGAGTAAAGTAGGTACTGTAGGCCTATGTTCCTCCGTAATTTCGAGAATCAATCCCAATTCTCTGTAGATGAAAAACTCAACCATCGCCAATTGGCGAGTCTTCACTGCGTGATTGAGTGCACCGCTTCCGAAGTGTTGTTTCTCCCCTATTTCAACCCCATTTTCTATAAACTCTCGAAGCACAGCCTCATGTCCGGAAACGAAAGCATAGTACGGAGCAGTTTTCCTTTCTATATCTTGCCTATCAACATTGGCGCCCTTGTCTATGAGTACTCGCACTACACCACCATGCCCTTCGGCACCTGCGCAGATCAGTGGTGTTCGTCCCTTATCATCTTCAGCCTCAATGTTTGCGTTATTTCGTAGTAGCAGGAGCAAAATCTTCTCATGCCCCTCCTGCGCAGCATAATGCAAAGGTGTCATTCCATAGTTGTCTTCTACGTTAGGCTTAAGATGAAAGCTCTTCGATAAGTTTCCTAGTGTGACTCTGTCTCCGCCATAGGCTGCCCGATGTAGTTCGGTTCGTCCCTCGAAGTCTCGAGATTTTGTTTCAATTTGAGAAGATAACTGTTGGGAATCTTGTGAGCGCTCATCAATATTAACTAGAAAAATATATTAGTGATGGCAATATAGGACTAATCTATTGTTATGCAATAAAGCTTACGCAACCTGTGTACCGAGTCTCTGCTAGCTGTAATAGCCATGTTAGCAGCTCTTCTTATGAAGAATTAACACCATGCGAAATATCCCAGGACACAATTTGTTGATTCTTAGACCAGCTAGTCTTTTGGCTGCCATCCCGGATAAATCGCGTTTACCTTCATGTCTTTTTCGGGACACGCAAGAAGCGTTTCCCATGTTCTGTGAGCTGCTAAGTCTGACAAGTCGGCGATCACAACACATGGAACCTAATGATATTGCTCAAAGATTCATGCAGCACTTGGACTTGGTACCTCGACTACTTACTTGATACTTTCTTTTTGATCGCTTCGTTAATAAGCAAGCTGATATGCCAAAAGATACTCTCATAATCTATGTCTTTCTTGCTCACATACTTGCACATGTCCATGTGGTTCGCAGGAATGCTATTTGTCTTTACCCAAAAGCCATCCATGCAAGCAAAACGTTGCTCAACAATCTATACTGTTTATTAGTGATACCTGCGTTAAGACTTGGGAAACTAACCAAGCCAATGCCAGTAGGCTTTTCTTCATACAAGCATACAAGGGGCATTCCTTGGATATCGAGACAAAATTTCTCTTTTGGCTTTCCAAGACATCAGAGTCTTCGCGGAGATTTTGTAAAAGCTTGTCATTCGGTTGCCTCACGGATATTTGGGCCACGTTTGGACACAATCTGGGCTAGCCCTGTTTTACCACTCCCTCGGTGAGGTGTGCCTAAAAAGACTACCCCAGCTGTAGAGCTATAAATGGCACCAAGTTCCTCACTCTGCTGACTATGGAGATACCGTGCGGATCTGATTAAAGCCTGAATTATAGATTAGCTGGTTAATCTTGTTGACAACAAATATCGACCAGTGATCTCGCTTGACTCGCCTCTTTAATGACTTGACCACCGAGACTGTGACCAACCCATACAATGGGGCGACTCTGCTAAATCCCATCAATCAGAAGTGGTGCGTATGATGAGGCGGACTTGCCCCTTGCTCCTCATCGTGCCACCTCTTTCGGGCAATGTCACCTAAGAGATTTTCCGCGTGACCAAAGATACTGGCCTGGCTCGAAAATTCACTGAGCTTTGCAACACTCGAGTTGTAGCCCTACTGCGCTGGGTTCAGCGTGCGCGCGCGTGCAAATGACTTGTCCAATAAGCCATTACATTGATTATACGAGTACTTTTGAACTTTGGTTCATCCTTGAGGAAGTCCTTTGGCCAACAAATCTTGTCACTAGTCCAAGTCTCATAGGCATCTCCCCGGAGCCCGTGGACAAAAACCACGCTAGCCGACACAGTCATAAGCCAACAGAGGACGTAAGTCTGCAACATAGAGATAGAGAACACGTGACAGTAGTATACGAAGACTTACTCAACTGTGACCTTGCTTTCGGCCTCTGATAAGACATGTGCGCCTTGTGTGACCATGGATGCGGCTTTCACAGATACACAATGTTGTAGCTCTTGGTAGACAGCTAGAAAGACAATAGTTTTTTTCTTCAAGGAACAGTATCTCGGGACCTATAGATATCAGAGTAAGGTAGTAAGAATGATAAGTTCACTCTTGCAGGTGCCTTGCCGGTCGCAAAAACTGGCCGGGCCCCAGCCTCGCACTATCTATGTCATTATGCAGCATGAGAACGGATTATCAATCTCAGCCAAGCTGTCAATCAGGGTCTGTTCTCATTGAGTCATTCCTCTTTGGCAAAACAAAAGCCTTTCGATTTCCCTATCACCCTCGTCCCAACTCGAGCATTGACCAGGGTTCTGCTTGCTGCTTTGCTAGTAACGACATTACACCTGTCCACTTTCAGTCAGGCACCAGATATCTCATCATGAGAAAAGCAGTCCGCTTTGAGAAACAAAGGTATGTTGGATCGCCCAGGGATCGTTATAAACAAAGGTCAAGAAACAAGAGGTCGATATAAAGATGGTGTTTGACTCCCCAAATGGTTGTTTTACGGAGAATTGAAAATATCTTCTGTGCCACCAAAACCCGAGGAGCTGTTCAGGGAAGTAGCGATGCATTCTAGAACCGCCATAAAGAGACATGTCACTGTTAAAGTCATAAAGACATTCTTGAAATCTTACGGAATCAATTCTCAACGTCTTACTGTAGATCACGTATCTCTCAGTTTACCCCTGCAAGCCTTCTGATACGCCTTCTAGCCTAAACCCACAGGAAAGCGTGATTCTAGGTCTGATATTGTGCGGATGATTAATGACATCTTCATCACATCTTTGCCCTTGACTTTTTTGGATGATCCTTCTCCCATTTCGCAGCCAACTCATTGCCCTTCACCATTCGGCTCGTCAGTCCGGCGTGCAAATCAGCATATACACCGCCTGTCTCAAGTAGGTTCGCGGGCTTGCCCTTGGTATAATCGAAGAATACAACATATCCTTTAAGGTCCGCAACAATTGTCTGCTGTTTCAACGACCAAATAGACGTGATACCGTGGTAGCGGTCAGGCAGGACCTCTGTTAGGCGATTTGAAATGATGAGCTAGAGATCGACGAGAGCATATTAGCACAAGAAGTTGTAAATCAGCATAGTGCATTTGGACATATTCCCCTTACGAACCGAGTCCGGGTACGCCACTGGCCGCTTGATGTCTAGAGTGTATGTTTTCACCATAACGCCAATACCGCGCCCTTGGAACATGTCCTTATATTTGTCTCCCAGATACTCTTCAAAGCTCTCGAAGATGCGGAAGTTGCAGATAGCAACAAAATGCGGATAGGCGGTATTGGCAACATGGTCGAAAGGGTCTTGATCGTCAGTCCAGTGGATACCACGCTCACACATGGTCACAGGATCATAGCCCATAGCAGTCGCGGTCTCGACGACCTTTTGCCGGAGTGGAGTGTAGGCCTCGCCCCCGTAGGGGTGGTGGTAAGAAGAAGCTCCAAGCTGGGTGGCAAATTTAGCAGTAGGCATACTGAAAGAAATTGTTGATAGACGACTAAGTTCAAGGGCACATACGGGGCCTTTGAATTGGAAGGTCACTACCGAGGTACTGAAATTAGCAGTTCCCGCCTAATAGGGCTGACTTTGCCACGAAGGCCGCGTATACCTCAACCCCTATAGTATAGATTTTCCTCCTAGATATTCTGCTTCCCTAAGCTTTATACCAATACACCAATTACACTGGATACCCTGTTGTACTTCAAGTCTTTGTGCAGTAACAGCCCTATCTGACTCCGATTTACTGCATTTACGGCGTGACCTTAGCGAACGTGGGGTAAATGCAACACTACATGCGATTCAACGCCTATCAAGGACAGTCTGGGCACAGTGAATTGCCGAGGTATGGTGGCTGAGATTCGGTTCCCAGTATACACCATCTCTAGAGTGTTTCCGATTCAGTCTTTGGTCGAATTATGGAATTATAAATTCCTAGCTGAGACATCGGCCCTCATGAGCGGGCAACTAGATCGTGGTGGCACCTGCTGGGTTCTTGATTGGACAAATAGCGAAGTACCCATTGTGTATGTAGGTCGACATACAACGTAGTGATACTGTACATAAGACAGTTGTCGGAGAATTGATTCGAAACATGAACTTTACCGCATAAGCGGTATTTTACCATAGATACAGTATGCGCTAGCGTATCTTGTAACCTAAAACTAACAACATGCCTTTGAACCATGCTGCACTCCTTCATCCACCGGCACCCACCCGGGCGACGTAGCAACGCGGAAGTGATCATCAAACTATATAGCACTCATGCAAAATTTGTACGATGGTATTCCTCCGATGCAATGCGTCGAATATTCTAGTTGTAAGCGAAGGTTGAAGTATGCATTCACCAATGTCCCGAACCATAGTGGTTGTGCCGATAGCACATTGCGGAGTATCTCATACTTGCTGCAACGCGCTGTCAGAGAGACGTGCTGTGCCAATGAGTTGGCTCTAGCCATATTCCTACAATACTCCTCCATACTTCAAGAACAACTACAATAACATCCAATGTACAACCATAAGACACCGAGAGATTCCCCGCACATGTGGCAAGGTATTATCAGACCTCCAAGCTCTCGTGCCAGTCTCGGTATGGCATTTCTCCACTCGCGAACGAGGTTCAAGCTCCCGCACTACGCTCCCATTTCGGTATCTTCTTCACGAAAATGCCATCCTTCGTCCTTGCTCTTTCTATGAGTTCGAGTTCCTCAGACTTCGTGTTTGCAAATAATGATATAGACTGTCCGTACGATCTCACCCCACGAGGCCCATCCGGATCTCTCAATCGAGTAAAGCTGGTGTTTTCTTGGAGAGGGGTAGGTTTCTTGATGGTAGGCCAATACTTCGCTTGTGGAAGTCTCATTGATTGAGCTGTTCCAGTAGTGGATTTGTTGACTTGCTGACCTAAAGCGAGCCGAAGCAAAGGTCGCATACTCGGGAGGCAAGCGCAAATTATTCCAATGTTTGTTTCGACGACGTTCCATAGTCCGAGTGGGACAAGAGCCCCTTGACGTAGGACGTTAGAACATAAACTCAGGGGGGAAACATGGTCTTACAGGTCACATCCTTATTTCCTTGTGCTTGTATCACTGAAACCAGGCGAAGAGAGGATACAAGGATGATGCTACCCCTAATGAGCTCGATCGTGTAAGGGGATCGGTAACAGCTTACAAGCCACCAAGAACAAATATGCCGGACACTGCAATCTTTTGTGACATTGGGACTTGCAGTCTCCAGATTAAAGGTATTGGGAAGACAAGGATAACAGCATCCGTTGTGATATTTGGTATAGCCACACCAAGGAAATAGTTTATGGTGTTGACGCAAGTCGAAGGCACCTTGTGATCCCAAAATCCATGGACTGGTGCGCAGGAGAACACCCCTACTAGAACCTATGCAGAGAATCAACATGTATTTCGATTGATATAGCTTGAGATGTCAATACCGCTGCAATCAACCAAGAGGCGACTATACTTGACATGACAAACAGAGGTGCTTTTATTTGAGGAATACTAAATATGCGCCGGAAGAAAAGTAGGATGGAGAATTTGATGAAAGCTATGGCGAACAGGTAAACGAGTTGGACAACGTATAACATTTGGAAGAACGCGGTTACAGTCGCTGGTTTGGCGGTTTTGATATGCTGACCAAACCCGCCGATGTTGACAGCTATAGGGATTGAGATCAGTCCATCCCAATGGTGACGTGGGGCCATTTACCTCTTATTTCGAATCCACAAGTGGCCCAGGCGAACGGCAGTGCCAGAACAATCATCCAGTCGTCCCACAAGCAAGGTTGTCTGACAAGCTTTCTTGCTATAAACCGCATACATACAGCAAGACCGGATAGCGCCATCATTGCAGCAGCAACTCTTATTACCAAAGGCCCTTTGTCTTCTTGGAGGTTAACATTCGAAGGGGTAGACATAGTTGTGATCTACTAGCTTGAAGATCTGGCGAAGGTCAGACAGCACGACATTCATCCAAGCAACAACTACCAAAGCAATACTGACTCGAGCAGCATCAGGTGTAATGAAGCCGTAATATAACCCACAAAGCAAGAGATTAGCAATAAAAGCATTGAAGGGGTCAAAAGGTAAAGGCGACTACACAGAAAGGTTCCCGGATTCGTAGAAAGCTACTGTCTCCTCGGACCACTGAAGATAGAATGAGGCACAGAACATGCGCGATATGCAGATCATTTGTAGGATTCTTCACCCACACCCACACCCACCAGCATGTCAGCGTGGTATCGAGCAAAAACGGGCCAAACACCACACTGCATTAGCTTCGGATCTGCCGCTTACTCCATCGAAATCAATCCGGAATCGTTGGCCACCATATGCAGGGAAAAGGAGTTGTTCAAGTTAACTCGTAATGGGAGGGATGGATTGTACTCGGCAGATGTTGCTGACCCAATAGATCCGTTTTCTTCCTAGCGTACTATCAATGCTGGCATAAAAGACTTGATCTTTCTGGCTCTATTGCAAGTCTCGTTCTTTTCTGCTCTAGTTACTAGAGTTGACGACATCAAATGTCTACGACTAAAGAGGTCTCTGTCAGCCAAGAGGCTTTTGGAATCCGGTGTACTACACATTCTACGCCGTCAATCACCCTTAAGTCCGCAATGGCAAACGCCACTAATGAAGGTGTCAAATCACTGGTGGACAGCTACGGCAAGGAATTCAAAGTCCTTGACTACGATTTCAAGCAGATTAAAGATGCCATTCCCGCCCGCTGTTTTGAGAAGTCTGCACTAACTGGATTTCGTTACGTTGCTCAGGATCTCGCACTTCTAGCAACCACTTTCTATGTCTTTAACACATATGTAACACCTACCGCAGTTCCTTCTTGGTATACTCGCTTTTGTCTTTGGACGCTATACACCTTTCTTCAAGGCCTCTTCGGTATTGGAATCTGGGTTCTTGCCCATGAATGCGGCCATCAAGCATTCTCCAACTCGAGGACACTTAATGATATTACCGGATGGGTACTTCATTCATTTCTTCTGGTTCCCTACTTTTCGTGGAAGCTTACCCACAAGCAACATCATGCGCTACACGGCAACCTTGCAAAGGACATGCAATTCGTCCCCAAATCTCGCGATCAATATGGTTTTCAGACGGGAAAGTCTGCTCATTCTCGATGGGAGTTCACCGAGGAGACATCGATCCGTACGGCTGTGGAGCTTATTGCCCAGCAGCTTGTCGGCTGGCCATATTATCTGCTCGCCAACGACTCAGGGACTGAGAACTACAGACTCCGCTCAGATGGTCGAGGCGTTGGTAAGCGGAACGGCTTTGGGGGTGGAGTGAATCACTTCGATCCGAAGAGTCCTTTGTTCGGTGGCAATGAAGAACAGTTGATACTGCTCAGTGATCTTGGCATGGCCATAACCTTGAGTGTTCTTGGCTACCTAGGATTTCACTATGGCTTGACCAACGTCCTCGTGTGGTATTGGATACCATACCTGTGGGTTAACCATTGGTTAGGTGGGTCAAATTTTCTCTAATCTGTCGTTCCTGTATCGCGATGCTGAGAATCAATTTAGTTGCCATAGCCTACTTGCAGCATACCGACCCCTCGCTGCCACATTATCAGCCCGAAGCATGGAACTATGTGCGTGGAGCTGCCGCAACGATTGATCGAGAATTCGGCTTTATTGGACGCCATCTCTTTCATGAGATTATTGAAACCCATGTCTTACACCATACGATACCGAGTATTCCATTCTACCACGCACGCGAAGCTACCGAGGCTATCAAAGTAGTTATGGGAGAGCACTATCGGTCGGACGTCAAGGATGGACCGATTGGCTTTATTAAAAGCTTGTGGCGTAGTGCCAGGTGGTGCCAGTGGGTGGAACCGTGCGAAGGTGCGGAAGGGCTTGGTAAAGCCGTCTGGTTCTACCGTAATAGTAACGCCTTGGGCGTTCCTCCCGCAAGAGTGTCTCAATGATATGAGCGATAGCCTTGCATACCGTTCGTGTTATGAATCCTGGAAGTTTGATAGCACAACATTCGGTACTGCAATTTATTCAAACCGGTCCGGAAAATATCCTTGCTAGGCACGCTAGGTTGGCAACATCGAAGTTCAGGACCATTCAAGGCATCCGAGGAGCCGAGTCATGGGCCTTCTCACATCATTATACTATGTACATTTAAGCGTATTTAGATGTATATACCGCACCCACTCACGCGCATATATTGGTAACACTGCAGGCACCTACTTGCAATCACCCAGGTGTACATGACTGGAGGGGTGATCAAGACTAAATACCCATGCATAGTTCAGCCAGGGATTGGGTATACCAGTAAGCCCGCTGTGAGCGGACATCCATTCCTCGCCAATGGCGATTAGGTAATCACCGAGAGGGTGAAGTGAACGGTCATTGTTTATCCTATTCAGGGCTTTGGTTCCTCATCAAACCTGTGCTGAGGCAGACTGGGCGATGTCGAACTCAGTAACGCATCACTACAACGTTAAGGACGGAAACCATGACGAGGATGACATTCTACTGCCGACGATTATCGATAATCGAGCTCATGCAGACCCAGAAAGACTCTTTTGTGCTTATATCGAGCCCAAGCTGGCGAGTGTGGAAGAAGGCCTGAGAAAAGTCACTTATGGCCAGTTCGCAAATGCCGTTAACAGGTGCGCGTGGTGGCTTGAACAAGAATTGGGAAAGAGTCAGAACTTCGAGACTCTGGCATACGTTGGACCATCAGACATTCGATATGCCATTGTGACTCTTGCGGCGGTGAAGACCGGCCACAAGGTAAGATTGTTCACTGGTCGCTTGGGCACGTTTGCTAACTGCTCAAGGCTATGCTAATCGCTCCACGAAATTCGACCACAGCACAGTTAAAATTAATGACGGCATCGAACTGCGACACCATTCTGGTTGCCAAAGACTTCCCGCCTTTTGGCCCTGCCTTGTCTGCTATCCTATCAGGAAGGCCCATGAAGGTTGTTCATGTTGAGAGCCTTGAGCATTGGCTTGAAGATGAGAAACTACCTGTATACCACTTCGAAGCCAAACTGAGTGAGAACCCAACCCGACCGTATGCAATTCTCCACACATCGGGATCCACAGGTGTGTATAGCTATCCCCCTCTGCTTGTCGTATCTAACCAAAACTAGGATTACCAGAACCTATTACATATACGTTTTCTGCGCTGGGAGTGTTTCCAAAGTATCTCAATCCGGCAGATATGGTTCCAGATGCTTCAAGGTCTATCATGAGTGCATGGTCGAACCACTGTCATTACTTAGCATTTCCGACTTTTCATGTCTGTATCCCGTTGGGTGCGAGAAACTGTCGCACATTGTTATTCAACCATTAACGAAGAATAGATGATTGGAACACTATGTGTCACCGCCCTGAACATCTACTGGAATATGCCCCCAATACTTGGGCCTTGCGACACAATACCCACGGCCGAGCTTGCGGCGCGTATCCATGAGCTGGAAATCTGTAAAGCAAGCATTCTTTCTCCTGCATTGCTTCAGGAGATGACCAAAAGTCACGAGCAATTGGAAGGACTCCAAAAATTGGAACATGTGATCTGGGTCGGCTCGCCCTTCGTCTCTGCTACTATTCCAGAAAAGCTCAGATGCTACGTTACGATATATCCTGCATATGGGGCAACAGAAGCAGGTCCTCTGCCACTTCAAATGGAAGACCAGGAATATCACGAGTACATGAGCTTTGGTCCATTGGTCGGCGCTAGATTCCGTCATTATTCCGAGGATCTTTATGAATTGGTGTTGGTAAAAGAGCCAAAGATCGAGTCAGCGCAATTTATCTTCTTTACTTTTCCTGAGCTCTCGGAATGGCCATCCAAAGATCTTTTTTCGAAACACCCAACTAAGCCACTGTGGAGATATCGCGGCAGAAGTGACGACACCATTGTCATGTCAAATGGGCTGAAGATCAATCCGTCGGTCATGGAAAGCATGGTGTCCAGTCATCCGAAGGTGGTCTCGGCACTTCTTACGGGTGACGGTCAACTTCAGGCGGCCTGGCTGATAGAGCTTCGGGACCCTCCCGTCAATGACGACAATACAAGCCACTTGGTCGACGAGATCTGGCCTACTATCGAGAAAGCAAACGACATTGGCCCCATTCAAGCACGGGTACCAAGAGATGCCATTGTCTTCACCACCAAAGGCAGGCCTATGTTTCGTGCTGGCAAAGGAACCGTGCAACGAAAGATCACCATTAAGACCTATCAACCTGAGCTTAGTAAAGCGTGCAAGGTAGGAAGTCTTCATCGGTCAATGTTGCCCATATAGGAAAACAGTACTCTAGATACGCAAGGTCTTCCTGGTTTGAGAGATTTGATCGACTCTCAAGGGCCCCCAAAAAACTAGCCCCAACGAAGCCTCAATCTTGATCATTTGCCACCTTCCATCGTCGCAAGCGGACTACAAAGACATCTAGAGCTTCACCGGCCTCCACGATAGACACCCTTATCAAATAGGGAGGGATTCTCAGCGCACGGGGGGTGTTACCGACCCCAATGCAGCAGTGCCCGACACTTAATCAGTCTCGAGTCATCACAAGCGGTGTGAGTGGTGTGAGTGTGATGCATACGCCGCACAAAGACATCTGCATGAGGGGAGCGATGTCACCGAAATCCTTCAAAGCAAGTGATAAGGGCTTCCAAGAATCCTTTGACAGGGTTCAAGAACTCGTACCATAGTACATCACTTTGAATAATGTGTGTACTTATTCGCGAACGATGATTTAGGGCCGGGAGGGACGGTTCATCAGTGGACGTTAGGTCGAGTTAGCGGGTACTCTAGGGACCATTCATCGGGAACTCCCATACTGATATTGCGTAAGCCCGGGGAAGCAACAACCTGGAATTCCCGAGATCAATTTCATTGGCTGCTGAAAGAGTCACTAAATCCGCACATGCATCCTGCATTAGCCCGTAAAGGCTGTGTATGCGCAGCTCTGCATATTCTTCTACTGTGGTGTTGTTGGGGTATCAGCTGTTTAGTACACAATTTTCTTGACAGGATGTTGTACTGTGTACACCGTAGATAGACTTTAACCTAGATAGGGCATTGGAGTAACTACACCAGGCAGTTGTCTAGCTATCAACAGTAAGAGGATCTTCCGCACTAATGTTAGTGAGTGTTTGTACTAACAATTGATACCCCGGAGAGGAAGTACTCTTCCGTTCTTTTCCTGCATCGCACCTTACACCTACTCAGTCGATTTTGGTATTTACTGTGTATGGGTGGGATGGACCCCCTGCGTGCATCCGCCCGGTCTTTATCACTGTGAAACTGCTCGGACAACTCCGGTATTGTTTTCAATACCACTATCAGAAACCATTCGATCCTATACTCTCCTTGAGACAACCTGTGCGACTACTCATGGGTCTTGCCTCGGCTTTTGGACTGATCGTGGAAGTTCCTTTGAGCCTTGCTTGCCACATCCGCCGTACGTACCCTATGTCGTGCATCAACACTGGATGCCTCTTTCCGGCGTTGATGAGTACTACCTCTGTAGTGTGAGGGCTTGGAGCTTGCGTTCGAAGATTGCGTCATCTTAAGATCAAATTCGGCGAGTCAGCATGGTAAACCTGCCATTCTGCAATTTATTTGACGGGTGACTTTGCTCTTCGGCGTGATGGATATTTATGATTTGTTAAGGGCCTTTTCGTTGGCAATCTCACTGCTGCTTTGCGCCAGTTTAGTTTTTGTAAGTCACCCTGCCAGATTAGCGAAGAGTCAGGTGGATGAGTATCTTCCTTTTGACGCTCTCGACTCCGACCTCTCATCTTGATGGCCAGAAACTGATAGAGTCCAAGATCTTGTCTACTTGTGCATATCGATTATGGTTTCATCCTCTCACAAGATACCCAGGTCCTTTTTGGGGCCGGCTTACCAATGTGTATGCGGCGTATCATTCTTGGAAGGGTGATTTGCACATTGATATGTGGAGATGCCATGAGAAATACGGTACGATCCTGGTTTACCAAGAATAGCAATCGAATGAAATCCATTGGCTGACTCGGTCGGGCACAGGGGATCACATCCGTTATGGACCCAATCGTCTCTTATTCAATACAGCAACAGCAGTGAGAGGTAGGTTTCTCTTTTATTAAAATATGTTATCAGTCTGGTGGCCGTAGCCCTTACGAACACTCATTGATTCCTAGACATATACACCGCTGGTAAAAATGTCCAGAAATCCAAAGGCTACCTGTCAATGATGCACAAAGTTCCAAACACTATTACACAACGAGACAAAACCGTACACGCTCAACAGCGCCGTCTCCTCAGCAATGGGTTCTCCGAAGCATCTCTCCGATCTTATGAGGAGCCGATAGCTATGCATGTACGGAAATTCCTCCGACTGCTCACGCAAAACGAGAAGACCGAGTCCAATGGCTCTGCCGCGGCTGATGGAGGGTGGTCGGCCCCTAAAAACATGGCTCACTGGTGCGACTACCTAACCTTCGACATCATGCTCGACATCATCTACGGCTCCAGAAGCAACATGCTCGAGGACCCCAAAAACCGACCTCTGCTCGACGCAATTGCCACATCTAATATCCGAGTCGGTGTTATGATCCCCTTGCACTTTTTAAAAGGCAGCAAACTCGAGAGATTCCTCTTTCCATCATCCATAATCGCTCGGTACCAATTCATCGGCTTCGTAAGAAAATTGCTCGCAGACAAAAAAGCCGAGGAGAAGAAAGAGGAAAGGCGAAGTATCTACTCCATCCTCATGAACGCCCGCGACGGCGAAGGTCTAAGCGATAACGCCATCGCTGCTGAATCCACAAACCTCATCACCGCAGGTACTTCCCCTCCCCGCCTTCCACATCTCTAAACATCCCGATTAACCCCTCCTACCACCAGGCTTCGACACAACCTCCACCGCCCTCTCTTCCTTCCTCTTCT
>JAABUO010002264.1_pt1 | contig 23686 bp, 24 predicted proteins | sample 5559291 | NCBI WGS metagenome assembly JAABUO01 (sample SAMN10711878, study PRJNA513372) | rock metagenome | isolation source: Antarctica rocks | place: Antarctica: Victoria Land, Finger Mt sud
CGGATCGAATTCGTCAGACAGATTAAAAGTTGTTAACGAACTAAACATTTTGTAGAATAATTTATATTCACAATAATAATTGTATATAGCGTGAATATAATATATAAAGTGCAATCGGTAATGCGAAAAGATAATGCAATTTATTATTTAAGAAGCAGCGAAAATATTGTTATATGTTTTTATTCTTAAGTTTCTTAACGCTAAGTTCGAGTTCTTAACGAGTCGGGTCGGGTTAACCCGACTCGAGTCGAGTTATTAGTCGAATTAAATTTAAAATGAGTTTAATTCGACTTAAGTCGGATTAACAATAAGTATAACTCGACTTCGGGTCGAGTCGGGTTTAAAAAGTGAACCCGAAACTCGACTCGACGATTAGTTTAAAAATGTATTCGTTAACGCGACGTCATTTCTTCATGATTATTATTAGTCTCTTTCGTTTATTTTTCATGTTAACGAAAATAACACGTTAATGTTAATTTGCGCGAGTAAATTCACGAATAACGCGTTTCGTCTCGTTTTAAAAACGTTTAATGAACTAAATAATTCTTAACAGTTACTGTAGCGTTAACGAGATAAAACTTATCGTAATACAACGATTCGAGTCGTAACGTTAAGCTCTGCACGATTTATAAACACTTAACTTGCGCACGTACTCGCGTCTGTTAATATAAATCATACACGAAAGATCTTTACATTTTAAAAAGTAAAAGATTAACTTTACACTTAAATTAATGAATGTTTTTGAACTGCTTAATGAAACCAGTGAACGGATTGTTTAAAAGTTTGTGTAAAAGAGACGATGCAGCAGAGCTTCTTAAGGAGAACTCTGCTAGCGTATACGCTAGACCTAATCGAATTCCTGTCACACTGCAGTCAATCATCTCTTTAGACATGAGCGTGACACCGCATATCTCAACACTCTCACTCGATGACAACTTGCTCATTAACTCTCACTGCTCTTCAGGCTCAATTGATCGACGAAGCGCTTGAAGCTCTGCTTTAATAAAGATTTAATGAAGTCATCAGCTATCATATCCTGACTGAGGACGAAGCTCACACGAATTTAATTCTTTGTATGCAGATCACGAACATGATGATAAATCACATTAATATGTTTAAATCTCTCATGAATGTAAGCATCTTTAACAAGCGTTAAAGCGGCTTGATTGTTCCCCATTAGCTGAATGAGTGAGCTGATCTCATGAACACTGTTTTTCTTAATGTTAACACGATGCTTGTTGTCTTCAAGGTACTTGTTCATCTTCATGTTCTTCAGTAGCTGAGTGATTCATAAACCTTTCTTCGCACAGGTTAACAGAGTCATGTATTTTACTTCAGTGATGAATGTGACGACGGACTTTTACTTTTAACTTATTTAAAAGACTGACCCCTCGCCGAGCATGTAGTAATAATTAAGAATTAATTTTCTGTTAAGCCTGTTCGAGGCGTAGTCCGAGTCTGAATAATTAATCAGATTTGAACTTTCACTAATCTCATACATGATTTTTAAATTAACAGTTAAACGAACATAGCGAAGTAGTGCTTTTAGCGCGTGTCCGTGATGCTTCGCAGAGTCGCTGAGATATTAACTTAATCGATTTATAGCAAACGAGATGTCGAAACGAGTGTGAATAGCGACGTATATAAGATTATCGATCGCATGCTGATAATTTCTTTAACTTATTCTTTAATCTTAAGAACCTGCTGAACGTAGAGAGTCATAGCCATTCATTGAAAACTCGGTGAGATTATGCTTATTTACTTTCATCTGAAGTCTCTTCAGCATCTCTTTAAGATAATGCGTTTAATTCATTCGCAGCGTGCGCTTAAGGCGATTGCGAGTGATTCGAATGCTAAGGATTTTCTTCATTTCTCTTAAGTCCTTAACTTTAAAGATCGAGCTAAATGCATTTTTAAATTAATTAATATCGGCGAGAGAGCGTCCGGATATGCTAATGTCGTTCACGTAAAGCAGTAGCATTAAGCTTCTGTCTGAATGCATTAACAGGCATGAATCAGCGGGGCATTAATGAAATTTTAATTTCTTCAGCTTCTTAACGCAGCTCTCATGCCAGTCTCGTGCAGCCTGCTTTAGACCGTATAGACTTTAAAGCACGCGAAGTACTCGATCAGAAGCGATAATGACGCCAGCGAAAGAAGACATGTAAATCTTCTTCTTCAGAAAGGATTCGGTGAAGGCATTATTAACGTTAACTTAATGATACTCGAGATTCTTCAGCGCTGTCAGAGTCATAAAGATGCGAAGCGTGTCGAACTTAACTGTTAACGCGAATATGTCTTCGTAATTAATATCGTGCTTCTGTGAGAATTCTCGAGTAACGAGTCTTGTTTTAAGTTTATTAAGAGAGCCATCGACATGCAGCTTAGCTTTAAAGACTCATTTACTGATGACGATATTAACATCTCGAGATGACTCGACTTTTTCTTATATGTCATTCGCGGCGAGTGCGACGAGCTCAGCATTAATGGCTTTCTTTCAGAGTTTCCCTCAGACTGAATTCTCTATGGCCTCGCGATAAGTGACAGGAGTGGAAATGTTCATTCTTATTAATGCAGTGTTTTCTGCCATTAAGGCTGTTACAATCATTGTCTGAGAAACTAACATATTGCTGATGATTAAGTCTTGTGATTCATTCAGATCCTCACATGCAAGCAATGTTAACAGTGCAGCTTAAAATCTTTTAGTTATTCGTTCCTCGAGATCGTGATCGTCATCGTCTCGCGAACGCTTCGATATTACAACGTGCAGAAAGATCTCTGTCATCTTAAATGCATCAATCGTTTCGAATATCTTTGTCTTCATGTGATTTATTAAACCTGAATGACTAAAATCATTCTGATTCCTTGAAGCGTTAGTAAAAGAATTTATATGCTTCAAGTTAACCGCGATTAACTCGTTATTAATTGTTCTCTTATCTGACGACAGGTCGTTCTGCGTTAAAACGGAAGCAGAAGCAGAGATCGTAAGAATCACGTTCTGTGTGATCTTTCTTCGTGATCTTTTAACTGATCGTCTCTCTGATAAGACATTTGCGATCTGTTTTCGAAGCTTAAGATTAATAAAGCTATTCTTTTCGGATTCATTAAACTTAATTGTATAACTTCGAATAACACGGCCGAGGTTTAAGACTCACAGACGGAATTGCTCTATGATTTCGTTAACATATTCGACGAACACTTTCACTCGTTCTCGATTCATGAACTTGTCTCGTCTTTCATTAACAGGCAGAGACTTGAAATTAACGTATGAATAACACTTGTAGCCTCAAACGCGTATGTGATCTATGAACGATTTTGTTTCCGTAAATGCTTTCTCTGAGATGATGAGCTTCCCGTTAATGACTGATTCAGTTGCAATGCGATTACGAAGATAAAAATCCGTCTCAGCAGCTTCTGCTCAGAACTCGATTAATAGCTCGGCCTTCTTAATCATGACACGAATTGAATTCTTAGTGATTCGAATTACTCGTTCGATCACACCGTTCTGTATTAACATATAGGGTATCGTATACTGAGATGCAATGCTAAGAAATGAGCATCATTCGTTAATAATAGCCCTAAGCTCTGTGCCATTGTCACTGCGTACAGAAAGAACCTGAGATTCGCTTTAAAGCTTAACTTTTAAACGTCACTTGCGGAGTGTCTCTGATGCGTCCTAACGACGTTTTAATGAGATTATTCACGTCTTTCGCGAGTGATTATTAACGATCTTCAGAAAGTATGCATAATCGTCACGAGATAAAGACAGGAGATCACAGATGTTCACTGAGATGAGGTTAAGAATAGCAGCCTTGCGTTCGCTTATCTCGTGATTCTTACGATTATTAAACTTAATTAAGACACATACTTCGCAGACGTTTTCCTGATCATAAACAATTGAAATTAACTTCTTCAGAGTAGTTACCTTATGAAGGTCTCGCAGTTTAACAGATTCTAGATGAGCGAAACGTCAATGTTACAGCTTGTACGTTTTAACTGAAGATTAACTGTAGTTAACTTCGTTCATAATTACTGATTCGTTCGCGACGTTCATTGAACTGTTACCGATGTTCACACTTAAGAAAGCCGTGTTAATGTTCATTAAACTTGTAAAGTTATAATGCATTACTGAGAACAGAGCGAATTCGTTAAGACCTTTAGCGATCTTCTCGACTATGTAAACGCCTCCGCGCTCGTGTGCTTTAAGCATTTTTCTTTCGAACTTGTCATGCATGTACAGACTTTGCTGATTAAAGCTTCCTTAAAGTCCCTTTTCATACATGCGTTTATTAGACAAAAGATTGACCCCGAGATTAAAAACGTAAAGAACAGAAGACAAAAGCACTGAGTTTTCATCATGATCCCGCATAGTGACTGTGTCGCAGTAATTAACATACAATTTCCTCCCTTCGACCTTTATCTGACGTCGTTTAATGCGGTTTAGGAGGTCACTAAAGAGTCGAAGCTGATCAGTCATATGCGAGAATGCATTAAAGTCTGCAACTCATTCAGATCTAGAGATCTTACTGGCTACATTCTTTAACAGAGCGACAGTTTTCTCAGCGTAATCTTCATCGAAGTCGATATTCTCTGTGTTTATCTTAACATTCGCTGTGTATTCACGATGTTTCTTTAATCTCTTGCTGTACTTAACGTCGCTGATCTTTGCATCTCGTTTCTTAACGACTTGTTTAAAAACATAAGCTCGTATCTCGTCGAGAAGTTCGCAGTCTCGCATGCGATGTGACTCGTTGCAAATGAAACAGCGAAGACGACGATCTTTCTTAAAGCTTAATGTTTTATCTGACGATTTCGAAGAGCTTCTAATTTAACGCTTATCTTGTTTTCTCGCAACAAGAGCGATGTTCACTGCCTTAAGCTGTGTTTCTTTATTCTTAAGTCTTCGAAGTTTAATCTCTGAATCTATTCCTTCGATGGCGTTAATGCTGTCGCGAATAACTGAGTACTCAATGAGTAAGAACTGCAGCAATAGTTAAAACATCTGCTTAATGAAGAAAGCACTCTTCAGGTCTGAGTTCGTCATGATGATCTTGTTCTTCAGACTTTACAGTTTCCCTCAGATCTTCTGAATTATAATGTTAAAAGTCATCTTGTATGTGATTAACTTTTACAGAAACTGTCGGCCTGACGTTAAAAGAGCCTCGATGTATTTCTTAAACAGAGAATTTCATTTCTTCTCAGCCGTTTTTAATGTGCGGACGCGTTCCTGATCGAACTAATTAATGCAGATGATGATGAGATATTTAACTTTAACGTCGTTCTTCTTTCATTGAGCTATCTTATCGATGTTGAGCGTAAGTCTCGCGAATTTATCATTAAGATCTTTTAAAGAAGATGCGTCTGACGCAGAAATGAGAGTCGTGTTCTTAACGTGAGTGAACAAGAAAAATTTAATCACGTAGTGAATTCCTTCTGCTTCGAAATGCATCTTAATTAACTCGAATCATTACTAATAATTATCGTTAATCAGAATAGACAGCGATCTCTTACGATTAAAAGTCTCGTCCGTGTTCATGATTGCGATAAAAAAGAATTAAAAAGAAAGAAAAGAAAAAGGAAAGATCCTGATGAATCGAAGTGAAGATATGTTATGTGTTAATTTATTCTCGTTCCGAGGAAACGTATTTAACTGCCGTATCCTGATTCACCTTCGTGCGGAAGAATCGTATTCAGTTATCGTATGCTGATTCACCTTCGTGCGGAAGAATCGTATTCAGTTATCGTATGCTGATTCATCTTCGTGCGGAAGAATCGTATTCAGTTATCGTACATCAAGATGAGTATTAACAAAGATATTAATAGGAAGCTTTTGCTAACCCGGAGCTCATAACCTTTTGAACTGCTTGATGAAACCAGTGAACGGATTGTTTAAAAGTTTGTGTAAAAGAGACGATGCAGCAGAGCTTCTTAAGGAGAACTCTACTAGCGTACACGCTAGACCTAATCGAATTCCTGTCACACTGCAGTTAATCATCTCTTTAGACATGAGCGTGACACCGCATATCTTAACAAATGTATACATATTAATCGTGATCGTTATCTCGTTATTAATTCGTGTAATCGTTAAGATCATGATTTGTTATTTATATTAAAAAACATACATATAAGCCTGTGCATCGTCTGCTTCTTGTCTTTAAGTATATACAAATTTATTTATAGTACTTAAAAGTACATATCAGCATACGTATCGCTTGCTCGCTGTCATTAAGTATATACAAAAAGTGTTTAATTAAAAGATGAAAAGAAAAAGAAAAAAGAAAAAAGAAAAAAGAAAAAAAGAAATAACAACATTATATATGATAAACAAGCGTCATTATAATAATAATGTTAAATAAACATCGAGTTCGCGTCATCGTAACGACAGCGCGTCAGTAAACATTATAATAATAATAACTAAAATCGCAGTCTCATAAAATTTCATGAAGAAGCTATAAATTACAGTCGGTTGCAAGGTAATATTACATTTAAAAGACTTTTTTTCTTTTATTAACTTAAAGAGGTTTAAGAGATTTTTAATGAGCTTTAGAAAGCTGCGCTTAGCAGACGCGATTAATAATTATCTTCACTTTTAAAGATTAATATAGCTTCTTTACACTAAAGATCAGTGCTTTAAAAGAGAAGATAATTGTAATGATAGCATGCGCTAGCTTTATAACAACGCTCACTAAAGGCAAGATCAGATGACTTATCAGATAATCTCGAGTCGCTCGATAAGTTAACGTCTTTTATAACGTATTAAGAATGATTTATTAAAGTTAAATAACGAAATGCTAACGATGAAATCATTAAGAGTATTAAATAAGCTGAAGCTCATTTCCTTAATGTTTTTTAGCGATTAATTTTACATATCAGTATCATAATAACTGAGTATAATCATAGTAAATTTATTATATCTCACGTCTTTTATATTTAAACGCGTTAGCGAATAGCTAACGGAGTTAACCTTACATAATTAAAGACAAGATATAATGTAAAGATATTAAGCTGAAGAATTATCGAGATTAGAATGAAGTCTTGTTTTATAATAATTAAATATGAGTTTCGTTTAACGAGTTTTTATAAATGAGTTTAATTCGCGAGATGCACGATTAATTCTTAATAAATCATTTTAATATTTTTAAAATTATGAAGATCATAAAGCGATATTATTATTAGCTCTCGATGCGAAAGATAATAAAACGTTACATAAGAAACTGTTATATCTGTTAACGTTTAAAGACTTTTAAAGATAAATTAAATAAATTACTATATTCTTTATTAATATTTAATTAACGATGATGCGATATAACGATGAACTTTATTATCGATTTATTTAATTTATACGATTATAACGTTATTCTGATTATTATTTACAAATTATTAAAAGAAAGATATTATGTTTCTTGCTTCATTAACGATGAAGATATCATTGTTAAGAAAACAGCTGAAATGTTAATGCAATAAATATATCGTACTCATGATTTATTAAGCTTCATTATATTTAATCGAGATTCTCAGTTTACTTTCATTTTATGAAAGTTTCTTTATAAAAGGCTGAGCATATTTCTTTAATTATTTATCGTTTATTATTCTTAAATTAACGATTAAAGCGAACGAGTTAATTAAAATGTTAAGCGATATCTTTAATACTTTTATTCGTATATGCAGAATAATTAATTTAAGTAATTATTAATGATTGAGTTTATTAATAATAATACTTTGTTCTCAGTAATCTCTTCTCAGCAATCTTTATAATCTTCTTCTTTATGAACAAGAACTTTCATTCTCGTATAAGCTTTAATCTTAATATCATCGAGTATGAAAGCATTCGCGAACGCTTACAAACTACACGAACTAAGAATATATTTAATCACATGAATAAGATATTAATCTTCGCTCGCGAAGCTTTAATTAAATTACGAAAATAAATAATAAGTTAAACTAATAAGTATAAAAAGAAGATTAATTACGAGATTAAATTAAAGATGTTTCTGAACGAACGAAACATCGTTACAGTAAAACTTTTTAAAAAGCTAAATGATAAGATGCTCGAGTCATTTAAAGTTACAGACTTTATGAGCTTCTTTTATAAATTAAAATTATTAGAAATAATGCGTATACACGATGTGTTTCATTCAGAGCTTCTTTAACATGTCGTTAATAACTTATTATTTAATTAAAAGAATGAATTCTCGAGATTAATAATAATAAACGATAAGAACGAATAAAAGATTAATAATATACTGAATTCTTAACATTATTAAAGACGACTTTAATATTAATTTAAATGAAAGAATTATAATAATAATCTTAACTAATATAACGTTAACGACGATGAATTTATGAACGTTTAAAAAGTAATTAATAACTTTTATATTAAATATTTAATAAAAGCGTACTAGAATAATACATTCATTTAAACATGAATAATTAAAAAGAAAAAGTAATGTTACGATTTTAATCTTCGCTTCATTTAAATTTAATAAAGCTAGTTAAGAAATGTATTAAAATTAACTAGAGCTAAATCGAGCTCATCACGAATAAAAGTTTTAACATATTTTAATACATTTTCATATATTTTAACATCTCTTAACACAGCTTTAACACGATGACTTCGCTTCTTTTATTCATTCTTTAACATCTTATTTATGTTACAACACGTCTTCTTCGAGCTTAACGTCGAGGTCAGAAACATATATAAGAACTCAGTTCTTTTTTGTACATACTTTTCTTTCTTAGCATTTATTTATTAGTTAAATAATACTTATATGACTCGCTTTATACTAATCTTTAATAACATACGCGTAAATACGAAATTATAATAAAATTAAATTTATAATACATTTTAAATAAATTAGTAACATATTAAGCTTAAGTATTAAATATTTACTTGCGTTATTAACTAGCTTTAAAACATTAATATTAAATTTAAGATTATTAACGTTAATAATTTAAGTCATTTCGTTTATAAAAGTTTCAGAATATTTTAACATATTAATAATATGTATAATAATTTTAATGATAAGCGAATTCATTCTGAAATTTAATATTAAAGTTTAAATTAAGATTTAATAATGTATTAATAATTAATTAAGAATGTATTTTTAAACATTATTAAAAATCTTATCTTTTTTATCTCGTTATCGTCGTTATTATCATCTTTACTAATATTTCGCGACTTTAACATTATAAGTTAATTAAATTTATATAAATTAAAAATGCTTTAAAATAATTTAAATGAATTAATAATGCATCATAACAGAAGCACATAAAAATAATAAAAATCTTCGTAAAAAAATCTCGATTGTCGTAAATCGTTAAAAGTTTAATCGATCTAAGTCGATAAATCGAAAAAGCTCGGCTGATCTGACATTAAACCCTGTTTACGTCAGCCGAGTTTTAGCTTAGACATGCCGACCTGTATCCACTAATAAGGAGTGGAGAACCCCTGAATTTAGGGGACCGGCCGCCTAAAAGTTAGTGGGGATCGGCTATGGTAGGGCTACATACTAGAAACCGACTCCAGAGTATTCGGAACAATACCCTCTTCGTCCACCCCTGAATACTCCACGCCCGCTTACACAATTCTGATGCTGTGCGAAAGCTGAATGCGCGCAACAAGGATGGGTCTAGCGCGTTTCACGAGAGTTGAATAGTCACGCGTGAAAGTTGTCAATCTAACAGTCATAGAATGTTGAATTCCATGTATGGAGGCTTAATATATCAGATGAGCTGTTGGTCCTTAGCCGCCTTCCCCTGAATACCATTTGCTTCTCCTGGCGAGTCCCCGTCTCTATATTTTGACAAACGACCTTGCTGTCTGATAGTTTCCCAAACAGCTATGGTGCTCTCGTAGCACTTTGTCTCGATGTCTGGCTTACCAAAGAACGTATTTATGTAATGCCGAGTGAAAAGATGCCCAGTCGCGCCTTCGCGTATCAACACGCGGCCGGGGTTGCCTGTGTTAGACAGCACACCCACGCGCGCAATCGGATCATGTTCATTAGCATAGTGCTCATTCATGCAGCATTCTTGGGACTCAGAATTGAAAAACTGAGTGGAGCCGAAGGTGTAAATTTCCTAAGAATCGTCAGGAATGAGTGCCGATTTCTTTAAAGTTACAGATATACGTACCAATTTTCGAATGGAGGACTTAATATTGGCTTCGGCATTTAGCTCGTCAAGAACCATTGATGATATGGTGCCTCCTTGCGAATGGCCGATCAGAACGACCTTGTTGATATTTTCATCCATCAGGGATTCCTTTACCTGATTATACGTGACCAGAAATGCCCTTGTCTCGTAGGAGAAGCGGCTTTGAATCAGATCCAAGATAAGATCTGCTATAAGACCGTAGCTGAAGCGTGAATCAGCATCCTGTCTTGCGAATTATAGGAAATTAATGTACCTTTGATTATGTACGCCAGTCACAGCGCGGCCAAAAGTCTGAGAAATGCAGTTGATGTTTGTTTGCAGCCCAGCATGGCTAGGATAGTCAGCAGGTTCTACCAGCGTGAAAGACGGATCAAAGTCGTACCTGGTAGCGTAGCCGCTTACAAACAGCCAGCGTTCTGTATCATGCGGCTCCACGCTGACATCAGACTTGACAAGTTCAGGTCCTTGCAGCGGCCATGATAGCACGTAAATGAGAGCGCAGCCGAGTATGGCTATAGTAATCGAGAGCATGCCCGGAAGCAGCATTACGACTGGAATGGATATGATCAAGAAAACCACCGCCAAGACTGAGAGCCATGTTTGAAGCAAGAGCTCTCGTGTACTCGGGAAAGTCATATATGACGTTTCGAATGGGGTCACGAGCTGTGATAGATGTTGCAGCACGCTGAGGAGTGCACCTGCATCGTGCAAGAACGACCTGCGAAGGGTTTTCCGAGAAGCCCTGAATAATGGAATGTTGCTTGACATGGATGTTGGGACCTTTTGACTGTCAATGTACGGCATGGCGGTTCCGGGGCAATAGAAAAGACGACAGACGGCGAAATATATCCTCCAAATAGTGGAATGCATCGCGGTTTCATCCCTTACTTCAGACAACAACGCGCTGAAATTAACATTCCTTTAGCGGAGTGTGGTGACACTACTAATGAGTTCTGAAATGAGGAAATGGGGAATTACACTATGGACAAAGACTCCTGATGGCGGCAGGATCCGAGATCGCTTCATGGCGCAGGCTCGTCGCCTTCATTGGGATCTCCAGGCACTTCAGGCGGCTGCCGTCAATGGCCAGGGGTGGGTCTTGTTGAAAATGGAAAGCTTGTTTGAGATGTGCAATAATATCTTGACTCCGCTTTGGTCCTTGCTCAGCATCTTCTCGTCCATGGTGCATACGTAGTGTCTATCGGCAAGCAAAGTGGGGGACATGGTAAGTGGTAGAAGGGTGGCGTTACCACCTCGTACCACCGGAGTAGCCTCGGCATCTGGGCGGAGAACACGGGAATAGGCTGCCCAGCTCCTAGTCTACCCTTCATCCCATCAGATCCAGCCAGAGACGCACCTTTGCCCCACCCCTGCTGGCCTACTACCCACACTGCTACCAATTCACTGCTACCATTGCCCATGGCTGCTGCCAATCGCCGCAACGTTAGGCCGTCCGCCAAAGCCCGGGCCCATGCCGCTGCCACCCCCCTCCCCGCCTCTCTCTCCGGCTCGCCTAATCCCAGCTCCCATGGGGGGTCCCCCGCCCTGCAGCAGAGAGTTCAAGCCGCCTGCCAGGCAAACTGAAAAGGCTGGAATCCCAAGGTGCGGCGCTGGGAGCCTCGGCACCGGCGGGGCCGTAACTGAGAGGTGGCCCTGCAACGACAGGCACTTCAAACCAAACATCAGGTACCATTGCCCTATGCACTGACCCCCGCATCCAAGAAATGATAGCTCGCTACCCCTTGATTGATACCGCCCAAGTCACCAACATCTTCAAAATTGGGTTCCGGGCAGTCGATATGTCCAAGCTAGTCAATGACCATATACCAAATCCAGTCAGCAAATGTCTTCGTCTGAGCCGCGCCGGCGAGATTCGGGCGCTCGACGAGGACGCCAATCAGCAGGATCTAAATGGCATGGTTCCCTTCCTACGCTACATAAAAGTATACAAACAATGCCTCATCGAGGCTGTCAATGGCCTACTCAAAGTCTCTCTGCATTCCAGTTTGGGCTGATATGTAGGCTCCTTGGAAAGAACTGGCCCGGGCATTGGTCAAGAAAACGCCCGCCGCCGCCGCAGCGACGGCGGCAGGTCAGGGAGGCAGAAGGCAGCCCTACGCTCCCAGGCCCGACGGGATAAGCATCTGGCCCCCGATCTGCAATAGTTTCAACAGCGGCAACTGCTATCATTTTCGTTGGTGTGATCGTTCAGTTTTCGATTATTCTATGTTTTTAGCTTGTGATGAACGTACTCGTAAACCTTTCGATCGTTATTATACGACTCAATGATTATTGTAAATCTTTGACTGAAGACGTGGTTCTGAAGACGCGTATATGCGTCTTTCGTAACATTGTACTACTCGCCGGTTTGTGAATCATTCAGATGTTCAGGTGGAGTTCGATCTATGATCTTCTGAATGACAGGAACAAGGCTCTCGTCGAGGCGAGAATGAGATAGTCATGAAGACATGACGGCAGTGAGGTAGGCAGTGAGATAGGTGGGTAGGTGAGTAGGCAGGTGAGTAGGTGTGAAGTTTTTAAGATGAAAGGTAAAAGTATAAGGACGGAGCAAATCTGCTTCTATGTTTTAGTGAGGGAATCAATTTGATTAAACAGCGAAGGTCAACTATCATATACTCCGCTTTTGGAGGGGCGCTCCGCGGACCTTCCGAAGACCTCTTATGCCGGTGACGACACTAGTGATGAGGATGAAGTTGGATAACAATGAAGATTGTGATGTTGAAGCTGAAGCTTCTGAAAAAGGACTTGATCCTCCAGAATTGTTTCGAGTCGAAGCACTTAGAACAGAGACCGCCGCACTAGCAATTAACGAAGTTCCTAACGAGAAGGTCAATGCAGTAGGTGGAGGTGCGAAACAGGACGGAGACGATAGTAGACTCGAGCTCGAAGCAGGCATGCGTTGTGTATTGGTTACGTTTCTGTCTTGTAGAGAGAATTGAATAGCACCCGACCCGTGTCGCAGCATTTAAATCCGACAGCCAATCGGTTGCCGTCGCAACAGTAAATCCCTTTGCCACATTGGAGAATGGCTTCATTTCCAGAGGCAGTGTTGCCTATCAGTGGCGTTAGTTTGACATGACTTGCGAGCGTGATTGAAATTAGCGTGTGCAGAAAGCTTTCGAATCCTTGGCATCGCAATTGTCGCGTCCCCTCATTAAATTTGTATAAACATTTCGACATTTCAACCTCTCAACATCTATTATCGCATCAAAACAACAGCAAATAGATAAAAATGAATGTTCAGACTTCTTCGCTTATACTGACATGTTTTCAGCAGCTCAGCAGCTATGATCGATCCTTTAGTTTCTGTTCTTCGCTTCAGAATATTACGACTTCTGCTACTTCACTGATGCTTTAAAGCTATCGCTTAAGAGGTTCACTGTCACTTTAATATCGTCTATAGATTTCAGACGAATCTCTTCATGTATGACTCTTTCTTTAAATCTCAGTTTCGTCCGAAGAACGTTTCTCGAAAGATTTTTTCAGTCGCTGAAGACTTTTTAATTACATATTTAAAGCAACAGTCATGAGTCATACAGAAAGAGATGATGTGATTTCTATAAGAGAAGTAAGATATACATGTTCATAGATTCACGATATTAAGAATTCTGAAGAAGAGAAGCTGAAGTAATAAAAAGGGACAGCGTGTGAGCATCAGATAAAATGATGAACTACGATTAAACTGAGTTACAGATCTGCTTCGTCTGACTGCTGAGCAGCTTATCTTCGTTAATGAGACTCTGTTTAACGAGATTACGAAGTGACGTCATTAAGTTTATGCATCAGTTAATGAGTCAGCTCGCTATTAAGTCTCTAGAAAGAGAGAGCATTGCTGAAATGTTCTTTCGACTTACACGATAAATGATTATTTATTCTGTATTAATATTCGTGAAGGCTGATTTAACGACGAAGCTTTCTTTTAATGACTAGCAGATGAATTGTTATCTCTCTGCAGTCTTTTTCCGGCTTCGAAAAGTGTAATCATCATGAATAACGTCAGCATACACTGTAACGCTCGTATTAAGGAACTCATTATCTCACACGAATGTGAGATACGATATCTATTATCATACTCTTCGAACTTTAATCCCATTAAGTTCAGTTTCAGTGTGTTAAAGGCCTGAGTCAGACGACATTTCGAGGAGATATGACCCCATTTTGAAGGCACTTTTGGTGAATTTCTTCATTACGCTGTCGAAAGAAGCAGGTGTGATAGATTTCCGAGACAGCATTTTAAGCATAGCGCCGGAGATTATATCTTTGAAGCTGATATTAAAGCCTTGAAAAGAGATCTTGAAGCTGATACTATAGAATTTGATTAATAGTGTATGAATAGCTTCATTTTCACCTATTTGAGCCTGTTTTTGATGCAATAATAGGTGTTGAAGGGTTGAAATGTCGAAATGTCTATACAAATTTGATGGGGGGGCGCGACAATTGCGATGCCAAGGATTCGAAAGCTTTCTGCACACGCTAAAAGTACCTACTGTGAGTGCAAAAATTCGGACAGCCTAGGGATCTCCAATTTTGATCGATGCATGTGTACCGTTTGAAATATGTCTCGGTGTTCAGATAACATAGTCCGTTGTAGAGACACTGCCATCAGAAGGGGCAACAAGCACTGCTGGGCGCCGAAGAAAAGGCAAGGTCATTCTCCTTGGATAATTCGCCGTTGGGATAGTACCAGTTTTGACAACTGGTGAGAAGAGCAAAGAGGATGCTACCAAGTGAATATTTCATTCCAATGCGCAACCCAAGAGCGAAGAAGCATGGACAGGCAGCTGCATGTTATATGTCAGCTTAATTATGTCCTGCTCTCTCTGTCCTTGTGTCATCGTCCCTCACATGTCGTCTGTCTGCTGTCCGCCCTCGTAATCGAACTCCTTCTCGTTGGAACGCTACGTCAACTCCGCTTATGAGAGAGACAAGGGGACGACAAATTCGATCGCCGAGAAGTGCAAGATGTTGCGCCGCCTAATTGTGGGCTTTTCTCCCTGCTGGCCCTCATATCGAAATAGGAAGGAGATTTAAGGGTGAGATTTGGTAAGGTGGGGAGCCTGGCGGAGTGTAAACCATCCTTAATAAATTTCTCGAACGGCAGGGACTTGTATAATCTAAGGGGAGCTGTCATAGCGCGTTCCGCACGGATCCTGACTTCCATCTCCCCTGTCACGACTTGCGTCACCGTCTCGATACCATGCACGATCTCACTTGGAAAACGGCGCGACATAGTCCGCCCCGAAAGAGTAGGGGGGCAGTCGAAGGGGGATAAAGCGACTGACCTAGTCAGGCTAGGTTCGGGAATTAAAAGAAGAACAACCAGCCACAACCTATTATGCGCATAGTCAGGGGATTGTGGTTGATGTACAAGCCGGACTGCTACACGCGCATACCAGAATGTTGAGTCTGCAGCGGTATCACATGCGACGCGAGCCGGCTAAGGACCGTAAGCCGACGACTCTGGTCATCCGGGATTACGATGTTGGTAAAACTTTACTCTCGAGATTCTGTTCGTTTTCTGTAAGCATTCCTGCATTGTACTTCGATTTGCTTGGCGGACCTAATCGGGTTGATGACTCGAGATATAATCCTTCCCGTTCTCCTTGGCCTATTATAAAGGTCGCCTCTTTTCAGCCAAAGCATCGATGGTCGCCAGCAAACGTAAGGTGGCCGCAAGAGAGCGCAAGAAACATTCACGGATTGTTTGTAGTATGTGGTGCCTCAACGAACCTGTTGTGCTATCACTAACCTCCTGAGCTGCAGCGCACAGACAGCTGAAACGGCGTTGCTTAAACGACGGCCAGAAACCCTGCGATCGTTGCAGTGACAGGAATAAGAAGTGCCGTTACCAACACAAGAAAGAGAGAAAAGTAGCTACAATAGCTAAGGCCAGTTCTAGGTATGTGTCGGCTTCTTCTTCATCAGTCGGTTTGTTGTACCTCTCTTCGACACGACTTCGAAGACCTACAGTCGACATCTACACAGATTCTATTGACGTCTCCGACTTCCCCGCGATCATCGCCTTCTCAAATATGTACGAGATCTGGAAAGACCATCAAAGAAAGGGATAAACTTCACAAATTCGTCGCGTTGTCTGCCAATCAACTAAACATTTGTCGCTTCCCAGCGATTTAGGGAGAAAAACTTGGTACAACTTCAATCAGTTTATTGATGACCGACAACATTATCTCTCAAATAGTCTCACCGGGAAACAGAATAGGCATAGATCATCCACTCCCTAGTTTTCAAAGCAGGTTTCAGCGGGTTGTAAACTTTTGGTTAAGAGAAACACTCTCATAACATGTTGTGTGGCTCTGGGACTCGGATGGTACTCGAAGTCAGAAGATCTACGTTCAGATTTGTTAGCTGCTGAAGCTTTAAGCAAATTCTGCCTCTGGATATGTATATTTGGCAAGGAGCTGTCGGTAAATCAATTTAGCAATCTTCAGTAGTATATACTTTCTCTCCTACCTGGTCGTCTCTCGGGCTCCCTACACAGCTCCTTCAATACGTGGCTCTATACACAGTCCACGGTTAGTGCTAGATACTACATCAGAACACTCAGTCAAAGCAAGATATAAAAGAGACGGTGAAGCATATCACGTTATGATTGAAGGTAGACGCGGCTAACAGTGGTGACGAGGGTGGGCTTGAGGCTTGAGCGTAAGTAAGCTGGAAAACCAATCGAATACTCCGTAAATGGACTGTCCCCTAGTGCTGTTTTTATTCACTGCTGACCGTTTCTCAGCGGCCGCCTTGGAAAATGGCTCAGACCATGTGGCTTTCGGGTCGACATCTCAACAGCTATTGGTACAACCTCGTGCTGTTTCTGCGTTGCTCAGAACAATCGCGCATCATGAGTCTTTCCGAGTTCCCAGAAGAGCTGATTCATCTTATCGCAAATACTCTTGAACCAAAGGACCTCACCTTACTCATGAAAACGACTCGTCGCTTTCATGACCGTTTGAGAGACAAAGTCTACATTTTAGCGGTCACGTACATCCGCAAAGACAGACAATCAGTACTAAAATGGGCGGTGAGCAATAAATACGAGGCCATTGTCCACGCTTTATTACAACGGGGAGCGTCTGATTTGACTCGATACGAAGGGGGAGATACAATACTACATGACATGGCTGTTGACGAGTCCCAGGATCTCATATCTATTTCTTCCAAAGTCTATAAACACTCAGAACAAAAAGGGGGAGACGGCGTTACTATGCGCCAAAAATCTAAGACTCAAACATATCATACAAATGCTTCTTGCCGCTGGTGCAGATCCCAATATATCGAATGCTTTTGGATCGGAAGACGAAGCTCGAGATCTTTTGGACATCATGAGGGAGTGACTAGGATCTCTGAGCAACGCCCCTTCATCGAGAAGCGCCAAGCACCAGCTGATAAAGAGATACAAAGCCCAACTAGATAGACAATTCCAAAAACCACTGCATTTTGCGGCTGGGAAGGGATATATTAAGATTGTGGAGCTACTAATGGGTTCGGGTGCCAATGTATCGTGTACGACAATTGATAAGAGGAATGCACTTCATTTTGCGGCTCAAAACAGATACGATATTGTCTACGAGCGGCTCTTAGAAGCTGGTGTTTACCCTTTTGTCAAGGACAATCAAGGAGCAACAGCTGAGTATTATCTTTCAAAGCACCATACAGAGGAATCGACAGATGCACAGTTTTTATCTTGGATAAGCAGCGCAATCGAAGATAGGAGACTTAATGGCTAGGTGCGTGATGGATGGTTTGAGGTGGAGGGGGGTTGAGGCGCTGTGTCGTGGGGACTGGGGGTTTTTGGTTGAGCAGTGGGGACGGGAGGGTCGGGATCGTTTGTCTCTTGTCCAGTACGTTAACCTCGACTTAGGAGTATCGGACATGCTTTAAGCACCTCATCTTTCAGAACGTTATTTACCACTTCTTCCTTCCCCGGTGCCTTGAAACGAGGAAAGAAGTTGAAGGGATATGGTATCAGGCGACCAGGGTTTGAGAGGCAGCACTCCAGAAAAAGGTCTTGGCATTCTTGAAGAGGTCTAGTTTTTCATCCACGAAGGGTTTAAATACATTACGCAAAAGGGTTTAGATCAATAATTTGGTGCGGAAAAGGGCTCGGTCAGTGCGGTCCCTTACCGCAAAATCAACCTCGTGACAACAATAAAATATTGAAGATGTCTTCCATCCTCCCGCGAATGGTGCTTTGTTAGGCGACCAGAGAGTTATGGGGAGTCTTTAGATGATCGAATATTGGCTTTAGCTTTGGGTGCTTTCGAATCCGTGGCTCTAGTTATTTTGCGTGGGCGGAAACTGCTTCCTTGTAAGACTCTATGCGTACTAGGGAGTTGCGTAGCAACTGATCGCGTTCATACTTGACGTCGGTTTCTGAATCCGATATGATCAAGTAGTATTCTGGATCATTCGCTTCAGATAGCTCCAAGATAGTAGGGTCTAAAGCTAGTTCGGCTCTTGATTTCTATCCCTTCGCATTTCAACGCACCTTCTTGCCTTCCGTATGGTCCGAGCTATCCGAGCGATAGGCGGGCTTGCGTTTCTTGGATCGCAGCCTCGAACGGCGATGACCTTCGCTGACTCTAGTGCTACCAAAGAGCCGACCGGGGTAGAGTTAAGTTAGATCTTGGTTCTGTCTCCTACAATGATTTCTCTCCCGGTACTAGGTTCTCTATCTTTTTGATCCTGGCTTAACCAGCCCCTTCATCCCTATGCAATTGGTAACTTCCGGTCATGATCGCGTAATGCCATACTCCATCATCTCCATGGACCTTGTACGGGGTGCGCACATTTGGTCTTGTGGTTCGAAGGTACCCTTTCTTACAGAAATCCCTCGGCCAATAGTTTGTGCGTTCCTTGCCTACTAAAGCGCTTTGAATGATTCTACCAGCTCACCAGTCCGACAAGTAGACGTTCTTGGGAGGGAACGTGGAAAGAAAGGATCTTCTCAAAGCCCAGTCGCCATGGTCATCGAATAGGGACCATGGTCGTTGAGGCGGAGACTCTTCCCCTGGTTCCCGTAAGTCCAGATTCTTCGCTTTTCTGGTAACATTGTCTTCTCCGTTTTCGCCATTGTCATCAGCTCCGTTTCCCATATTAGGGTTGACGACTCGAACGACTGAACGACTAAGACAATAACACGATTGCTGACGGAATAGACAAATATCTTCCTTCTGCAGGGCCACTTAAAAGCCGAGCAAGACCTCCGGTTTTGTGAACGACAAACAAGTCTAGTGGGTGGCCTAAATATGGTGAGCTAGATCTGGCATTCCGAATCCGGCATCGTTCCCTTCCACTCGCAAAGCCGGAATCTGAGTGTGGCCAGTTCTGTATCACGCGTATTAGCATGTCTCACTATTCCTCCTTTGGAATCCTTAGATTGTCCGCATTTGGAGTACGAGGATTCCCATTCTGGCCAGGATTGCATGCCATGTACGGAATGCCAGATGTTAGGCGAGGTCCACTCTTCTGGATAAACACGTCTTCATTCCACCAATACTGCACATTTATCAACAACGTCATCATCATCATCACGAAGATCATCTAGCGAACAACGAGAACCGTCCCATTAGCAATCTCAATTGCCCAAACCATACGTTCAAGAAGATATCGGATTCAACATCAATGGTGTGAAATTCTTCTCAGTCAAAAAAGTTCGTTCGATAACTTTGGCTGAAAAGGAGGATCTGACTTCCTCAAGATTGTTTTACAGTATCGAGTTTAAGGAAGCGAGCCCGATCAAAGATGATGACTCTTTTTGGGCCCGTTTCACTCGTATGCCTATTAGGACCTGTGTCGTCAACAAGGTCCTTGCTTTCATGTCTGAGAACGGCGAAGTAAGACCGCCTTCTTCTGCAATCGTTCAATCAATCAATCAGCTAATATCTTACAGCTCTAGGATCTCGATATTGACTATGACATCATCGTTTCTATCTCTGACATCCTCATTGGCCTCATCGTTATCAGATGGATTTACCAGGGATCATGAAGAGTGATAGGTATGAGAAGAAAGGGTTAGTAGAGCAACAATCTGCTAATTGTGCAAATATTTTGCTTCAAACTTGCGCCTATACCACGAGAGGTATCTTCATCGTCGAAGTGATCCCGTAGAAGTAGCGTAGTTCGCCGGTATTGCCTGTTGCAATACTCTGGTCAGACGTGTCTAGCCATTACTCGCTCCAGCTTGACTGGGGGCTATCGGCAACCCAGGATCAGGGAGGTGGCTGGGGGGTTTGGCAATGCCAAGACCTCGGGTCAGGTTTTGAACCTGCCTCCCGCAGGATTTGGAGCAGAGCATTGCTAGATTTGTGCTCCCTCCCACCCACTCCTTTTGTTTGTTCATAGTCCCAGTCGCATAGATAGGGGGAGTGCTTGGCGCTCTGGAGCTTCCTCCACAGCCCTTCGGGCCTAGAGGGGGTCTCTAGAGTTTGCTAGGCGAGCCCAACCACCATAGCAAAGGTCTACAAGAAGTGCGTATGTGCCTGAGGTGATGCCCGATAGAGCGCGACCAGGCTTTACCGAAAGTTCCAACGTTGGACCTCGCAGTACTTGGGTCATTCATTTTTGGAGTTTGGTACTTGGCTATGGAAAAGTATATATCAAGACAGTCACTAGGTAGACAAATCTCAATAAGTTTGCCCTTGGATCTTTCATCTTTGCATCCATCGTCTTCACCCGATACCCTCAGTCTTCTCCTCTTTCTCGTCGCCCATGGCCCGCCGGATGCCACTCCGACAGGCGACTATTGGCGTAGTCTTCAGATCTTCTTTGGTGCGCCATCTGTGGCGGCGTCTGCAGCGACCGACGCGGATATGGACTCTGAGTTCTCTTGCTCGTCAAGAACCTGCATCTCGGGATTGGTGCGCAAGAGACCAACGAGGTCGCTCTGCGTGAGCGTCTTTGCTGAGTTTGAAGGACTTGATAATGGAACGAGCGGGATAGAACCTTTGGGTATGGGTCCTAACCTGCGGGCGTTGAGGTCTCTCGAATCTCGAGAGTTGCCATCAACTAGTACTGCAGAAATCGACTTGTACCTTGAGCTGACGTCATCGCTAGTTGGTAATCCATCCCCATATGGCTTGTGCAAAGCTTCGATGGCGGGAATTGAGCGAGGGTTCGGGTGGTAAACCAGGATAGTAGGATGAAATCCTGATTCTGGCATGGCGTTTGGAGTTGGCCGACTTATTCGTTATGTCCTGACTCTTAAATCCTCAGATAATTTCCCCACGGAGGAAAGGAAGAGAATCACCTAGTTCTGGTCGGGGCAGAACACGGTCTTGAGTAGTAACACGTTGTTTTGCTGTAAATTCCATATGCGGCGTGGCTTATCCCTTGGTACCTCGGAATGCATGTGGATTTACCCACAAATAGAAAAATGATGACTCTTGTCCCAGATGGGCATGCTGATCTGGGGTAAGCCAAAACGGCCTCAATAACGGGGCCAAAAAGTCTCACGGCCGTTGATACTCGCTTGCTACAATTTGACTCGCTAACAACTACCTTTGTTTCGAATTAGCATATGACTATAAACCATCTCCTGGACTCAGCTCTAGACCTTCATGAATAGTTGCTACAAATTCTAGACCTGTTGGGCTACAGATCTATGCTAATGCTATACTAGTATAGCACTATTCCAGAAGTAAAAGATATGAATGTACATTCTCTTAAGAGCTGACCCTTTTGCGGCGTTTCATTGATTGAGACAAGTGTTTCTCCAATACAGATCCTCCATCATCATACTATCATCGAGGTTCTCAACAAGGGTTTACCACACTGGTGGAGCAATCGTCCGAGTGGACAAATATGACCGCGAATATTCGTTCTCTTGATTTTGTGAATTTCGATTGCTGGAAAGCGTCATAGGCATTTGCTCTTCGATTTCGATCAGTCCTGAAATCCGGGCTTGAACAGAGCACGGACGCTGCTGTACGGCTATTGCAATAGAGATCTGAAAAGGCAATTACTTCGATCACAGTATTGGTGTCGTTGTTTCCCCAGATGATGCCGATACCGTCAGCCCAGGTGAAGAAGGGAAAGCATCCTGCGCCGCCAGGGTCCGTTTTATTGTTTTGGATCGGCGTGCCGGTGCAGGCGGTATTCTCAACGGAGTTTATGGAGGCTGATGTTGCTCCATGTGTTGGTATTGGGTTCTCTTGACTGGCAGGTAAGAACGCGCCGGCGCCCTGAGCAAAGAGCATGAGATTGGATAAGAATAGCATCTTGTGTCTTGAATGGGAGAAGAACCTGTTTTTGGCAGAACAATTTATGAACCAAGCCTCTCTCTTTATCTGTAATAGTGTAAGCGGAAAATCAGCTTGCAAGTCACATAATCTTTTTACTCTCATATCATATTATCCTCTTTCAGAGATTTTACTACAGACGCCGCGATAGATGCAAAGTTGTAAATCCCCACCGAATCAAGGTCGATATTCATATGAAAGCCCGTATCTTTTCAACCATTGCGTCCAATTTGAACTGTACACATAGTGCTAACCATCATCGCTGCTGCTTGGGGAAAGTGAGCATGGAATCAAAACGACGAGTGCTGAACGGAACAGACAACTTTAGATGAGCATCAAGCAGGTTTAGTGTGTTCCTGATAAAACTCTTTATCACCGGAAACGGAATATACGGAACCTTCATCAGACTCATCAGAAGATTCATGATACTCAGACCCATCATCATCAGTCCCACAATACAGATCATCATCAGACCTATAAGACACGAAACTCTCGTCATAAGACTCCTGAGCATCATCAGAAGAAGACTCGATCCCGCTTTTATCCTCGCGTAATCCTTGGAAATATATTTAGATTTAGGGATTGGGACTTCGCCTGACATGGTTGCTCTGAGTAGGTCAGAGAGCAAGGCGCAGTACATATACTCAAACATCCGCACTGACTGCTGACTGGTCTTTATCTATTTGTCGACTGTTTTCATCGAATCATTGTGTCCACAGGCATAGAACCTTAGTGACCTCGATAAACCTAGAGTAATTTAGTCTACAATACGACTGTAAGAGTTTGTAGACTAAGCTTGTTCGGGCGGCTTACCGGATCAGCCTTTTGTGGATGAAGCCAAAACCGATCTTGCCCAATGCGTTTAAAGTCCCCAATTGGCTGTGCTGATTTCAAGAACATGCTTGAAATGATCAAACGTAAGTAAGCCGTTCCTGCAGATTTACAACCCAACACTTGACACATCCTGACTATGAAGCAAATATCTTTTTTCGAAGACAATAGTCGTAGAAGTGCTTCTCGCTCACTTTCCTTACAGCATCGTTTGCCCTCATTAGCTGAGGTTAGTTCTTTCTCTGCGATATGAAACAGTTGAACTGATCAATATTCCAAGGCCGTTCCAGAAATTCGACGAACGACTCCCACAAAAGACAACACTCCTCGTCAGCTCAGACACTGTCCAAATGGTCCCGAACAATTTCTTGCCTCGTCACTCCGAACGTTTAGCGCGATCAGACCTTCATCAGTCATCGAATCAT
>JAABUO010002265.1_pt1 | contig 23683 bp, 17 predicted proteins | sample 5559291 | NCBI WGS metagenome assembly JAABUO01 (sample SAMN10711878, study PRJNA513372) | rock metagenome | isolation source: Antarctica rocks | place: Antarctica: Victoria Land, Finger Mt sud
AATCAATGCAGCGGAAGAAGTCATAGACGGCTTTCTCTTTAAAGTCTTCCGCATTATAGTGGCTGTTTAATCCGACCATTTGCGTAAGTTAATTGATCTGCCAACCCCACACGTCACAGGCCTTCACGGAAACTAATAAGGAGGAGAGAGACATGATGCTAGAAGCAAGCTACTTCCTATGGTCATATACACGTAGAAAAAGGAGAGGCTTGCTTACAGACCAAGTGGATGTGATCATACGCACAATATATGCAGATACACCTTCCCTTCAGAATTCACATGCTAATACTTTTCCCATCCTATTCTGAACACTTTCTGAACACTTTCTGAACATAATTACTTTCGCCCGAGGGTCGTTGTAGTTGCCGTGAACCGCCAGATTTCGGGTCGTTGCATCACCATGTTTCGCAAAAGCCATACATTCGCACGAGGCTTCAGCACAAGCCTCGCAACAAGGCGGGTCTATGCCTCACAGCCTCTGCGGGCAAAGGAGGCCTCTCCGTTTGTGTCGAGCAAGTATCCGGTGATTGATCATGAATACGACTGCGTAGTTGTTGGTGCGGGAGGAGCAGGATTGCGCGCCGCATTTGGCTTGGCAGAGGCTGGCTTCAACACAGCCTGTGTCTCTAAGCTGTTTCCCACGCGTTCACATACCGTTGCTGCACAGGGTGGCATAAATGCTGCACTGGGAAACATGCACGAGGATGATTGGAAGTGGCACATGTATGACACGATCAAGGGCTCAGATTGGCTCGGGGACCAAGACGCTATCCACTACATGTGCAAAGAAGCCCCGCAGTCAGTCATCGAGCTGGAGCATTACGGCGTTCCCTTTTCGCGCACAGAGGATGGGAAGATCTACCAGCGGGCGTTTGGAGGCCAGTCGCAAAAATTTGGCAAAGGCGGACAGGCTTACCGGTGCTGCGCAGTTGCAGATCGAACGGGCCACGCCATGCTGCATACTTTGTATGGACAGTCGGTCAAGCACAATACAAACTTCTTCATCGAGTATTTTGCCATGGACCTATTGATGGAAGACGGCAAGTGTGTGGGCGTGATTGCCTACAACCAGGAAGACGGAACGCTACATCGCTTTCGTGCCAATCAAACTGTTCTCGCAACAGGCGGCTACGGGCGGTCCTACTTCTCTGCCACCTCTGCACATACGTGCACCGGTGATGGCAATGCCATGGTGGCCCGCGCAGGCCTGCCAAATCAAGATATGGAGTTTGTGCAGTTCCACCCGACCGGTATATACGGTGCTGGATGTCTGATTACGGAGGGTTGTCGCGGTGAGGGAGGCTACCTACTGAACTCCGAGGGTGAGCGATTCATGGAGCGATATGCGCCAACGGCAAAAGATCTCGCCTCACGTGACGTTGTCTCAAGATCCATGACCCTAGAGATACGCGAAGGCCGAGGCGTTGGCGAAGACAAGGACCATCTGTACCTGCAGCTGTCGCACCTACCTTCCTCTGTGCTGCAAGAGCGACTTCCTGGAATTTCAGAGACGGCTGGAATTTTTGCTGGTGTTGACGTGACGAAGCAGCCCATTCCTGTTCTCCCCACTGTCCATTACTGCATGGGTGGGATTCCGACAAAGTACACGGGCGAAGTTGTTACGATTGACGCACAAGGCAAGGACAAGATTGTACCCGGCCTTTATGCTGCCGGCGAGGCAGCCTGCGTGTCTGTGCACGGTGCAAATCGACTGGGGGCCAATTCGCTCCTCGACCTGGTGGTATTTGGCCGAGCTGTGGCCAACCACATCAAGGAGACCAACCAGCCCGGAGCGAAACTAAGCCCCATGGCCGCAGACCAGGGCGCGAAGAGCATTGCCAATCTGGATCGCATTCGCAATGCAGAGGGGTCCAAGCGCACTGCCGAAATCCGACTCAACATGCAGAAAGCGATGCAGACCGACATGGCTGTCTTCCGCGCCGACGAAAGTCTAAGGCACGGTGTGAAGAACCTTGGTGAGATCGATGCCAGCTTTGACGATGTCGGCGTCTCGGACCGCAGCATGATCTGGAACTCGGATTTGGTGGAGACGTTGGAGCTGCAGAATCTCCTCACATGCGCCGCCCAGACGGCCCACTCTGCACTTGCGCGGACCGAGTCTCGAGGAGCTCATTCCCGTGAGGACTACACCAAACGCGATGACGACAATTGGATCAAGCATACTCTGTCGTGGCAGGATAGCAAGTCGCGGGATGTGAGTATCAAGTACCGACCTGTGTCCATGCATACGATGGATGAGAAGGAGGTCAAGTCGATACCACCGTTTGCGCGGGTCTATTAATTGAAGGAGAAGCCGTCTAGTATATAAATCACTTTCTGGAGTCGTACGCATGATTGAAAAGAAGAAAATAAATATGTTACTCCACCATGCTCGTAGCGCGTAGATCCTATGACTCTATGAATAAATATGATTTGATTACCACCGCACATTCCATAGGACGGTGGCTATATCACGGGCTGTGTTGACCGCATCTACGGCCTTGCCAAAAATCCCATTCGGCGGCGACTCGGGAACGTGGGGGTTGGGAAGGGCGTCGTAGTGACGCACGGCCGGCGGGTCCCAATTGATCTCCTCGTCCGAGTCGTCGGCCATAAACCTGAACTTGTCAATTACCGTCCCCAGTTCTTCCTCCTCTTCCTCTTCCTCCTCCTCGACAAGCACTTCTTTCAGGGTTGTCGCTGGCAGCTTAGCAATGGACGATGCTTCCACTCGCCGAACTGTAAAGACGAGTCCTTCCTCCTCCTCTTCTTCCTCCTCCTCTTCATTCACAGCAATGCACTGCTCCACACGCTGGGATTAGTCAAAGGAATTACGCCACCTACCGAATTGAAATGAATATGCCGCTTTGGCGAGACATGGCCCGATCTCGCCTCGGGAGCCATATCCACCACGCTCCAGCTCCTCGGAATATCCAGCTGCTGGGCGCGGACGGCTTCGACGGCCTGCTTGACGAGGTTGTTGGAGGAGAGCGATTTGGCCAGCATGCACTCGGACATGCTTCTCTTCTTCAGAATTGGCTTCTTGTTGAGCTGCACGGCAGAGGAGGCGCGGGTGATGGGGGGCTGGGGTTGCGGGGAGGGTCGAAAGGGTCCGTAGAGCCAGGTAACATCACAGTCCTTGAGCCAATTGAGCTGCTCGGGGTTGACTGTCTTGAGGCCGTACTTTGCCTTGGCCCAAGTGCGCCAACTGGCGTTCTCCAGGCGGGCCGAGTTGTGGTAAGACTTGCGCCGGCCAACAATATATCGCCAGCTGGAGGAGATCTCGGCCTCGGCCCAGTTGTGCGAAAGGTAGTCGACGTGGATGGCGGGCTCGTGGTGCAGGGAGCAGTCGTCATTGGCCTGGAGGGGTGAGTCTGGCGAGGCGAGCGGGGTGGTGGCTTCGGAGGTGGTGGAGGTGGTGGTGATGGTGTCTGCCGCATCGACCTGGAGGCTGGCTGTGTCGTAGCGGGGGAAGGCGAAGTCGTCCAGAAAGTGGGGGTCGTTGAGCAGGTGAGGGGGGTGGCCTCTGTGCTGCACTTCCATGGGGCAGGCTTGGGGGAATGGGGCTTGGTGGTTGGTGGTTGGTGGGTGTTGGCGCTTTGTGCTTGGGGGGCTAGGTTCGCTTCCCCGCCTGAAAAGGGAAAATGCATTTGAGCACGGTCCGCTAAACCAACGCACCAATCAGCGGAGGAGAGTGAAATGGAGAGAAACGAAGAGAGAGAGGAGTCGAGAGGAGAGGAGGAGTGTGTAGATTGGGAGTCGACACGTTGGTGGATGGAAGCTCAAAGACCTTATTACTACCCTTCCAGCTCCTCCATGACCGAAGAGCTTATTCTGTCCAGATCCCTCTGTCCAACATGGCTGATCCGGCGACCGCCCCGCTCGTCCTGCTCAAGCACGCCAATCTTCTCCAGCGACTGCAGCACCTTGCGCTCCACAGACCCGCTGGCGTTGTAGTGGTGAGAGGGCCGCGAGCCCCTGTTCTTGCTGCCTCCATGCACCTTCCGCAGCCGTCCTGCGCCCACCCTCTTCCGCAGATATATGTGGCGAGCGACCGAGGCAGCGCGCACGTAGTACCAGTCCGGATCATACGGCGCCAGCTCTTTGAAGTGGCCGGTCTTCACCGTGTCCACCCATCCCGGTATTTCAAGCCTTCCAGATCGCTTCAGGAAGGCGGCATAAGCCGTTATGAATTTCTGTTCAATTAGCCAAACACGTTCAACTCCTGTCTCCTACCTGCGGATCGACGTCTCGGACACTGACACCTGGCATGATGCGTTGTCGTAGTGGAGTTGGTTGATGATTGACTGTTCCTTGACTCGAATTTAGGCAAGTCACATGCCGTAACCCTAACCTAGATAATCGTGTTTTTGGGATCACGTGACTCGAAAGATGGATTGACGTCCTCGCGTCTACAGACCTGCCGTAGCACATGGACCACCTTTTGTGCCAGCTCTACGTACATGTCGCCCTCAACCACTTCGGCGGCAATGCTCATACCTGTGGGACGACTTCTCGGGCATTGATATCTGGCATGCTGCGTTGATTTGCGCTGATTAGAATGGCGAAGCATGCCGTGGAATCTAAAGCTCGCGTGATGCTGAACCCTGAGCACTCCTCTCCTGAGGCTTTTAACGCTGATGGAACAATCTACGTCACCAGTAAAGAAGAAAAGAGCCATTGGAGCCAAGGGATCTCGGAAGTCACAGCAAGCAAATCACAGTGTAGAACCCCATGAGCGGACTCGAGGCCCATGTGCCAAAACTATTGCCTCCAACACCGACTGAGACACTTTGTTTCCAAGACATCAGCTCCGCTGAACCACTAAGTGCATTCTGGAATTTCTACCCCTCCGCTTACACCGATGTGGTACCGATCTATCCAACGAGGGGGGTGACGCTGAAGCAAGCTATTCGACACCACTATAGCGGGCTCAAAGGCAAGCGACGCATCATGTACGGCTTCTCAACTCCTGAAGAACATTGTACAATATGCCTAACCTATCCCAAAATGTCACCAACACCTCAACCTCTGTACACTTGGATCGATAACCCAGAGCCAGTTAAAGTACCCATATCGGGAGTGACGCTCACGCAACAAAAGCATATTCTTCAACGGCTTTCAATGAAAGAAGAGGTCGTAAAGATTAAATTTTCTTCGATTGAATTCCCCAGCAACGTCGTTGAACTCGACTCTGACTTTCTTAAAAGCAATTTCCCATGGTATAGACCTTACCAATGGCAGGATGGGAAGGGAGAAGCGGCGCAGAACAAAGACTTAGTTAAACGGCTCCAAGATTATCTTTTCCCAAGTCATTCAAAGACGAGCAACAACACCCAGCAATTAAAGCCGCACTGAAACTTCGACCATGGGGTATGAGAAATAGGTTGGAACTCGAAGCCATTACTCACAACTACACTGGAATTCCTGATGCCTACTGCCATGTAAGCGGCGAGGTGTTTCTTATAGTGCAATTTGAAAGGCCTGACCCAACCTCAGTATCCGTCAACCACAGAATGTGGCATACTTACTAGCGGCTTCGATTCACAGTAGTGTACCCATTCTAGTCGTGGCGACAGACCTGGTCGACAACTGGTACCTTACCGGACCGCCCAATGAACCTCCATACGTAGTGGATTTGCGAGCATTGATGACCCTGATGCTAGGTTGACGTGCTGGCTCGCTCGCCAGGCAGCTTTGGCTAGTCTCAGACATTGGGGGATGAAAGTGACGGGTCTATGTATGACTCCGGAACCGCGACATTGCCGTGAGGATACTAACGAGGACAAAGACAAATATTGCTGGAGAGGCTTCCAGCGTCAAATTCCATCTCGGCCAGCGGCGCCACCAACCAGTGGCAATTCCGCTACCGGTAGCAAAAAATCCCGACAACAAGCGGGTGACGGAAGTCAAGCCGACATTAGCAACCCTTTTTACGACGCAATCGTGGAAGAAATTGAAAGGGTAATCGTCGCTGAAGGCGACTTTGAAGGCACGCGGGAGGAATACGATAGAGAAAAGGACTGGCTTATCAACACCACCTATTTCTGCAGGATATTCGAATATACCGAAAAGCACCCTGGCGCAACACATGAAGACATGCTCCGCGAAATGATCGAGGAAGAGGAGAAGGAGGATGATGTTAAAAGCTCCCGTCTTGCGGAAGACGAGAAGATGGGAATTGAAAGGGTGAACTTGTTCATGGAGCAAACATCGACGGAGCCCAATATTCAACCGTGCACATCGACTGAGCAGAATATCTAACCGTGCGGAGGAGGCTATTTTTGCAAGATAGCGAAGAGTACATGTGCACTAGTTTAGCACTTATCCACACGGTCTAAGTATAATACTATTAATAACACTATCAATTTGCGCACGTGACTTCTTCCGCCACTCCATAAACTAGATTCCCCACTCTGCGACCTACCACCAACGAAATCACTTATGAACGCGAGAAGCGAGAATCGCGAGGATTCATGTATAGTCAAGTTATAAGAGTCGCTCTAGCTGGGCTGGTTCGAACCCGAAATCTGCCTCCCCTTCGATTCTGTACGCGACCACTTGGCCGTCTCGCGAAACTTGGACCTTCTTGTCTTTGTCGAGAACCGAAAACTTGCCCTGCTCATCCATGGTGGCGAGACTGAGGGCACTTGCAGAGACGTCCTCGCGTCTATAGACCTGCCGTAGCACATCGACCACCTTTTGTGCCAGCTCTGCGTACACGTCGCCCTCGCCCACCTCAACGACAATGGTCGCCCTCCCTTGCTTCGCCATCACTGTATTCTTTGTCTTTGCCTTAGGCGGCATTTGCGTGGGTGGTAGATATGTGCTTCGCGTTACGCACCCGATGAATTGAGGTCTGACGTGGAGGTGGTGTCGAGTGAACGCATCCTACGGCAAGGACCATCGCGCATGGCAAGCGATGTAACGCGAACCAGATGGACATTTCGGTGAGTTTTACAACGGACATTCTCGCTTACACAGCCTCCTGTGCGACAGCTTTGCAGACTTTCTGACCGTCGCCATTCACCAGATTTTGAGGGAACGGGAGCTTTATCATGCGGGTACGAATGAATCAAGTAGACGTCTAAGATAGACAATTTCCTACGTGCAAGGAAGTACCATTATCCTGTGTGGCAATGCAGGCATCCAGACCTCAATGATTTCATCAGCCACGCCGTGCAAACGGTCATGCTCGAGATTCGAAAGGTACCATTGGCAGCAGTGATGACGGCTGACATAGTGTACGGTAGAGCTTGTCTGTGTCGTTGTTCTCTCCCCAAACGAAGTTCCTCTGGAGAGATATGTCTTTGACGTCACCTACTTTCCAGTAGTGAAGCCCTCGGACTGGGACATCCCGTATGGAGGGCCGAGAGACACGACTAATGTAGTATGGAGAATGCACCGTATAGCTTTGAAGAGGTGGAGGCAGAGTTTAGGGGGGCCATCACGAGGCTGAGTATGAGTCCAGCAAAGCTTGGAGCGCTACCAAAGGACTGCACGTTTACAGTCTCCATCGATCTCAAAGCAGGCGCTGATATTCCCCTTGGAAATCCGCCGGAATGGGTCCTCGAGCAACAATCGGCCAGGGACTCGAAGGAGTCGCAGGAGGAGTCTCAAGAGAGTGTCTTGATGGCAGACACTGCTCCAAAAGGACCTGGAATCGGTGTGGTCACTTCCGTGCCCATCCGCAGTGTCAACACAGGCCCAATGCGCATGGACTTCTACATAGAAGAGAGCAAGTCCAAGCAGAAGCTGCCTGCCGGAGCAGACACCGTGTAAATTTGTTCATAGACGATCACGTGCGCTGGATTGGATGAAATGAATGTCGAAGTTGGCCACAACGAACGTCTTTCACTCCCACCCGTTGTCCGCATTCCACTCCTTATGACATGCGCAGGCACAGCAGGATTTCTCTCTGGCTTATTTTCGGGCTCTAGGAAGGCGGGACTGCAGTTCCTCGCGGAGAATTCACATCGATTGCCACGGACAACAAAGGGCTGGTACTTTTATCACAAGACGAAAAATTACAAGGTCTTGCTAGGCGGTGTCAAGTCTGGCTTCCAGGTTGGGATTCGTATTGCATCATGGGCCGGCCTTTATGTAGCCACCGAGGCTGCAATCGATTACATACGGGGTACGATTGATTTTGCAGCTAGTTTTACCGCCGCAGTTGCCACCGGAGCCGTCCTCGGCAGTGTCTACCACTTTAGACGTCAGACCATGCTGCGCACCATGCGGACTGGCATGGCCATAGGCCTTGCTGGAGGCTTGGCGCAGGACTTTCTGCGTTATGCAAAGGGTGAGAACATCTGGTACGTATCCCGGCTGCATCGTCGCTTGCATAAGCCACTTGAAGGTGCTTGAGTGTTTGTGAAGTACCACACGCGTTCAGTCATCAAGCTCTTCAAGTTCCGGGAGCGGGAAGGTGAGAATTGCGGCAATGCCGCCAATATTCTCCAACTGCTTGCCGGTCTCATGCATGGAGGAAAAGATGAGTGCTTCGCCGCCGCCGCTTCGAACCTGTTCGACCATGCGCACGTACTTCTTGCGCTGCCCGACATTGTTGCTTCGGAAGAGAGAGTCTGAGATGAGGAGGCTGCCGACCGCCCCACGGTCTGCAGCGGCAGAAACATGTGCCTCGCCATACCATGCTCTTTCCTCGTCATTGCCGAGCAGCTCAAAAAATCGATCCAGTGCTTTGGTCTCGCGTGCAAATTTCGTGTCTGCAAGCTTTGTCGTCACCTGTGGCGACTTCAAGACCTCCTGGAGCGCGTGGAGATGCCCTGTGGAGCAATGCACAAGCACGAATTTGGATTTTGACTTTACCAGGACTTTGTTATCTTCTCTGACCGCCTTGGCAAACATGTAATCCATCAGACCCTGCCCTAGGAAGCCGGGCGAGGCAACGAGTACTGCTTTGACCTTTTCAAAGTCAAAGTGACGGATCATGGATTGCGCAACAAGGTCATAGAACCTATCGAGCCCTCTATCATGGTTGGAGGAGCTTCCAAGTCTCTTCTTGGGGATGGATGTCTCGAGGCGCTGGCGCAAGATGGTCATATGCTCTGTGATGAGACAGACATTCGCTAGACCCTCGTGAAGCACAATTGCCCCGATCTCTGCTTTGGCGGCTGGATCACAGGCTTCCGCCACCAAGGCCAAGGCAATAGAATCCCATTCTTTTTTGAGTATTGTAAAATTGCGGTGCAATTCGAGGTCAATGGTATGAAAGACGCCCATTTTCACATGCTTGTTCTCCTCCACCACTCGCCCATTGATGTGCAGCTGTCCTGCCTCTGCGTCAAAGTCCACCTTTTCCACCCGAATCTGCAGTGTCACATGCACACGCTCGCTCTTGGTGGTCCCCGTGGCTGTCTCCAGCGTAAGTCTGCGTATGGTCGGTGCCCTTAGCTGATCTCCGACCGCAATGAGGTTGTAGGAATGCCACATGTCCTGCGGCTCTTCTGCACATAGCGTGATACCTCCGCTGCTGTCCCGCTCCAAACTCTTACGAACGAGCTTCATTCCACCATGGATCGTGTGAACGTCAGAGCAAGGAGCAGCACGGCGGGAGGAAAATGATATATGGTTATGCGATACTAAGCACAAAACGCTAAGCTAGTGATGCCCTGCATGTCCATGGCTCCCGTCTAGAGGCGGCCCCAAATAGTTCATTTTGTAGCACTGGCCACTCTCTGGGCATCGCGCAATGTGATCCTTTTGCAGTTCGAGCCATATGACTTCATGGCTTTGTGCCGGGAATCCGGTGCAGCCAATGTACCGCACAGGATCGAGGCTGTCCACCATGATGGGGTCTTTCATGGTCCCCCGTCGGGAGGCATCAAGGGGCTTCATATCAAACACGTCAATCCCTTCCATCTTTCCAAGAATCTCCAGTCGTTCCATTCCAGTGGCTTGGTTGAGTTCTGTAGGAACGGTACCCTCGGGCGCACCTTCCGCAATCAGGTCCTTCTTCGACTTGACGTCCTTCAGGGTCATTGCTTTTTCACACCGCAAGGAGGAAACGCAAAACATTCGCACGCTGCGCGGACATAATTTGCGCGGACGTACGATTGCTGAGAAAGCGAGAGTACTTGAAATTCTTGATCGCAGCATCAGGATGGCGGGTTGTGTCGTTGGAAGTGGAGGTTTGACTCGCTCCACATCATCCGAACATCACATCTTTAAGGATGAACGAGATTTCTGAATATTATTATCAGAACTATATTACAAATCGTAATTCATGCAAGGACATCTTCTCTGTCCACTCCAGCATTGTCTTCCTCGATGCTCACAAAGCTGGCGAAATGATTTGGCCGGTGGGCTGGGTCGAAGAAGGACAGCGGATTGTCAATCTTCAAATCATAAGGTGCAGTCGCACTAAAGGTTGGTCCCACGAATGAGTAATTCCATACTCCCGACTCGGGCACAACAAAGTAGCCCAGAATGCGGTCCGACAGAAGAAGCTGCGACAAGTTGCCCATTCGTTCATTAAATCCTTGGGGCTGGTCGCTCTGCATATCCTTGTTTTGTTGGCCCCATTCAATACCCTCTGCGGTCAAGTTGTACGAGCCCAAAGCAATTGATCCAGGTGTAAATGCAACAGTCATGCACACACTATCCGACTCTAGTTCAGGATGGTCGCAAATAAGCTTAGCCATATGACTGGCATTTTGCGCAGAGAGCGATCTTCGCTCAGAAGGCTGGGTACGAATGACTCCAAGAGGTCGCAAGCCTTTCAGTATTGTTGGTGCCTCAGGTATACGATTCGCCAGTTGCACGGAGGTGTTTGAGCCTAGTTGCGGTACGAGCACGATACATCGTATCTCACGCACTTGAGAGTTGTCTGGAGGTGCTGCTCCGTATATGTATCCAGCAATTTGGGTGCGTAAGTCGCCAATCCTGATGAAGCGCTTCAGCAAATTCTTTGGCATGATGTATGTCAGCGCATCGCTCCGAATATCTTCCGAATTCACAAAAATCTGTTTTGATCGCATGTAAAGATTGCCGGCGGCAATAGCCCTGGTTCGCCACTCCGTCTTCGATGCAAAGGCCTGCTGCTCGTAACTACTGGTGGTGGTGACTACCATCTCATCTCCAAATACATTTTGTGTTTTCGTGGTCAAAGCAGTCAATTGTGCCTGCTCCTCATTTTGCTTCTCAATCTCTGCAATCTGTTGGCGCTGCAATGATGGTGCTGAAATCTCCATTCCCAAGATGATATCCCGGACTTCAGACTGTGTGAGGCTCGAGACATTCACATGATTTCTCCGCCCGTAATCATTCAGGATCAAGTCCCGTAGCTGTGTCTCCACACCCACCCAAGCTTCGTCAGTGAGAGTTGGCCAGAGATGGTGTTCCTCAGTAAGAACATTTCTATCCGGGCGCAACACCAACTTGGTCTTATCTGTAGCAACGTGCAAAGCACGTAAGATCAATATAAGCCGTGAAAAGGCTGTGTAGGAGGATATCGTCTTCAACCAGTCATCATACGCATTGAAAAGTACCATTTGAGGCTCTGTTGCCCTCAAAACAAGATCGCCCATCTTCTCAACCTTCAGGAAAGCTTGAAAGGGAAGCTGCAGCTCGGAAGCCCTTATGGAGATATTTGGAAAATCCACCAAATGAGATTCAAGTGGATCTAGCATACCTTTTCGAGTGACTATGATTTGCTTGGGATGCTCTTCCAGCGGCAGTGAGCGTATCAGAGCCACAACCTCCTCAGCTGTCTTCCATTTTGCAAGCTGCCCCAACCGCTTCTGTCCTGCCCAGACTGAGGTATGTATAACTTTGAGAAAGAGTTGGCCAGTCCTTGGGTTGAATTGTATAGAGCATCCATTGATGGGCTTAGTATTGATGTTGCCTTCAAAGGTCTTGTGCGCGTTCACTCGGTAAACATTGGTATCATCCACAAACCAGATTGTCTGACTGCTGAAAAGTTCCGAGTAATTTTGTGAGTTCAGGTATGGTTCATTTGGAGCGGCCGAGTACAATTGAAGGCCTTTACGAATACGTTCTCGCAGAACTGCCAACGCGGGGTTATTTTTCATAATTGTTGGCATCGCCTGCTGCATGAGCGCTTTCAGGCCAGGGAAGTAGTTGCCATAACAATCGTAGATATTGTAGGCAAGATCTACTCCAACCATCAGCCCTGCTGGGCTGGGATAAATGGACTGGCTGTCTGTCGTGTAGTCGTGAAATTTGGCTCGTGTGTACCGATCAATGGCATGTGAGTCGTAATCTCCCCAACGAAGCTGCACATCAAGCCAAAATTTGTTGGCTGTGTGTCCACTAGGCATCTCCTTGGAATCATGAAGCAGCGTCGGCTGGGAAATGTTCCACTTATATGCAGCAAATAACGAGATATCTGCGCAAGAAGCGTTCATTTTGTACGATTTTCGAGGATGTATTTGCTCCTTCTGAACTGTCTCTATTTGGAGAACCTCTAATTGTTGGTCAAAAGTCTGGCATATATCCATAACAACTGATTCATGCACTTTCTGCCAAAGATGTGCCCTAAATATCTGAATTAAAGAGATCTTTAGAGTCGGGATTTTTCCATGCAAGAAAATTCCAGTCAGGTCCAGTTGGACTTGGAAACCGACATAGACATTCGCCCTGTTTATGGTAGGCGACCACCACAATGTAAAGCGACGATTGGGAATCTGATTGAGACCTGAGCGCTGGGCATTTGTGAGTTTCTTAAATTTCATACTGTCTTCAAAACCACTATTGTGAAGCACAAGATAATCATGACGCAAATAGAGCTGATCAGAGTCCACTCGGAAGCCGGCCCATTTGGAAGTCGTCGGATCCAGGGAGATATCTTTGACAAGGAAACTGTGCATCTGAGGAATATAGCGATCGAGAGCCTTCTTCCGAGCAAGCAGACAAGGGATGTCGACCAGATTGCCGAATATCTGAGCGAATAGCTGAGGGAACTGCTTGGTTCGCTTGGGATTCCACATCTTACGCCGCGTCGTCCAGACGCTGAAGCCCAGTGATCGAGCCAAAGCAACAGTGTCCCAAAAAAGCTTCGCATGCCATGTCTCACTTTGACTGAAGCCCATCATATTCTCTGGGTAGACATACCAGCCGTCAGTATCAATCAAGCCCGCCAAAATAGCAAGACGAACGGTTCGAGAATTCTTCATGTAAATTAAGGGTATGTGTTTCTTGTCGTGTTGAGCACCTGTCTCTCCATGCGCGAGCAGCCCAAGCTCGTCGAGTGCCAGAGCAAGCACGTTGATTCCATTGGCAGACTTAGTATCATCCAAGATCCATTGCGTAAGTTCCTCTGCCTCCTCGGGTTCTAAATCGCCGTGCAATCGGCGACCAACCTGCAATCGAGAGACGCGCTGACTACCTGAAAAGGACTTCTGACCGTGACTGTCCTGACTAGCAATAGGGACATCGTCGCTGCTTAGATCTTCATCGTCACTCACTTCGTCATCACTTAGGATCTCGATCATGTCCACATATGCCTCCAGATCTTCCCTCTCCTCAGACGGATCTAGGTCTGGGTCATCTTCGTCAGTTACCACAGACAGCTCAGGCGGTCCGACCATGTCGCGAACGTCACTGTCAGACATAAGTTCTGATAGAGGATCTTCGGGATTAGCATATGCAGACGGCTGAGACTGACTTTCCTGCCATCCTGTTGATGAGCTCGGAATGGACGAAGAGCCGAGGTCAGATGTTTTGCGGGGACACTGTCGACGTATGGGAGTAGATGAAGCGCTCAACGGATGCTTTGCTGGCTGACCCCCAAGCAGAGGGGCAGCCTCGGCCCCACCCTCTTGAAGGCGTAGAGAAGGTGATGATAATGTCTGAGCCTGTAGAGGACTGCTAGTGGGCTCAAAGTCCTTTTCAGCTTGCCTTGCAGCAGATCGTCGCTTAAGTATAGTATGTCGGGCCTCACGCCTAAGTGGGCGCTCCGGGACCGGCACCTCGTTGGCTTCGGGGAGCGGGAGGTCGTTGAGGCGAGTCCTGCCAACATTGGCATATCCGAGTTGTCCGTGCCACACAAAGTGGAGATCCAGCTCGGCTGCATAGCCCGCAAGGAACTCCCGAACAGCAGCTTCGTGGTTAGTGTAGATAGTAGGCCTTCTACGATTGCCATCTCCAAGCCAAAGCCCAAGGAAATAAGGGTTGACCGGTACTGTCTGCTCCGGCAATTCGAATCCTGGAGATCTGAACAGTCTATACTTGCTTATCTCCTTTTTGTCCAAGGCGGAAAACTCAGCAGCGGTCATCTCAACAGTGTCATAACGCTCAGATATGGAGACTCCGGGCATGTCCAGATCCGCTAAGTCGGTTTCATCGTGATCTTCGATCTCGTCTGTAGCCTGGCTACTACCACCCTCCGTTGGCATTGATGGAAAAGCATAGGAACGTCCGAACTTTTGGTAATCGCGTGAACAGTAAGCGCGTATCTTGAGGTCAGAGCCATTTTTGTTCCAAAGCAAGAATGTGTTTGGGATCCCGGCATCGATTCGAACCTCTCCGCCCTTGCCATTTCCAGACTTATCTAGGAAGCGCCGTCGAAGGTTGCCTAGTGTCACATCGCCTCGTTCGTGGATCCTACGACTTTCCGACACTGCGGCAGCAAAGGCCTCCTCCTGCGTCGCAAAGGTCACGGGGTGTGCAGCGTGGCCTTTGACGTTCGTGCGCTCCGGATTCCCCCAAGCAAAAGTGGCATACTCAGCTCTGGTACTCCGCCCAACTGGTATGTTGACAATATAGGATTGCTGTCTGGTGGTAATACCAGACGTGCCATTGAGTGTGTTCTGAATGGTCCTGGCCCCCTCACTTCCACGCTCGGCCTTCAACAGCCAGGCAAAAGCACTTTTCAGAGCAGACACGAAATCTGGACGTTGCTTGACGAGATTGTTTGGTCGATCTTCGGCAGCAGGATCAGAGCTCGGTTCAGGTAGAGTATCGAAGGTATTCGTTAAGCGCTGATGATGGTCTTGCAGGGACGGCCCCCGGTACTCATTCCCGTGGGTCTTCTCTCGATGTAGAACCAGAATATGATTCGCCGTAACAACAAGGTCTTCCTTTCTTGCGCCTATCTTGATACGATAGAGGCGCTCCTGGCCTTTGACAACGTTGAAGGCAGTTCGAGGACCTCCATCAGGACCCAAAAGTTGGTCCCCTTCCTCGACGTCTTCGACTGCGACCTGTGTGCCATCATACCGTAGAAGCTGAGTCCCATAGGCCAGACACGCCTTCTCCCAAAACAAACCTTCCCAAGTAGGGAAAGCTGTAGCTTTGAAAAGCGTGTGTTCCAAGATAATGTCAACCCCACCAAGCGCCTGGATAATGTCTGTTCGATACATGTTGAGATTCCAAAGTTTTCCATCATGTCTTTGAGATGTCCAGAAAAATGGATTAAATTTTAAAATCTGGTACTTCTTAAACTCTGAACGAAGTCTCCAACCCTTATCATAGGCAAGAGTGTGGCGATCCTTTTGAAATAGTGTATTGATTCTCGGAATACCTCGATCCCATGATTCTTCTAAGTCTTCCAAAGTCAGTCGGCGATTCTGTTCCATTGCTTCCTGACGCTTCATTGCATACTCCGACCAAACGCGAGCACTATTGATGAATTCACTTTCCCAGCTATCAACATATCGGTAAATATTGGGAAGGATTTTGTCTTCGTCAAAGCTTCGCATACCTGCGCGAAAGTGTGTTATTCCCATGTCGGTTTGGCGACTGATCTGGAGATCAGAGCTAGGAATCAAGATATGGCTTCCAGAGATCAAACCAAGCCCACCGAGCTCTTTGGGAGAGTAAAACACAGAACTCGGGAATCGACTTGGCATTTTTGAGTTTAACCCTAGTTTTATCCGCGTCTGGATTTTTGTTTCTGCTCTGACAACGGCATCAAGTAGACTTGGAGTACTCACACAAGCTTCTCGGTAGTATGTGACTAATGCAATCAGCGCTGTATTCCATTTGTTTGCTATCTTCGTGAATGTAGTAGAACCAGAAGACATCAAGATCTGTCTCACCCTGTCTGCAAAGCGCGCCACATCGTCTTCGGTGACTCTGGTAAATGCATGAGCAGTCCGTTCTTTAGACTCTTCATTGGTGAGGGTCCATACACTATCCTTGATCGGGAACTCATCGTTCTTGTTTCGAATCTTTGGCAGTATTCGTACCTCAAATCCACATATCGAGAAAAGCAGGTTGGGGTTATCACGACTGTAAACACTGCTGAAAGTATCCTCCCAATCCAATGTAGTTATTCCACGTGGCAATCGATTCTTAAGTTCCCAAAAGACAGCCCGACCAAGATTCACGTCATGGCGAACTAGTCGCATTCTTGAGTCGCGAGGCCAACACTTTTTGTTATTATAGCCAACAATGTTCTCAAAATTTGGATCTGGCTCTTCTGTTAAAAATCGCTGGATTAATTCTCGAGATTCGTCTGAAGTGAAGCGCAAAAACATGTGAACCCTATCGACATATCGAGAATAGAGACGTATCGGATGGCTAGTCTCCATATCTGAATTTGCGAATTGCAGGAAATCGTTTGGCGCATTGGGAGGACCAGCCATCTCAGTCGCTCTCTCCAGGCCGAGAAGGAGCAAATCTATGACGAGCCCATAGTACTGCATTATAAAAGGTGAGAATTGTAACCCTCGGATCAGTCCTTGTGAATTAACATGGTTCATGTCTTTGTAGCTCAGGGAAATGTTGTTTTTAGCTGTCATGTAGTCTGCAATATTAGGGTCTACAATAAGTCTCAATAGGCGGTTGAGGAATGTCAAATCGATCTTCTCGTGCAACTTAGAGAGACTTGTCTCGATCATTACTCCACAAGATCCATCTTCGTACTCCCAAACGTTTTTCACATTGTTGATTCCTTGGCACCATTTGTACGCCAACAAAGGCGGCACCTCGCCATCAGAAGGCTTTACCCAGGATGGGAAGAGGCGCCTCTTATCTGCTTCGTAATCTAAATACTGAGCCAGATACGCATCTGTGATTTTCTCCATAGGATCGACTTCATAAACTGGGTGTATACTAGTAAAATTGTCCATCATTTCGATCCCAACTTCTTTGAATGCACGTTGTGTAAGTAAAAATCTTTTTATCCGAGAGAGCGTTTCATGAGGATTGTCATAGGCCTGCTCAATAAGGGCCAATTGCTCACGCTGAGTCTGATTCAAACGGCCGCGCATCGAGTAGTCTTCCTTCAGTCTCTCCAGCGCCAGTGTGAGGATTTTAGTGTCGTGACGATATTGCTGCGGTGGAAGAGATATAGGGGAAAATTTGCGGGCTTCTAGCCAATGCACTACTGTGGTATAAATGGCAAGCCCTTCTTCACTTGTAATTGAAGGACCATCCTTGAGATAGTTATGCTGTCTTTCCTGTTCGCCTTTAATCCACAGTCGGGTTAAGCGGCCTAAGTTCTTTTTTGCAACTGTTTTGTCTACTGTTGCACCTCGACGTATCCTTTCCCGATTATAGTGAGCTGTTGATATCCACCAGTCAGACTTCGCCTTTACATAGCGAAGAATTATATTTTCAACTGCAGCAGGCAGTCCGGGAACCTTCCATGGTATGTTTGCTTTGAAGCAACGCCAAGCCTCGGACAAGTGCTGCAAGATCACTTTACTTTTATTTTGCTTAATCCCTTCAGGAATCATATCAAGAATATCATGCATTACAGCAGCTCTCAGCTCTAGGTCAAATTGTGATTCAACACGCTGTTTAGTGACCGTCTTTGCAATACCTTTGGAATGCCGTCCTTCGAATTGTCTGGCAAGCAGATTCCCCAGCCATCTCTCTAATAAAGGAATTATACCGCGTAGAAAAAAAAGCCAGACTCGCCAAGCTGATGCCCAGAATCCACAGCCTGGACCCTTTCCCACAGCTCCAGTATTGAATCGATAGTAAATCAAATGCTTAATATCTTTACAAGCACGGATTTGGTGCATAAGCTTGTACTTGTAGCGATACATACCAGTGAGCTGGCCAACATGGTTGAAACAATAGTAGATTCCATCGGCAAGTTGGAAGGCATCAATATTATTTAAGCGGAATTGAACATGTGCATCAACCAATAATTTTGTAAGCCGGAGGATCTCCCGCATAAGATGAAAAGCATTGCCAAACCTGGACTTCTTACGCTCTTTGGTGGTTAAAGTTTTGGTTGGTTTCAAGTTGAAATTATAATCAAGATGTAGAAAGGTAAGATTTTTGCGGTGGATAAGAAGATTAAGCATATTAAATCCCTGACGGCAAATTTGCAAACCAGCTTCGAGCCAATCTATGGTTGTTGTCTGAAAGAACTTCGTGTTTCTCAAAGTCTTGAACAGAAACTGTTTATTTTGAGATTGTGGGGGCCTAGAATGGAGTTCGTTTGAAACCCAAGTTTTCAACAGCTTTTGATAAGACACCCGCACCTTGACAGGTTCTCCCGGAGGGCAGTGCTCAAGATACATAGATTTGATGAGAGGGACATCCTCCGCACGGACCATGGTTCCGCTGCGCTTGTTGAATGGGAATGGAGCCCACCAAAGTTGTAATGCACTTGCGGTATTCTCTGTGTACAATTCCCGTTCTGCGAGAAACGGTTTTGCATTGCTTGGAAGCTGAAAGTCATCATCGTCATCGAGTGCTTCCTCATCTTTTACCGTCGGAGCAACGTTTCTCATAGATATTGGATTTATTATCGGATCGAAGTGAAATGCAGGTAAGTCAGGATCTTCGGTTCGAGTGTAGACACATTGTGGGTAGTGGTACCAGCCAATTTGTATAGAGCGAGGAAGGGTGTTATACAGATTCGGAAACGCGACGCGATATTCCGTCCGAATTGGCGACCGGAATATGACCCGGTCGATAGAATTGAACTCGCTAAAGTCCTCGTCTGCAATATCGAGATCTTTGTACAACGCTTCAAATTTAGGGCCTCCAGGAATTGCTACGTTCAATGCTTTGGCGGTAAAAAAGGACTTTAAATTGAACAAGTAGAAGTAGTTTCTGTCAGTAATATCCGACAGTAGATTTTGAGCTACTTCATGCAAAGTAGCCATTTGATCGAGATTCAGATTGTATTTCTTATAGCTTGATCCATTGACGTGGAGTGTATCTAAAAGAGGCCTATGGTCATAGAACCAATCTCTGATTGGTGAGTAGATGTCTTCATCCAACTCCATTTGAATCGGCTCGAGGGGCTCTACTTCTTCGATGTTCTCCGACCAGTTCAACGGGGGCTCCTCATCGTCAAATGGTGGGAATCGCATACGCTTGAAATGCCGCCTATCTCTCTTTTCTCGCCTCATCATGACCCACATCGACGCCCACTGGGCTGTATAGATAGGCTCAATCACCCTAGGTATCTCGTTAACGAAAGTGATTGCTCCAGTGATGTGATATAGAACTTTCACCTCTCTCACCTGTTCCCAGGGCATGGGCATATTTTCCAACAACTTCAGAACAGCGTGTGGCATGAATTTGAGCGCACCAAGATACGCGCGTTTGTCGGCCGCATACCTCTTTTGTGACATGTCACCATGATCGCTGATGATCTTCCGCAGATGCTCTGGTGGCATCTCTGGCTTTTGCGTCTCGATATAGCCACCATTCTGTCTTTTGGCGCCAAACTTTGCTTTTTGCGAGTTAAGCCAGCTTTTTCCTCGAGCATCATTCCTCTTAATGTCCGGGTTAGCTGGCTGGTAGCCCGGTGGCAGCGACGGTGCCACCATAGTGGATGTCGATCTGATTAGGTGTTCCTCCACACAAAGCCGAAAATTGCCAATCAAGGGGAGCAACGACGGTACTTGCAATATGATGACAACAAGACTGAAAAGTTGTTGAGGAGCTCAGTGGAATAACGGAGTTGGATATGATCAAAGCTATAGATCTCGGCTACTCAATTCCAGAAATGATGGCCTTAATTACCCCATCTTCACCCTTGTGAACTATGGAAAATGCCTTTTCGGCCTCTTTAAACGAGAAGCGATGCGTAATGAGCTCTTTGACACTTACTCTCGCAGACGAAATGAGTTCCAAGCTTTGCATGTAATCACCTACGGTAAGTCATGAATCTCGGAAACAAACCAGGACCGTATCGGAATGACCCTGACATCTTGAGCTCCTTTATGCATAGCATCGTAATTGGAAACGTGATTTCCGATTGTCCCATACCTGCTTGAACATATGAGCCGCCAGGTCGGAGGACATGTATGGCACTAGCTATAGAAGAAGGAGCACCAGATGCGTCTATTGCCCGATCTGCACCTTCTTTTAACAAAAATTTTTCAATTATCTTTTGAGCATTCGTGGCAGGAGTGTCTCCTCTTTCCGCTTTGTGTTGATGTGTGGCTGCATAGCTTACCGCAAGATCCAATCTCGATTGGACAATGTCCACCGCAATGATCTTGCTCGCCCCATAGGCCTTAGCCACAGCACAACATAGTAGACCAACAGGTCCAGCACCAAAAACAACTATAGAGTCGCCGATATGCACGTTGGCCTTTGTCAGTGAGTGAACCTTGCCAGCCTACCTGTTTCACGACGTGAACGGCGACAGATAACGGTTCCATCAAAGCACCCTCTTCAAGAGACATAGACGGAGGCAGTTTATAGCAAAAATCCGACGGTAGGATATAGTACTTTGCTAGAGTCCCATCAACGGGCGGAGTCGCTGCAAATTTCATCTCCGAACAAAGGTTATAAAAGCCGGTTTTGCAGTAATGACAATGTCTGCACTGGACCCCGGGCTCCATGGCCACACAGTCTCCAATTTTCAAATCCTCAACATCTTTGCCAACTTCAACCACTTCTCCAGCACTTTCATGACCGAGAACCATTGGCTGCTCCAAGATAAATTTTCCAATCCCCCCATGTTGCCAATAGTGGACATCAGAGCCGCAGATCCCAGTGGCCCTGACGCGGATTTTAACGTCTCGCGAGTTCGCAAGCTTTGGCTCTGCCCTCTGTTCGAAACCCAAATCCAGCTTGCGGCGGACTACAAAAGTTTCCATACCCAAATTTTTCTACTCGGCAGTTCTTTGATGTCTAAACTCTGAAAATGCGGGGAAAGTGCAGCAACAGGTCAGCACATACATCACAAAAGAGCCATACGAATGCAACGAGGAGCATTAATCATGAAGTTTCTTACAAGAATGGCATGCGCCACAAAGGATTACGGAGTGCGTCCATTTATTCTTCTAATTTTATTTCTCATAATTTTATAAGCATGAAAGGAGAGTACTCAATAAAAAATCCTAGCTGCATACATGGAGTACAAGTAAATTTCAGGCTCCGCGTTGTATCCAATGCGGGGTATTGGCTGCCATGGCAAAGAGTAGACCAGCACATAGTCCGGCGCAAGGAAGTGTGATAACCCAGCCGCTGAAAATGAAAACTACTTGTCGCCAGTTGACCGACTTCAAGTCCCAATTGGCAAGCGCCACGCCGACGATAGAACCAGTAATACACTGGGTCGTAGAGACTGGCAAAGATAATCGGGACGCCATCAAGACAGTAATAGCAGCACCAAGTTCCATTGCATAGCCGCGGGCAGGAGAGAGGAGTGTGATCTTGTTTCCTAGACTGCGCATGATGTGGTAGCCAAACATAGAAAACCCCACACCAAGTGTCAGGCCAGCCACCGCCAATATCCAGACTGGAGTGTCCGCGTTTTTGGTGACAGTGCTAGTGGACCAAACAGCATACTCAGCAGAGAACGGTCCAACGGCATTTGCAACGTCATTCGATCCATGGGCGATAGACATCAACATAGAGCTACACACTTGCGCCATAGTAAAAAGATGTTCAACCTTGTTGTCATACTGAGGTGTATGGGTGTGAATCTCTTTCATGGATTTGCTCTGAGAGGTAATCACATCTCGTGTTAGGCCGTACGCAACGCCATACTTTGCCGTGACCCAAAGCCGCTTGGGATGAGCCCATGGCAACTTCTGTAACTTTTCAGTATCGACTTGTTGGGTACTATGAGGGTCTCTAAGTTCGGGAGACTCGTCCTTGGCTGCATTGCTATTAGCGACTGGAGTAGGTCCGGTAGGTACGACGCCATTAGACGCAAAGTCATCGACCTGTGTTGACTCATAGAAGTCTCTTTTGTAGTAGTTGGGTACAGCCTCGCCGAGATCTTTACCCGGGAATGGCACCCACGGATCTTTGTTGAAGAGAAACAGGGGTCCGCAAAATATATGGTAGAAACGCATGCGATGATCTTCCAGGACCAGTCGCCTGTTAAAGTACGGCATGGCAAAGAGATAAGCAAGCAAAAGCGCTCCACCGAAGACACCCAAAATTATCCCCACAGCTTGGGTGCCTAGCTTGTTCAGGGAAGGGATGCTGTGAGTACCCGAAATGACAATAAATAGACCCAGAATACCAGCCGTGAGAGCCGTATAAAAGGGGATGAGTCTCAAACCCCATTTTAAAGGATCCTCCCGACGAAGGATCAGAAATTTTATGGTCGAGAAAATGATGAAGCCGAAAGCTGCAGCAAGCAATGGGGCGATTCCCTGTGTGATTAGTGTGCGTCTTTTACAAACCGTACCCAAGATGCTGCAATCTGAGAAACACTTCCCGATTTCCATCCCCAGGTTATGGGGATTGACCCCGCGATGCCAACACCAACCAGGGCACCGACAATACTCTGCGTGGTTGAGACTGGCATACCATAGCGGGTACAAATGAGAAGAAAGATAAAAGAGCCAGTCTCAGCGCAGACCATAGCCAGTAGCAGGACACCAGGTTCGTTTTTGAAGGGTTCCAAGGCCAGAATACCACTGCGAATAGTACTCGTGACTCGTGCGCCCAAGGCAGCAGCACCTACGAATTCAGTGATGATTGCCAGCAGACCAGCCTGTGGGAGGGTAAGAGTTCGTGAAGAGACTGACGTTGCATAAGAATTAGCGACATCGTTTGCGCCGATAGCCCATGCAGAGGCAAGGTAGAACAGGATACCCAAGGAAAAGACCCAGTCAAATTTGTGCAGGTAGGCCATGGGAGCGAGGAGAGATGGAAGATAGTCGGGCAGCCATCCTTAGACTAAATACTCTTTCTACGTAGATTACCGGTCCAAATTAAGGAAAAGTACCTTCTGCCAAGCTTTTTTCATTCGTATAGGGAAGGGGAGTCATTCGTTTGACGGGGGTATGCAATTGTGGGTGATTGAATTAGCGTGCACGTTGTGGAGCAGGAGCTGCTGACTGGCTGACGAGGGCGGGAACGTGACACACCAATAGTACGGAGGCTTGGCATCAACCAAACGGAGAAAGAAAAAAATAATAGCCCGTCAGCACAAATTACAATGATTAATTAGGAAACTTTGGGTGTGAGAGTGATTCTCAGCTTTACTTTTCAATGGTAGTGTACGGGAACTTCTTCTTTCTCTCACATGCATTCCGAAGATTCTGATTTATCCACAGATCAGGCCTGACCATTTGGCAACGATGCGCTCATTGAATCTCAGAGTAGATAAAGAAAGAGAACACTCATATTGAAATGAACAAAGTGTTGGGATCAAAATGTATCAGAAATCAAAAATGGCTCAACGGGTGATCTAGCCAGCTGATAATGGTCTGATTTTCCCTCTTACTTCCTTTCTGATATGATTGTTTAAAAATTCGATTTTCGTCACCGCTGTCCAGTCATGCTGGTTATCGTATTCTGCATTGCTTTA
>JAABUO010002267.1_pt1 | contig 23670 bp, 19 predicted proteins | sample 5559291 | NCBI WGS metagenome assembly JAABUO01 (sample SAMN10711878, study PRJNA513372) | rock metagenome | isolation source: Antarctica rocks | place: Antarctica: Victoria Land, Finger Mt sud
CGTACTAGCTATCCCATTAGCCAAGTACCGTCCACTAAGGAGTCCTGAGCTATCCGTATCCCTCTCTAGGAATCTCGGTTGCTACCCTCCTTAACAGTGACTTACTAGCGCAAAACGAAGACATATTATTGCGATGCGACACACATTAAAACACGTGTTTACCTTTTGCTTCTAGAATTTGCTCAATGTTGCAATCATTACTCACTTTGCTGCCCATTATAGACGCATGTCTTTCACCTCCATCGCAAAGCAGAGTTACGATGCGGCCGGATCTACCATTCGATTTCATTTCCAAAGCAATACGGAAAGCAGCGACCAAATTGACGCCTGAACTTGTTCCAAGGAGGAGACCATCATGAAAACGCACATACTGTAACATCCGAAATGCTTCTTCATCTGCCACTTGAATTGCATCATCAATTAGAGAAGCTCCGGCTTGAAAATTGGCAGTTGTTCTAGAGAGTCCAATCCCTTCCACGAGTGAATCGACTTGGTGGCGACGCCGCGATCCTTCGTTTTGTACATTAGTGTGCATTACTTTATGTCGAACAAAATTGTACAATGATGATCCCTGAGGATCAGCCAGTATAATTCTGGCAGCGGATTTCCGCGATTGCAAATATTTTGCAATACCGGTGAGACTTCCTCCTGTTCCCACTCCGCAGACAAATGCGTCAATCCGGGCATTACATTGCCGATAGATCTCAGGTCCAGTGGTCTCAAAGTGGGCTTGCCAATTTCGTGGACTCTCAAACTGATTGACAAAGAAGCCATTGCTTTCTAAGGCCATCGCCCTGGCTTTATTGACGTACATATCATTATCCACAATACTTGCTGGCTTAACAACATGTAGAACAGCACCGGAGAGGGCTAAAAGTGCTCGTTTCTCCTCGCTCACGTCTTCGGGGATTACAATGTGAGGCTCATACCCTAAAGCTCTACAAAGCAAGCTTAACGATATACCCGTAGATCCTGATGTTCCCTCGAAGACTTTCGTGTGTTTAGGTAGTGAACTGGGCACTATAGCTTTTACGATCCGGTCCTTCGATGACCCAAAAGGGTTAAGGTATTCAGCTTTGCCCAGAATATCAACTCCCGTGAATTCTGAGAGACTTTTGATCCGCACCAATGGAGTGTTTCCTATGGTATCGATGATTGTATCGCTAACGTGGGCCACATCTTCCAGCTCATTTTCATATGACCTTTGTATTGCTTGGAAAATGAGCGTTACCAAGCAAGCACATGATGCACCGAGACAAAGTGGGATAAGGTCCTTGTTGAGCATTACGGCCCATCTTCCAACAGATGCTGCGTACTGTACTCGTACTCGTACCCTTGCAATTACAATTTTAAACCTTTTTACTACGAGTTCGATATTACACCTCATGCCTGGCTGTCACAAACCAACACGAGAGCAGTACTCAGGCTTCGCGTGGCCGCTTACCTGGCGGTGTCATCCCCGATCCAGAAGTACGGAAATGTACGTCACGTTCTCTTATAAGTGCTTTGTCTGGTCACTCTTCTGTAAGGCTGTTTTCCTTCGTTGAACCCCCGCACGCACTCATATATTACAGTTCTAGTATGTGGAAACCTGTGTAGCTCACTGCATGGCACGATAACTACCTGTCTTTGCTTGTACCCTAAATCTGTACCGGTGGCCAACACCCACATAGTCGCTTACAGTAGTATATAGACTGAGAGTATAAACAGTGTATTTTCAAAAGCTAGTATCGACATATGGACAGGTATCCACAGTATGAAAGAGGTCTGTTTTTCTGCTTTCACGGCAATGCTCGCAAAACTCATCTTTCCCCTTTCCAACAAGTTTCCCAGAGTATCCGAAATTAGCGTCACAACTGAGTATATCATGACCGTGGCTTTCACATATCTCACACCACAAGCCGCTGTATTCTTTGCTAGAGTCTCCCACTTTTCGCTTGCTATCGTTAAGCAGAGTGGATTGGCTCCCATCATGATCTACAATTAACTGCGCCTTGTTTTGCTCTGCTTTTGCTGTAAGTTTTCTTCCACTCTGCGATTTGGGACTTATATCGAACCTGGCTGTGCTTATGGATGACACTAAATCTTTCAAACCGTGTATCTCGTCTTTCAAAGAACTGTTGGATTTCTGCAACTGCTCATTCGTAGCCAGTAGAATATCTACCCTTGTCGTATTATTTATCGCCACTTCAGCACTTTCCCTCGCGCGCTTGGTTTCTTCCTCGGAGATAAGTAATCCTTCCTCTAGTGCAGATATGACGTCCTCTAGCGTTTTCAGCTGTTCAACAACACCATCAATATCCCTGTCTTCCATTTCCAAAAGTCGGTTCTCGTAAACTTTTGTTGTTTCTGCGTGGGATTTTTCCAAATTTTCAAGGACGGAACGAAACTCTTCCCTTTTTGCTTCTATCCGGTTTTCTAGGTTCAGTATGATCATATCTTTCTCGTCTAGTTGCATTTGAGTCATACTGAGTTCAGAAATGGCCTCCAGGTTACTTCTTTCCAAGAGAGAAATTCTGCTTCTCAGGTGCTCTAAAGTAGCGTGCATATCACTTATTGTCGGTTGTTGTGTTTTCTTGTCCACAAATAGTGTAAGCGTATTGGGATTGTCTGGTCCCTTTCCTGCTTTTTTAGGATTCGATTCTTGATCACGCTTGTGCTGGGTCCCTACATTTTCAAACCGACCCGACAACGATCCGACCGTCTCTTCACACTCTTTGTCATTGCTTCTTTGAAGATGCAACGGGGGTACAGTGTCGGCTTGCATAAGACTGGCTTGTTTGTCTTTCCCCGGCTTTCCACGTTGGGGGGTATCGTATCTTTCCAACTTTTTTAGCGGGACTGGGTGAGGGACTTGCCACGTAGGAGTCGAGATTGCAAGATCTGTTAAGGAAGGAGACTTTTGGTTGTTGAGAGTGAAAGAGTCTAGTTTACGAACTTTTGAATATGGTAAGAACAATCCATTGTCTTGATCCGCTTTGAAATACTCTACTCCATCAAAGCTCCCATTATTTTTTCCCTTCCCTGAAGAATTACCTATCAGACTTATGCCAACATATGTATCGGGTTTTCCGTTGATTTGGCCAATAAACTTCACCTTTCCTTGAGCTCTCAAGGGTGTCATAACAGTGTCTCCCACTGCAAGAGCTTCCTGAAAAGTAATCCTGCGAGAGCCCTCTTGGAGTTCATTGGATCCAGCATCGTGTCGAACTTGACTTGTAAGTTCAGTCGAATCCGAATCGGTAAAAAGTTTTCTTTGAGGCGTTGACTTTGGCGCAGATGGCGAAGTCGACTTTGATGGCAACAAAGACACCCTTCGACTCGCAGTCATCACGTTGACTTGTTTCTCCATATTTGGGCCATCTTTATTATGGGATGGGAATCGGGATCTACGGGACAAATACGAAATTAAGGTTTCCTTTCCATTTCAGTCGCACATAATTGACGACCCAGAGTATGATAATTTGGTGGAACAACTGCATTCGGCTCCGCTCGGAAACTCTTTGAACCTTTACGAGTAGCGATGCTATGACTAAATGTATGAGAAGTATTGACACAGATGCGCTCCTTAACTGTGTTTCCCAGCACGGGTTGCAACATAGTCGCGGAAAGCCGATTAACACCTTGCGCTTTGTTTTTCGTTTGCGGCTTCTCAAGACTAGATAGCTAAGGAAACTTGACAACGTAATGAACTTTTTGCATATGGTCCCATGACTCGTCCCGAGTCATGGGAAAAGAGTAAGAGCATAGCGGAAAGTTCGCGCTAGCAGCAGGCGACGCAGGACAATAGTAGTGTTCGGTCAAATTCATCTGCTTAAAATGGACGTATAAATGCTTAATTAAATTGGTAGATGTTCGATCAAGCGTGTTGTGTGAAATTCTGTCCTCGGCGGATTTCGTTTGGTCGTGTAAGTCAATAATACATTGCGGTGCAATACACTCCCGGCTTTGCTTTGTGTCGGGTGCGTTAAGAATGACGCCGCGATATCCATATTGTTTTGTATCTAAGAGTGCTTTTTGCAGATGGCTCTCAAAGTGGGCCTTTCTCTGAGTAGAATACTTAGACCCATAAATATACTGCCTGCAGTAACGACACCACGTGAATAAGGAATTGGAATCGGGAGAGTAGTTAGGAAAAATTCCATGTCGGGAATATGCGTGCTCATAGAGAGCTTCCCTGGTTCCGAAGCGCTCGCCACAGATTCCCCAATTGCAGATGAGTCTTTTGCTATGAAGAAGATGCCTGTAAACATGAGCTTGAGGAGCCGCATCCGCCGCAAGATTAAAAACACATGGCTTCTTTGAATGATTTCCTCCAGTGACCCAAGGACAGCTATCTGGAAGGGTATGTAAATACTCTTCCCATAACCTGTTTGCTTCAATCTTAACATCTGCTAAGGGCGTTTGTACCTGATGATCATTTATTTCAGTCTCCGACGACAAAATCTTCAGGAGTTCCTTCACAACAAGATCACCATCGACGTCATCGGCTGTCAACGCTTCGTAAGACTCGCATAACGTGTTATAGTACGGGGAGAACGAAGATAGAGCTGTCCACTTACGTCCCACTATACCAAACATAAGTTCTTGTCGTTGTCGGTATAATCGATGACCTCGATATCGGTCACTCATGGTCATGTCGTCCACCTCGCCTTCTTGAGCATCTGTGACATCTCCAACGCCTAAAAATTCCTCCCCGTCGACTAATTCCTTATCTTCATTTCCTTCCCCGTACTCCATATGTTCCTCATTATCTTTTAGTTTGTCATCGTCAATCATTTCCACATAGTCAGTCAGCTCTCCATAGTCAATCATTTCCTCGTCGTTAAGCAATTCCCCATACTTAATCAGCTCCTCGTCGTCAATCAGTTCCCCAGGGTCGAATGGTTCCTTGTGGTCCGTCCGTTCCTCCACGTCGCTGGCAGCATCCATACCTTCAGCTCTGAGAGAAGGTTTTGCAGCTGTGCAATCCTGAATAGCTTGTTAAGGGTCTCGATCGAAACGTAGTCTTAACAGACGGTTTTGTTCTCTCATCCTCTGTCCATTGACCTGGAGCCAAAGGCCGTACAACGGGGAAACCTCCTTATTTCTGCGGGCCACTTGTAAAGAGCCGAACTGCTCTACACAAGCTTGCCTGGCAATCTTAATTCTTGTGCACAAATCCACTAAGTCGACTTCCTTCTCGACCGCTTCCATCCCAGCTTTGCTGATATTCGTCGGAGCATTCTCGCAGATCCCAAGCGTAGAAAAGACATAATGGATGTGTCAAAAGGTGCGAGACCCTTCGTCAATGCCTGTACATCAGTAACGGATGTCTTCGAAAGGTACGTTGAAAAATGCTCGGGCTTCTGTTCGTTGGCCCATCAGCGTTCGTGCCGTCTCTCGAAACTTAAGATGCTGATCAAGCACGTATGCATCCCCACGACGAAGAGACGTTAGGGTCATGTTATCTCGGAAGCCGGAGAGACAGGGTAATTTATGCGTCAAATATCGGATACGACTATAAGTAATTAATGAGGGTATCTCTCCCGCTATTGTTGGCTTAAGTTGGCCGGGTATAACCATATTGTTGAGGCATCAGTCCTTTAATAGAATTCGAGCTCCGTAAGGTCCGGGATTGGCACTCATTAGCTCGTCCCAGGTCTTAAAGTCTTTAAAATATCCGAAATGAAAAGCAAGGATGACCAGCAGCCGACAACTGTCCTGAAAGACCATTTTAGGGTGACGGTAGTCTGCAGACGAAAGCTTTGAATTCGCCAGGTTCTGCGCTATGGTTTTCAACCATTTAGAGAGCACAAGGCAAAAAATGGTCAGGTCGCCATATTCGTTTCGGCCCACCCAGAATTCTACGTCCTTCCATTTGAGATAAGGTTGTGCGACCAAGTTGTCGTTTGTCGTGGGAACCTACTCGCCGATCCTCGACGCTCCATCAACAATCAATTAATGACCAAAGTCATTGCGATTATGTCGGCAAAAGATTTCATCGTGGCAAGACTCTCCCATTTCCACATTGCCTTAATGACAATTTCGACATCTTTATGGTATGCCGTACTCTTACTCCTTGGTTCTCGGTTGAGGTTAGCGATATCAGTTAACGACCCTTTAATCCATAAATAAGTCTAAGAAATATCGTCTTGATCAAGTGCTTTATTGTAGTATCTGATGGCCGCGAAAAGGCCCTTCGCCCTATGGAGTAGAGTGGTTTGGCTTACATTTGTGTTGAACGTGGCAATCGATGGTCGTAGGCTCGAAGTGGCCACATTGCCGACTGAGACGTCAGCCAAAAAAAAGAAGAATTGCCGAAGGAGGACTTGATCGGGCAATGGGCCACCTGGCTGAAAATACCGAGCTCAGTGTGCATCTTGTACCATCTCAACGTGCAATTCAGACCACATGCCATGAATCTGTCCATTCCACGCAGGCTTCGGACATGGTAGCGCTTTTTCTCTCGTTCCGCAAGGTCAGTGCGCTGCATATCCTGTCCGCAGGCTCACGGTCAGCTTTTTTGCTGCGTTTCTTCTAGCCCGCTTAACCGCATTTCTATCTAAAGTCTTCTGTCCCTGTACCGACTTTTGCAACTTGACAGTTGGGGGGTCTGGCAATGGCGGTTTGTATAGTCGTGATTCGGCCATGGTACAAGTGTTTCAATCCTGGCCTTAACCTGTGGTCGGTCTCACGCTCACTTGAAAGCAGTCCAATTCTCTACTGCTTGCGTTAAATGCATTTCGGACGATTTTTTTACAAGTACTTAAATTGATCTGGTCCTTATTGTGGTGTGGCGGTTGCTCATATCCAAAGTTCCACAGTGCCTGAACCATCAAGCCCCTGGACGTCCCAGGTGAAGGCGGTCAGCCAGGGTCTGGAGTTGAAGCCTCTAGGACAAGGAATCGAATACACTCTTCAGGTCCTCGTCGATTCCGATGGGACGGTCATTAGGGACAGCTATGAGATCGTAAAGTATCTGGATGAAAAATACCCGGAGCGTCCAGTGCTCGATGAGCAGGTCGACAATTGGCTCGTAGCAATACGGAAAGTGGAAAACCCATTGGCACCAATCGCAAGAGGCAATGTTCCCAGCATTCTGGACGCAGACGATCGGAAATACTTTACGACGACGCGCGAGCTTGGGCCTGCTCCGGCTGACAATATGCAGAATGCCAAAGCAGCGCTCCAAACAATTATCGACACGCTCAGCAGGCAATTGTACCTTGGAGGCAGCGAACCCACCTATACGGACTTCTTCCTGGCCTCAATCTTCATTTGGGTGAAGCGTGGGAGCGAAGAAAACTTTGAGGAAATGGTCTCCTCCAAAACGCTCACGACATGGTGGCAGCGAGTCCATCAATAGGAGTAACCAAGATCCGTAGATACGCTCGACGTACACGATCCCATGAGAACCTAGTTATAGTCTGTCACCCTTACTCCTTCCTCATGCTGATGTTCCCTTTGCTCGCCGCAGTGCATTCGGCGCAGGATCATCCCCTCCCCGCCAGGACTGCCAACAGGGTCTTGATGTCGTGATTCCTCTACGCCATCCTTCAAGGCCTTCTCGCCTTCCACCTCAAGCGGACATAATTGACCACCCAAACTCCATCTGAGCGCTGACAAGACCATCGCAGGGCTTCCTTTATTTCTTGTAAAATTCTTGCCCGATCTGCTACATCCACCACAAGCTTCAAGAAACTGAACGCAAAGGTTTCAATCCACTCTATGATATCGCCCGATAGCTCCGTCGGGCGATGTTCCTGTTCGAGTTCACAGGCCGTGAAACCGGCGTTCTCAAGCAAAAGCTTCATTTGAGGAGGGGTTGGGAAAAACCACGGATTGACTGCATCAACATCCGTATAGGAAAGACCGTAATGCACGAGTGACGATCGAATGGCGGTCACCACATCCGCCACATTACCAAAGCATCCGCACTCGGCCACAAAAATCCCATTAGGTTTCAGACATGCGTAAATTGCAGGTGCTACAGTAGCTCGAGTCTGCGTGTCTGCAAGAATCCAATGCAATGCTGCGTTACTGAAAACTTTGTCGAAAGTTCCTCTGAGATCTTTCTCGGACGAAAGCTTCCGGCAATCTACCAATCTTGCATCAAGACCTTTCGCTTTGCAGCCCTCTGTGAAATTCTTGGACGAGTCCAGTGCTAAAACCATTTTGCATCTTTTCTTGATTCCTAAAGTTAATGCTCCATCGCCTGCGCCAACATCGAGGATCACGTCATCGCACGAGGGATCTAAGTAAGAGATCACTTTCGACGTCAGCCGTGGGACGAAGGAAGCATTAGTTGCATAAGTATGTGTGCTCCAGTTATCCTCCGACTTTTCCACCTTTTCTATGTCGGACATCATGTGAGGTTTCACGTGATATCTCTTTGTTCTCTATTTCATTGTCCTCGACACAACCGCTTATATACTTCTATAGCCCACTATATTAAGTAACCATTATCTTTCTCACTTCACACATTCTTTCGAAGAGAGCTCTCTAGTTTCCAACGAACCGGATTTAGCGAGAGTCTCAATAACCCTCAATACATCCATATGAGTCTCCACAGCTGCTTATCGACATACATGGGTGCACGAAGATGTAAAAGTACAGAACGATCGCCTGAAAATATGTACGGTAGCTCTACTGATATTTTAGAAAGCCACTTTAGAAACAGTAGTCCAAAAGGCCTTTCCCTGATTTGCAGCTATCTCCATCTCCAACTTGGTCGGAGCCCTACTTCCATCCGCCCCTGCAAATGTGCCAGCACCCCACGGGCCTCCAGCATGAACCTCTTCCAGGTTCGACAAGAGCGAAAATGACGACCCGTATCCGTTGGGTACGAATGAGATGCCATGATGCACTAGCGTGCTAAGCGCGTTATTTGCTGTTGTCTCTTGTCCTCCGCCATAGCTTGAAGTGGAAAGAAAAATGCCGGCGTACTTACCAATAAGATTGCCACTCGCCCAAAGGCTGCCGGTGGAATCCCAAAATGCCTTCCACTGTGCTGGAAAATTGCCATACCGTGTTGGAACACCTAAAAGGAAAGCGTCATACTTTGTCAACGTCTGTGCTGATGCAAGAGGGTAATTTGGCTTCGGTGGAGCATGCATTTTCTCCAGTACACTATCGGGAAGAGTTTCGTTCACTTGGAAAACGTCTGCTGAACCACCAGCTTCCACTATCCCAATCTTCTCTGCCTCTGCCAGTTTCGCAATGTGGCCATAGAGACTGTAAATGATGATCGCAACCTTTGGAGCCATGTTCTCAAGCGATCGAACCTCGAAGCGAAATGTTGAAGCCGGCACGTGATGCTTAATTTGACGACATCGGGAGACTTGAGTAAAATACAAGTACGATAACGACCGCTATGAAGGGTGAGTCAATAATAACTCGTGTACTCCTGCTTTGCTTTCACTTGAAGAAGTTTTTAAACTCAAGCAATAAGTAGGTCCATCGGCAATTTGATCCGTTACCTATACGGCTTGATCAGCCATATCTTCGTTGCTTGTGCACGCGTTCCATTTGGAACCCCTAGTATGATTCGCTGTAATAATTCATGACCAATATATTTGAGCAGTCTTTATGCCCGTTGCAGGCCCGTAAAATATGAGTTCTGCAAATCAGGGGGCCGTGAAAACCTGCATGACGATTCGTGGACTACGCGACCAGAGGGGACTTGAATTTAATTAAGCAATCGCATCACCTCCACAATGGCGCAATCTTTCAATTGCAGCAGCAAAAAGCTTAAGTAATCTTTTCGCAGATGGGCGATTTTCCGCTTCAACCGTGAGGCACTGTCTGATGATGTCCTTAGTAGTCTCTGAGTAGTTTGGTTTCTCTGGTATTTGATATTGGGCGTTTGCAACAGCCAGTGCAATGCTTCCACCTCGATCAACGGCGCCTTCAAATGGAGAAGAGCCGTATAAACAAGCAAATAGAGTGGCACCTAATGACCATATGTCGACCTTTTCAGAGATTTGGGTTGCTGTAGGGCAATCAAAAAGTTCGGGCGCGCGATAGGATATAGTAGAGTGCACAGCGGCTTCTTCTTGGACCCGGATTCCGTCAGCGTGGTCTTGAACAAGCTGGCGTGCATGAGTTAATGAACCGAAATCCATAAGCACAGGAGTTACGCCATCATCAGCAATCATGATGTTTCCAGGCTTTATGTCACGGTGCGCGTATGCTAATACATTACTGGTGATACTGAAATCAATGTCTTGGCCATTGATTGGATGCCTTCTTCTGGAGTGGTTTCTGTCGGTACTCGCGGGGGGTTCTCGATGGTAATGGATTGCTTCGATAGCTTCCGTTAAATTTCGGAAAAGCCGTAGTAAGTCTTCTTCAGGAAAACATTGTTGATTTACAAGGTTTGCGTTGATAGCATCTTGAAGGTTACCGCGTCGAAAGAAAGGCAACAGTATATAAACGGTTTTGCTCTCGTCCTTTTCTTGAATCACGGAGAAGTCGATTGCGTTGATGATCGACGGATGATTGAACAGTTTATATGCATCTACCTCATTCATTGCCCTTTCAAGAGACTCATCTCCAAATAGACATCGTATTTTCTTGAGTGCAAAGGTTCCACCGCTAGTGAGATTGGTAACAAGGTAAACGAAGCTGAATCCACCTTCTCCAAGAAGGCGCACAATCCTCAAACGTTCGCCATTTAGTTCCACCGTAGGTTCGGGAAAACAAGAAATGCATGATATAATCGATAGAATCCCATCTTTGACGAAATCCATTCGTAGGTCGTGAGTGCACTTTGACAACTTTTTCCTCAGTTTACAATTGCCTCGCATCATACATAAAAATGCTTTCCAGGATTCATCAGATGATGCACTGAAATCAGTCTCGCAAAGTAGGTGATACTCCTCCTGAGGCTGCCCATTCAATGAGTGGTAAGCCGAATGCATCAGGCCAGACTGTTGGTGGGCCTCAATTACGTGTCTCAAGAAGGAGGAATGGACAGAAAAGAGCGAGTAGCATGACTCCTGAAGATGAAGAAGCGCTTCAAATTCGAGAAGATCATATGGAAACTACTTCAACGAGGTCAGAATCTGTATGCAGTGACTCCTCTTCGCATATCACGGTAACTTCCAACGTCTTAAACTTTGCACGGGCAAGTTTGATCCAAGGAACTCTTGAATTGAAAGATGGCCTTTCTTTCTCTCCTAATGATCATATTTTCCTCGTCAGCGAGCCTCCTGGCGAGCCATATTATTTAGCAAGAATCATGGAATTCATGGAGAGTGAGCAATCGCATCAGACATCGCAAGCGACAGCTGTGCGAGTCAATTGGTATTACAGACCGCGGGACATTTCTCGGTCAAACGCAGATCCTCGGCTACTCTTTGCCAGTATGCACTCCGATATTTGTCCCATTACTGCCATTCGGGGGAAATGCAGCATTAAACACAAGGATGGGATTCAAGATCTCGATGTGTACAAGAAAATGGAAAATTCCTTCTGGTTCGAAAAGCTCTACGATCGCTATATCCATCGTTTCTACGATGTGGTCTCCACAGAGAGCATAATCAATTTACCGGCGAGTATAAAAGACGTCCTTCGCAGTCGGTGGCGCTATGCCATCGCTGAGCCACGTAGGACTAAGGAACTTACTATGCAAACTCGTCGGTGCAAGCGTTGCAATGAATGGTGCGGCGGGAAAGACTCGGTTAAGTGTGGGCTTTGCAAATCAGATTATCACATGGAATGTACCAATCCGCCATTGCAAAAGAAACCAGCCAAAGGATTCGCTTTTACATGCGGACCTTGTTCTAAAGCTGAAGCAAGGAGTGATGATAATAGCTCACCACTTCTACAAGACGCAGCTACAGAGAGCAATAGCGACAACGGATCACAAAACCATGATGCAGTCAGTGGAAGTAGCATACATAGTATAGCAGCAAATACGGATATGGCAGCAATCGAAACAGCGTGCAAGGTTTCTACCGCAAAGTTGTGGCCGTACAGGTATGTTGGAATGCATTGCCGTCTTGAAGACATCGTCGATAATGATGATAGAATATATCCTCGGGCAGCCTCTCGCCTTGGTGTCCGCCATCAGGCTCAAATTAAGCCGTGGCCTGGACGTAAGGTCCAGTACTTCGAACCGCGAAAGTATCAAAAGCTACTGAAAAGTTCACGAACGCGAAATTCCCGCCAAGACAATCACACAATTGCTAATGCTCTGCGCGGCGTAGGTTCGGTAGAGTCTTATCAAGGTGACTCAGAAGACACGTCCGAGGAGATGGGCCCTTGGATGCAGCTCAAACCGGCCGGATACATTGCTCGTGGAAACGACTCGACCTCAGTGTTACTTTTTGCAAAACCAGATGATGTCAGGGAAGAAACCGTCGACGGTTTTGTGAGTCGCCTGGAACCTATCTGCGAAAAATTGGGGTTAAAACCTTATTCGACCAATTTACTAGATTATGCATTAAATGCTTTGTTTAAAGAAGATTTTGATCAAGACAGTGCGTTAGAGTTGGTCAAGAAATTCACTAGACGCAGCATAGGGGAGCCCAACTTTAGCACACAGGAATTATACCGATTCGAGGAAGGCGTCAAGAAGTATGGTAATGAGCTTTTACCTGTTCAGAAGGAAGTTCGCACAAAAGCTGTTGCGGACGTCGTGCTTCACTATTACCTGTGGAAATGGACAGCGCGCGGTAGAGAATTCTGGGGTAACTTTGCAGGAAGGGGATTGAAGAAGGATTCTTCTACCCGCAGTCGGGTACCTTTGGACCCCAATATGCACGATGACCTTGGTGATAGTGGCGATGATTCAGCTTATGATTCACGCAAACTCACAAAAAAAGGAACATCTCCAAGGTGTAAATTTTGCGGTTCGACGCGTAGTAGAAGATGGCGCAAAGCTCCTTTAGTTTTGGCTTCTCAAGATGGCAATATTGTAGCATTATGTGAAAAATGCGCGAATCTCTGGAGAAATTACGGAATAGAGAAAAGCTGTATGGAGGATGTTGTGCACGATACTGATAGAGCTACTGAAAAGAATCGTAAGAGAAAACCGAGCCACCCCCAACACAATGACCCTGATGATATGGAGTTTTCTTCTAGAAGAACAAAAGGCAGGAAGAAAAGGCAGAAAAGCTGCGATTTCTCCTCAAAAAAACAGGATGAACCTCATCTGGGGGATAGTAGAAATGGTAGAAAAATATGTGTTGTTTGTTCTGGGATTGGCGACAAACAGCAGTTGGTCGAATGTCAGATTTGCGCATTGATTGTGCACAAAGGTTCACGATCTTCCGCCTTGCTAACTCTAGATTGCTATGGCATACCGCTTGCGTCTGTGGATACTTGGATCTGTGACCCATGCGTCAATGACAGAGCCCCCAAAGTAGCCCTGGTAAGGAAATACTCCCTTAACCAGCGTCTGACGGAAGAATTACAAGTGTGTCTTATGTCCATCGGAAGTAAGAGAGGGATGCTTGTCTATAACTGTGCACTGGCATGAGCCGCTAAAACGGACCATAGGCAATAATTGGGTGCATCTCAATTGTGCCATATGGCATAGTGAAACTCGCTTTGGAAACATCGATATAATGCAGCCAGTTGAAAGGCTCGATGCCATTCCATTGGCACGATGGTCTAATGTGGTGCTACGTATGCTCCTTTGTGCTAATGTCTAGAAATGTAGCGTTTGTCACACTAGTGAGGGAGCCTGTGTTCAGTGTCCAAAGTGCACTAAGACATTCCACGTCTCCTGCGCATCAGCCTCCAATTACGTGTTTGCCTTTGAATTTCAAGTTGCAAAAGGTTTCAAAAGAGAAGGATTCGTTCGAGTAAATGTTGGCGATACTAGTGGATATCTCTGTCCGGTTATTTACTGTCCTCATCATGCTAGACCGAAGACGAAAATATATCTCCGTGATGAGGAGCTTGAGCCTGGGGTCGTGTGTCCTGATTTAAAGACCAGCTAACGAAGTCTGCCGTGCAAATATATCTGAAGCGATTCAAAGAAGCGGATCTTTCTAAGACATTGTCTTCTCGCAAAATGCTGTGCGAAGCTTTGTCATCCCAAAGGGAATCTAAGGGGAATGTCTTGAACAGGCTACATGGAATGAAGACAACTAAGAGCAACGGGAGCGTGGTATGCCATGAGTGCGCAATCACCGCATCACCTTTTTGGTGGACGCTTCGTGATTTCTTAGGGGTCAGACCTCCGCCTTCTCATAATATTCTGTGCCAGGGGTGTTACTGGAAGCATTTACAGAACAATAGATCATCATAATCAATCCTTTATATGAAATTAATTGGCATCCCAAACATCTACTCTATGCACCCAACGCCACTTTGTGCTTTCTTAATTAAATCAGTTACAGCTCAACTCGTGGAATCCAATGGTTTGTATTACTGACCTTTCCCGTAAATATATCCCAAATGTTGACTACACATGCCAGCCCAAGTCGATATAATGTTCTCGGAAGCGTCACCCATGAGCCAATGACCATTTTCAGAGCATCAAAGACAACAACCATCTCTTTTCGAAATTGATGAGAAAATGTCTGTTGTGATGAAGTCACAATTACCTTCATCAGTTTTCGGAATTCTCCCACTGCGTATAAGCTGTGTGATAGCCTGTCAAAGGTATTCACTAACGCAACAATTTCAGTTCTCTGCAGCTCAATTGCTGAAGTGTCCGAAGGAGAATCGAACAACACCTTTAATGCGGTGCCATAGCCTAGGATCTGCAATTTTCCCCAAAGCCTGCATCTGTCACAGCCGACACAATCCATCAGCCTAGAAATATTACGAAATCGAGATCGAAACTCATCAATGAGACCAAAAGAGGACGGGTCTACAAACATGCTCGATTCATTGAACGCTTCAGGGATCGTCCTCACGGTACGCGCTACCATAACAATTTTGTCCTATGTTATCAGCATTTATCTCAATTCATAAACATACCCGGGTGAAGCGGTCCTGACTTACGTCGCCACTGCAAAATGTATAGTCTTCGAAGAAATCAAGCAGCTTGGCGATAGCTTTAAGCAATAACGCGTAGTTGAAGTACAGGTTTTCAAGCCGGTCAGGATACATAACAATCCTATCATTAAAACACTCCACATTCGGTCCCTTGAAGTTAGTACCTTTCAAGGAAGTCAGTACCCAGTGTCCAGATGTCTGGTTTAAGTAATCATAACATAAGTGAGTGCTTATGCTTGCGTGCATTCCGGAGATTATCCGATAAAAGACACGCTTCTCTAGACACACTTCGTTTTGAATGCTCTGAAGATGACCACTTCCCTTTTCAAGTTCCATAAATATGGATGACCTTTGTGCAAACGATGGTTCAGTGAAACAGTTCTCTCGGTATGCAGCCTCCCAAATTTTGTTTGCGCCTGGACCCGAATAACCTGTGAATCGCTCCGGATTATTTACAAGTGACACGTACACCGCGGCCGAATCTGCCGACTCATCTTCGGCAACGCAGAAGTCTCTCTCTTGCGTATGGTCTTCCTCCATTAGACAGGTTTCAGTTGCCTTGTCTAAGCGGTTGACACCAACCGAGGCTCCATATTGAGGATGTTTATCTTGAGATGATGCTTGGAGTCTGGTGGCTGGTCCACTCAACCGGCCGAGAGCAGATGCACGCCACACATTTGGTATTTCTGCTTCGTCGTCAATTGTCTCTACAGCACACGCGCGGTTGCCGCAAAGGCCATCTTCGCTCCAAAACGGGCATTCTTTGCCATATAAATCTAATCGATAATACCCGAAGAAGTCTGTTTCTTTCGTAATTTCGCGCAGTAGTGGACGGATTTTAGCATTGAGCAGTTCAATGCTTGAGAATGATGTTGAGGCATCCGAGATCATCCCCGATGGCTTAGCATTAGTCAGTGGCGCCTTGTGAGCGTACCAATAAAGACTCGTTTCTTTTAGAAGCATCAGCCCTAATTCCACATAGAAAGAAGAACAGAGCAGGGCCAAACATACGCGCAACTTTGTGTGCGAACTCCTTTCTCTAACCTTTTTCTTTCGCCGGATCGTCAGGTGATTTTATACGTGGCTTTAGTAGCCAAACGCGCCCCTGATGACACTAGACGACCCTGCCAAATATGTCATTCCTCGATTCAATCAGAAGGGAGAATCGGCGTGCGAGGAGGGAACCGCTGCAAGCTGCTATACCTGCAGATTCTGTCGACAGGCTGGATAGGACTGGACCAATTTCGTTTCATCACGAAGGGCCATATGATAGCACTTTGATGTTTAGGCAAGTGAAGGGGAGGGCACCAGTTGATGCTGTCAAAGAAGGCAATGCAGCTACGTTACAAGCCACTCCGCCTGGGAACCTCGTGGATACACTCAGGCAACGGATACCCTTGGACGGAGTCGGAGCGCTCCCGCCGGGTAGCGTGGCGCCAGGTGGAAGAGTCATGGACTACGAGGAAGAAAATTACATTCCTACCAAAGAGGAGATATGGGATGATGGTGTCGAAAGGCCCCGTCGACATGATAAGATGCATTTTAGAGGAGTAAGCGATGGCGGGAGCGGTATCGAATTGCGTGAACGCCTTGGCCCATTCCCTGACGATAGACCGGACGATAAGCAAAGGAGGGAAAGCGTTTCCGGCCGATTAGAGAAAGTATCTACGGGGTTGAAGAAGCGAACCTCCATAGCAAGAACTTGAGTACTATATATTTTGTACTGTGTCATAAACAAAGAATATCGCTATGGTGAGAAAAAATCTGCCATTAAATTCTCAATTCACAATTGCTTTTGCTGAGTTAATGGCCAGCTATAAGTGACATTCTCGTCTAAAAGTTTAGCTGTTAGCTTTCAAAGCTTGTACTCCTGACGTATCCATACGACGACGTAAAGTCATCTAGGACTGAAGGGCCCCGAGTGCCATAAGGATAAACCTCGGGTTTAATTTCTTCATGGTGATCAAGATAGTGTAAGATCGGCGTGAATATGCGCCAACTAGCGTCGAGCTCATCATCGCGTACAAAATTGGAGTGATCGCCTCGCGTCGCATCTAAGATGAGTGACTCGTAAGCTTCAGGGATCTTGAGATCGCTAAATCTTCTTCGATAAGTAAGATCGAGTTCCGTCACAGCCGTCTGCATTGTCAAACCTGGTAATTTCGAATTCATCTTAAGATAGACACTTTCATCTGGCTGGACGCGAATCACAAGCTCATTCCTAGGGATATCCTTAAAGATTCCGCTCGTCACATCTTTAAACTGAATGCGGATCTCCGTCTTTTGTTGATTCAACGCTTTGCCTGCTTTCATGATAAATGGAACTCCGTCCCATCTTTCGTTTTTCACGGAAGCTACCATAGCAGCAAAAGTGGGGCAGCGACTACCTTTTGGAACAGTCTCGTCATCAAGATACCCTGGCTTTTGCCCATCTTCTGAGGCCCCATATTGCCCTATGATAACATCTTTCGGCTCGATAGCAGGAATTCCTCGCAATACACGCACCTTCTCATCACGGACATCCTCCGCCGAAAATGATATTGGTCGTTCCATGGCCAATATTGTTAGAACCTGCAAAAGGTGATTTTGCATGACATCACGGATTATACCAAACTCATCAAAATATCCACCGCGACCTTCAGTACCGAAAGGTTCTTTGAAAGTAATCTGCACATTGGAAATATGATTGCGGTTCCATGTAACCCCGAAAAACTCATTGCCAAATCTTATAATCATTAGATTTTTCACCATTTCCTTTCCCAAATAATGGTCAATCCGGAAAATTTCATCTTCCTTCCAATTTGGCTCCAATGCCCGTTGCAGTTCTCGCGAACTTTCAAGATCCTTTCCGAAAGGTTTCTCCACGATCAAACGAGCTATACCTTTCTTTGGATACAAAATCTTTTTGAGATGCCTTGAAACAGGAATGAATACGCTGGGAGGGAGTGCCATGTAAAAAATTCGATTGTGTTCATCGCGCTTACCTTCAAGATCATCAAGGTGCTTCTTGAGTTCTTGAAAACCATCATCCTGGTCATACTGACCAGAAATGTAGGTACAAAGTTTCAAGAACTCTTGTAACTGATCTTCCATATCTGGAGTGGGCGTTTTTATGTACTGCTTTACCCTCGAATGGTACTCCTTCTCGTCCATTTTCGTGCGCGCATACCCAATGATGTGAAGGTCTTTCGGGAGATACTGATTGCGGTACAATCCGAACAGCGCGGGAAACTGGTGTCAGGTTTGCTATTACGGTGGCTCACAGTTTTCTTTTTGGCTAAGTCCCCACTCGCTCCGAGGACAACGATTGATGTGTTGTCTTTCAGTTCAATAGTTCTTTTGTTAGCATGAGTCATAGGGAAGCGATTTCATCACTTCACCCGTCACTTACCGTTCGGTGTCGGGCTGATTGCCCTTGATAATAGTGTTTGCCATGATGTATTTTAATGTGAGAGTAGAGAGGGGTATGACGTTGACAGATGGGGTATAAGTAGTTGGTGGGATTGATGAATTACAATTATATTTTATAAACCTTTACGAGGAGCGAGCTACACAAATACTCTGCAACAGCACCACGACGGCCTGGGCAACTCACAAAACACTACTTGTATACTTATATAAGCGCGAGATCAGGCACCTTCTGAAAGTGATCTAAAAACATGATAAGCTACTGTGTAGCCGGATAAGATCCTCGATAATCTGTTCTCGGGTTGTACGCGCCTTTCGAGCAATTTCATTCTGCCGCTTCAAGGAAAGCTGAGTGAAGCGGGACAAGACTACTCCGTCGAGAATTGTTCTTGTAGATGAGGATTGCGGATAGCTGTGACAGTTGCGAAATGTTCGTGGATTTAATGCCGCAAAAGGCTCGACGGAGTTCAAAGTCTGTCCCTGTACAATACCCATCCTTCGAAACACCGCTTCCTCAACAGGAGTCACGGTGAATATTGTTCCTTTGGACGACACTCCGAGGACAACACAGCTCTGAGAGTCACCATTATCGCTATTGCATGGCAGGGTATGCATTGAAAAGATAGCATCTGCAACGTGCAAAGAAGCTTTGTGAATAAGAGAATGTCCACTCATCGAAGTAGGCTCTATTTCGTGTAAGCAGTGATACTTCATGTGCTTTACCTTCCGGATTGTATTGTGATACGTGCAAGTTGCCATTACCGTCAGCAAAGACGAAATAAAGATCATCATTTACAGGGAGAAATGCAACACTGGAGATGCCTGTGAGCAAGCGATCTTTACCGAAAAGAGTCATCTTGTACGGTTCTTCCTATTTTATTAGCCTTTTCTCGACTACAACACACTGAGAAGCCAGCGAAAGATACACCTTGGACACCGTCGCCGAAAATGAGAAGACTTCCTAGGCTTTGTGCACATGAAACGTATGCATTAAGGTCCATGAACGCGACGGGAAGGACGGAGTCATCCTCCTTGAGACCTCTGACTAACACCTACGGTTAATTCAGGAGGCTTTTTGTAGCGAGTTTACCTTTTGTCCCTGCGCAGCTAGTAAATATCCATCGACATCACAGATTGCAGACACTGGTCCCTTAACTTCCTCTTTGGCTCTAAGTTTTAATTTAAAACAGGTTTCCGGGCGGTCAGCCTTGGGAATGACCTCCACAACCTCAAATACGTAAATGGACCCGCGTGTGGGGAAGTCTTCTCCTCGAATCACAGCCGTTCCAACCGCTAATAGCTCTTTACGTGTCTTCGTATGCTCAGATATTTCTAGGTGCACGCTCCTTGATACGAGTGGTACTTCATTCTCCTCCAGTTGACATCTTCGTTAGCGCTTTTAATAGGTGAACATACGTGTCTATTATGCTCCAATTATGACGTGAGACTAGGTGTATCGATCCTTTGCGGCCTAATAAATTTGCTTTTACTTAAGTCAGCCCAGTCAGCCTACTTTTGCGAACAGTCAGTCTCAATCGGACTTCCCTCTTCGTCGGTAGGCTCAAACCCGATTTTGTTGGTAGAGCTTATCATGTAAAGGGAAGACGGTCGGTGATAAGACACAGTATGCAGAGCAAATGGCACCGAAAGACGCACTGTACTGATTGCATCGCCATAGGTCCACTGGCTGTCGAAAGAAATAAGCGAGGCCTCCTATATATTTAGCACATGCTTTTCATTATGAGCTTGCGTTATTATTAAACATTATAATATCACCATCGCTCTCAGTGGCTTTAAGATTCGCTATACTTTGACAACCACCCAAATGCAATCTGTGGATCGAAGGCATTGAATGGCGATTGCCAGATATTGCGAAGCCCTCTCCAACGCCCAAAAATACACTATGGTGGCCATCGGCAGTCGAGAAAGCGATCATTGATCTTTCCACTATCCTCTGGTTACTTTTAATTTCTATGTTGGGAGGCTGAAATGACAAATTAGGGATGTGCTGGGGACTATCTGGCAATTTAGTGAAATGGAACCCCAATCCACCACCTAGAGGAATAAGCCGGTATATTGCTAAGTTCCCTGGTTCTGTCAGCGCCTAGATGTGAGCATGTATCTTATCTCTCCTACCAATAGAGTGATGTCTCGGCAATAGCCATCACCAATCTCGCTTACAAGAATTTCTTGTGTCCTCATGTTACTTTTAGTAATGCATGAATGACGAGAACTATTCTTTAAAACATCTGGCCACTCGTCGAATTCGTCGCAGCTGAATATGCATTCAAAGTCTGGTAGAACAAACACCTTTCGTCAGCACTTGATATTTGTGAATTTGGGTACTTGTAGGGTTCCGCACGTGCAAAGCACAAAGCAAGCATGACTTAATTGTGTCTGGAATTTGTTGAGCTGAGCCGGCTCGGATATGGGCAGATGAGCAGATTCAGCCTGCACAAAGCACATTGCATAACAATTCTACACTTAGAAGTGCAAGCAACCATACTCACCTTCTCCCTGTTGTCATCAATTGTCGTAACGAGATCGATCTGGTCGCAGTTGATGCTATAGAGTGAAATCGTGTCATCATTCCATAAAATTGCAAGAAAGCTATCAAGAGAACAGACGCTTTTGACATGTTTCGGCCCATCTTCATCAGCAACTAACGGTGCTGAGTGCAGCAGTTTCATCTCTTCTTTCATTAGAGATTGGATGAGTAAGCGGTAATTTACCATGCTCGTACATACACATTACGGATTCACAGACTTGTACGATCACCCGACCCTCGTTCATTGCTGCAACGTAAAGGGAGCATTGATCTCGCCTGAACTCGGTTCCAACAACCTCCTCGAACCCTCCCTGGACGCAGAAAATCCCAGTCTGGTGATCACCCGAAAGGAATATTAACTCACACCAGCCAGTGCCTTTCGTTGGTGTTTTCCTTAACTTTGCAGTAAACACACGACAAGGGCCTTGCAAAGAGACAGATGAGAGAACTTTAAATGGAGTAGACGACCGTACTACTGTAAGAGTCCCAGACATATCAGATCCGCCGACTGAAGCGATTTCAACTTTGGGTGCGTTAGCTTGCTGATTGGGCCCTAAAGCCGAGTCCACTGAAGAGGACAATGACTTGATACGATCGATCTCTTCGATATGAAAGATCAGATCATTTCCGTTCTCTACTGCACGTAATGAAGATTTGCTTCCATAAATACTCTCTAGCTCTCCATCTTGTGACGTTAACGACTCCTCGTGGCCTCTATGCTGTATTGTACTTATTTCAGAATGTAAGCGAAACAGAAAACTGTCGCCTTTGGAATTACCCAGGAAGAGTATACTTGCCCTGCAAAACAAAAGGCAAGATGGCTGCCAAGAGAATAGCTGGGAAGTTGGAAGTGATATTCTGTGCAACTTCAGTCCATTGACTAGACGACCTTCGAAGGAAATCTCAAGAACGAAAGAATCGCCGCTTTGTGTGGCAACTAGAGCGTTTCCTTTGCCGTCGAACACGTCGACGCAGCAGCCAGTAAGGTCGGCTTCCAGGACGGGTGAATTTTTGAAAGTAAAATCCTTGGTATTCAATGCAAAGGAATTCGCAGCAACAGCATGTAGTTTTCCTGATTGATCAGCTATGAAAATCTCATTACAGCCGATCATTAAGAATCCTCCAACACTAATCGGTAAATCTTTTAATCGAAAAATATCAGATGGTAACGCTTCTATTGCAACAATTGTAGTGGATGCCCTGGCGGAGATGTCCAGTGTTATTACAAGTACTGACGATTTAGTGTCCTCGCGAGCAGTTGGCGTTGATGTATCCAATTGGTGTGATTCTCCATAGAGAACAGCAATCGTTGGTTCATGATAGCCGTTAAGGAACACTATGTCGATGATGCCGCAGATAAACTCGTTGAGTTGTGAAGCTGTGAGCACAAAGCTACTAACAGATTGAAGTTCATCAGCTTGGTACATACCTGACTCGCCATTGTTTTCATCAGAAGTGAATGAAATGACAGCAAGCAGGTCGTTGCTAAACATCATAATCGCACATTGTCCTTCAGAATCCGCAATCAAATTTGCAGAGCTTGAAGAGAAACCCGGCTGAAATTGGACGTGTTCAAACGAATAGATATGGATAGCCTCGAAGTTGAATAGAACATCGTCCCATTGGAGCAAAGCCGCCTTGGCTCTTTCGAAAGACACTAAAACTAAATCGGAGCCTCGTTTCCCTTTCGCTTTTACGCAACATGCTCCAGTCACTACGCCAAAGGCTCTAAAACGGCAGAGTAGATGCAGACATATTGTACTTTGATTGCTGTGACCATTATTATTGATGTTCTTGGAGTCGTCTTCCGGTCCGTAAGCTTTGTAATCTCTTGACTTTTCGCGATAATCGTATACTTCGACGAATTGTCCTTTAGCCAACACTAGGCAATTGTTTGCAGGGAACCCTAACTTGGCCTCTATAGCATGCTCTGTAGAAGAGGACGGGAAATATTCGTCGTAAACCTGCATGCATCGAAAGCACTTGATGCTAGTAAATTGTTACATGTGTTGGTGAGTTGTGAAAGTTGCCCTGGCGTGCACTAGATCACGTACATTCAACTTCAAATTGAAGTCTCTGCAGGCGTCACCGATGAAGGCAGCAGCGTGTTTAGGGAGAGTTCGCTTTATAAACCATCTTGGGTCTCCCGGCATTAACGAATGCGATAACGGCCGAGTGTATAAAATTGGCCATTCAATGAAATGCGAGACTTCTATAGGAAGCCAAGGGCTGCGTACCCTGCGAAGAGAAGGCTGTCATCTTGGCATTGATAACGCTTGGGCGTACCTGATAGCGATAGGGTACTCGTGGACAAAGACAACACCTTTGATACGTCGTTGACGTACTACGCGAGTGCTGTACCAAACCTATCTTTGAGCGCGCTTTGGGCTCAGCTGTACGTATGGCTACTTGTCGAGCTTATTTCGACGAGGCATTCAAAACCGCTCTAGGCTGACGTGAAAATGGGTCACCACTGTGGAATTGCGGCGAAGAGAGTTAATTTTGCATCAAGTTGCCCATTGTTTTAGCACCGTTGAGAATACAACAGATATTGCGGGCCCTTGCGAGTGTTCTAAGACCGGTTGCACTGCGAATAATGGCAGAGTGATCCTGGCTATTCTGGCTATTGCTATAAAAGTGCAAAAATGACCTTCGCAAAAGACAAGGATTTCGAGAATCGCACAGAGGTCATATCGCAACGGCGACAAACTAATGTACTCCAAGTACATACCACGAGTTCAGCACAAGTTTTTGATGTCGTAAATACTGTATGA
>JAABUO010002268.1_pt1 | contig 23667 bp, 23 predicted proteins | sample 5559291 | NCBI WGS metagenome assembly JAABUO01 (sample SAMN10711878, study PRJNA513372) | rock metagenome | isolation source: Antarctica rocks | place: Antarctica: Victoria Land, Finger Mt sud
CCGACGTCGAGGTGGTGGGGCTGACCCTCGCTGACGTCGCCGGGCTGGCGTCGGTCAAGGAGCGCCTCGATCTCGCGTTTCCTCACTCCGATGCGCAACCCGGAGATCGGCAAGCTCTACGGCGCGGACAATGCGCGGGGGCTTGCTGCTGTACGGCCCGCCCGGCTGCGGCAAGACACGTTCCTGGCCCGCGCACTCGCCGGCGAGCTGGGAGCGAGGTTCTACGCGGTCAGCCTGGCCGATGTCCTGGACATGTGGATCGGCTCCAGTGAGCGCAACGTCAAGGAGCTCTTCGACGTCGCACGGCGCAATGCACCGTCCGTGCTCTTCCTGGATGAGATCGACGCGTTGGGTCAGAAGCGCCCACAGCTGCGCAACAGCCCGGCAATGCGCGGGACCGTAACCAGCTGTTGACCGAGCTCGATTCCGTGGGAAGCGTCAACGACGGCGTATTTACCCTTGCTGCCACTAACCACCCCTGGGACGTCGACCCCGCATTGAAGCGTCCGGGTCGACTGGACCGCGCGGTGCTCGTCGTACCCCCCGACCTGCCGGCTCGCGAGGCGATCCTCCGATCTCACCTCAAGGATCGGCCGGTGGCAGGGATCGATGTCACTCGGATTGCCAAGAAGACTGACGGCTGGTCCGGTGCGGACCTCGCGGGGTTGTGTGATCGGGCATCCCAGGGCGCGCTCGCCGACTCCGTCCGCCGCGGCACTGCGCGACCGATCGGGCAGAAGGATCTCGAGGTCGCGATGAAGGACCTCCGACCGTCACTGGGGCCTTGGTACGACACTGCCAAGAGCGTCGCGCAGTTCGCGAACTCCAGCGGAGAGTACGACGAGTTGGTGGCCCACCTGCGGCAGCGGAAGGTCCTGTGAGCGACGCGGGTGCCCGGCAGCGGGCCGACTTCCTACTGACAGCCGTCGCGCTACCGAAGCCCGAGCGGTGCTGGTTGCCGCACTGGCTGCAGACCCGGACGACTGGCGCTCGTCGTGCCTGCTGGCACGCGCGAACCTTGAGCTGGGAGACGCCAAGAACGCGCTCGACGTGGCCCGCCGGGCGATCGCGCTCGCGCCCGAGCAGGAGTGGCCACACCGGCTGGCCAGCCTTGCGCTGAGTGGGCAGGGCAAGCACAAAGAGGCTCTCGTGGAAGCGCGTGCGTCCGCGGAGCGCGCACCACACTCCTGGCAGGCACTGCACACCCTGTCGGGTTGCCGGCTGCGCACGGACGCGAAATCGGCTGAGGCCTGGCAGACGATGACGGCGATGCTGGCCGTGGCACCGGATGAGCCTTTGGCTCTGACGCAGGCCAGCCGGATCTTGCAAGTGCGCGGGGACTCCGAGGGCGCTCAACGGGCGCTGGCCCAGGCTGCAGCCACCGATCCGACCAACCCGGAGGTGCACAACACCCGTGGCCTGCTCGCCCTCCAGGGCAAGGACTCGGTCGGCGCGCTGCAGGGCTTCGGGTCTGCCCTGGCCAGCGATCCCCGGGCCCGCGCTGCCATGGTCAACTTCAAGATCACGCTCTACGGCGTCGTGCGTCGAGTCAGCGTCGGGTGCTTCATCGGGGTCGCGTTCATCGGTCGGGCGATCGCGAGCAATTCCAATGTGCCCATCCATACCACTGGTGACCTTGCTGCCCCGCGCGCCGCCAGCGCGATCCTAGGCGCCGGCATCTTTCTCTACGCGGCGGTGACGATCGGGCGGGTCCTGCTGCAGCTCGAGCCGAATCTCCGAGCTGCCGCGCGTCGCGTGGCGCTCGCCGACGTGCGGATGTGCATCTCCCTCGGCACGGTGCTGGTGGCGTCGGCGTGCTACATCAGCGCGTCCTTCGCCCCGCGCTCGGACCTCTCCGCGCTCATCGGCGTCGCCGCGGTGTCGGCCCTGGTCGGGTTCTACGCCAACAAGGGTGTGCGGCCACGGTTCATGCGGCTGTTCAGTCGCCGTCGCTAGCCCAGGTTAGGACACGCCCGAGACGCGGAGTTGTCCGCTATCGGCAGCTGCTGCGCGTCGAGACCGACCACCCAACCGCAACCTCGGAGGCAAAATCCGCTTCGGGCGAACGGACCGGGAGCCTGGTGTTCAGGGGCCTGTTCGGTCAGGCCTCGCCCCGGGCCGGGTAGTTGTTGTCGGTGAAGAACTCTGCGGCACCGAGGATGTCGGCGATGCGGGGGCGGGCGGCAGGCATGGAGTTGACCGCCGCCATGTACACGGTGTTGTCGGGGCGGATGAGGAACACGCCGGGCTCACCGAACAGGTCGGGTTCGGGATCCTTGATTCCCTTGCTGACGAACAGGCCCCAGCCGCGCATCGACTCGACAGATTGTCCGTACCCGATGCGGAGGTGGTCCAGGCCCCATTCGGTGACACTCTGTTGCGCCCGGTCGGCGTCGTCTCCGCTGACGGCGACCACCGAGGTGACGCCGGTGGCGGCGAAGTCGTCCAGGCTACGGTTCAACTCGGCGAGGTAGCCGCGGCAGATCGGGCAGTGCAGACCCCGGTAGAAAACGACGAGCGTGAAGGAGTCGGGCTGCTGGTCGGCGAGCCGGAACTGGCCGCCGCCGACGAGCGGGACGTCGAGGTCGGGCGCGGGGGTGGTCGGCGTGGGGATCGGCATGGAGCCGCCGTACCCACCTCGGGAAGCGGGCTACCGTCTCATCCGCACCTGCTCCGCAAGGAGCCCGGATCCGAACGTGAAAGCGAGCGCGAGCGCCACCCAGAGGGCGCAGCCAGCCCGGGTGTTGGAGTAGACCGAGATCAGCCCGAACAGCACGCCCGCGAGCAGCAGGATTACACTGCCGGCGATGCGCCGCATGTCGCTGCGCCTCGGCACAGTGGTGATCGTCATGGTTCCTCCACGGGTGACGGCGCGGGTGTCCGGGCTAGTCATCCGTGGCATGCGCGGCCCGCCGCGCCAGCCCGAAGAAGAAAGGGGCGAGGAAGAGCCCGTACCCGATCGGGTGGATCCACAGTTCGAACAGCTGGTTCGGGCCGTGCGTGTTGGTGAACCACGGGAACACGGTACGCCCGAAGATCTCGATGTTGACGGCCCACAGCGCGACCCCGTAGATCAGCCCAGCCCCCAACAGCAGGGCCCAGTGCCGCACCAGGGGAACGACCAGCAGCGCGAAGACGATCCCGAAGGTCATCGACAGGGCGGTGTGCAGGACCAGGCCGGCGAACACGTCCGCCGGACTGATCGGCATGATCATGGGCTTGGCGGTGTGGTTGAAGATCGTCGAGATCGACAGCAGCGGCGCCACCGACGGCTTGCCGTGGTAAGTGGCATAGAGCATGTTCGCGAGCAGGAAAGCGAACCCGCCGAACAGACCACCAGCGATTCCTCGGGTGAGCAGCGCCCCTGGATCCGACAAGACGGCAACTGGTAACAGGGGGGTGCGGCGGGTCTTGTCGACGGAACGGGAGGTATCGGTCATGGATGGCTCCTTCGGATCGGGTGCTTCGGCGGGCGCCTGAACCCGCTCAGGACATCGTGGACGAGGCCGCCGCCCGGTCACGTCGGACGGCGACCCGGGCAGCCTCGGTCTGTGCACACAGGGGGAACCCGGTGAGACCGCCCCCTGCATCCCGGCGTACCAGGGAAGGATTCGTCGACCGCCGGGGGTTTCCGGAGCAGACGGTCTACGCCGCGGAGGTGGACGACCGCGCCGACAGCGCCGAGCGCCCGCTATCGAAGCTCACACCGGCGGAGGCCCTCGGCGAGTGGCTGCAGCAGCTCGTCGGCTACGGCACCGCCCAGCGCGGCATGGCCGCCGCCCTGCGCGCCGTCCTCGCGGTCCACGCGCAACGCTTCATCGGTGCGCGCTGCGCCGAACGGTAGGCCGCGGGACCGACGGCCGCGGGTTCACGGATAGCGGCGCCGAATCTCCATGAGGATGGTGCGGGTGGTGATGGAGGGGTCGTCCTTGAGCCCCAGGCGTAGCCCCTTGTTGTCGGCGTTGAGGTAGGCGTCGAAGTCCCGCTCGGCCTGCACGATCGTGGGCAGGTCGGTGCGCCCCGCGGCTTGGCAGGCGGCGTCGGACCAGTCGGCTTGCAGCGTTACCTCGACCTCGACAGCGCGGGTGCCTTCGGCCAGTTCGGTCAGGCTGGGCTTGAAGCGGGTGAAGTGGTTGACGATCCGTTGTTGCAAGGCGAGCCGCCCGTCCTCGGTCAGGGTGGCGACCCGCTGGTGGCGGTCGAGCAGGTTGCTAGCGATCATCCCGAGGGACAGGAAGTCGGCCCGCCAGGTGCCCGCGCCCGTGCCAAGGAGGTCGGGCAGTGCCATGATCGCGAAGTTGTTGTGGTCGAGGCGCGGCTTGACCTTGGGGTGAGCGTGCCGGACGGCGAGCACAGTCACCCTGGGCAGGAGGACCGCGCCCGCGCGGGCGGTGCAGGGGTGCAGGAACAGCAGGGCGAGCCGCTCGGGGCAGTCGTCGATCCCGAGGATGTCCACACCCTGGTAAACGTCGCCCTGGTGGTGGGGGAGCCACGGCGGCGGCGACCCGCTCTGGGGCGGGACGCCCCGGTAGTCGTAGAGGTCCTCCGGGTCGAGCGGCTCGTGCAGGCGCGGCTCAGGCATGGACTGCCGGGCGGCTAGCGGGTGGAGACCGAGCGCAGGCTGGGCTGGCCGTCGCTGTCGTCGAACCACTCGAAGTGCCGCTGGTACTTCTCCCGCCAGTCGGACTGGATGGCGTCGAGCGCCTCGGTCGCGCTGATGGCCCCGGACGCGTGGTCCAGCAGGAGCGGCAGCCCGCGGGCCGCCTGCTGGTCGTCCCTGGGGTAGGCGAGCAGCGGTGTGACGGTGAAGCCGTCGACCAGGGGGACGTTGAGCCAGGTCGCGGGCTCGGCCACGCCGCAGGTGTCGCGAAGCAGGTCCAGGAAGGCGAGCAGCCGAGCGACCCGGCGGCGGTTGTCCCCACTAGCGTCACCCAGGCCCTTGCGCCACTTGCGCAGCGCGGGCACGCTCACACCCACGACGCGAGCCAGATCCGCCCACGCAAGACCGTGCTTGAGCGCGATGTCCTCCAGCAGCGCGGGCAGCAAGCCCCGTGCGTGCTGGCTCGTCGCCCTGTCCAGGCGCGCGTGGTAGTCCGCGCGGTGGCTCGCGGTTGCGCGCACAGCAGCCTGCTTGGTGTGCTGCCGGTGCTCCCGCCAGCCGGCCTCGACGGAGTCGAACGCGGTCTGCTGCTCACGCGTTGCGCTCCACAGCAGCACCTGCCAGTCACCAGGGCTGCTCACGAAGACTCGGGGCCGCCCCACGGGCAGGGCAGCACCCGCCGTCAGGCGGACGGCAGCCGCGTCTGTGCTCTCCCGATCCCCCCCCACCGTAAAGCCAGCGGTAGAGACAGCGGCAGCGGCAGGGTCGGTCACCAGCGGCGCGTCCGTCACTTGCCGGTCCCTTCCTGCACGGGGCCGCCGGGGGCGACGGCGGGGCTGTCATCGCGGAAGAGCCGGTGGGCGTCCACGGTGAGGGACGCGGCGAACATCGTACCGATCGCGTGGTGCAACCGACGGAGGCTCCCCGCGACCTCCTCGGCGTCGATGGCGGCAGCGACGGGGAGCTCTTGGAGCGCGTCGAAGTCGAGGACGAACGCGGGGCTGCTGGTGTCGCCCTGGCGCTTGAGCGGGACCGCGACGACTGTGCCGACGTGGCTGGCCCAGCGGGCCGTTGCAGTGACGCCGTCCTCGGGCGCGAAGACGGCGATGCCGCTGAGCACGTTCAGTGTCGCCTCGGGCAGCAGGTCCAGAGGCCCCGCGAGCCGGGGGTCCAGGTAACGGGCCCAGTCCCCCGGCTGCACGTCCCGGCCAGCCCTGATTTCATTGATGTAGCGGAGCCCCACGTGTGTGACGACCGCCTGCGGCAGCAGCCGGGCCGTGACAGCGGCCAGGTACCGAACTGCATCTGAGAAGTCGTCGAAGGTGCTGTAGCGAGTGGTCTCGACGGTGAGCCCGGTTGGGGTGAGCCGTCCCGACAGGGTCTGGTCGGCGGTAAGCGCCCGAAGGCTCGTGGTCTGCTCGGTCGCGGGCGCAGCCCCCGGGACCATTTGGAAGGTGACGGTCGACGTTGTCTCCAGCCGGCGGACGGGGAACCGCTCGCGGACCACCGCGCCGAACGCATCCCGGACCCCGGGCTCGTTGAGGCTGGGCTCGTATGCCAACCTCACCTCGGCCGCGACGAGCGCGATGGGCGGCGCGGCGTACTCCTCGCGCCCCGCGTAGTGTTCCACACGCGCCTCCTCGGTCGGCTGTAACCGTTCCTGTAACGTAGCCGCTGACAGCCTGTGGCGGTGCCGCCGGGCGGGTGCTCTTGGACTCCTCTTAGCGCGCCCGCGCGGACCACCCCGTAGCCCCCCCGCGGCTCTCGTAGCGCTCACCCGCGGCTGACACTGCCGGGCGGCAGCGGGACTTGCGTTGGCTTCCGCCCCCAGGAGCCTCGGCTGCGTGCCTTCCCGTTCGACCTCACTAGCCTGACCGCGGGCGTGCTGTCCCCGCCGCGGCGTCCGCTCGGAGTTCGGGCGACCGCATGCGCGAACTGCCGCGGCCCGGTGGACCCAGCGGGCAGGCGTGGAGGTACTGCTCCGCGGCGTACAGGCAGTTTCGCGAGCCTGGTCTGCTACGCCCGCCGCCGCATCACCGAGTACGGCTAGTCGCTCCCGCCGGACCTGGACTTTGTGGTCGGGGTGCGTCTGGCCCACGTCCTGACGGGCGCGCTACCCGAGCACTGCCGTCGTTGACACCCCGACCTCCGGCAGGCCGTGCGGGACCGGGACGGGGAGCGCTGCGTCCTGTGCGGCTTCGGGCAGGCAAATCGACCACACCCCCACGTGGCGCGACATCTGGGACGACGAGGACGCCCGCGGTTTCGTCCGGAGCGTGAACGGCGGTTGCGAGACGGTCCCGACGGTCCCGTCCTGTGCGCGGGCTGCGCCTGACTCAGCCACCGAAACCGGTGGCCGCGGGAAACCTGTGGATCCACGGTGTGGAGGCGCTACGTCTGCTCGCCGCTGACCGGCTGCTGCGGGGTCTCGCGGTCGGGCAGGCGCTGGCGGCGTTTCGTCGGGCAGTGGTGCGTCGTCAAGCGCAACACCAGCTCGCGTACGACGGTGCGCTACTCCGCCCGCGGCCCCGCCGGGCTCTGGCTGGCGCAGCAGCGCCCGACCACCACCCCCGGGCTCGCCGCCCTGATCGGGTCGGCGCGCGCCGCGATGCTCGGCCAGCTCACCACCCCCCGAACCACGGGCTCGGCCGCGCGGAAGGCCGGCGTCACGCCCTTGGCCGCATCGCAGACCTTGGGCGTACTGCGGAACGCCGGACTCGTCTCGCGCACCCGACGTGGCCGGGAGTCGCTGCACGAGCTCACCGTTATCGGCCGCGGACTCCTCGTCGGCGATGCGGCCTGACCGGGGCGATCGTCACCCCCGACTTGCTGCGTGCGCCAGATCGGCCCGCTCGGCCGGCAGGAGATGGGAGCACGACGTCGAACCAACCACATACCTGGCTGCCCTCGATGTCTGGAGAGACATGCGCTTACGCCCCTTGCTCCTCGCCGGCACGGTGGCGGCCTCCGCCCTGGGTGCCGCGGCCGCCCTCCCCGCGGCGGCCTCGACGCCGCCGAGCGAGACCGCGACACCCTCGTCCAACAGCGGAGCGACCGTCACCTCGACGTGGAGCGGCAGCATCGCCGGCACGACAGCGGCCGACAACACCTGTCCGACGGCGACAGGCGTCAACGACACCCACGACGTGATGTTGAGCATCCCTAGCGGCTTCTACGACCAGCACACGCTCGTCGCGACCTTCACCATCACGCCGCAGACGACGGTGGACGCGTTCCTCCAGGTGACGCGTGACGGCACTGGGGAGGGCACCGACGTCGGCTCGTCCGACAACGGCAGCGTGGGCCAGGCCGAGTCGGTCACGGTCGCCAACCCCACCGCGGGCACCTTCCACGCCATCGCCTGCTCATTCTCCGGCGCCGGCAGCTACGTCGGCAAGCTGGAGCTCAAGACCGCCGGGTTCGGCGGGACGGCCGCCGTCGCGGGCGGCGGGGACGGCGTCAACCCCTCGCCGCGGTACGGCGACTACTCGACCGGCAGCCTCGGCACCAACGCCGGCGAGCCGTCGATCGGCGTCAGCTGGAAGACCGGGGCCGTCTTCGAGGAGGCCGGCCTGACCACCATCAAGGCGATCTTCCCCCCCACGGGCAGCGGTGCGCCGAAGCTCACGGACATCTCCCCGGTCACCACGAGCCTCACGTCGCTCGACCCGTACCTCTTCACCGACTCGCGGACGGGGCGCACGTTCTCCGACCAGCTGCTGACCGCCAGCAGCGCCTGCGCCTTCACCGACACCGACGGTCCCGGCGGCGGCGTGGTCGACTCGCCCGCCACGAACGGCTACACCCCCTGCGGCCAGCTCCCCACCGCGGGGGTCGACCACCAGACCATCGGCGGTGGCCGGTACTCCGACACCGCCAAGCCGCCGACCGCGGGCGCCACCGGCTACCCGGACGCCGTCTACTACTGCAGCCAGGGCATCGCTGCAGCCTTCTGCCAGCGCAGCGACACCGGGGGTCAGGCCTTCCAGAACGCCGTCCCGATCTACACCACCGCCGACGGCTGCGGCGGCCTGCACGGGCACGTCCGGGTGGCCCCCAACGACGGCACCGTCTACGTCCCCAACAAGGCCTGCGGCACGACCCAGGCGGTCACCGTCTCCCAGGACAACGGCACCACGTGGAAGGTCAAGTCGATCCCGGACTCCAGCGTCGGTGCCAGCGACCCGTCCGTGTCGGCCGGCCTCGGCGGCAAGATCTACTTCGGATACGAGAACGGCGACGGCACGGCGCGCATCGCCACCTCGGACAACCGCGGTGACAGCTGGACCCCGTCGGTCGACGTCGGCGGCAGCCTCGGGATCAAGCGCATCGTCTTCCCGACCGTCATCGCCGGGGACAACGACCGCGCGGCCTTCGCCTTCCTCGGCAGCACCACGCCGGGCGAGAGCGACTCCGACGCCTACGGCGTGGACCCCAACGACCCCAAGACCTACAGCGGCGGTACGTGGAGCCTGTACGTGTCCACGACCTACGACGGCGGCCTGCACTGGAACACCGTCAACGCCAGCGGCACCGACCCGGTCCAGCGCGGCCGCATCTGCCAGGCCGGCACCACCTGCACGGGCAGCACCCGCAACCTGCTGGACTACATCGACATCACCGTGGACCGGCAGGGCCGGGCGGTCGTCGGGTACGCCGACGGCTGCACCAGCGCGTGCACGACCAGCGATGCCGTCGCGGACAACACCTTCAGCTCGCAGGGGATCATCGCCCGTCAGATCAGCGGCCTGGGGCTCTTCGCGAACGACCCCCTGACGACCGGCGGCGCGGGCGGCGGGCCCGGCGCGACGCTGCCGGAGGCGCCGTACGCCGCCCTGCTCCCGCTCGTCGGGTTGGGCGTGCTGGTGGCCGTGCGTCGTCGGCGGCGAGCGGCCTGAGCCCGCACCGGGGCCACGGCGATGCGGGGGCGTCCGCCGTGGCCCCGGTGCTCCACCTGGCGCTCCCGGGCGCCTTACCGCTGGCTCGCGGTCGGGCGCACGGACTCCAGGTCGGCGAAGGCCACGATGTTGTCCTGGTAGCTGTGCACGCCGTGGTCGAAGGCCCCGCCGCACGTGATCAGGCGCAGCGCCGCGTGGTCGGTGTTGCCGTAGACCGCTGCGGTCGGGAAGCGCTGCTTGGAGACCTCGACGACCCGGCTCACGCGGAAGACCGCGGTCGTGCCGTCGCGGCGGTCGACGGCCACCTGGGCGCCGGGGGCCAGGCTGCGGAGCCGGCCGAAGACGCCGAGCCGGCCGGCCCAGTCGACGTGACCCACGATGACGGCCGGGCCGAGCTCGCCGGGCGTGGGACCGCCGGTGAACCACCCGGCGGGGAAGCCGCTCGGTGGGACGGCCATCGCCCCGTCCGGGCGCAGACCGAGGGCGAGCAGGCCTGAGCTCACCCCGATCGAGGGCACCGCGATGCGTACGGGGGTCGAGCGGGTGAGGCGCTCCGCTGTCCGCGGCACCGGCGCGGGCGCGGCAGCGGGCGGGTGGACGGCTGCCGGCGCAGGCCCAGGTGATGCCACGTCGGCGCTGGGTGCCGGGGGCCTCGGCGGGCTGCTGGTGGGCAGCGGTGCTGCCAGCGGCGGTGCGCCGACGCTGCCGGCGTGGACCGTGGCCGCCCCTGCGGTGACCAGCACGACGGCGGTCAGCAGGGCAGGCAGCCGGGGGCGGGCGGAGCGTCTCAGCGGGCCCGCCGGCGCCAGGACACGAGCGACAGGGCGCCGCCCACCCCGGCCAGGAGGACCGCCAGCTCCGGTGCTGCCCGGTCTCCGCGCGGGCTGGTGCTGCCGTCACCGGCGTGCACCGATCCCGAGGGCACCCGGACGACCTGCTGGCTGGTGGTGTGGACGCTGCCACCGCCGGTCGGTGGCTGAGGGCCCGAGCCGCCAGTGCCGGCCGCGGGCGGCGCCTGCCCGCCGGCGCTCTGCGGCACTGACCCGCCGGCGGCCGGCGGCGCCTGACCGCCGGTGCTCCGCGGCCCCGAGCCCCCACCCGCGTCGAGCGCGGCAGGCCTGACGACGAGCGTGGGGGTGGGTGCCGATGTCGGGCGGGCCGGCCGGCCGGCGGCGGCCGTGCTGGTGACCGCGGTGGTCGACGCCGTACCGGAGTTCGTCGTCGCAGCGGGGGAGGTGCTACCGACGGGCGGAGCCGGGGCCGTCGAGGGTGTCGGGGTGCTCGGCGCGGTGGTCGGCGCCAAGGGCGCTGGGGTCGTCGTCACGGGCGCCGCGGTCGTCGGCGTGATCACCGCTGCCGAGCACACCGGGACGGTGATGCGGTCGGTGTCCAGCGTGACCGCCCCCCCGCTCGCGAGCAGGCGGCCCGTCACCGTCACGCCGGTCGTCGCGGTGATGGAGGTCTGCGCCAGGATGCTCCCGACGAAGCTGGACCCCGTCCCCAGGGTCGCGGAGCTGCCGACGGCCCAGAAGACGTGGCAGGCCTGCGCCGAGCCGGCGAGCACGATCGAGCTGGCCGATTCCGTGGTGAGCGTCGACCCGGCCTGGAAGATGAAGACCGCGTTCGGGTCGCCGCCCGCGTCGAGCGTCAGTGCGCCGGTGAGCCCCAGTGAGGACGCGGAGCCGTAGACGCCGGGTGCCAGCCGCAGACCACCGAGCTCGCTCTCCGCGGTCGCAGGTCCCTCTGTGGCGGCCTGGGTGTAGGCGGTGGCGAGGTTGGCCTGCGCGCCCTGGGTGACGGCGTCGCCGCCGTGATCGCTGCCGCCGGTGATGACGAGCCCGCTCGTACCCGTCTCCGTGGTCGTGGGGTAGGTGCCGACGTTGCCGCTGACCACCGTCGTCCCCGTGTTGGTGAGGCCAGCCCCGGCGAGCACGGCGAAGCTGCCGGCGGTGCCCAGGTCGACGCCGGTCGCGGCGGCTTGCGCCGCCGTCCCGAGGGCGGCCACCAGGCCGACGCAGGTGAGGCTGACGGCGGCGGCCGCGGAGATGCGGCCGCGCCTCGTGCCGAGGACGACGGGCGATTTCTCCATGTCGACGTCATCGACAGGTGGCGGCTGGTCTGAAGGGCGTACGCCATCGCGTCCGTCCAGAGGAACGCGCACCCGACGCACCGCTGCGAGGAGCGCCTCCCGGCGACGCTGCGTGTGGCGGTCAGCCGGCGATCGTGTCGAGCTCGGCGACCGCGTCGGGGGGCAGCTGCAGGCCGGCACCCGCGACGTTCTGGCGCAGGTGCTCCGCCGACGACGTGCCGGGGATGAGCAAGATGGTGGGGGACCGCTGCAGCAACCAGGCGAGGGCGACCGCCATCGAGGTCGCCTCCAGCCGGGCCGCCACCTGGCCGAGGGTGTCGGACTGCAGGGGCGAGAAGCCACCCAGCGGGAAGTACGGCACGTAGGCGATCCCCTGCGCGGCGAGGGCATCGACGAAGGCGTCGTCGCTGCGGTTGGCGATGTTGTAGAAGTTCTGCACGCAGACGACCGGGGCGATGGACTGCGCCTCGGTGAGCTGCTCGGCGCTGACGGTGCTCACCCCGAGGTGCTTGATGAGCCCTTGCTGCTGCAGCTCGGCCAGCGCCGTGAAGGGCTCGGCGAGCGACCCAGGGGTCGGGCTGTCCAGGCCGCCGACCCGCAGGTTGACGACGTCGAGGGCCTCGAGGCCGAGGTTGTCGAGGTTGTCGTGCACCGCCTGGCGCAGCTCCTCCGGCGACCGCGCGTGCGGCCACCCACCCTCGGCGTCGCGCCGCGCGCCGACCTTGGTGACGATCGTCAGGTCCGCCGGGTACGGGTGCAGCGCCTCCTTGATGATCTGGTTGGTCAGGTGCGGACCGTAGAAGTCGCTGGTGTCGATGTGGGTGATCCCCATCTCGACGACCTCCCGCAGGACGGCGACCGCGCCGTCGCGGTCAGCGGGCGGGCCGAAGGCGTGCGGACCGGCCAGCTGCATGGCGCCGTACCCCATCCGGGTGACGGTCAGGTCGTCGGCAAAGGGGTAGTCCCCGCCGGGGAGCGTGCTGGGCATGTCAGGTCCTCTCGGTGGCCGCGAGCACAGCGCCCGCGACGGCGACACCCACCTTGCGCCGGTCGTGCCCGGGGGGCCAGGTCCCGGCATTCCTGGGGTCGGTGTCCCCAGGAGCCGCAGGGCGGCCCGACCTGAGCGTCGACCCTGGCACCTGTGCACCGGCCCGACAGCAAGCACAGGGGGCGCACAGCCGCGCAGCGGGGCCCTCCTTTCCGTACCGTCTCGGTCATGACCCCGACTGCTGCCCTGCTGGGCGGCCGGTGACCACCGTCTCGGCGCGGGGCCGCCTGCTCTCCGCGGTCCCGCGTCGGCGCTGGGAGCCGTGGCGCGACTGGGCCGTGATCGCGCTGGCCAACCACGCCGTCCTGGTCGCCGTCGCGGTGCTGCACCCCGGCACCGGGCTGTTGCTGCTGGCCGGTCTGCCGCTCGGGCTGGGCTTCGCCGTCGGCACGCTGACCGTGCTCCACGACGCGGGTCACCGGATGTACTCACCGCGGCTGTGGCCCAACGCCGTCGCGGTGCAGACCTCGACCCCCGGCGGGTTGTGGGCGGGCCACTGGACCCTCAAGCACAAGATCCACCACAAGCTCTCCCAGGTCTACCCGTACGACGAGGCGACCCGCTCGTCGAGCCTCGTGCGCCTGCACCCGGCGGCGGCGAGCAACCGGTGGCAACGTCAGCAGCACGTCTACGCCTGGGGCCTCTACGGCCTGGCGTGGGTCGGTGAGCTCCGCAGCCAGCTCCGCTTCCTGCGCGACGGCCAGATCGCCGAGACGCCGACCGTGCCAGCGCGCTGGCGGCTCGGGTCCTTCGCCGCGGAGAAGGTCCTCTGCGCGCTCGTGCTGCTGCCCTACGCGCTGGTCATCGGGGTGGGCCGGCTCGCGCTGCTGCTGGTCGTGGCCGAGACCGCAGCGAGCGTCATCGCCGCCGTCGTGCTCGTCGTCGGGCACATCAACGTGACCCTCGAGCCGCTGGCGGTGCCGCCGCGAGGCGCCGCGTGGACCGCCAACCTCATGCGCAGCACCGCCTCCTTCAGCACCGGCAACCGCTGGGCGCGCTGGCTGACCGGGGGGATGACGCACCACCTCGCGCACCACCTGCGCCCCGTCGCGGTCCGCTCCGAGCTGCCGGTGCTGCACGCGACGGTGGTGCAGGACGCCGGCCGCCAGACCGGCCTGCCGGTGGTGGAGTTCGCGACCTTCGGCTCGGCGGTGGCCGGGCACTGGCGGCGCCTGCGCGAGCTCGGCCGGCCGCCCGTCGCGGCGGGGGCGACGGCTGCTCGGGCGGTGCGCGTCGACGAGCTGGTCGCATGATCGGTGTCGTCATCCCCGTGGCGCTCGGCGCCGCGGTCTGCTTCGGCTGGTCGACGGCCGCCATGCACCACGACGCCTCGACCGCACCGGTCGACATCCGCGGACCGTTCGCGCTGATCCGACACCTGTCGCACCAGTGGCGCTGGCTGACCGGCATGGCCGCCAGCCTGGCCGGGCTCGGCCTGCACGCGTGGGCGCTGAGCCTGGGCTCGCTGGCCGTGGTGCAGCCACTGGTCGTGACCGGCCTGGTCGCGGCGCTGCTCTTCCGCTCCGCCCTCGACCGGTGCTGGCCCAGCCGCGCCGAGCTCGGCTGGGGCTGCGTGACCGCCGTCGGGCTGGCGGTCTTCCTCGTGGCTGCACCGCCGTCGACCGGCACCGCCGCCGCCGCTGGTGGCCCGGCCGCCATCATCATCATCATCTCGGCGGTCACCGCCTGCCTGTGCTGGCGCGCCGCCCGGCACTCGCGGCAGTCCCGCGCTGGCTTGCTCCTCGGCCTGGGTACGGGGATCAACTTCGGCCTCACCGCCGGCACCCTCAAGGCCGCGAGCGCGGCGCACAGCCTGGGCGGCCTGCTCACCGGGTGGCCGCTCTACACGCTCATCGGGCTGGGGGCGTGCGGGATGGTGGCCAACCAGGTGACCTACCGCCGGGCCTCGCTGGCCCGCTCGCTGCCGGCGCTGAACGTCGCGAACCCCGTCGTGGCGCTCATCTTCGGCCTGGTGGCCTTCCACGAGCGCCCCGCCACGGGGACGGTGGCGCTGCTGGTCGAGGGAGGCAGCCTTGTGATCGTGCTCGTGGGTGTCTTCGTCCTGGCCCGGTTGGAGGCTGCGCCGATCGATGCCGAGCTGCCCGTCGCGCTGCCGCTGGGCGAGCCGGAGCCGGAGCGCCTCGCCGCCTGAGCAGGTGCTGGGCGCTCAGTCCCGACTCGCGTCGGCGAGCTCGGAGATCCGCTGGGCGGCGGTCTCCTCGCCGACCGGCCAGCGGCCGATCTCGGTGGCGTTGACGGCCAGCGCCATCTCGGTGAGCTGCTCCGGGGAGCGCGCCCAGGGGGCCATCCCTGACCGCTCGAGCGTGCGCGCGTTGGCTCGGCCGTGGCCGGGCAGCGAGGCGAAGGTGATGGCCGGCACGCCTGCGACGAGGCTCTCGGTCAGCGACAGGCCGCCGGCGTTGTGCACCACCAGGTCGGAGCCGGCCAGCAGCGCCGGCACGTCGTCGCGCCAGCCGAGCGCGAGCGCTCCCGGCATGCGCTGCAGCCGCCGGCGCAGCCGCTCGTTGCGCCCGCACAGCACGATCGGGAGCATCCCGGCGGCGGTGAGCGCCCGTACCGCTGAGCGCACGTTGCCGACCCCCAGCGAGCCGAGCACCACCAGGGCAACCCGGGTGCTGGGGGGGACGCCGAGCGCGGTCTCGAGGTGGCTGCGCGCCCCGGCGCGGTCGGTGACCCGGAATGCGCGGGCGACCAGCGGCCCGGCGGCCTCGACCGGGATCCCGTAGGTTGTCTCGGTCTCGGCCGCGGTGGCCTGGCTGGCGGTGAGGTGCAGGTCGACGTCGGCGTGGACCCAGAGGTAGTTGGGCGCCGGGTCGGTGAGGTAGGTCACCACCGGTGCGGCGAGGGCCTGCGTGCGTTTGAGCCGGCCGAGCGCACGCCCCGCGGGTGGGTACGTCGCGACGATCAGGTCCGCGCCCACGGTGGCCTCGGCGAGCCAGCCCGCGGCGCTGCAGCAGATGGCGTCGGCGAGGCGTTGGAAGACGCGGGAGCGTTCCACCAGCCAGCACGTCGACTCGTAGACCCACGGGGCCAGGCGGATCGTGAGGACGTAGGCGCTGCTGAGCAAGATTCGCACGAGCAGCGGGAAGCCGTCGAGCATGTCGAGCACAGCGACCGGGTGGCCACGCTCACGCAGGCGGTCGGCCAGCTCGTGCGCGACCCCATCGTGGCCCGCTCCCACGCTGCCCGAGACGATGACGATGCGGGCGCCGGCGGCGGCGGCGGCCTCGGTGGCGCGATCGAGGGCGGCCAGGTCCGTCGAGCCGGCCGTCGAGACGAGGGTGGGCGTGTCGGCGACGACCTCGAGGGGTGACGCCCGCACGCACCGACCTCCTGGCTCTGCGGACCGCCCGAGGGTCTGCACTAGCCGGGCACAGTAGCGGGCCGCCCTACGTGACCGGCCGCGACGTGCCGGTGACGGGCGCCGGGTGCCAGGCTCCGGAGGAGTCGCCCGCCGACCTCGAGGAGCCCGCATGTCCGGTCCGCCCCTGATCGCCCCCGTCGCCGGGCACACTCCCGCCGTCGACCCCACCGCCTTCCTGGCCGCGGGCAGCGTCGTCCTGGGCCAGGCGGTGATCGGTGCGCGGGCGAGCGTGTGGTATGGCACGGTCGTACGCGCCGACACCGCGCTCATCACGGTGGGAGAGGGCACCAACCTGCAGGACGGGACCGTCGTGCACGCCGACCCGGGGTACGCGACCCACATCGGCGCCCGCGTCTCGGTCGGCCACCGCGCGATCGTGCACGGCGCCACCGTCGCCGACGACGTGCTCGTGGGCATGGGCGCCGTGCTGCTCAACGGCTCGCGGGTCGGGCCGTGGTGCCTCATCGCCGCCGGTGCCGTCGTCCTCGAGGGCGCGGTCATCCCCGAGGGTTCGCTCGTCGCCGGCGTGCCGGGCAAGGTGCGGCGCGAGCTCACCCAGGACGAGCGTCACAAGATCGCTCTCAACGCCGCCGCCTACCTGCACGCGAGCGACCTGCACCGGACGGTCCGCAGCTGAGGCAGCTCAGCCGGCCCGCGCGCGACGCATGAGCACGAGCTGGTCAGGCGGACCAGATGAGGCGCCCCGGCCCGGGCGGGTCCGTCCCCCTGAGAGCGGGTGCCGCGACTGGCGCCGAAGACGGCGGTGACCCCGAGCCCGCGGAGCTGATCGCTGGAGCGACGGGAGTAGGTCACCTGGCCGCTGCTCTCGCTCAGCTGCAGCGCGGGATGGGTGAGCAGTGTGCGGATCGCGGCAGCAGCCAGCGGCGGCTGCCACGCTGGCCAGACCAGGGACCGGCGGGTGTAAGCCGGGTAGAGCCGCACGCGCTGCCAGCCGGCCGTCGCCGCTGTCCGCGGACCGTCGGTCATAGGGAAGAGCCGGATCGCCATCACGGCCAGCCAGGTCGGTGAGGGAGCCCCTTCGTTGGCCGGCTTGCCGTCCGTGGTCGCCGCCCCGCTCCGGATCGCGCGCTCGTCGAAGTTGGCGCCGTCGAAGGAGGTGCGCCGCCACCGGGTCAGAGCGTCGCTCGGCCCACCGGCGATCTTCGTCACCGCGGCAGCCGGTGCCTCGAAGAGCGATGAGCGGAGGGCCATCTGCCCCGTCGGGGCGTAGAAGGGGGTCAGCTGCACGTCCCCGCGTGGACCGTCGCGGACCGTGGTCTGTGCGGTGAGCGCCATCAACCACCTTGCGTACGAGGGCTCACAGCGTCTCCGCGCCGGCAGGCGGGAGCTCCTGCTCCGCGCTGCCGGCGGCCGTCTCCAGGTCGGACGTCACCGCCACCTCCTGCGCGCCGAGCAAGGCTCGGGCGTCCCAGAGCGGCACCTCGACCTGCTCCCAGTCGACGGGTCGGGCCAGCGACAACCACTGTCTCCACTGGTCAGTGGTCGCAGCGAAGGGAGCAGTCAGCGGAGGAGCGACTCGCCAGGTCACCCGTACCTGCGGTACCGCCCTGTCTGCACCGTGCAAGAAGGCGTCGATGGGCGCATCCGGCACGGGTGCGGGCGAGGTTGCTGCCCAGCGCTCGAGGTGCGCGCCGGTGAGGACGGGGATCAGCGCGTCGACCGGCCGTACGGCGTCGGGTGCGCTCGCCCTCAGCTGACCAGCGGACTCGAGCCCCAGGTCCACGGTCGGGCCGGTCAGCACGGTGGTCGCCGCGGAGCCCCGCGTCACCTGGTGCGCGGCGTCGGTGCTGGCGCACAGGTGCTGCCAGGTCGCGGCCGTCGCGGACCCGTAGACGGGGTCCTCAGCGTGCAGCGCCGGGGCGTGGACAACTGCGGAGACCCGGCCCGTCCCAGTACCCACCCGGTCGACGCGGCCGAAGCGCTGCAGCAGCGACGACAGCGGAGCGCACTCGGTGACGAGCGCGTCGAGATCGACGTCGGCGCCCACCTCCAGCGTCTGGGTGGCCACGACGACAAGTCGCTCCTCGTCCCGTGCCCGGCCGACGAGGAGCCGCGTCGCGTACTCACGCCAGAGGACGTCGCGCTCGTGCTCCCGGCACCGGCCGATGAGCAGCACCGCCTCGACCCCCGCGGCCGTCACGCGGGCGTGTGCCGCGCGCGCCGCCACCACCGTGTTGGCCATCACGCCGACGAGCGGCGCGTCGATCCCCAGCGCCAGGTCACCGAGGACCTGGCCGAGCTGCTCGATCTGTTGACGCAGCTTCCGCGAGGGGGTGACGAGGTCGGTGACCTCGACCAGGCGCACGGGCTTGCGGGCGTCGAGGCGGGCGGCTGCGGCGGCTGCTGACTGAACGAAGCGCCGGGATCCCCGCTGAACCGCCGGATCGGCTTTGAAGGAGTTGGCGACGGCGTCCGGCGGTGTGGCCGTCATCGCGGTGACGCGCAGGGGCCGCACGACGGCCTCGGGTGGGAGGGCCTGGTAGGCGGCGACCGAGCGGGCCGTGCGGAGCAGCGGTTCAGCGATGTGCGCCTCGTCGAGCACCAGCCAGGCGTCGGTGCCGACCAGCGCCGCGTCCACCGAGCGCATGCGAGCCGACGCGCCGTACCCTCGGAAGAGCAGTCGGGAGCCCACCTGGTCGACCGTCGCGGCCACGACGGCCGCCTGGTCAGCGCGGGGCAGCCACACGCTCTCCCAGGTCATCCCACCGCGGATCCGGGCGACCGCGAGCGGGGCTGCCGCCGGGTCGGTCAAGGCCTGCAGCCCGTCGGCCACGCCGGCGACCAAAGCGGTCGCGCGCTCGGTCAGCGCTGACCGCAGCCGGAGCGCGAGGTCATAGGAGGCGTCCACCACCAAGCGCCGGTCGACGACCATCAGGAGCCTTCGCGGTGGCCGCACCTCGGGGTCGGCGTGCGCCAGGGCGAAGGCCCAGCTCAGGACCACCGAGGTCTTGCCGAAGCCGGTCGGCACGTCGATCACCGCGGGGAGCCCACCCTCGAGCAGCAGGCGGGTGAGCGCGTACTGCCACTCGAAGGGCTCGTGGCCGGTGACCGCGGTGAAGAAGCCGGGGAAGGCCTCAGCGTCCGTCACTGCGGCTCCGGCGAGGGCAGGCAGAGCCCCAACCCGTAATGACGCATCGAGCCGAGGACGACCGGTCCGCTGATCGGGCCGGGGAAGCGCAACCGCACATGGCGGAAGGGCCGCCCGGAGCGGTCGTCGTCGCGACGCAGCGTGTCGGACGGGCGCAGCGAAGGCGCGCCCTCGAGGAGCGGCAGCCGGTCAACCTCAAGGACCTGAGGCTCCGGGAGGCCAGCGTTGACTGCAGCACGGATCACCTCGGCCACCACGGCCTGATCGGTACGGACGTAGCGATCCAGGACCACGGGCGGGACCGAGACCCAGTCCTGGGCGCGGCCTGCCCACCGCTGCGGGTCGAGCCCCCGCGTGGCGCCCACGTCGAGCGGGCTGAGGCGGCGCAGCCGGAGCACCCCGAGCGGCCCAGCTCGGATCTCCAGCAGCTCACCGGGCGGCGGCAGCGCCGCCGCCAGCACGGCGAGGTCCCGCTTCGGCAGTGGGGGCACGGCGATGGCCACGCCGAGCAGGTGACCGTCGGCATTGGCGTGGCCGACGTCCGGCAGCGGCAGGAAGGCGACCTGGACGACGCTGCCGTCGTGGTGCCCGTGCAGCGTCGCGATGTGCTCCGTGGCTCGCGACAGCAGCGCCGCGCGGATGTGGGCCGCGACGCGCGCAGCGTGCCGCCCGTCGAGGCGACGGCTCTCGAACCGCAGCACCACCATGTCGCCGTACGGTCCGTCGGTGGTCGGAGTGGTCGCGACCACTGACTGCTGCGGGACGTAATCCACCCCCACGCCGACCTGCCAGGGGTCGCCGGGCCCAGTCCCGGTGATCTTCTCCGCGTGCGCATCCCGGAGGGCACGCAACGCACCGCGGTAGGCACCGCGGACCACCTGCCCGAGCGTCGACACCCGCTCACCGGCCGGTACGAGCCATCCCTCGGCCGGCTTGCTCCCCGGCTCCACCAGCTCCACGAGCGCAGGGCTGGTCGAGCGGCCGAGGTAGGGCACGCGTCGGCACATTGCCGCGAGCCCAGCGTGCGCCGTGGCACTCACCGTCGCGTCGGGCCAGCGGTACCAGACCTCTGGGGAGCGGGGGACGACCCGGGCCCACACTCGCTCGCCGTTCGTCCGACCGGGCAGCACCGTGTGGCCGCCACCGGGGACGGCTGCGTTGGTCGGCACGAAGGACGATCGACGAACCCCGAGAGCCGCTCGACACGTGGATCTCCGGCGGCCGAAGCTCCTCGAGCAGGCGCAGGACGTCGTCGTCGGCTGTCGTGTCGAGATGGTGTTGACGGCGGCTTCGTCGAACCTTCAGCTGCCGGCCATCACTAAGCCATCTGGGTGATGGACTATTGGCTTTTTCGGAGGAAGAGGTCACATGTTCGATGCTCGCCCGCTCCACCAACGAGCGCTCGTGTTCTGCCTGGTCACCGGTGTGGTTCTCTGCACGGGGGCTGGTGCGACAGCGACCACCAGCGTGACGAGTCCGGTCGGAGGAATCCCGCTGCCGACCGGGCGGTCGCTGACGCCTGCGGGGACGCTGGTCAACGGCGGTGATTTCCCGGCGAGTGCTGTGTTCGCCGGGGGCGGCTTCTACGCCGCTGACAACGGGCAGAGCGTCGGCTCGATCGAGGCATCGAACCCGGCGCCCGGGCTCGCGACGACGTTCATCGCGCCGGCGACGCCGGTCACTCCACCTCCGACAAACGCGAAACCCACGGCAAACAGTGGTCTGCTCGCTGTTTCGGTCGACGGGCAGAGCCTTTATCTCCCCGGCGCCGCCCTAGGTGTCCTGCACACCTTCGCCGTCGGTGCGGCGGGCGTCGCGCCGCGAGAGACGGCCACCGTCACGATCAGCGGCCAGCCCAAGCTCTGGGGTGCCGCACCGGTGTCCGACGGTTCGGTGCTGCTGAGCGAGACGTTCTCCGACAGCGGGGTCGGGCCATCCGGTGACCAGGGCAACACCGTCATTAAGGTTAACCCCGCGACCGGGGCCATCCTCGGGTCGGTCACGGTGGGGCGCGAGCCGTTCGGAATCCTCCGCGCGGCCATTCCCGGGTCCCAGGAGCGGGTGGTCGCGCTGGATCGCGAGAGCAACCAGCTCTCGGTGATCGACCCGGCCGCGATGACCGTCACGAACACCGTCGCGGTGGGTCGCGCCCCCTCCTCGGCGGTCCTCACCCCGGACGGTCACGACCTGCTGGTCACCGCTTCCCTGGATGACGCGCTCCTCGACATCGACACCACCACCTGGGCGGTGAAGTCGTCGGTCTCACTGCGACCCAGCGCCGGACTGGGAGCCGCACCGACCGCGATCGCCCTCGACCCGACCGGCAACTCGGCCTACGTGACGCTCGGAGACGACAACGCCGTCGCCGTCCTCGGCCGGCAGCCCACGGGAACCTGGGTAGTGCAGGGACAGATCCCGACAGCGACCGATCCGACCGGGATCGCCTACGGCCCGGCCACCACCCTGTCGCCCGCCCAGCTGTTCATCACCGACGGCAAGGGCACCGGGCTTCCGGTCGGCACGCCGATCGGCACCCCCGAGGCCACCAACAACCTTGGCAACGTGGCCCAAACCGGCGCGGGCCTGAGCGGGTCGCTCGAGGCAGTACCGGTTCCGACATCCGCTCAGTTGCAGACCTTCACCGCCCAGGTGCAGGCCAACGACGCGGGTACGACGCCGACCCCCGGCTGTCCCGTGCCGGCCACGCTGGCCGGCATCAAGCACGTCGTCTATGTCATCCGGGAGAACAAAACCTATGACGAGGAGTTCGGTGACACCCAGTACGGTCAGGCCAGCCTGGCGATGTATCCGCAGGCGATCACCCCGAACACCCACGCCATCGCGTTGCGCTCAGCACTGCTCGGGAATTTCTACTCTGACGAAGAGGTCAGCGACACCGGCCACGCCGCGGTGATGGGCGGCGTCGCCAATGACTTCCTCGAGCGCGCCACCCAGCAGAGTTACGGGCTCGGTGGCACCCGGCGACAAGGCCCCGAGCTCGGCAACGACGATGATAGCGACTGGTCACCGTCTAACTTCCTCTTCGACAACGCCCTCGCTGGCGGGCTCAGCTTCCGCGACTACGGCGAGTTCTACCGGCACAACCAGCTCTTCGACAGTCAGGCCGTCACCCCGGCGCTACAGAGCCACATCGTGAGCGGGTTCCCCGGTTTCGGGTTCGACCCCAACACCCCCGACACCAAGCGGATCGCCTACTGGGCCGACGACTTCAGCAAAGACGTCGCCAACCACACATTCCCCTCACTCGAGGTCATCTACCTGCCTTACGACCACACCACCAACAACACGCCAACCGCATCCCAACCAGTGCCGGTCACCCCGCAGCAAGAAGTCGCTGACAGCGACCTCGCCACCGGGCAGCTGGTGGCGGACCTGTCGTCTTCGCCGTACTGGAACTCCACCGCCGTGTTCCTCACCGAGGACGACCCGCAAAGCGGCCAAGACCATGTGGACGACCACCGGACCATCGGGCTGGTCACCGGCGGGCGGGTCATCAACCAGGCCACCACCGAGCACTTCGACTCCGGCAGCATGCTGCGCACGATGGAGGAGATCCTCTCGCTGCCCGCGATGACAGAGTTCGACGCCAGCGCCCCTCCGATGGACGATCTGTTCGCCACCACGCCCGACCCGGTGGACTCCCAGCCCTACACCGCGACCCCCAGCACAATCCTCACCGCTGCCGGCGCAGCACCCGCACCGCTGGTCACTCGCCCGGCGAAAGCCCGGTCGCTGCCGGGTGGTCAGACCCAGCTGGCATCGCTCAGCCCGGCAGCCCAGTTCGCCATCCAGTGGAAGGCGACCCACGGCTCGGCACCCGTCCCAGCTGCCGACCCCCGCCCGGCCTGGGCGCAGAGAACGGCCACCGCCCGGCAGGCCGCTACGCAAGTCACCCCCGGCAGCTGCGCCGCGTCAGTCTCCCTACCCGAAACGGCGAGGCCGGTCTGGCTCCCGCTCACTGCAGCCGGCACCCTCGCCATCAGCTTCCTGCTGCTGATGGGCCGTCGCCGCCGCCGCGTCGCCAGCTGAACGCTGCCAACTCCGGTGATGACTCGGAAGAGTCATCCTGTCGGACACGTGCGCGTGCCGGAAGGGACGGTTTGTGAGGCTTGATCTTCTGACGCGCCTCCCGGCCTCTGTGAACAGCAGCGCTGTGTGGCCTGGTTCTCGTAGAGCTATATGGCCGCGAGCGCGATCGTGTCCCACTGAAGATCGACGTGCGACGGGCTGGTCGGGCGGGGCGCCGGTGGTATTGACTCGTGTGGGCGCCGACCCAGGCGTCGAGGAGGGTGTAGCGACGGTCGTGGTCGAGGCATGAGGGCAACGCCCGGCATCGGCAGCCAGCGGGTTAGGGCAGGGTGGCCGGTTCGGGAGCGGCGTCGACGTTGGAAGAGTCGCGTAGGTCGGTGAAGGCCTGAACGATCAAGGCGTTGATGCCGCTGGATGGGTCGGTCACCCAGGTGTGGATCGCGTGTCCTAGCGCGGCGGTGGTGACTTGCGCCAGGAGGGTCGCGCGC
>JAABUO010002270.1_pt1 | contig 23659 bp, 39 predicted proteins | sample 5559291 | NCBI WGS metagenome assembly JAABUO01 (sample SAMN10711878, study PRJNA513372) | rock metagenome | isolation source: Antarctica rocks | place: Antarctica: Victoria Land, Finger Mt sud
GCGGCGAGCCCCACAGCTGCCCCGTGTCGCTGAAGGCGTCCGGGGGCACGCCGCTGACGGTCTGCGGCGCGCCGTCCGGGCCCAGCTCGAACAGCTTCTGGTGCGCCCACACGTCCGCGCTCTGCCCGCCCACGTAGATGGGCATGTCGCCGACGAGCTGCACGCCCGCCTCGTTCGCGTACGCCTGGCAGTGGCACAGCGTCTGACTGACACTCACCACTGTCGAGACCCGGTGTTGAGGAACCCGCCCGCAGGTGCACAGCAGTAGTGCAAGAGTTAGGTTTGTGGGTAATTCGGGTAACTATGCGCCGTGTCAGGGTTACTTTAGGGTGATTTGTGGGGTTAGGTAGGATAAGTAGGCACCTTCAGCGCCTTCCACTGCGTATCGAAGATCCACTGCAGCGCGATGAAGCGGTCGATCTCGTCCCGGAACCGTTCCCTGGCCGCTGTCAAGGCCTCCGCATCCCGGAACCTGCCAGAGCACACAGCCCCCTGCCGCTCGCGCCTTGGCGGCCGTGGCGCCCCGGCTCCACCGGGTGGCACACCTCAACTCCTGCAAGGCCTTGCCCCTCTCTAACCTGTAGCAGTCGCCCTGACATGCAGCCAGAGCGGAGCAAGCCTGCAAAGCAAGCGCCCTGACGTACAGCCCGGGAGGAGCAAGCCTGTGCAGGCCCCGACCGGCTGGTCCCCCACCTGAGCGGCTCCGGCCACTGCCACCAGGCGACGCCGCGCAGCGCGTCGTCAAAGTGCGTGAGGCAGTAGAACAGCGCGCTGTCCTCGACCCAGGCATGCGCGCCGCGCCACGCGCGCACGGCCGCGCCCGAGCGGCCGCCCGCGCGCGCCGCGTCGGCCGCCGTGCGCAGCAGCGGCGTGCGCTCCTCCAGCACCTGTGCTGGTCGGCAAAAACCCCTCAAAACCCTCAAAATTCTGAATCTGGCGCGGCGCCGTTGCCCCATACGTTGAGCCGAGCGGGGATGGGAGCGGCGGTGAGCCGGCTGCAAGCCCCATGGTCAGCCCGGGCAGATCTGTTCAGGCGGGCTGAAAGGCAGGCTGAGAGGCTAGCAGAGCGGAGCTCGCAACCCGGCCCGCCCGGGGACACGTGCGCTGGGGACATCGACGTCGGCCACCGGCCGCGCGGACGGCAGGTCCGCGTCGGCGAGCAGCCCCGCGGCGAGCGGCTGGCTCGGCTGGTGAGTCAGCTAATACGCCCAGAAACGCTGCTCAGGCAGGCTAAGACACCAGCAGAGCAGAGAGCATGCAGCGCCGCTCGATCGGGGGGGCGTGCGCTGGGGAAGTCGACGTCTGCAACGGGCCGCGCGGGCGGCAGGTCCGCGCGCGCGAGCAGCCCGTCGGCCACCAGCGCGTCCAGCGAGATGAGCAGCGTGTTGCCGCACAGCGCGTCCAGGCCGGTGTACGGCGACCAGAAGGCCTCCTCAGGCGGCACCAGCGGCAGCACCTGCGCGGCGCGAGGGCGGCAGGCATAGGGTTAGGGCTTAGGTCATGAGCAGCATGTTGCCGCACAGCGTGTCCAGGCCAGTGTACGGCGACCAGAAGGCCGCCTCGGGCGGCACCAGCGGCAGCGCCTGCGCGGCGCGAGATTGAGGTTGTGGCATAGGGTTTGAGTTTGGGTCGCAACACTGCCTGCGACGCGTCGACGCGCCGTCCGCTGCGGCGCGCCGCGCCATGCGCCCGCTGTCAGCAGGCGGGCGGCCGGCGCGCGCGGCGTGTGAGGCGCGGTCACTCGGGGGAAGCCGCGCCTGCCAGGCCTGCAGGCCGGCGGAGCGCAGCCAGTCCACAAAGGCGTACGCGTGCGCGCCCAGCTCGCCCGTGCCGTACGGCCCCGGCAGCGACGTGGGGTGCAGGATTGCCCCTGCGCGCAGGCAGCATGCGCTTCTCGCGGAAGGCGCGCTAGCGCAAGTGCGGAGCCGCGCGCTCACAGGCGAGGCGAGTCGCCTGCTTGCTTTGAGTAGCTCACACATGGCAGTGATCAAGGGCTGCGACATGGTAGCCGTCTGTCCAGAACTCTAGTTGGTCTGCAGCTACAGAGGTCAGATGCGGGCAAAGGCGCCAGGGCGCCTGCTCCAGCCGCGCCGTCCCAGGCAGCGGCAAGTCTTGGCCGATGAGCAGGGGCGCGCCTGCGCGCCGGTGCTTGGGCTTGCTCGCCGTTACGGAATCGTACTCCGCGCCCAGGGCGGCGCCCACGGCCGTGCCCCGGTACTCGTCCATCAGCCGCGCCTGCGCTGACGTCTCCTCCGCCGCTGGGCTGGCCGCCGTGTCCGTGACCATGCCCGCGCGCGGGCACCGCGGCCTTCGCCGGCCCTGCAGTGCAGCGCTTCCGGCTGCTTGCAGGCACACCTTGACAACCAGAGCTCTGACGAGGAAAGTAAACGCAGCTGAGCGGTACTGCTTCGGAGGTGTCTGGGCAAAACTAGCCCTTACACGTGGACCTATGGCCAAGGCTGCAGCGTTCAACATCCTGGAGAAGCAGGCTTCCGCTGTGTTAACACTGTGCCTATGCTGTGTATGCCCACATTGCGTGCCGTCTTGGGCCTTGATGGCGCAGCACTGCCCGGGCCTATGTAGCAAGATGGGTGCCAGCAACACAGCCGCAGGCCAGTGCGCCGGGTGGGAGTGCAGCCACTCGTGTGCAAGGTCGGGCCACACCTGGCGCAGGGGCGCCTGCCGGCAGGAGAGTGTGCTGAGCGGCGCGGTCCGGTGGATGGCAGCCGCTCGTGGGCCGGGCGGCGCGCAGCAGGGCATCGAGGCCCTGACGCGGCCCAGGCTTCTGTGCACGTCCTGGAAGGCCAGTGCCACAGGAGCAGCCACTGCAAGTGCCCAGATGTGCGCTGGGAGTTGAACAACCGCAGGCGTGCAGGAGTTAGGTCTGGTGGCTCGCCGGCCATAGCACGTGCGGGCGGCGTACTAGCCGTCCAGTTCTTATGTCTGAACACAGTAGCTTGTAGTGCAGGTGTGGCGGTGATCTTTAAGCACTCCAATTTGCACTTTGACTTGCTTCACTTCTGGTGCACTCACGGGACCTCTACAGGCCTCCACCACAGACATTTAGAGCGCTAAGTACGATGAGCAGGCCACAGGCGACAGAGACTGCAGTCAAGTACACACCTCTGATGTGCTGGCTAGTTTCTCATCAAGTCAGCCAGTGCCGTCCGTACACCGCACTCCATAGATTGCTCCATCTTACGCTGATTGACCTTGTGCAGGAGCTTCGCTTCAGAGGCCTCCATCGCAGCAGACAGTCTTGTGCACAGGTTATCAGACCCTTGAGCAGCCCGTTTGGCCGAGGCTCGGGGCCCGAGCAGCAGGCAGACACCCGCGTTTGCGGACCCACCTGCTTGCACCTTGTCGCCAGGCCGAAGCATGCGCCCAGGCCGATCATGAGCGCCAGCGCAGCACATGCCAGCCCGTGTGCACCTGCTTTGTTGACTCCCTGCGCAGTGTTGGCAGGCAGGTAGAGACGTGCCTGTGCCACGTCGGAGCCATGGCCGCAGCAGCAAATGCGTCGGCGCTGGCAGCTGCGCAGGGGCCAGAGGCAGGGCCTGCTGGCGCAAACCTCCTGGCATTCAACAACCATGTCTCTGACGGGCAGATAGTGACAGCGTGCGCTGCCCCTTGCTGCTCTGCTGACGCTGCCAGGTTATGCCAAGGCTCGCCTACGTGCGTTGGCCAACAACTGTGCCCTGCTGTGCGCATACTGATACACTTCTGTCTGTATCAGCCAATGCAAGCTGCACGCATGCAGTGACTCACCCGCATGCTTGCTGGGGTGGCGACAGGCTATGGGTCGCCGCGGCAGCGGGCATCACTTTCCTGGTCTTGTTTGGGGCCGCTCGGAGCAGCCTGTACACCTACATAGCCAGAGAGGTGCCCGCACTTGGCTCTGCGGTTCCAGTCGCTGCTGCGCCTGTCTGTGCACTTCATCAGGGTGTTGGCTGGCACGTTGACATTGTTGCAGTAGGGCCTGGTCGCCCACTGACTGCCCCTCCCCCGCGCAGCGGCTGCCATATGGCATCATGGTGCGGCCGCCCCACCTGCCCAAGGGCGGCATCAGCCAGCTCTGGTGCGCCCTGGGACTCTGCTCGCTCGGGATGCTTAAACTGTGCAGAGGTGACAGCAAGTGCCAGTGTCGAGCGCTTTGGACACCCGGTGGTCACCCGGCAGTTCCGGATTTTGTTGCAACGACAACGCACGGAAGTCGGTGTGTGGTTGTGTCGACTGGCCGCCGAGCGGCTTCACCAGGAGCCCGCACTTTGCACCTTCTGCTAGGGGCGGTCCGCGCAGGCAGGAACTTTGGCCATGCGGCAGTGCCGTCAATGAGCAGTGTTGGCACTAGCGGATGTACGGGGTCGGACATGCAGTGCAGATAGAGGCACAGCGCGGCTCGTACACGGCCCCCCACGGACCATGAGGTTGGCTGCCCTAATTAGCGTTTGCCGCGCAGGTCGCACCTGGGGCCTGTGTTCTGGACCAGCGATGCGGAGGTGGTGCGGACGGCGGGGCTGGACTCGCTGGTGCGGCGCACTACAGAACGCTGGGCGCCCGCGCCCGCCCATGTGGCTGCTGGCGTGCCAGCGGTCCACTGTTGTCAGCATGCCACTGGTGCAGTGCATGCTCAGTCGTCACTGTCAACGCTGCGCAGCGCGCATGCCCTGCCGGGACAGGGCGACGTGCAGGGCCGCAGCCCTGTTTTGGAGCGCGCGGCGCGCGTCCGGCCCGCGCTCACTGCTGGCAGCGGGCGGCGCAGATGCTGTGCTGGACGTGCACGCTGGGCATCCAGATCTTCCTGCCGCTCACGGTGCTGGGCATCGGCGTCGGTGACCGCCCCGCCCCGCTCTCGCCATGCGCCTTGCCTGCGACCGACACTCCGACGCCACCTTCGCTCCCCGGCTCCACGGCCCTTGTGCAGGGCACGCGCGAGCCGCAGCCATGATCGCCATGCACTCGCGAGCCGCCGCGCTGAGCGTGCGCGCGCGCGCGCGCGCGCAGTGCTGCCGATCAACCACCTGGGCGGGCGGCCCGTGTTCGGCGCCAACGGGCAGCCGCTGCCGCCGGCGCCGGGGTTCCGCTTCGACCAGCTGACGCTGTCCAACCTGGAGCTGGGCTCGCCGCTCTACTGGCTGCACTTTGTGTTCGCGTACTGCTTCACCTTCTGGGTCATGTGGCTGCTCGTCAAGTACTACCAGGCGCGCGGGCGCCGCGCCGCGCGTGTTCGTCCGTGGCCGCGTCGTGGCGGATGGCAGCGCGCTGTCCAGCCGCGCGCGCGGCCGCAAGCCCTCACTGCCAGTGAACGATATGTGTGTGCGCATCGCGTGCGTGCCGCGCGCAAGGCACATGTTGCTGCCGTAGCGCTGCTGGCGGGCGGTGAGGCGCTGCGTATAGCGCGGAGCCTGCATGCCACACGGGTCTTTCACCACACAGAAACTCTGCATTGTGGGTGCGCGGTGTCACAGGCTCTCACAGGCTGTCACACGCACAGCCCGCGGCACGTGCGTGACGCGCGCCCGCGCGCCGCGCCGCGCGCAGAGCTACGCGGTGCTGCGGCAGCGCTACCTGACGGGCGGCGAGGCGCTGCTGAACAACTGGAATACGCGCTTCCTGGAGACGCGCGCCACCACGAGCTCGCAGCGGCGCCGCGAGTCGCGCGCCGGGCGCGTGCTGAAGCGCGGCACTAAGGCCGGCGCGAAGGGCGGCGCCGGGTCCGAGGGCAAGGCCGGGGAGGGCGAGGAGGCGGGCGATGGGCAGGCGCGCAGCGGCAGCGGCAGCGGCACCCGCGGCGGCACGCTGCGCGCGCCGCGCTGGGCCAGCCAGCTGCGGTCCATCCTGGACGTCACGTCGCAGGTGCGCGCGCGCCTCGGGGCCCTGCCGCAGCAGAGATGGGTGGCGGATGCGGGATGCCGATGGGGGGCCTGCTCGCCGAGCAGCGCCGTGTGTCGGGACTGCACACGTTTGCAGGCGGGGACCAGCTGTGCGTCTTAGCGGGAGCGCAGGGGTAGGCAGCCCGGCAAGCGGTGCAGAGGAGCCGGGACGAGTGCGCCCATGGCGCGCGCGTCTGCGTGCTGGCCCGTGCGTCGCTGTCTGCGCGGCCGGCCCCAGCGCGCCGCGCATGTGCGCGCAGATGGACACGCTGACGGAGGAGCTGGGCGGCGGCGAGGCGCTGGGCAGCGCGCGCGGCGGGCAAATGAGCCCGGCCGGGCCGCTGACCGCGGCCATGGGCCGCATGCAGCGCATCAGCTCCAACAGCGAGCGCTCCAGGTGAGCGGCGTGACAGCCCTGACCCTAGTCCTACATCTCTGGGTCCGCCGGGCAGGGTAAGTGACATGCCTCAGACGAGCTTGAGCAGGCGTCGTCGCAGCCTGGCCTTGCATGGCTGGGCGCAATTGTCATCGCCCAGGCGGCATCGCGCTATTCGACTGGCGCCCGACAGCGCCCGCATCCGCCCATCGTGTCGGTCATGCTGGGAGGCGCCAGGCCCTGCTTAGGGTTATGGTAGAGTAGGGAGCATTATCCTGCGCCCGCAGCGCCGCGCAGCGCGCGTGACGCGCCGCGGCGGCCTGCGCGCAGGTCGCTGCGGGGGTCGCTGTCGGGCGGCGCCGGCCTGCGCAACCGCAGCCTGCAGGTGCCGGTGGGCGGCCGCGCGCAGCGCGCCAGCATCCTCGGCTGGCGCTCGCCGGGGGGCTTCCCGGGGGCGGGGGCGGAGCACGGCGGGCCGAGCTCGCCTGTGAACGCAGACGCCGCCCCGCACCAGGGCGCCCTGGGGGCCGCCTGTGAGCGCGCGGCGAGCCCGGACCCCGAGCTGGGCGGCGGCGGCCTGGGCGGCGCGGGCGACCCTGTCCCTGCTGGGCGGCGCTTGAGCGCGCCGACGGGCGCCAGCGGGGACGTTGACACGCAGCAGCGCGCGCGGAGCCTGGACGTGGTGCTGCCCATGTCGCCGGCCTCGCCGACCGACCCTCTGGGGCACCGTCAGAGCTCCGAGCGCTTGGCTTCGCCAGGCAGCCTGGAGGTGAGCCTGGGGCGGGCCGGGGCGAGCTCAGAGTGCCACAGCCCCTATGGCGACCGTGCCTCGCTGTTTTGCAAGGCCCGAAATGCGCTTTCACACATGCGCCGCGCACGATTGTGTGCTGCGGCTCTGCTCGGCGCTGGGGGCAGCGATGTACTGCCAAGTTACCATGCAACGTGGGGCGCTGCTCACTCCAGCGCATCGGGCTCAAGGGCGCATGCGGTAGCCCAGAGCACAGCAGGTTTGCGCGCCTCGTTCAGCGCACCGCAAGGTGCCACATGCGGCATGCGGCACGCGTGTCCGCTTGCGCCAGCCAAGAGAGCGAAAGCCCAAGTGTGATGGGCTGGCGCGCGCGCGCAGGACGGCAGCGCGGCCGCGAGCCCGCCAGGGAAGCCGCTGGAGTTGGAGCGCGTGGTGTCGTGCGCGTCCGCGGAGAGCATGGTGCCCGAGCTCGCGCTGCCGGCGCCCATCTCCAAGTTCGAAACGGAGCTGCCGGACCACGAGGCGCTCGGTGCGCGCGCGGTTTCTGCTCTCGGGTTTGCTCTGAACTGCATGATCTCCAATCCCTCCGCCAGGTAAAGCAGCTGCGCGCGCCGCGGCGCCTGTGCCGGCTCCCGACCGGCGCCCGGCCCACGGCGCGGCTCTCATCGAGCAGGGCCCGGGGTTGCGGCCGGGCGTGGCGCCGCCAGCGAGCGGCCGGTGGGATCGCCGCCCGTCTCGCACTTGTCGCGGGCACCGGGGCTGGCGCCAGGCGCCGCCGGCGCCCGAGCGCGCCGGGCGCAGGGCCGTTCGGGTATACAGGCGCAGCGCCGCGCGGCGTCGCTGTCCAGCAGCGGGCTCTAGGGGAGGTGATGCGCGCGGGCGCAGCGCCCCGGCGCGGCGGCGTGGTGGAGTGGCGGGCCCTGTGCGCGCAGGCGAGACGCAGCGCCCGCTGCGCTGGTGGATGGCGGGCGGCGCGATGCCGGGCGGGAACCTGGAGCTGTCCGGCAAGCCGCCTGTGTACTGCCGCAAGACCGTCAACGCGCTCGGATCGGACGGCTCGCAGGTACCTTCTGTCCCTCTGGGCCTGTGCCGCCGGCTTGTGGCATCTGCGGACAGCAGGCTCTGTCACCACCACGTCAGTGCCTCAGTTGGTCGACACCAACTGAGACACTGGAGCCCAGCCAGGCCCCGCTGCTGTGTGCATAGGAGCCAGACAAGCCGAGAGTGTGTGGCAGGCGTGCATGTAGGGGCAGGTGTTGATGCAGGCGGTCAGGCTTGCAGGGCGACACAGTGCACTCTGGCTGGATGGGGGGATGACCGAGGCGGGTGTGCCGGGTCGGGAAGGGTGTGCCGGGTCAGAAAGGGCGAGGTGTGGGGCGGGCGGCAGGTGGCGGTGAACGCGCAGCAGTACGCGGTGCTCGTTATGGACGTGCCCAACTTTGTGGCGCAGCGCGAGCGGCTGCTGCGCCGCGCGGCGCGCAGCCAGGGCGCGTGGCGCTCCTGGTGCGGCCCCGCGCCGGCGGGGGCGGCGCCGTGACAGGTGTCGCTGGGGCTCAGGCGGCCGGCAGAGCTGGCCCTTTTTGCGTCTGTGGGCGGCAGGGTGCCTCCGTGCTGCCGCACCAGACGTCTGCCTTCCACGGCCTCACTTTGACTCACACTCTATACAGTCAAGGAGCTGTCAGTGACCTGCTGCGTGCTCTGCCGCATGATGAGGAAACACAATCTTAGGACACCTACTGAAGGCGCCCGCACGGGCGGCTCGTGAGTTCACCCTTGTTTTCTGACCTCTGATGGCACAGCAGCGCATGCAGCCTCCTGCGCATGCCTGCACCCAGGCTCACCCACCCGCGCGGCGGACGGGCTCCCAAGGAAGAGCAGGCCGCACAGTTTGCGTTCGATGCTGCGTGGGGTGCGATCAGGCAATGCCGGAGGCCGGGGAAGGGTGGCGATTGGCGCTGGGTGCTGTGGTAACAACATAACCAGGGGGGTGTGTTGTGACGGTACATTAGCAAAGATAGCCATCACCCACTGCTTTAGGTCATGCGCACCCGGCGCCGCCACCACTGACGGCGCAGGTGTGACGGCCGCGCGGCGCGGCAGGTACGGGCTGTCCGCGTGGGCGCAGCGCAACATCCTGCTGCGCCGCAACGTGACCAGCCCCACGTCACTAGCCCCGGCGGCCGCCAGCGCGCGCCACACGCTGCTGGCCGAGCACGGCTCGCGCTCCGACGCGCGCCCCTCATCCGCGGGCGAGACCAGCCTCGGCCGCCGCGGCAGCGCGCGCATCGGCGCGCACGGCGGCGGCAAGGAGAGCGCGCGCGCCGGCGCCAACGGCAGCGCGCTCGACGGCGAGGTCGCGGTGGAGCTGGTGGCGGGCGCCAAGCGGCCGCTGCCGGACCCTGCCATGGGCTCGGACGGCGCGCGCGGCAAGGCCGACGCGAAGCGGAGCCTGGGCTCGCCCGGCAGCGAGGCGAGCGACGCCACGTCCCTGGCGCAGCGCAAGGGCCCCGAGCCCGGCCTGGTGCGCGGCTGCCGAGGCACCCAGGGTTGCGCCCTGCGACATGACGTATGTTTTGCATGCGCCGCATGATGCTCAGTGACACTGCACTTTGATCCATGCTGTGAACGTGCAGCACCAGGCTTTGAGGCACAGTCATGTGCAACACAACAGCACGACCACCACAAAACCGGTTCCACGTGCGGCCATGGGGTAGTGTCTTCCTGTGCACAATTGGCTACCCCTTGTTGATACTCTCTGCATGACCCTGGCGGCTGTGCCGTGTCTGCGTTCATTGCACAGCGCACATGCTGCTTCGCTTGACACTCTGCGTAGAATGTTGGGTTGCCAAGTGGTCTCACCGATGGGCAACGGCCTGCGTCAGCGGCGGTCTGCGATGCGCAGGCGTCCGCGCCCGTGTCCGCGTTTGCGGCCGCCAGTGCACCGAGCGACGAGAAGGGCGAGACGGGGCAGGCGGACCAGGGCCAGGCCCTCTGGGACGATGGGGATGAGGAGGCGGCTGCGCTCGCGGCGGCGGCGGCGGACGATGCAACCCTGCTTGCGCCGCAGGTGAGGGCCAGGCACAGCGACCGACCTGGGACGTTCGTTAGTGTCCGGCCGTGGGCTTGCGCTTGCGCTGCCACGTCACTGTGTGCGGTCACGCCGTTCCGATAAGCGAGATTTGCCTGTAGCCGTGCCAGCATGTGCAGATATTGTGGGCAAGGCGCATATCTGCTGTGACGGCGTTTTAGTGCAGGGTGACTCCCCAATTTGTTGCGCACAGGCAGGCGCAGCAGGTTGTCCTGGGCGTCGGGAGAGCGGGCCGTGCCTGCTGGCGCACGTGCACACCGCAGCCTGCCATTCGTCCATGAGCTTGTGCGGCGGGCGTGTCGAGGCCCTTACCCTAGCTAGCGCAGCGCGACTCAGCACACCTGGGCCCCTGGCGCCGCGCAGGACCTGGTGGAGCAGACTTTCCGGAACCTGTTCCCCAACACGTTCCTGGCCGCGCACCCGGTGCACCGCCACAAGGTGCGCCGCCCGGGCGCGCGCAGGCCGGCGATGCGTGCATGCCGCCTCGCCGCTGGGCGCGGGGAAGTCTGAGCCTTTTCAGAAGGACGTTGTATCATATTTTATGATGTCCTGTACCTGATGACCTGGTGTCCAGCAGGCTGCTCGCCTGGTGTTTACACAGCATACTGCAATGTCCACTGATATATTAGCACTACAAATACTTCCCTTCCTTCCCAAATAAGTTTGGTCCTTGAGGTCTCGCATAAGTCCCCAGCTGAGCGCCGTGCGCCTGCGTCTCACAGGAGGTGGACGGCCTGCTCGGCCAGTGGGACGCCGCGTATGCCAACCTGCTGCGCGCGGAGTGGCGCTACACGCGCAGCGGCTGCACCAAGCGCCCGCGCCACCGCTCCGGCTGCTGCGGCTGCTCAGGCGCGCGGCCCGCTTGCGTGAAGGGTCGCGCGCGCAGCGCATGCAGGCACTGAGTCAGGTGTCCAGAGCGGAGGCACGAGCGGCAGAAGGATTGTTGCTGTACAGCACTGGCACTACAATGATGCGGGCAGGCATGCTCAGGGTCCTGCTCGTGGTATGTCAGTGCTGAGGGAGGTAGGCTGCTGATGCTCAGATGAGGTGTCCCATGCATGAGCGGTAACAAAGAAAAACACCCGTAGACACAAGGCAAACTGGTGACGGCTTGTTGGACGGGCGGTTGTGCTTGAGGTAGATAGGAAGTTCCTGACCTGGTGGATTGCGCTGGGGGTCTCGCGGGCGCATGCGCGGACAGCAGGAGCGCATGCGCTGCGCGCGGGCCAGAGCACCGTGCGGAGGCACAGGAATGGCGCGCTGATCGCGCTGTGGCCCTGTCGCCCTTCGCGTCCGCATGCATGGTCTCCAACCATGTTTCGCGGCCTGTGCCAGTCTGGGGCGCTTGGGGGACTTGGCGCGGCGGGCGCGGCGGCGGGCGGCGCCGCATGCGCGGCGCAGCACGGCGGCCCGGTCTCAGGCAGCCGGCGGGCGCGACGCGGCAGGCGCGAGCGTGGACAGCATCGACTTCTGGGCCGCGCGCGTGCGCGCGCTGGAGCAGCGCGTGGAGGCCGCGCGGCAGGCGGCGCTCAAGACGCACCCGTCGCCGTCGTTCTTCGCATTCTTCAAGTGCGCGCGCCGGGCCTAGGGTATATGGTATAGGGTTACATACCCTAGTCCTAATCTGACTCTGCGCGCGCAGCACATGCGCGGCAAGGGCCCGCGCAAGCACGACGTGCGCAGTAGCCAGACCTACAGGCACCAAGGCCGGCTCAGCCCGGCACGATGCATAACGAGCAGAGGGCTGCTGCGGGGCGAGCCAAATCTGCTCAAGGTCTGCCCGCCTCACCCGGGCGTCTCTGCGCAGGTGCCAGAAGGACGCGGCGATCGCGTGCGCCGCCAACATCCACCCCGAGGACGGCCACGCGTTCCGCGTGATGGAGGCGCCTGGGCCGGAGGAGGTGGGTCCCCGCCTCGGCGCTCGTTTCCGATGCCGAGCTGGTGTGGAGCCAAGGAGCACTCATGTCATCAGGTCTTACTAATATATAGCAGACTTCACATTTGGTGTTGGTGGTCTTGCAGCTGGTGGGGGTTGGCAGAGGCGGCGTGACACAGACCCTGCATTGGGGAAGTTTTAGCACGCGCTTTCCGCGTGCCCTGGCACGTGCAGAGACTGGTGCGATGCGCCTCTCCAAACACTTGACAACCTGCGGACCTGGTGCAGGTGAACTGGGAGGCGCTGTGGCTGCCATGGCCGCAGCGCTCGCTGCGGGAGCTGCTCGTGTTCCCGCTCATCATCTTCTTCCTGCTCTTCCCCATCGGCCTCTTCTCCGGCATGTCCCCGCCCTCCCTGCCAGCCCGCCACCTGCACTGAAGCGCTCCGATGTGCATGCTGGCCCCTGGCGGCCATGTGGACAGTGGCAACATGACAATGCTTGGCCTGAGCTGTGCACTCTTGTGGGCACCCTGTGCCTCACGGTGCTTGGTGTGCAGCTTGTCATGCTGGGTGAGCAGCAGGTCACCCAAGCATATCAACGGTGACATTGGTGGCACATGCGCACTGCAATGTTCCTGGCGCGTAATGAAAGCCGCGCGAGTGGGGCCACTGCAGGCGTGCTGACCGGGCTGTCCGCGGCGGTGTGCACTGGCGGCCCTGGCGCGCCGCCCTTCCTGCGGAAGCTGCACACGAGCTGGTGCGGCTCCTTGATGGCAAGAGCTTCATGCCTGTGTACTTTTATTGCAGTCCCTCTTGGCATGGCCAGGTGACTCTGATGGCGAGCCTGAGCCAAGAGCAGTCACCTTCGCCTTTGCACCTGGCCGGGCAAGCTGTGTGCTTGAGAGATCTGCAGAGTTTGCAAGCTTGACTTGGGGGGGTGTGTGTGCGACTCGAAATCCAGCCTGCGTGTGTAGTGCGCAACGCCTGATAAACGCCGTATGTGGCCAACAATGAGTGCACATGATGGTGCTGGAACTGACACCTGAATATCACAATGCGCCAGGTACTGCACGGAGCACAGCCTGTGGCAGTCGCTGGTGACGGGCATACTGCCGACGGTCCTGGTCACCGTCTGGCAGACCTGCGTGCTCCCCTATGCCTTCTACTGGTGCGCCCGCATGCCTGGGCAGCGCTGCGCTGGGGAGCTCATTTAATCTTAGGGAATAAACTAATCAAAAAGATAGTCTGACTCGGCACTATGCGCAGAGGGTGTCTGTGCATGTGTGCTGGACCTGCGAGCGTACTCAAATGAAAGCTCGCATGGCTGCATCACGTTGCACAGCGCGCAACGGCGCGCGTGGCACTGCCTGCTGTGGACGACGGCGCGCTTGCCACCACCTATGCAGACAGTTCTGCCTTGATAGCGCCTGTCTTTGAAAAGCATGCTGTGCGTAGCGTGTGCGCTGATGCAAGCCGCTGTAGGTGGGCAGTTTGTGAGCGCGCGGTGCGTGTACAAGCACATGCAGATCAATGCATATCGTGCTGTGCTGCTGTTTTCTAGATGTTTCCAGCTAGCTGTGGCAAGCGCGCTTGCGTGACGAGCCCGGACTTTGCTGCTTGAGCTGGCCTGGTGCGGGCACAGGGTGGCGCAGCTGGAGCGGAAGTGCAACTCGCTCAGCGCGCTGGACCGGCGCATCGGCTCCCTGTTCTTCATGTGGGACATCTTCAACGTCTTCCTGGGCGCCATGCTGGCGCGCTCCTCGCCCTCGCTTGGCCTCTCAGCAGCGAGGGACTCTTGCAGCGTGCCAAAAAATGTGGCATAGGTTGGATCCTTGCGCCACTTGCAGCGCGCCGACGCTTCGCCATACGTGTCTGTTGTCTGAATTTGCATTGAGTGCACAGTGTGCTGCCCATGCATGAGCAATGATAGCTGATGCCAAGCTCACTTGAGTTGTGCTTTGGTGAGCCTGCTCGCATGGCATGCAGGGAAGCTCTGTGGTGACAAAGATCGGGCTCGTGCTGCAAAAGCCGACCCTGATCCCGAATGAGATTGGATCCGCGCTGACGGCTAGCAGCAACTTCTTCATCAACTATGTCGCTATCCAGGTAGCAGCCGCGCGCGCTAGGGTCAGGGTAGGGTAGGGCAGGATAGGCCCACCCTATACAGCCGCGCGCGCTATTCTCAACACCTAGATACGGGCTGCTGACCTTCAGACCAAAGCAGAGTATGTATTTGCTGACTTGCTTATGTGTGCCCAATGGTTGGGTGAGCCAGCCATACCATGGTTCACGTAGCCAGGCACGATGTTCGAGATGCCTACACTGACAACCTGCACTGACAACGCGACGGCGGCACATACATTTGCTGATGAGCTCTCACAGGGCGTGGCCGCGTGCCAGCACTGCACGTGCATGCTGCATGCACGAGGCTGCCGCCTGCCTTGTTCGTCGCCACCTGAAGCAGCCCATGGCCTCCTGCAACGCCCGCCGCAGGCGCTCGCGTTCGTGCCGCTGCGCTTCCTGTTCCCGCAGTACACCATCATCTGCGACCTGGCCTACAAGCTCCCCATCTTCCGTGCGTCCGCTCTGCCCACCGCCACGGCTCTGCAGCTCCTGATGTGCTGCCGTTCTGCTCGTGCACGTCTGTTGGAAGGCAGTGCAGACGCCCAGAGCAAGCCCTGATGTGCTGCCGTTCTGCTCATGCACGTCTGTTGAAAGGCAGTGCAGACGCCCAGAGTGAGCCCTGCTCTGCTCTGACATGGGCGTCCACGGCGTCCATGGTGTTCCCAGCTTGCGTGCATGGACCGCCCTGTTTGCTGGTGCATGCTTGGCGGCGCCCGGCGTGCAGGCAGTGGCTGAGGCCTGTGCCTGTCTGCGTGCGCAGGGCCGGAGACCGCGCGGGCCAAGGTGCAGTCGCTGCAGCCGCTCTCCGTCCGCTACGGTGCGACCCCGCCTCGAGCGTGCCTGTCATTGTGGCAATGGTCGCGCGTTGATGTGCACACCAAACGCATGGCATGCGGGCGGTGGCACGCAGACTCACGCTCGCCTGCTGCCCTGGGCAGGCTACGAGGTGGGCACGATCATGCTGATCTACACCATGGCGCTGGCATACGGCGTGTCATCGCCGATCATCTTGCCGCTCGCGCTCATATACTTCATCGTCCAGCTGTGCGCACTCTTCACGCGGCTGGTCAGGCGGCTCTGAGTGGCTGGCATGGACGCTTTACGCACATTACGTATACGCACGCAGATTGCCAAGTCGAGCTCAGGTTCTCGTTGACGGCACCACAGTGGGTCAGGAGCGGAGCTTCAGCAGGTGGCACTGCTAGGTCACTACCGGTAGGTCACTGACGCGAGGCCGGCCGCCTGACACGGCCTGCCCGCGCGCAGCATCTACTGGCGCTACAACGTGCTGTACATCGCCGAGCGCTGCTTCGAGAGCGGCGGGCGCGTCTGGGACCATGTGTGCCCAGCAGACCACCGTTCCCTTGCATTGCCAGCACCTGCTCCAGAACCGAGGATGAGGTGCAGCGCGCGAGGATGCCTTAGTACATTAGCATCACACCCCTGAAGGCTTTTGAGGGCAACCCTGGCTGTCCCTGGACCTCTGGTGTGCAGAGAGCTGGCAACAGGGCGAGGTAGCCACCTTGCAATGCCTCTGCAGTGCAGGCCTCCGCGCAGACCCTGTGCTTTGATCCTTCTGTAGACCCTGTGCAGACCCTGTGCCTTGTGCAGACCCTGTGCCCTGTGCAGGCCCTGTGTCAAGCCTGCTGCGCGCGCGCAGGTGTTCTCCAACATGGTCTGGATCCTCTTCATCTTTGAGTTCTTCACGGGTGCGCGGCCCTGCCGGCAAGCTTGAGGCCGCCCCGGGTCTACCCGACAGAGAGCTCCGACCCGGGCGGGGCTGGGCTGGGCCACGCATCACCAGAGCGTCCCCTCAGCCAACGGGCGCATGACTGCCGTAGCCTGGTGTCTATGTGCTCAGTGCGGGAGTGCCTGGCCACCTCAGGCTTCCGCTCTGCGGCAGCAACACGTGCGCATGCGCAGGCTGCGTGCTGCTGGCCAATGCGGCGTACATCCAGGCCTCGCTGCTGTGGATCACGCTCACGCCCATCATCTACAAGTTCAACCGCTACTGCAAGCTGCGCTTTGGCGAGGCGCGCGCCCCCCGTCGTCGGGCCGCGCGCCGCTGCGCGCCTGCCGCGTGAATACGGCGTTGCGCTGTCACCCTAGCAAGGGCCGCGCTGTCACCCCAGCAAAGGCATACTCAAACCTTCCAAGGTGTAATTAGGGTATGAGGTGTAGGTCTGATCCCCGCACGCCGCGCAGGCGGTGCACAACGTGCCGCTGGAGGTTGCCGCCCAGGCGCCGGAGGCGCATGTGGACCCGGTCGTGTACACGCCGCCCGCCCTGCGGCAGCGCTGCGCCGGCTGGTACCCCGGCATCGGCACCGCCTGGGAGAACTGGGGCATGCCGCAGTACTCGCTGTAGGGCGGGGTGGGCCGGGGCGCACCGCAGCGTTTGATGTCGGGGAGGGGCCTACGGGGCATGCCGCCGCGCTTGCTGTCGGGGTGGGCGAGCCGGGGCATGCCGCAGCGCTCCCAGTAGGGCTGGGAGGGGCTGGGGCATGCCGCAGGTATACCTGCAGATTTGGGCTCGTGTGGACTGGGCCGGCGGCGGCGCGTCGCGACAGTTGCGCGCGTGCTCAGAGACCCGCGGCATTGTGCAGCGCTTCCGGTTGGACAGCAAGCGCTTTATCATTGCGGAGGCGCGCTTCTGGCACATCACGTTCATGAGCGCGCTGCCTGCTATGCAGCAGGGCTGTGCTGGCGTTCTCCGGCATAGGCGCCCGGTGATAGGGTTTTAGGGCATGCCGCAGTATTCATTGTGGGGCAGTGGTCTACGTACATACACGGCAGAGTATGATGAACCTTGAACTCAAGGACAGCTTATATGCCAGTGTTTGCAGGATGCGCTCGTGCAAGCGCTGCATGCCCCGAGATGCAAGCTACAGGTTCTGCAGCCGCCCCGCGGGTGCTGTCTCCCACTGCATCATGTCTGTGCGCCCGGCACATGAAGGACTAGAGGTCCCACATGCTCCATACAGTAGGCACTAGCTTATGTCAGGTTCAAATGTCAGCTTCTGGTCTTCAGTGGTGCACGATGACTGAGTATTGTATTTTCTGTCCTGGCGGCGTCAGATATGTGAACACTCTTCCAGAGTTTCGTTTGAGGTGCTTGCAGTGTGAAGTTGGAGTAGGCAGATGTATTGCCCAGCTATCTTGCCTTTTGGTCTTATGCTCAGACGCCAGTTCTGGTAACATATCTTGCGCATACCCGACCGTTCCATTCAAGCTCACGGTCTGTGGCGTGTCGCAACGCAAGTGACAGTAAACGATGCTGACGTTCAGGCTGAAAGCTACTCAGCATTAGGAGCTTTGCAGCTCAATGGTTGTTCATAACCAGGCTCAATGGGCACTGTGTATATGCTCTGCAGTCACCCTGCCCTGCACCCTGCCCCGCCAGCCCCTGGCTCTGACCCTGCAAGCCTGGCGCCCCCGACACTGTTTGACCCTGACACCCAAGCAGACAAATCCCCTGCCACAGCCGTGACACGGTCAGCCAAGCGCCGCGCGCGCAAACGCCTCTGCGGCCTGCATCGCCTGCGGCAGCTGCGCAAGCCCTGGGCCCTGGCCCTGCGCGGAGGTCGGCTTGCCGCCGCCCTTGCCGCCGAGCGGCTCGAGCGCGGCGCCCGCCCACGCGCGCGCGTCCAGCGCCTTGCTGACCGCCGCGGGTACACCCGCGTACACGAGTGCGCGGCCCTTGCCTGCAAGAGCGCGCGCCCCCCGCGCTCAGCTTGAGCGGAGCCCCTGCGGCAGGAGGGCTGGGCTGCGCTGGGCTGGGAGACACACAGGCCCGGCGTCGACCATTATGCTAGCTCTCAGCGCCCTGGACAGGCGCTGGGCGCTGCGTGCCAGTCCCAAGCGGCGACCGCAGTCGTGTCGCAGGCGCCAACCGGCGGGCGTGCAGGCGTGAGGGAGCGCAGCGCCGCTGCCATGCAGGCCAGGGTAAGATTAGGGTCGGAACCCTAGCCAATGCGGGGCCGGCGGCCGCGGCGCACCCGCGTCGGGCGAGAAGGTGATGATTGCCAGCGCAGTGTGCTTGGCCTGGATGGCCGCAAAGGCCTCTGCATTTAGGGTTAGGGTTGAAACCCTAGCCGATGTGGGGCCGGTGGCCGCGGCGCACCCGCGTCGGGCGAGAACGTGATGACCGCCAGTGCCGCGTGCTTGGCCTGGATGGCCGCAAACGCCTCCGCGGGCGCCTTCGCGTCCATGCCCGTGTCCAGCGTCAGCAGCGCAAAGCGCTGCCCGGCCGCCACCGCGGCGTCCGCGGCCGCCACCGCCACGGCGACCGCGCGCGCCTGCGACCCGGGGCGGCGGGCCTCGGCGGCGCGGCTCATGGGGCCGCGCGCGCGTTGAAGGCGAGGAGTGACCCCCGGCTAAAGCAAGCCCAAGTCGACAGCCTGAGAACATGCACCCTGCAATATGCAAGGTCAGCGCAGACATGGGGCGGCCTCTGGCGGCCGCAGCAGGAGTGGCCCCGACTCATGAGGCCCCCTCCCTCACGCATGCGCTAGTAAATGGCGGGGGGCAGCGCGCCTTGTTCGCCGCGCCGGCCGCCTTCTGCTGATTCAGCGCCTTGCGCAGCAGCCGCGCGTGCGCCTCCCGCTGCGCCGCCTTCACCGCCGCCGGGATGGTCGCCGTGTCCAGCTCCTGCGCAGACGCTATACACCCTTCAGGTCTGCGCACCCGTCAGACCTTGCTTCCCACCATGCTGGCCATGCTGCTGCAGCCTGTCAGCAGGCTCAGTCAGCCTCCCCAATTGTCGCACCTCAAGCGCTTCAGTTCTCAATCTCTTAGGTTCAAAGGACTGCCAGCCTGCCCACAACACTGCTGCGGCGCTCGAGGGACCCGAGACAGAAGCCGCGCGCCTGCTTCAGCGACGTGACTGCGGCGTCCAGCGCGGGCCCGGCCAGGCCCTCCGCGTCGGCCAGGCGCGCGGCGAGTGCCTCGCCGTCTGCGATCGCCGCCTCCGCCTCCGCGCCGGTCACCGCCACCACCCGCCGGATGCCCTGCGCGCGCAGGCGCCTGCTCAGGCACGACTTCCCTCTAAGAGAAATCCGCGGTCGCCGCCGCCGCCGCTGCCACCGCGCCTGTCACTCCACAAGACGCTGGGTGCCCTGCATGCACCAGAGGCCTGCCCCAGCTCTTTGTTTTCGGAGCAACAAACAAACCCGCCGAAGTCAAGCCTGCAAACGGCTTGCATGGTAAAGGATGGTGTAGCCTATGTGATGGGGCCGGCTGCGCAACGCAGCACAGCAACGCTGCCAGCATCGGCCCCCGCCGTGACGCTGCCCTCGTCACACAGCCACGCAAACGCGCGCGCCGCGCCCACGTCGCGCGCGCTGCGCAGTGCACATTGACACAATACCTACAGCGGCACCTGTCCCTGCAGCGGGGCAGGCTGCACGACAAACGCCGGATTGATCCGCCACAGTCCCAGCGGGCCGGACTGCAGGCGGCAGCAAAGCGCGGCGCCGGGGGCGCGCGCCTTGGCGACGCCCTCCTCGGACAGCAGCGCGAACGCGCGCGCCTCGCCCGTGTCGGCCAGGTGCGTGCCGCCGCAGAACTCCACGCTGAAGCGCCGGTTGCCGGGCTCGGCCGGCGCCGCGAGCAGGTCCTCCACGGGCGCGCCGATGGACACCACGCGCACCGGGTCAGGGTAGACCTCGCCGAACACCGCGCGCAGGCCTGCGCGGGTCGCAGAAACGGGGATGAGTACATACAGCTCCATGGCTTGACAGCACTACGAGCATGTGGGCGCAACATGAAGTACAGGGGTGTGCAATGTGGGCCAACTGACATAACGTCTGAGTGGAAAATGTTACTTGTGCTATTTGGCTGTGCTCTGGCTCGAATTGAGGTTCATGAAAGGCATGTTGAGCTGCCTTTGCACCAATTTCATATCTTTATACTGTCGCACATCTCCAGGAGACGCATGCTCGACAGGCATGCGCAGTGTGTCCGGCGGCAGCGGTGGGCCGCAGCTCAGACAGGGACGGTCGACGCGGAGCTCGTGCCACGACCAGCCTGACAGGAAGGTGAGAGCGCTGGGCAGCGCGCGCCATTGATCTGCCGCGCCTCGGCGAGCGGCACGTCCCCGGCGTAGATGCGCAGCGCGTCCAGCAGCTGGCCGCGGCAGGTCGCCTCGATGCGCGCGAGCGCGCCGGGCTCAATGGGCTTGCCGTGCGAGAAATCAAAGCGCAGGCGCTCCGGCGAGACCATGGAGCCCTTCTGGTCGATGTGGTCGCCCAGCTCCTGGCGCGCACACAGCCAAGGTCGACTCGGGGTGCCAGGGACGCGGTGCCAGCGCTATCCATCAACATGGTGAGTGTGCCACATGGCCCAAAGGGAAGCATGCCGGCGACCCCGCCTCAACGTTGCCGGCAAGCGGCGGTGTGGTAGACCCCATTTCAGGTGTGCAAGGTCCCAAATGCGCTGCAGATGCAGACATTTGGTTGTATATTTGTGCACTTCCCGTAGCACAGCACTGCCGGTAATGCAGTCCATGCGCGCATGCGCGCAACTATACGGCAGGATGGCATGCTAGCATCATACAAACACGTCAGCCTGAAACATGTACTGCCCGGAAGTAATTCTTTCATGGCCTGCTTTGTTCAGAATTTTTCAAGAAATGAACCTCATGCTGACTCCACATGGCAGCCTCTGACGCTGCATCTTGGGCCTGCATGCTTGAAAACGCCCTGCAGCAATCGCAAGGGGCGCGCCTCCCGCAGCGCAAAGTTCAGCACGTGCGTGAAGGTGTGGTTGGGCACGATGCGCGCGCGGCGCGGCAGGTCCACCGCCGCCGTTACCGCGTCGCCCACGCACAGCGCCCCGCGCGCGGCCTCGCCTACGTGCAGCACGTAGCCCGCGGCCACCTGGGCAGCAGGGGTAGGGTGTAGGGTTATGAGCAGCACGAGCGCAGAGCCGGCGCCCGTTTGCCCGTTCGCCTCTGGACGGCACACCCACAGCTTGAGCAGAGGCTGCGAGCGCCAACAGGCGCATTGGAGTACGCTGCGCGCAGCGCAGCCCGCACGCGGCGCGCAGCACGCCACCCGCCCACACTAACCCACTCTTTCCAGCCTCCTGCAGCCATGACTGGTGGCGGTATTGCTGTGTGAGCAGCGCCTGCACACGATCAGTGCACACTGAACATGGGCGACGGTTGGCAGCCGCACGGAAAGGTGTCAAGAGGTACAGACGAGCACGCGGCTTGCTCACGATCATCCGAGGGCTATAATAAACATTAAAGACAAATTCTACCAAACCTCAGAATAAACTCCCTCTGGCCCGACTCAGCATCAGGCCTGACGCGCTTGCAGGCAGCCACCCGGGCCACGCCTTTGTGTCGCGGACGTGGAAGAGGCCGGACGGGGCCGCGATGTCGCCCATGTCAGCCACCTGCGGCCGGAGGCGCGTGCTGCTGAGCGGTGGGTTCCAAGCAGGTGGACATCAGCGCGGCGCACGAGGGTGCGCGTTTAAAAATTGTGGGGCAGGTCAAGAGCTCACAAGATGACATAAAGTGACGCAGTCAGAAACTGTGTACCTGTCCTTGCATCCCATGTCACGCACGAGGATGAGTGTACAGACGATAGGGCGCTGGCGCATTTCGAGCATCAGCCACCGCACACCGCACCGCACCAATCAAACTGGTAGCTACTGGTTCATGGCAGCAATATCAGGGTTATATGCGAGGCGCGCCTGGCCACCGGACTCAGCGTAGTACGGCGTGCGCTCCAGCACCAGGCCCACGGCGCCCTCAGGCGCATCTGCAGTGCTCTGCACGAAGCCCTGCATGCCCAGGATCGCCAGCAGGCGCGTCTGCAGCTCTGCGGGCGTGTACCTGCGCCCAAAGGAAAGCACACTGAAAACCTAGACCCTAAGGGCCATTTCGCCAGCAGGCGCGTCTGCAGCTTGGCAGGCCTGCGCCCGGGCGACGGCACATTCAAGACCTAGACCCTAAGGGCCACAGCTTGCCCTGGGAAACAGGCTTCAGCGCCCTGCCCGGCAAGCCGGCGCCATCGGAACGGCGGTGCTCCGCATGCCGCGGCTCCCCGAGGGACGCGCCGCGATCCCAGAAGGCCTGGCCTGAGCACGCTGCTCAGCAGGCCAGCGCCGCGGGCGGCGCGCGCGCACTTGGGCTGGTCGTCGGTCAGCGGGACGCCCGTCGTCTGCAGGTGTGCGGTCGCCTCCGCCTCAAACTTTAGCGTCGGGCCGCCTGCGGCCTTGCCGGCCGCGCGAGAGCGCTCGCGCTGCTCGCGCATGGCCTGCTGGTAGCCCTCAACGTCCACCTCCAGCTGCCGCTCCTCCGCCATGAGCTGCGCTGGGACTTGGGCAGTAAGTCCCAGTACCACTAGAGTACGATTGATAGCTGGAGCTCATCGTAAGCTACTCATCCAGGGCTGGAGTAGAGCCTTGCATAAATGTGAAGGGCCACCTAGCAAGCGCCGCACCGCAAGCCTCAGGGACATTCGTTGAGCACGATGCATGAGAAGCATTGGCAGTGTGGAAAGCCGGTGGCGGCTCTGCTTGTAGTGTATAAAAAACGCTTGCCTCATGTGTACTGAGTGTGTGGAGAGGCGGCCGCAGCACAGCGTCGCCCTCGGCGGGTAGAGGGACCTCCGTTCACGTCAGTTTATGTGAAGTCACCCATGCTCAAAAGCAGTCGGACTGGGGTTGCGGCATGAGCTTTGGCCCCGGCGTGGCAGCATGCCTGGGTGAGGTCGAGCGGGAAGCCGAACGTGTCCCAGAGCAGGAAGGCGTCGCGGCCGGCCAGCTGGCCGCCCTTGGCGGCGGCGGCCGCCTTTTTGAACAGCTCCAGCCCCTTCACCAGCGTGCGGCTGAAGCTGACCTCCTCCTCCCTGCCGCAGGACAGCGCAGTCCGGTGCTTCGCCTGCAGCATTGGTCTCTGCAAAGGTAGCTATGTTCCATCACCACCAGCTATAGCTCTCCGCAGGCTCCTTGCAGGCTTACTCATCAGCCAGCGCAGAACGACGTACTTCACATCATGTTATCAGGGGTTCTGCACTCACCATCCTGCTGCACTAACAACAACCGCAATGCGCAGAGAGGGGCGCACTTGATAGTGGCATGGATGTGATCCCGCTTCGCCACGAGCTCCGGGTAGAAGCCGCCCATGACAGCCACCACCGAGTCCACCTGCAGCCAGTGAGCGAACTCAAAATCTCGCCACTTGTCTGCTCAAGCACGGTCGGCTGTCTGGTATCAGGAGGAGACGACCATGAGCCTGATCGACGGCGCGCAAGCTGCAGCTCGCACCGTCGGCGCTCTGCGCCGCCGCGGCGCGCGGATGTTGTCCGGCGGGCGGCCAAGCTCACTGAGGTGTGCGACCATGTTTCTGGAAGACAGGGAAGCACGCAGTGTGGACGAACGCCGCATGTAAACCACCCGACCAAGAGCGCAGGGAGTGTCGGGCCGTGGAGCGCACGGAGCGGAGCGCGCACCAGCCCGGCGAAGAAGCCGTCGGGCGCGCCGAGCGCGCGCGACTAACCCTACCCATGGAGCGCGCTACCAGCCGCGGCCAACCCTGCCCACGGAGCGCGCACCAGCCCGGC
>JAABUO010002271.1_pt1 | contig 23654 bp, 25 predicted proteins | sample 5559291 | NCBI WGS metagenome assembly JAABUO01 (sample SAMN10711878, study PRJNA513372) | rock metagenome | isolation source: Antarctica rocks | place: Antarctica: Victoria Land, Finger Mt sud
CGAGTACGTACAGGTCTTCTGCATCTACAGGCACGCAGCAATGCTAACGACGGGCCACCGTGCATCTGCCTGTTGACGCGCTCCGAGGAGCTGTCGATCCGGGTCCTCCCGATTCGGCTGCGGACATGACCATCCCGATGCGGGATCGTCAACTTGAGTACTCCTGTGGTGACAGAAGGCCAGCTGTTAGCGGCGTACCGCAGCGAACAGGCCGACAGGGGGAAGTTCCCCAGCTCCGATTCGACGTTCCTCGGCCACGCGCATTGCGTCGAGGGCGTCGCCGGCCCGGGTGCCCGGCTCGATCCAGGTACCGCCGCGGCCATCGACGAGGCGCCACAGGATGCTCGTGGTCACAGTGGTCAGATCTGTACCGACGCGGCCCAGGGCGGCCACCATCGCCGCACCTTGATGAAGAGAGTTGTGGCCGACGATCCAGGCGTCGAGTAGGTCGCCGGAAGGGTGGTCGGCGTCGAGCAGGCCAGCGGCCACCAGCATCGCTCGGTTGTCGTACAAGAAGCCGGCGGCACGGTGATCGACCCGTTCCCAGGCGAATTCCTCGATGATGATCTGCCCGTCATCGGCAAGCAGTTTGACGGCATGCTCAAGGATGCCGTCAAGATTCTCCGCGTGGTGCAGGGAACGCGTGAACAACACGACGTCATATTCGCCGGAGATGTCGTGTACATCGCCGTGGATGGCTACCACTCCACGTTCCGTGGCGGCCTTCACCGCTTCGGCGGCGCGATCAACGCCGGTCACTCGGTAGCCCAAATCCGCCAGCGCGGCCGCCAAAGAACCGCGACCGCAGCCCACTTCGAGGATTCGGGCGGGGGCAGCCGGGAGCAACAGCTTCAGATGGGTCAGCGTATGGGGCACAGCAACGGTTGTCAGATCCACTTGATGAGTAGACCAGAGCAGCCCAGCGCTCGAGGCGCATCGTGCGGTGATGCCACGCCGTTCCGCATGAGGAACCTTGACCGGAACACCCGGCGACGCCACAGGGACAACCGGATATCCCTGGTCCCGGCCATTTGCTGATTCCCGTTAGACCTGTCCGCTTTAATGCCCGGTGAAGGTGGCTCAACCGGTACAGTCCGCCCATGGCCGGAAGGCTGATCGGGTACGCCCGCTGCTCCATCGACACCCAGGACCTGACCGCGCAGCGCGTTGTGCTCACGCGCTCGGAGTGAACGCAAACCGTGTGTACGTCAACACGGTGTGACCGAACGCAACCGTGACCGGCCTGGACTGTTACAAGCCCTCGCTGCCTGCCGCACCGGTGACACCCTCGTGGTCACCAAACTGGACCCGGCTCCGCTCGCTGCCCGACACCCGCGACATCGTCGAGTAAACCCGGCCCAGGAAATTCACCTCGTCGGGTCTCTACCAAGCGGGGAAGCACACCACGGCCGACTGGCCGAGCTGGTCACCGTCGGCCGGTCCACCGTTTACCGCGCCGTCCAACGCGCCGGCAGCGCAACGGTCCGGTGATCAGCACTCCTCGCGCCGCGGAATGGACGAGGCCGGCGAGACCGGAGAGGTACCGGTGATCACCCGTCGCTAAGTGTTGGGCGCCGCGGCGACACGCCGAGGGCAATCCCTGATACCTAGCTTCGCTTGGCCTAGCGTCTCTAGGTATGAGAGGCGACGCCCTGAAAGGGCACCTGGATCTACTGGTACTGGCGATCGTGGCCCCCGGACCTGTGCACGGCTACGCGGTGATCGATTCCCTGCGGGAGCGCAGCGGCGGCCTTTTCGATTTGCCGGAGGGAACCGTCTATCCGGTTCTGCACCGACTCGAGAAGGCCGGCCTGCTCTCCAGTGAATGGGCGATCGTGGGCGGGAGACGGCGACGTACCTATTGCCTGACCCACGACGGCAGGAAGTCGTTGGTCGACATGCGGACGGGTTGGCAGCGGTTCGCAGACGCGATCGGCTCAACGTTGAAGGGTGCGCCGTGGCCGGCGACATCATGATCGCGGACTACCTTGACCTGCTGCGTCTGCGCCTGCAACGCTCCGGTGACCGTGAGGATCAGATCGCCGAAGTGCAGGACCACCTCAGGACAAGCGCCGATCTGCTGGTCGAGCAGGGCGCCAGCCGGGAGGAGGCCGAAAAGCGATCCGTGCAACGGTTCGGAGACGCGCGGCTGATCGGCGGAGCCTTCAACTCATCTAAAACCGGTGGGATAGCGGCGCCGAGTCGAGCCACCCGGGTTGCCGGGAATGCGGCGCTCTTCGCCGGATCGGCCTTCGCTGTCTGCGCGGTTGTCGAGGTGTATCTGGCGCTGAACAACTGGAACCGCCCACACCTTGATCTGCTGAGGTTGTGGCTGTTGGCGGTGGCTTACTGGTGCCTTCCGGTGGTGATGTACGGAGTACTGGCCCGCTCCGCAGCGGCGCGCAACGCCCGGGGCCTGCTCGGCGTGGTCGCCACTGTGGCCGCGGTGCTGGTCCTTTCGCCGTTGCCGTTGCTGTTCTACGCCACCTACAGATCGCCGGTGTTCAGGTTGTGGCATCCCGCCTCCCTTCTACTGCTGCTCGCCGTGTCACTGGCACTGAGATCGTGGCATCAAAACGGCCTGGGACGGCCGCGGTGGTGCACCTGGCTGATCATCGCCTCGCTCGCGGCCACCGCCGTGACCCCGTGGGTCGAACGCTGGGCGCCCCCCGGACAAACGTTCCAATGGTTCCTGACCCTGAGCACCGCGCCACAATTTGGTCTCGGCGTGGCGGTCGGCATGATCGGTTGGGTGCTGCACCGGGAGCCACCTGCGGACGTGCTGCTGGCGGCGTATACGCAACTATCGGGCGATGTCGTCGATGGCGCTGCTGGCTAGGACCCTCTGCCCTTAACCCGCAAGTAGCCGTCCAACACGGGGCTACCTACCCCTTGCGCAACGGTTGACGGACGATCGTCCTGAGCCTGTCCGCGGGACGTGCGACGGGGATCGCTGAGGTGGACCTCGTGGTGCTTCCTGGTCATCCGCAGCGAGTGAGCGGGGATGAATTCGTTGTGCATCGAGTCCAGCACTGGCGCTTCGTCGTTGAAGGGGCCGACGTGAAGGGTCTGCACACTCAAACCCTCATCGAACCGTTCGAGGCGGGGTGCATCGAGAGCCGGGGCCCCCCTTCCGAGAGAGGGTCTGGCGCGCCGCGTCGAGGTGTTCGAGCGGGATCCAGCAGGGGCCCGTGTTCATCATCACACCCGGGCAATCTTGCCCGTTCAGCTGTGCGTGGCAGTGCTGATCAGATGATGGATCCAGGTTTGCATCCCGGCATGCGTCGCGGCCGCTACCCCGACGCTGACGGCGATCCCGATGATCTTGTGCACCACCCTCCGGGCCAGCCACACCACCAGGATCAGCAACACCAGCGCACCCACCACCACCGCGTCCGACGCGGCGACCGGGCCGGACACCCGATCGGCCAACGCAGTCACCGACCTCGGTACCACCACGGTCGCGGCCAGCAGCGCGGCCGTCATCCGGTGTAGCCGGCGGGAATCATCGGCAGCCCCAACCTCTGCACAGCGGTCGTCCAGTTCGAGGTCATCGCTGCTGCACCGCGGCCAGGGTCACCTTTCCCGCGCAAAGTGCGTGGAAGGTATACGCCTCGACTCGATCTTTGTCGTTGTGAACGTAGGCCGACCCGGCGCCGGTTTTCAGGACGTTCGGTTGCGGGAAAAGGTTCTGCACCGCGGACGAACCGCCGGACGCCAAATCCAACACATGGTCCAGCTCGTACTCGTGGGTGTGGGAGCGTGAAATGCCGTAGGCGGCGAGCAGTTTCTGCTTCGCCGCGTCGGTGACCGCCCGCGGTGGTCGCACTGTGCGGGTGTAGCCACCTTTGCGGCAAACGGTGGCGTGCAGGTTCTGCTGCGTCACGGCCTGGTCGGCGGCGCCGGGCGTGCACCGCGGATCCGGCAGCGGCTCCCCGGCCGGAGTGAACCGCAGATGACAGCTCCCCGCCGCCGGGAACACCCCCACGATCCCCGCGGCGGTCCACCCAGGGTTGGAAAGGGGCCGAAGGCCGGCGCGTGGGTTCCGCGTCGGCGGGCGGGGCGCAGCGGATGGACCCTCCCGGCGAGCGCAGCGAAGGAGGGCGGTTCGCTGGCCGGTTGGCGCGGGTTCATCGGGCCCGTAGCCCTGGAGCCCCTCGTTACAATCTGACCCTGGTCGGGCCGCCGTAAAGGCGTTGGTTCCGGCCGTCTTCGCCGGCATCAACCACAGTGCGGCCGCAGGTCGCTCCGCTGATGCGGTATAGGTTGAGCGGCAGGCCTCCCCACTGTTGGGGCTGCCACCCGTAGGTGGATAACTGTCGGGTTGCTGACCTTCATGATGCACGTGAGCCGTGCACCTAGCCGTCACTTGTGTCATTATTGAGGTATGACCCAACTGCTTGATCACTCTGTCTTCTCACTCTCGCACGAAGAGGCGCAGCCGCTGGTGGACGCACACCCAGGTGAGCTACTTCCTGGCTCCGATGTCGTCGTGGTCGGGGTATCGCCAGTGGTGGGGCCCGGGCTGTCCAGCAGCGAGGACAGGGATAGACGAACGATTCGCCTGAAGGCTGCGCTTGAGGCGGTCATCACTGCGGCCGCGACATCGATCCATGACGACGCAGACGCCTATAGGCGATTCGTCGATGCAATCACGTCCACGCGCCCGGCGGGCCGCGGGCTGCTTGTGCAGGCCCATCGATTTGTGGCAGCTGAGCAGGCGTTGGAAGATGAGTTTGGGCTGCTGACCAGCGCCGAGGTTGCGCAACTGAGCGGGTCCACAGCGACAAATACGGCGGCGACAGCTGCGCGATGGGTAAGTGCGCGGAAAATCGTTGCTGTGCCTCGGGGGGAAGGAGCTAATCGCTTTCCTGGATTCCAATTCGGTCCCGGTGGACAACCAAAGCCGGTGGTAGCTGAGGTCATCGCCGCGTTCGCCGGCAAACTAGACGCTGCCGCGCTGGCGCTATGGTTCGTCGCGGCGAACGGTTGGCTCAACGGGGACCGACCAGTCGACATTATGGATGGCGCCCGCCGCGAGGTGGTGGATGCAGCATCGGAACTCGCAGCTGAGCTGGCGTGACTCCCCCTACCCCGACACCGTCCGTCCCAGCTCCTCCCACCGTAGGACTCGATCCGTTAACTGCAATCTGGGCAGCCGGGGCGGTGGTCCACCGCTCGTACAACGTTACCTGGGGCCTGCGAAACTTCTACGCCGGCGATTCTGGCCATAGAGGACGCTTTCATCCCTTCAACCCGGGGCGGCGCCGCCGGCCGGTACCTGTGCTCTACGCGTCGGAGTCCATAGCTGGTGCCCTCGCCGAATCTGTCTTTCATGACGTCCCCCCAAGGGGGACCAAGATCGTTGATGCCAGCAAGTTCATCCACTACCTATGCGTGCCCATGATCGCGGAGCGCGACCTTGTGCTGGCCGATCTAACCGGTGCGGGTCTCTCCCGCATTGGTGTCGCACGCAGTGAACTCCTCGATGGTGGCCCCCGGACTTACCCAGCGACTGCGCGGTGGGCAAAGGCCATACACGACCAGACCGAGGTTGACGGGATGGTGTGGGTTTCGCGCCTGCATGACTTGTCGCGCAACGTCGTGCTTTTCGGCGATCGCGTCCATGAGAACGTGCTGGGCCCAGCGCCAGCGGAAACCCTCCTGGCCCTCGGCTCCGGGCTCGGGTTCGACCGTGTGCTTGATTTGGCGGACCAGATGGGTATCACCATCACCGGGATTGCGTGAGCCGGGATGGTCAGCCATACTCACTCGTCCGGCTACTGAGCTCCGACACTGTCAACAACCCCGCTTTTGGCCAGATCGATCCGGTACCGCACCCGGATCGAGGAGGACCGTACCCGGGCACCTCGGCCCGGGTGCCCGTCGACGTTGCGCTTACGCGAACTCTTTGATGGAGATGTTGGTGAAGGCGGCGCGGCCGCCGTCGGCGTAAAATGATATGCCCGTGTCTCCGTCTTGGAAGAAGACCAGGTTCGACAGGATGGTGTATCCAGCGTTGACGAACACCTCGACGCTCTGTCGGTCGACAAGCACTTTGAAGTGAACTGAGCGAGCGTTCGGGTCAATGGGTGCGTTGCTCTGATTGTAGCCGTTAAAGCTGTACCCGGACTGCTCGGACGGCGCTCGGTCCACGTAGATGGCGCCTTGATATACGCCAATGTTGGTGTGTCGCGAGCCGTCGGCGGATTTGCCGACAGATAGTCCTACGTTGTTGAGTTGATCCCAGTCGATGTCGAGCTCGAGCTCGTACGCCGAGCCGTTGTAGGGCAGGTCCGCACGGTCCGTGGTGGCGACGTCGGAAAAGGACAGCGTGCGGGTGACGTGGTTTTGGAGGGCGCTCGTCGGTTGGGATAACAACGTGTACCAGCCACCGGACTGCTTGGCGAGCTGGAGTTCGCGGACGATGGACATTTGCCCGTTGTATCCGTCGCTGGAGTCGGTGGGCACGCTACCCCCGGCGTAGTGCCAGTTGTTCATCCAGCCAAGCGCGAAGCGCTTTGTGCTGGGATTGGATTCATCTGCCCACGTCACGGCCGCGTACCAGTCCCAACCCCAATCGAGCCACTGGGGGTCTTGTCCGGCGGGAAGGTAGTTACTGCCGTCCCAGTCGCCGATCCAATAACCATAGGTGTCGGGTTGGCCGCTGTAATCTCCTTGGGTACTGGCTCCAAGTACCCAATGGTGAGTACCGTCGTCAGCGGTCATTTCGAACAGGTCGGGGCATTCGAATCCGCCAATGTTGGGGTTGGTATAGGAGAACACGGAGCAGTGGGTCCACGTCAACAGATCCGGTGAGGTGTAGAACCACATCTGTTGTTGACGTCCGATGACCGCGATCCATTCACTTCGCGCGCCGTCCCAGTGGATCTTCGGGTCACGGAACCAATCGTTGTGATCCGGGTTGATGATCACGGGCGCCCCGTGAGCGATGAAGGTATAACCGCCGTCGGTCGAGTAGTAGAGGTACTGCTCTTGCTGATAGCGGTCACCGCCGGTTGGTTGGGTCGCGATGGCGACCACGGCGCCGGCACCGAACCCGGCAGTATTGTTGGCGTCGACGACGGTTGATCCGGTCCACACGGGAAAGTTGGTGCCCATCGGAATGCCGGTGCCGCGATCGGTGAAGGCGACGGTATCGCCAGTCGTGACGTGCTCCCAGCTTCCAGGTCCGTTGTCGTGGTCGGCATGCAGGTAGTACATGTGATATTCGCCGCCGGTGAAGACGGGCCGCTGCGGGTCGCTGAGCCAACCAGCTGGTGGCGTCAGGTGGTAAACCGCCCGAAGAGATGAAGCGGCTGCGGCGGCCGGGACGCGAAGGAGGCCGCTGCCGGCGGTCATCGCGCCGATGGCGCCGACGGCTTTGAGGAACGTACGGCGAGTGGGACTGGGCATGATGGTGAACCTTTCGTTCATGGCGGGTGGCAGATGCCGCCGCCGCTAGGTAAACGCGCGTGATGGGGACGCGTAGGAGAGCTGAACAACCCGTGGGCAACCGATGAGCAGCGGGTTGGGATTGCTTGGGTTGTCGCCCAACAGGCCGCGCGCGCTCACGCGGCCGAGTTCGTAGTGCGGGGGTGAGCGGTAGGAGAAACGCCGTTGTGACAGAAGACGCCGGTGGCGTGTGCTTGGACATGCAGAGTTCACCCCCCTGCTCGAGCGGGACGGCGTCGCCGGATCCACCCCTCCGGCGGGGTGTAGAAGACGGGTTCCGGCACGAGCTCTCCTCCGGTTAAACGCTTGACTTCGTACGTTAGACAGGCAGACCGCGTTGGTCAACCGCTATCCAGAGAATATTTGGCGGCTAACTGAGTAGCGCTGGGAGACGGCATCGGCGACAGGCAGGGCCTAGTCGGCCACCCTGGAAGGGCATCCGGCCCGAAGGTGCGGTTTCCTCATTGACACCCGGAACGTTGCCCTACCGGATCGCGACTGAGCACTAATCAGATTCCTGCAAGACCCGCCAGCCAAATCCCGGTGGGGTCCCACGTACAGGACATTGTGCTGATGAGTGGACTGCTGATCGGCGACGCCCGAGTTTCGACGGTTGAGCAAGACCTCGCCGTCCAACGCGCCGGCCTGGAACACCTCGGCGTCGACCCGGACCGGATCTACGTCGATTATGCCGACGTTCGCGTTATGCCGACGTCGGCACAACGTCGACCACGGACTCACCGGCACCCCCGAGCCCCGACCCGGCCTGCGTGAGGCCCGGGCCGCGTGCCGCTCCGGTGACAGTCTGGTCGTCACCAAGCTCGACCGGCTCGCCCGCTCCCTGCAGTCATCATTCCCGGAGAGCTGGAACCCATCAGCAAAGCCGTGCGCAGCCTGGTACCGCCAGGACCGCGGCGCCTACGCACGAACGCGGAGAACGACTCTCGCCGCAAAGCAATCGCAGCGATGATCGTCGACAACGCCGTCCCAGCAACGATTTACGATGCCAGCCGCCGCCATCCCACCGAACCTGACCGCCGCGCAGGCTGCCTCCACGCTCTTTTCGGCGACGCCGCCCGCCGCGTGACGCGATGCTCATCCTCGAGCAGGACGACCACACTGGTCAGCTGGGATAACCGGCACCTCATCGAGTACACCCGCGGCGCCGGCTATCGCGACACACTCCGCTATGAACACCGCCGAGCTGCCTCCGAACAGCTACTTGCCGTGCCAGATGCGATCGCCTGGTGCTGGGCCAAGTACGGCGACTGGAGACGCCGCATCGCGCCGGTCGTCACTGACGTCCGCACTGTGTGAGCAGCCCGAGAAATGCGCGGAGCCCGAGCGCCACGGTCGTCCGGCCGGGTCTCGGGCTCACTTCCTGCAGTTCAACGCCGCAGGCACCTTCCAGCATAGGGCCTAACAACGTGGCGCCCGAGCAGCTGATTCAGATAGGTTCAACCGGCCATATGGCCTGACCGCGGGTCGTTGGACGGCGAGCGCATCGGGGTAGCCCGCGGTAACACGGTGAAGATGTTGATGTGGGCCGGCGCGCCGCTGATGATGAGGTTGGCTCCGGTCGGTAGAGGGTTGATCCGAAATGCTGCGGTTCCATCGCCGCCGTAGAGCTCGATGAGGTCGGTGTCCAGGACCACCCGGACGTTGGTCGAGGGCATCGGCACGGTGAAGTCCGGCTGGCCGGCCCGTTCTACCAGCAGCGTCTGGGCGTCGGCGGCGATCCGGGTGTGCTGCTGATCGCCGTGCTGCAGGCAGAGGGTGGTGTGGCCGGTAGTGGGTAGGGTCAGTTCGATGTCCACCCCGCCGGTCGCCGGATACGGCACCGTTAGTTCAGTGGCAGGGCCGGCGTATAGAGCCGGTGCGCCACGGCGGGCCGCCAGGTTAGGGTGTGGTTTGAGGCTCAGCGCCCGCTCGGGGGAGACTTCGATGATCGCAGGGAGCGACAACGACCCGGCCCACGGGGAAGAGTCGGCGTTGTGGTCGGTGGCTTCCCGGAGCCAGGACATCACGCAGGGCCGGTCCTGGATGTCCCGGAACGAGGTCATCGCATAGCAGCAATCATCATGGGTGAGCCGGACCCATCGTTCGGGCACGAACGTGAAACCGTCGTAGCTGCCGACGGCGCCGGCGACATAAAACACCTGATGGTTCTGCCACACGGAGACGATCAGCGCCCAATCGTCGCCGATGCGGATGAGCTGCGGGCATTCCCAGACCGCACCGGTCCACACGCCGTCGGTCTGCGACTCCTCTCGGGAGCACAGGATCCCGGTGTAGGTCCAGTTTCGGGCGTCGGTGGAGGTGTATTGGGCGGCCAGGGCTGTTCCGTCGCCGGTTCCGGCGCCGACGATCATCGTCCAACCGGCATTGGTCGCAAAAATGTATGGGTCACGGAAGTGCTGGACGCCCAGGTCGGCGGGGGGGCCGTCGACGATGATGTCCTGTTCGGTAGAGGTCCACCGGGTGAGGTCGGTGTCGGGATGAGCCAGCGTGATGCGGCCGTGGCCGATGTCCTCGGCTTCGATACTGGTGTAGACGATGGTGGGCCGGCCGTTCTGGATAATGGTGCAGCCGGACCAGCAGCCACGCTCCCCGGGGCGCGGGGTCAAAGCGACGGGTCGTTGCACCCAGCTAATAAGGTCGGTGGATTCCGCGTGTCCCCACTGGCACTCGGCCGCCCAGCGTGAGCCCTGAGGGTTGTATTGGTAGAACAGGTGGTATCGGTCCTCAATCCAGCAGATGCCCTGCGGGTCGTTGATCCACCCGCTGGGGGCGGTGAAGTGCAACTGCTCCCGGCCGCGGGTGGCCCCCGTTCGGGTTCGATTCCCCTGACCAGTCCCGGCCGGACCGGGGGTCGTTTGTGTCATGTGCGTCAACTTTCCTTTGCTGTACGCCTATTCCGGTGGTGAGCAGCTGGGTTTGGTGCCCGTCGGGAGCTCCGGTGTGGTTTCCGTCGATGTAGATCGGTGGTGGCAAAGGGACTGGTCCTAGGTCGATTCCCTGATGAGCGGCGGGCACATCACCTGCTGTACACCGGCCGGGCCCTGGCGGGGACCGGTCAGGTCGAGCAGGGTGCGGACGGCCAGCGCACCGATGTCGTAGTGGGGCAGAGCGACGGTGGTCAGCGCCGGCCGCAGGTGAGCGGCGATCACCTCCTGATCGTCGAAACCGACCACGGCCATGTCGTTGGGGATGGCCAGGCCTGCTTCTTTAAGCCGGTCGTACAGGCCCATCGCGACCCGGTCGTTGTAGCAGAAAACGGCGGTGGGACGGTTCGCCATGGCCAGTAGCCGCTCACCGGCGGCGTACCCGCCTTCCTGTTCGGGGAAGGACCGAACGAGAAGTTTCGGGTCGTACGCGATATGGGCGCTGCTGAGCGCTTGTTTGTAGCCGCGGAGCCGGCCCACGGTCGACGGCGTGGTCTCGGTGGAATTGATGAACGCGATGCGGGAGTGGCCCCGTTCGATCAGATGCTCGGTTGCGGCTCGGCCGCCTTGCTCCTCATCGGGAATGACGCTGTAGGAGCCGGGGCTGGTGGACCGGCAATTGACGAACACCGTCGGTATGGTCCCCAGAGACGCCGGCGGTTCGACGTCCCGGTGGTACCAGGTCGAGAACAAGATGCCATGCGCACGATGCTCACCCATCATCTGGATGGCCCGGTCCGTGGCGTCTGGGACCGCATCGGTGTCGGCGACCAAAAGGACGTACCCATGCTTCCAGGCTTCCTCCTGCGCGCCGCGGACGATCCGCCCGGCGAACGGGGTGGTCGCGATCGCATCAGCGACCAGGCCGATGAACGGCGATTCCCCCCGCACAAGGCTCCGGGCCAACGCATTGGTCCGGTACCCCAGCGCGTTCACCGTCTGCAACACACGCTGCCGGGTACCCTCCCCGACTCGGGCCTGCGTCTTGTCGTTGACCACCAGCGAAACCGTGGCCACAGACACACCGGCCACGCGAGCGACATCCCGCAGCGTCGCCGGCTGAGACAGCGGGTCCTGTGCCCGGCGGGCCCGGCGGGTGCTCACCGTCGCCGAGGAGAGCTCGGCGCCTGCTGCACTCACCGGATCGGGTTGGCCGTCCACCAAGGAATCCTCCGGCAGGTGCGTCCGCGTTTTACCCTTGGCTAGGGACATTACTACCCCTTGTTCCCGCCGCTCTCGATGCCATAGACAACAGCCTTGTTCAACACCAGGAACACCAGCAGCAGCGGGGTGACCGTGATGCAGACGGCCGCGAACGTAGCGGTCCAGTCCACTTTCCCCATGTTGCCGATGTAATTCTGCAGCCCGAGGGGAATCGTCTTGAGACCGTCCGACAGCACGAAAGTGTTGGCGAAGATGAAGTCGTTCCAGATGAAGATGCTGTTCACCAACACCACCGTGAGGATGGTGTTGACCGACAACGGAATGATCATGGACACGAAGATCCGGTACGGGCCGGCCCCGTCCAGGGACGCCGCGTCGTAGGTTTCCTGCGAGATGTACCCGAAGAACGAACTGAACAGGAAGATCGCCATTGGCAACGAAAACCCGGCCAGCGGCACGATCATCGACTGGTAGGTGTCAAGGACACCCGTCGACGCGTAATCGACGAACAGCGGCACCAGTGCAATCTGCACCGGCACGATCAAACCGACCAGGAAGATGCCGCGCACAATTTTGCTGCCTTTGAAGCCCAGCACGGTCAGGGCGTAGGCGCCCATCATGCCCAGGGCCACGATCAGGATGTTGGCGCCCAGGGTGACGATGAAGCTGTTGACGATGTTTTTGCCCAAGTTGCCGACCGCGAGGGCCCGACTGTAGTTGGCGAACGAGAACGAGGTAGGCAACGCGAACGGATTACCTTCGGTGAAGCTCTGTTCCGTGCGCATGCTGGTGAGGAACAGCCACACCAGCGGGTAGACCTGGACCACCACGATCAGCCCGATCAGGGTGCGGGTCAACACCTTGAACACGGCGGCACGTCTGGACAACGCAGTCGGGACCGGCTGCGGCGCGGCGCGGCGCGGCGCGGTTGTCTTGGTGGTCAATTTGCTCGCCTTCGCATCATCAGGCCCAATATGCCGACGGCGACCAAACACTCGACGACGATGAACACCGAGATGCTGCTGGCGTACCCGTAGTCGGTGCTGGTGAACGCGGACTTGTACATGTACGTGGTCAGCAGTTCCGAAGATTCACCGGGTCCACCATTGGTCAACAGGTAGGGAATGTCGAACGCCCGCAGTCCGTAGGTAATGGACAAGATCAAGCTGGTGTACCAAACCGGCCGGATGTAGGGGAACCGGATCTTGGAGAACACTTGCCAACTGGAGGCGCCGTCGAGTCGGGCAGATTCCTCCAGCTCCCGCGGAACGGCCAGCAACGCCGCGTAAATGATCAGCATGTACAGGCCGGAAAAGCGCCACCCTTCCGGGATCGACACGGCCGCCAACACGGTGTTGCGGTCGGAGAGCCAGGCCTGGGCGTGACCGCCCAGGCCGACCCATTTCAGGACCTGGTTGAACAGCCCAGGCGGATCCACTGAGTAGATTCGTTGGAACATGAACGCGATCGCGACCGTGGAGATGACCGCGGGCAGCAGGTACAAGGTTTTGATGACCTCACGCCCCCGCTGCAACGTGAGCAGCAGGTTCCCGACGATCAACGCGCCGATGAGCTGGATGGACACCACGATGACGAGGTAGATCAGGGAGTTGACGAAGGCGGTCCAAAAGATGTCGTCACCGCCGAACATGCGGCGGTAGTTGGCGAATCCCACGAACACGCGGTCGCTGATCCCGTCCCAGCTGAAAAAGCTCAAGAACAACGACTGCAAGATCGGGAGCAGCACGGCTACCCCGTACACCGCCAGCGGCAACAGCAGAAAGAGCAGGACAGACAGTTTCGAGCGTTGCCTAAGCATCGGCGTCCTCCATCGGGCCCGCTACGGGCGCGGTACCCGGAACGGTCAGTTTAAGTATTTCGGTGCGTTCTGTTTGATCGCAGAGTTCATGGTGCTGGTGAACTGCGACGGACTGGTGTCGCCTTGCACCAGCGTCACCAGCTCCTGCTGCAGCCGGGTGTTCGACGTGGGGTCCAGCTGGGTGTCCCACGGCAACGCCGAGGTGGGTCCGACGTGATCGGCCGCGTCGATGAGCTTCTTGTACAGCGGGGTCGCATTGGGCGGGATGGTCGTCGGGGCGTTGGTGGTCGGCGACAGGTTGCCCAGCGCCGCATACTTCGCCGGGTACCGGGTCAGCAGGTACTTGAGGAAATCGGCCATCAGCGGGTCGTAGGTCTTGCCGTTCACGGCCATGCCGATGCCGGAGGGCGAGAAGTACTCGTTGGCGGCGGTCACGGCGTTGCTGGTCGTGGGCAGCGTGAAGAAATTAACGTCGTTGCGCACCTTGGCCTGCAGTTTGTCGGTGGCCAGACTCGACAGCTCCCAGGTTCCGATGTTGTACATCGCCGCCTTCCCCGAGGTGAACAGGGCTTGCGCGTCGGAGTAGCCGGTGGAAGAGAAGCCGTCCTCGAAGCACTTGTTGGAACCCAGGGCACTCATCCAGGTCACTGTCTTCTGCCCAGCCGGGTCGTCGAAAGACGCCTGGGCCTGCTTCAACTTCTTCACAAAGGGGTTGCCGGTCTGCCGGAACGGCTGGTAGGCGACGTACCGCTCAAGCGGCCACTGGTCCTGCCCGTCCAACGCGATCGGGGTGATCCCCTTGGCGCGCAACGAATGGCACAGGGCCGGAATCTGGTCCAAGCTGCTCGGAACGGCCACGCCCGCCTGGGCGAACAGCGCCTTGTTGTACCAGAACACCTCCAGCTGATATTCGAACGGCACCATATACAGGCTGCCGTCGTCGAACCGCTGGTAGTTCAGTGCCGCCGGCCGGTAATTGTTGTAGACACCCAGGCTCTTGAGGAGCTTGGACACGTCCATCATCCGGCCCTGCTTCGCCAGTTTCTGGGCAAACGGTGTGGCATCGGTGTCGAACAAGTCGGGCAGCTTGTTCCCCGCCGCCAGGGTCTCGTACTTCTGAATGTACGACGGCCGGTCTGGCGTGGTCATCAGGTTCAGCGAGAATCCCGGATGGGTCTTGGCGTAGTCGTCGGCCAACGCCTTCACCGTGGTGATCACGGCGCCGTCGGCCGGCCGCGATAGGAGCCAGGACACCGCCCGGCCCTTGACGGCCCCGCCTGCCGAGTTGGACCCAGCGGCCGAGCCGGCGGTGGTACTACCGGCCGCGCCGCTTCCGCAGGAACAGCTGGCCAGCAGGAACAGCGCGAGCGTTGCCGCGGCAATCTTGCTCTGTGCTTTCATTGCTCTCTCCTTCATTGGGGTGAGCCGGCCGCCGCCTTGACGGCCACACTCAGGTCACAGAAACGGGCAGAACCTTCTGTCACGAAGACACCGAGGTGGCCGCTGGTCCGGTCGTACATGCGGGCGCTGAGGGTGACTTGGCGGTCCAGGACAACGATGCAGATGCTGTCCTCGACCAGCAGGTCGATGCGGTGAACCCCGGGATTGATCCGGCACGGCCTTTCCAGTTCCACAGCGTGTGCCGTGTCGCCGGATACCTCCCACTGCATGGGTCCGGTGCGTCGACGCGGCCACCGATCGAAGACCATCCGGTGTTGCTTTGGCTCCAGTCGGATGGTGTAGCACTCGTCGCCGTCGGCGCTGGCTCGGATTAGCAGGCCCACCTGGGTCACGTCGGCGTCGATGTCGATGCTCACGCTGGCGAAAAATCGTTCGCCCACTTCCACCGGTGCGATGGCATCGATGTACCCGCCGTTGCCGCACAGCGTCACCGCGGTACCGCCATCGCTCGCCATGACGGGCTTCTCGGTCTGGGTGAAGCGGACCTGGTGGGCGCTGCCAAAGGATTCCTGGACCTCTCGCGGGAGGTGGAAGGCCAGCTGCCCGTCGTCACCCTGGGTCGCTTCCAACACCGACATGTCGCCGGCCCACTGCCACGGGCCGTCGTCAATGTCACCGTCACGGGAGGCAATCCACCCGACGAAAAACCGCCGCCCGTCGCGGGACACACTCTTGGCGGCGTAGAAAGCCCGACCGTCGACTGTGTCACGGTCCGGCGCCCGCCAAGGGCCATCCGGCGAGTCGGCGATCCGGTAACAGGTGGCGAACCGGTCGGAAAACTCCGAATACACCAGGTACCACCACTTGCCCCAGCGGAACACGTCCGGGCACTCATGGGCGATGTAGCGACCCGGTGCCCAAAAGGGTTCCACCATGCGCCACGTCGCCAAATCGTCGGAAACGTACTGCGCGATGACTCCACGTCTGCGCTGCGGACCATGATCGAACCGACTGGTGATCAACATTCGCCACGGCTCGTCCACAGACGGTCGGAAAACGAACGGATCCCGCCAATCGCCGGGCTCGTACCCGTCCGGAGCGCCGAAGGTCAACTCCGGCTCCCGCACCCAGGTGGCCATGTCGTCAACGCTGGTCGCCCGCATCACCAGCTGGACCGGTGTCTGGCCATCGGGTCCCAGCCGCGCCGGGTTTTGGCCCGTGTAGAACAGGAACGCGGCTTCCGGGGTCACCACGACGCTGCCGGTGTAAACATTGTGGTCAGCCGCCTCGAGGCCCCCCGAAGGCAACGCCACACCGACCTCGTCGAAGTGGACGAAATCGGTTGTCTTGACCGAGCTCCACCCGGTACCCGCAGGGCGTCCGTCACGGTACTCGTGCAGAAAATACAACCAAAACTCACCGTCACGCTCGAACGGGATCACATCTCCCACCCACCCCTTAGTAGGGCGGAAGAACACAGAACCGGGCATCGGCGCCTCTCGTTAAACGTTTGATCTCAGAGAAGTTAGCATCGCCGATAAGCGGCGTCAACGGGTGCGCTCAATACATCTCGGCGACCCTGGCCGCTGGGCGGCTGGCTGCTCGAGTGCATCGTTTGGCGATGACGGTCACAGGCGGTAGAACAACCGGTGCTTGACTGGATTAGAGCCGCGGGCCTTTGTGGTGCTGTTCCTGACGTTCGTCGAGGTCGTACTCATTCGGTAGCTGCTCGCCTGTCGGGTCATCTGCGGTGGCGACGCCCGCGGATATCGCGTTGTCGATGTCGCGCATTCGATCGGCGAAGCTGCGGCGGTTCGGGTCCGACGGCGCATTCCCGGCAACGGCCGCCGGCCGGCGCCCAGTCGCTGAGTCCTCTGCTGGGTAACAGTTTCAGTCGACGGTGCCTGGCTTGGCGCGACGAGTTCGGTGGGTGTCTGCCGGTAGTTGCGGGCCTCGTTGATCGCGGCGTACCGGCGCTTGCACTCCGTGGGTGGGGGTGGCGTAGGCCAGGTGCACGTTTTGGTGCACGTAGTCCGCGGGCAGCGAGGCCGTCTAGTATTGTGGGCCGGCCACGTCGACCTGCCCTTCGGGCGATACTGCGGTCACCGTCTACACCTGGCGGTTGGCGACGCCGTACTGGGTGCTGTTCCCGCGGGTCATCACCCGGTCTCCGGCGCCGATCTCCAGTCCGTCGACGCCGCTGACGCTGACGGTCGTGTCGATCAGCCCCCGCTCGGCCAGCTGCTGATGGACCGCCTCGTTGATCAGACCGGCCTCATCATTGGTCGCCACCGACACTGCCTGCGTCTGACCGGTGACGTGCCGGTCGACCACCGTCAGGGCAACGTTGGCCAGCGCCTCGGCGTCGCTGCCCCACAGCTGCACGTGACCGTCGACCAGCAGCCGGTCGAACGTCGCCCCGGGGTCGCGATCGCCGAGGCGAGCTACCTGTGCGCGAACTGCGACACCCGATTCCAGGCCGCTCGACCGCTCCCCTGCTGCTCCCTGGCATGCAAGTCCCAAGCCAAGATGGTGCGGGCGTTCCGCGCCGCCTTTGCCACCTACGGCCGAGCGACACTACCCGACGACGTCGCGCAAGGCCTGCGTATATCAAGATGGCGCACGCGCTGGCCGGCGGGTACGACTCCCAATTCGGTACCTGTCCCGCGCCGCCCGTGACCACATCGTCGAGCGGGATGGCGGCTTCTGCGTGCTGTGTTCCTCCCCCGGGACCGAGATCGACCACATCAACGGCGACAGCCCTGACCCGGACAACCTGCGGCTGCTGTGCCACACCTGTCACGTCGGGGTGACGCTGTCGCACAGCAAGCACGCACCGGCCAAGACGGACACTGAGATCGACGCGGTCTTCGCCGAGATCACCACCCGGGTCGACAGCGCAGCCCGGCGCGGGTCCTGCGACGACGCCGACTGGGAGTCCACCTGGCGGATCTGGACGCTGCAGCACGCATCGACCTGATCACCGCCGCACATGCGACCCCCGCATCTCAAGCACGTAACGTTCCAACGTTAGAACGTTCAGCGCTTCTTTCGACCAGTCTTGGTCGAGTCGACCGGCTGCGCTGCGAGGTACTCCCGAATCTCGCCCACAGTCATCTGCTGCTGCAGACGCATCAGGGCGAGGCGGACTACGGCACTTTTCGAGATGTCCAGTCTAGGCCGAATGATCAGGCCAGCCATCCGCGCTTCCTCCAGGAAGTCGACGTGAGCCTCCTCCAAATACAGCGTCGCGGGTCTGGCTGGACCTCGGGCCTCCCCCGCCGCTGGCGCGGCCTTGGGTCGCCTCGCCGACGCGGCCGGCCTCTCGGAAGTGATCGGCTTATCGAGCGGTGGCCGTTGCCTTGGCTCCTCCTTCGGCGTCGGCGTCGGCGTCGGAACCGCTGTGTCGCCGGCAGCCGGCCCGGCCTCCCTGGGCGGTAGCGGAGCCAAGTCGGCCGGCGAAGGGTTGGCCGAAGCAGGGTGTCGGGGCGGCGGCATCGTGCGTCGTGCGCGGCGCTCTCTTGCCTGGGTCATGCTGGCCAGACCGTTGGGCTGCGGCTCAGCCATGATGCGCCTTGACGTAGGAAGCCAGAGCATGGAGCGCGGCAACGAACTCGGCGTTGGCCTTGGCCGGTGGGTCTTCGGTGGTGATGGCGACCCGCTTCTTTCTCGTCTCGATTCCGCGCACGTATGGGATGGGCTCGGCGACAGTAATCGGAGTGCCCGCAACCATTGCCTCGATGCGGCGGATCTCCGCCGCCCCCGGTACTCGAGGCACCATGTTGGGCACAAGGACCAACGGGTAGTCCGGCATCTCGGCGACCATGCCCTCGGTAGCACTGAGGTCCTTGGTCTTGAGTGGCGTAGGCACGATCACCATGTCTGCTGCGGCGATGGCGCCGTCGCCAGAGGGTGACCCTCCGCCGTGGGTGTCGACCACCACGTAGTCGCGATTCCACGCGGTAGCCCATTCCGTCAGCCGGTCGGCCATAACGTCCGGCGGCGGCTGGTTGAGCTGGAAGTCCGGGTGACAAGGGACGAGGTCCGGCTTGTGATAGCCGGTCAGAAGGCGCGGGACCGTACCGCGCTCGAGTGCATCCAGCAGCGGGGCCCGAAGTCTGGACTCGTGCCGATAACCCCACATGCGAGTTGCGGAGCCATGGTCGAACTCCAGGTCGACAAGCGGGGCGTCGAGGAGCGACGCGAGCTCGTAGGCGATGGTCGTCTTTCCGACTCCCCCCTTGCGGGCGGCCACCGTGATGATCTTTGGCATAGGAGCATTCAAACGGTTGGCCGTTACAACGGCTGGGTGCCACGCCGTTGTAATAGCGAAACGGTCCGGTGGACGCCCGGTGGGCGCCATCACGAGCTTGTGCAACGTTGTAACGTTAGAACGTTTGAGTCCCCGGCCGTTTTAACGGCTTGCCATCAACAACACGGGGGGACACCCTTGCCAGTGAGACGTTAGAACTGGGGAACACCGCGTGGTTGTAACGGTGCACTGTTGTAATGGCCAGCCGTTGTAACGTTGTGCGGTTACAACACCCGACCGGATGGACGACCGAGCGAAAGATCGGCGGGACCCCAGCTGCACCGTCTTAACGTTAGAACGGGACAACGTTCCGCCATTGCACCGTTGTAACATGCCGCCCTTCTAATGTTTTACCGTTTCATAGTGCGGGGGCCCGAGACTCCTCCCACGGCATATCCGCTGAATGAGCAACCCGCATCAGCCCAGGAGTAACGACGGACGCTTCGGCACCGTCGACCATCCAGCCGCCCCTGGCGTGTCACTCTCCGGTCTCACCGCTGACGACCTGTCCCTGAGCGCCCAGCTGGACGCCGAGGTGGCGACCCGCTGCGGCTGCTCAGGCACGCATGCACTTGCTGTCGGTCAAGATCGAGGCCGAGGGGGCGTCCTGCGGCAGTGGCCGCGCGCTGCGTACCTGCAGATGGACTACTCCGACCAGCGGTACGGCAAATGAGGAACCCCGTAGCCATTCTCGATGCCGACGGCGAGTTGCTCGATGACGACTTGGAGATGTGATCCGAGTTCGACAACGGTGCTACCTGCACGAAGCGATCGGAACCTGTCCGACGAAGGAGGGCACTGGTCGGCGCACCGGACGTTCCGCAACGGCTAGTCGTGCCTGAACCGCAAGACGACGGCGGCGATGACAACGAGGCAGACTGGATCGACCACCGGCATGCTAGAGGTGAGCGCCGACGGTAGGGACGCAGTGCCGGCCGTTCCCGGCGCCCGCGATGAAGGCCCCGCTGGCGACGCCGTGGCCCTCCCGGACGCCGGCGGCCCCGCTGGCGCTGACCTGGCACTGCGCGACGCTGACGTTGCCACTGCCTCCACTGCCCAGGCCCGCACGGGAGCTGCTGTCGGTGAAGATCGCAGCTGAGGGTCTTTTTGCGGCAGTGGCCGGCCGTCGCCTACCTGCAGACGGACTAATCCGACCAGCGGTACGGGGGGACTGGTGCCCGTCGCGGTTGCTTGACGCGGACGGCCAAGTTGCTCAACGACGACTTGGAATTGTGGGGCAAGCGGGCGAGTCTCGACCCGACTGCTGAGAAAGGTGGCGCCGCGCGGAGCGGCTGTCCGTTCCCATCCGACTTGAGGTACGGATCCAGCAGCGACGTGCGGGTATGCCGATGTGCCTCAGATAGGTGGGACGGAATACGACGCAGTCTGTCCCAGCTACCTGAGGCACCTTCGTGGATTGCAACATCACCGCGATACGGCAACAAGTCCCTGACCTGCTCCTTTGCATCCTCGTGCCTCAGACGGCTGGGACTCCGGACCGGATGCCTCAAGTACATGAGACGTGCCTCAAGTCCAATGAGAACGGACAGGAATCGCCCCGGCCGAGGTGCGCTGGGCGCTTGTCCGTTCCCATCCAATCTGAGGCAGTCTCCCGCTTACTGGGTGGCGTGCTTCAGATAGGTGGGACGGGACTGGGGTGAGTGGTCGTCCCATCTATCTGAGGCAACTTCACGCGGACGCGGGGGTTGGTGGCAGACCGCCGAACGAGGCGATCGGGAGCGGCGATCCCGGATCACTTGGGCGATGAAGAGCCCCTCTGACCAGGGGCAAGCCAGGCAGAACCAGCACAGTGGCTGCCGATCAAGCGGGTGCCACGGCTCATCAGGCCGGCCCGGGTGGGCGCGGGGCAGCGGTCCTCATGCCTCAGATAGCTGGGACTCCCGGCTTAATGCCTCAGGTAGATGGGACGTGCCTCACCTGCGATGGGAATGGACAACCGCGCCCAGGCCCCCTCAGAGGCGCTGAAACGTCAGAAACGAGCCCGGCTATTCGGTCGGTTGACTAGCATAATGTTCCATTATCCTGGTTAAGGCAACGATGAGTGTAACTTACTAGGGTCGGATCCGGTGGATCCAAGCTACATCCGTTATGTCCGGTTCTGGCGTAGTTGATTTACCTGCGCCGCAGGTCAGCTGGGCAAGGCTGCGCCACCGAGCGGTGCGAAAGGCGGGTCGATGGAGGCGGTGGGGGAGCGGCCGGCTTACAGCGCCGTGCCGTCACCGCTTGCCTTGACCTCTGCTCACCCGGCCATTGCAGCGCTTGCCGACCACCGCCAAGGTTCGCCCGTCGAGGCTCTCGACCTGCCAGTTGAGGCGCTCGACCGGGTGTGGGCGGCGGTGGACGGGTCGACGTCGGCGGCGACGAAGGCGGCGTACCGGTCGGACTGGGCCCGGTTTTCTGCGTGGGCGACGGCTGGCGGACACCAGGTGTTGCCGGCGTCGCCGATGGTCGTCGCCGCATACCTCACCGAAGCGGCGGAAGAACGCAAACCCGACGGCCGGCCGCGGTTCGGGTCCGCATCGCTGACACGGTGGGCGTCGTCGATCAACCAGATCCACACGGCCGCCGGGTTCCCGGCGCCAGGCCGGTCGGAAGTGGTCCGCCGAGCCCTGTCCGGGGTCCGCCGGATACGGAAGGCACCGCCGAAACGACGCAGCCCGCTGCTCCTAGCCGACGTCCGAACGTTGCTGGAGGCGATGCGTCCCTCGATGTCGGTGTGGCCGGCGGCGATGGCCGCGCACCGCGACGCCGCGCTGTTGTTGATGGGGTTCGCCGGCGCGCACCGCCGCTCCGAACTCGTCGGGCTGCACCTGTCGGATGTGACGGTGCACCCGGCGGACGGCCTGCACGTCCGGGTCCGCTCGTCCAAGACCGACCAGGAAGGTCAAGGAATCGTGCGGGCGTTGCCGTACGGGCGTGACCCGCAGACCTGCCCGCCCTGCGCGCTGGTGAGGTGGCGCCGCCTGATGCTTGCCTACGTGGATAACGACGGTGGCCGCCCGGCGGCGATGGCGCAGATGCATAAGCGCGGCATGTCGAGCGAGCACGTCTGCCGCGGCGTCGACGATACGACTGCGGAAACCACCGCCGAAGACCGCGAAGAACAGGAGTCGGCGGCCGGCGATGGTGGGGGAGGGGACCGGTGGCTGTTCCCGACCATCCACAAAACAGGTCGGCCGAGCAAAGTCATGACGGGTGATGCGGTGGCCGCGATGATCCAGCGCCGCGCCGCCGCCGCCGGGTTCACCGTCGCCCAGGTCGATCTGCTGGGTGGGCATTCGCTGCGGTCCGGGTTCGTCACCGAAGCGTTCCGCGCCGGCGCCGACGCCCACTCCATCATGCGGCAGACCGGTCACAAGGACCCGAAGATGCTCGAGGTGTACGCCCGGGAGTTCGCGCCCCTTGTTGGTAACGCTGTTTTGAAGCTGGACCTGTGATCATCCCGGCGATGTCGGCGGTGACCGGGAAGGTGCTGTCCGCGAACACCCGGGCCGGGTACGCAGCGGACTGGTCGCTGTTCACCGACTGGTGCACCGCCACCAATCACACGTCGCTGCCCGCGGACTGGGCCACGATCACCGCGTTCACCGCCGGCTGCCCCGGAGCACCCGCCACCATCCGGCGGCGGCTCGCCGCCATCGGCCACCACCACCGCGCCGCCGGCCAACTACCTCCAACCGACCCGGCGGGAACGCCCGGCCCGCCGCCGCGGGAGCTGATCGACCCCGGCCAGGTCGACATGCTGATGCGGCTGCTGCCCTCCAACGGCTGGACCACCGGCTTGTTCGGGCGCCGCGACCGCGCCCTGCTCACGCTCGCCGCGCAAACGACCATTCCGTACCGACAGCTTCCTCAGCTCACCGTCGGCCAGCTGAATATCGCCGACGGGACCGCGAGCATCACCGACCACCGCGGTACGGCCTATGTAGTGGAGTCGGCGGCGGACCCGGTGCTGTGCGGGCCGTGCGCACTGGTGCGGTGGCGCCGCGTCCTGGACACCGAGGCCACACACAAACGCGTGAAGAAACTCCTGAAGGACGCCGAGGAGGTCACCTCCGCTAGCCACCACCCCTGCCAGGCGCCGAAGCCGATCGACGACAGAACGCTCGAGGTACCGCTGTACCCGCCGATCAACCAGTGGGGACACCTCCCGTTGCCGATCCGGCCGCTGAGCGCGCACTCCACCTCACGGCTGGCCCGCCAGGCCGACACCGGCCTCGCACACCACAAGGTGCTGGACGTCGACGAGCTCGTCGCCGTCGTCGCCGCGGACGAAGCAGCGGTCGAACCGGCCCCGGCGGTGGCGCGGCCGGTGTACGACTGGGAGGCGGCCAACCAACGCAAGATCGACGCCGTACAGCAGCTCGCGCCGTTGGCCGAGGCACTGGACGACATCGAACGGCGCATCGCTGCACTCATCGCCAGGACCAACGATCTCGAGCTGGGCTAACGTCGCTCGCGCCAATCGGTGTGCGGAGCAATAGCTCCTCTACAGGCGCAGCAGCACATCGGTGGCGCCATCTCGTCGTGGCGCCTG